>CENX01116495.1_pt1 | contig 20581 bp, 18 predicted proteins | sample 361321 | NCBI WGS metagenome assembly CENX01 (sample SAMEA2619678, study PRJEB7988) | marine metagenome | isolation source: saline water (ENVO:00002010), including | reverse complement strand
CAAATTCATGAATGGTTAGAACATAGCCAAATTTCTGCAAAATGCTCAGTATTCTTGGGGGCTACCAGGGAATCAACTGCAAATTGGTTAGATGGAATGAGTGTAGATAGATCTTCTACTGGTAGGATTAGAAATGTATTCTCTGCAGATGGGCGCCACATTCTTTCTCCTCGTTTACGTGATGGAGGTATTTCCTTAACTAATGAAGGAGCCAAGGATTTGCATTCTTTAGGAGAAGGCCCTCCTAGATTAGTATTACAAGAAGATGCGATTCCATTTGTTAGGGACGGTCGAAATGTAATTCATGGATTTATAGATGAAGTAGATGACCACATAGCCCCTGGATTGGCATGTTTGATAGTCGATTCTAATGGTGATTTAGTTGCACATGGTGTTTCAAGATGTACTTCTAATGAAATTCTGAAATTTACCAAAGGGATTGCAATTCGAACTAGAGGAGGGATTAAGAATCATGAATCTGAATGAATCATTCCGTCGGTTGATTGAAGTGTCTCTTCTAACAATTACATTTCGGGTGGAGCAGGTTGACCTCTCTTAACAGCGATTGGCTGATAGAGGCAAAGAGTCTAACAAAGAATTACGGCCCTCATGTTGCATTAGATAATGTAGACATACAATTGCCTCATGGGTCAATTGGTTTACTTGGCCCCAATGGAGCAGGTAAATCTACTTTAGTCAAGACCTTACTAGGGCTAATTCAGATTACTTCTGGAGAAGGTACCGTGTTAGGGCACGATATTAGAACTGAAGGTGACGCAATCCGTAGTAAAATTGGATATATGGCAGAATATGATACATTAAATCCAGACTTGAATGCAGTTGACCAGGTTCGTTATTCTGGGGAACTACTGGGAATGTCTCCTGTAGTTGCTAATCAAAGAACCCACGAAGTAATGGAATATGTTGGTTTGAGAGATCAAAGGTATCGTAAGATTGGAACATTTTCTACAGGAATGCAACAATCTACCAAACTCGCTTGCGCGATTATTCATGATCCTGAATTACTGATAGTGGATGAACCATCTAATGGTTTAGATCAAGAACATAGGGGATTTATGCTAGATACTCTATTCAATATTGTCAGAGATGGAGGGCGTTCTATTTTGATGAGTAGTCATTTGATGGATGATGTTCAAATCGTATGTGACAGAGTAATCATGATTCACAAGGGAAGAGTTGTAGTACATCGGCGTATTGAGGACTTAGCTCGACAAATCGATAGAGAGATTGAGATTTCGGTTTGGGGCGGCGCCAGTAAGATGGAGCAGGAACTGAAAGATTCTGGACTTACAGTGCGTAGATTAGGTAGAATAATGAGAGTTTTAAGAGAGGATGAATCAACTGTTGATTTAATTCTTAGTTGTGCTGCTAAAGCATCTGTACAAATCAGACAGATGGAAGAATATGAGCCTAGTCTAGAAGATCTCTTCTTACTAATTATGGATAAATTAGGATATGGTACCCGTAGTGCTTCTGAATTGTTGAATTCTACCCCTACCTCTAATGTGCTAGGAGATGGATCCTTAGGAGGTACATCATTATGACTGAATTACCTTCTGAAATGATTTCAGATATTACTTCTTCAGAACAAGATTCGGAAAATTCCCTAGGAGTAACTCGTATGGAAGCCGCATTTGGTTCAGGAGATGGTGATGAAAATGCATTTGCTGCCGTATCTCAAGGGCAAGCAGAGGTTGGCACAATTTTCAACAGAGTATATCGTCCATGGAGGGGGGCTCTTGGACCTAGATGGACACGTAATTATGCAATATACAGACATCATGTATACGGAATGATTACTTCTAAAGGTCATCGATACTATCATCCATTTATTCGTTTAGCAGTTCTTTTCATACTTATTTCATCGATGAGTACTCTAGGTTTTTTGATACTAGGTTCTTTAATCGGAGAACCCGAGATAATGAGGCCATTTGGTTTGAATCGAAACAATATTTATGCCAAAATCCTAGGCTTCTTTCCTCGAAATGCATTATGGTGGCCTCTATTGACAGCTCTAGTAATCGGGGGGATGATTTCAGAGGACAGAGCTCATGGGACCTCTGCTATTTATTTTTCAAGGCCTATCAATCGTCTTGACTATGCTGTAATGAAATATCTTTCAGTAGCAAGTATTCTAGGGGGAGTTATTCTACTGACTTATGTTTCGTATTATTCATTAGCTATAGTTGTAGAAGGCCATGGTTGGGCATATTTGTTTGATTCTTTTCCATTGTTTGTTTCAGGATTGGGAATAAGTATTCTTTTGATTATTACGTACTCTTCAATTGGAATGGCTTTGTCTGCAATTTCAAAAGGGAAATTCTTTCCAGCGGTTGGATTCTTGTCTATAATTTTAGGTACAAAACTAGTTGCATTTCTAATTGATAGTTTGTTTGATCGTAGTATTGTATACATTCTTAGCCCTTATGACAATCTAGCACACATTGGCCAACTCGTAATGGGGATAAATCCCGGATATGATCATCCAGTAGCTTTTTCTGCTGTTTCTCTTCTTGCAATGAATATTATTTCGTTATACATTCTCTCTGTTAGGGTAAATAGTTTGGAGGTGACTAGAGAATGATTCCTGATCCAGAACAAGTTGGCAACCATTCTCCAGCTAGTTTCCAAGTAGATCAGTCAGTTCCTGCAGTAATGTTAGATCATGTATCAAAATGGTATGGACAAGTAATTGGATTGAATGATGTAAGTTTGGCTATAGGTGGAGGAGTAACAGGAATTCTAGGTCCTAATGGTGCTGGAAAAAGTACTCTTTTTAAAATCCTAGTTGGACGTTTGAAGCCTAGTCAGGGCACAGTTAGGTTGTTTGGAATAGACCCTTGGCGTAACCCGGCTCCATATTCCAGAGTAGGATATGTATCGGAAGGGGAGAAACTCTATGATTGGATGACTGGCCATGATTTTGTTTCAACATTAGCTCGACTTTATGGTTTTACAAGAGATCAAGCTTCTGCTAGAGCTGACCATGTGTTAGAATTCGTTAATCTTTCTGATGTTGCTCATAAGCAGATTGGAAAATATAGTAAGGGAATGCGTCAAAGGGTCAAGATCGCTCATGCATTGGTGAACGATCCTGATTTGATCATACTTGACGAACCACTCCAAGGTTGTGACCCTGTTGCCCGAACTACGATAATGAATGTGATACGAGAAATTGGGGCAATGGGGAAAACTGTGATTGTTTCCAGTCATATTCTTTCCGAAATAGAACGTATAACTGAGCAGATTGTTATTCTTCATAATGGCCGTTTATTGGCATTAGGGAATTTACATGCAATACGTGGAATGTTGGACAAACATCCTCACAGAATTCTATTGACAACCGATAGTCCACGCGAACTTGCTGCTCGTACTCTTGTCGTGGAGGAAGTACACGGGGTGCGATTCCCGCTTCCTGAACAGCTTGAAATTCAGACAAACGATCTTAATGCAGTTCATTCTGTTCTACCATCTTTGATTACTTCTTCCGGACTTCGTGTTTCTTCTATACAGAATCCTGATGATAATCTTGAGAGTCTTTTGGCTTATCTAATGGAGGGCAGAGCATGACTGAGAAAAATAGGGATCAAGATTTCCTTCAGACTTCTGATCAACATCTTCCCGTTTCTTCTAAAGTTTCTCCTACTCCCTTTGTTAAACCGCTACCTGATAGGATTATTCTCAACAGTGTTTGGAGTGGTTTAGATAGAAAAGCAGGGGCGATAATTGAGTTTACTGCACGGCAGCTAAGAGTGCGAGCATCTACATGGGTGATTGGTACAGTTGGGTTAATGCTAATGTTGCTATTATTGGCAACTTATGCTGAAGCAATGGTTGAGGGAATTGATCCTGTTGATGATGATGGAGACTCCGAAGATTGGGATGAAGATGGCTACCCTCTCGGCCAGGAACGAAAGTGGGGTACTTCCGATTGGAACAGTGCAGAATTCCCTGGTTCTGGAGTGTTTGTTAGTGATGAATGGCTTAACTGGAATCAGGCAGATCATACCGGGAATCATACATATCGAGGTAATGCAGTCATCACTTCATACACTTGGATTGGGTCCCCCCCTAATTCGCAAAATAAGGGATGGGCACAGGTAGGTAATTTCAGTGATTGTACTGAATACGAAGAAGAATATGATCTACAAATAGGTCGTTCTTGTTTAACATCTGATGGAGACATACGTTTCAATGGTTTAATTCAGGTGAATGGCACTGTCGGGGTCGAATCTGAAAAATGGTATCAGTATCTTGAATGGGGGGAATTCGTGGGTGCTTCTGATATTCCTATTCCTCAGGATCCTCGTTCAATGTATATCGATGAAGATGGATTCGATATTGACGTTGCTTCTGGAGAAACAAGTCAAGGATTTGATGATGATGGAGATTGTATTAGAGATTGGGATATTATTTCCAGCAGGACTTCAAATCCAGAATTTATTTGGGAAGATTACTTCATGTCTGACTCGAATAGAAATGGAATTGATTGCGACGTAGAACTCGTTTTTGATAGAGAAGGGAATCTTATTTCTATTGAAGCAGATAATATGGTAGATGAAGATCCGTCTGAAGACGAATTTGTTTTAGAATCATTACATCGAGGATTTGTTTTAGCAGTTGGGAAAGTTGCCTTTTTGTTTTTATTGGGAATTTTTATTCCATTATTTTTAGCGACTGGATTAATCAGGGATGAAATGGCATCTGGGACGATGTATTATCTGATTGGCAAGCCTATTCATCGTGCTGAATTTTTCATCTACCGTATTCTTGGATTCATGTCAATTTCAGCACCTTACATGGTAGTCTTGGCCCTGTTGGTTGGGTTAGTTACCAGTTTCATTGGACCCGGTGATTCCCTATTCCGTTTCCAAGATCTAACAGTTTGGTTGATTATTGGTATTACCGCCGCTCTAGTATTATTGGCGTATTCCGCTACCTTTTCTGCATTAGGTGTGATTTCAAAGAAGTTCGGAATATACATAGCAATGGTTATGGGTGTATGGGAATTTATTATGGCATTCTTTTCATTACTTACATCTGGTCAGAGCAAAATAGCTTGGCTTTCAGTTTCTCATTGGGGATTAGAAATGGTCAATTCTGCTGCATTAATTGCATGGCCTGATTCTGGTTATTACGATATTATCGGTTCAGGATTATTCAATTCATCCGTTGTTTTCTCTATATTTTGGAATGAACCTGTAATTGTTCCTGGTTCTCCGATAGGTTCCTTGTTGGTGTCTGCCTTTTTCTTGATTTTTTACATTGGTGTCTGGGTATTAATCGGCCAGTCATTCTTAGGTAGAAGAGAGATTGATTAGAGTACTAAATTCATCAGCCGTGTTGCACCTCGCTGTACATGGATCGTTTCGAGGGGGACATAGATACTCTCTGGCGCCTCGATTTTCTGCCCCCCTTACATCGCTTGACTTGGCAATGGTGGTGGTGGTTGGTTGTACTACCCTGTGAAGACCATCCTGAGCGTTCTAAGCAGTTGATGGTTCTTTGGTCAACAAAAGATACAGTTTCAATTGATGTTAATGAAGTACCCTGGGAGGGTCAGCGCTTCCATACTGACAAACAGGGTGGACATACATTAGGTGGAATGGTATGCGCATGGTGGTATGATGGAGAGAAAATGTTTGAGCCCTTAGTGCTAAGGAAGTGTAGGATGCTTGCTCTAGATAAAAGGCATGATCTCTGGCCATCGGATAGTGCAGGTGGAGCCATAGTTCCATTGACTGAAGACGATTTATCCATGGGGCTTCGACCCGATAATAGTGCATTTTGGTTGCGATTAATTTCTGACCAGAAAATGATTGATCAAGGTGCTCCTTCAAGTTTCAATTTTGAGATGACACCTTGGAACCCCCCTCTTTCTGCAGCAACTAGATCTCACAATTTATTCACAGATTCCATGGGATACGATATTCTTCGTTTACATGGGACTAAAACATCTGGAATTATCGATGGTAAAGAAGTTGAAGGAACAGCATATTTTCAGAAAGTTGTCGTTCAAGCACCTTCAGTTCCTTGGTTTTGGGGCTTCTTACATTTTGATGATGGTTCCTATTTTGATTGGTTCATGCCTCATCTTTCCCTTTCTGTAACTGCCAATGATTCAACACCTTGGAAACGAAGGGATAGGCATAGATTGCCTCTTCGAACAGCTGGATTATTTCACGACGCTCGTAGGGGTCGAACTGAAAGATTTGAGCGATGTGAAGTTGAGTTGATTAAATCTAATTCTGATTCATTATTAGATTCAGATGGAAACGCTCTCCCCTCATTTAAGATTCGAGTTTGGAATGGGAGAACCCAGTTAAGTATGATTTTAGATGCGACTAGTCGTGCACATTGGGCCTTTGATCAACCTACTCGAATGGGTCTTGAATCTCATTTTACTTACAATGAATATCCATTGACTGTCAAGAAATTAGTAATTATAGATGAGATTGAAGTGCGTACTGCTTCAGACTATTCTTGGATTCGAGGAAATGCTGAGCATTCATGGGGAATTTTGCATTAAAATGAACATTACCGGAAGTCGTTAAATATGAACCCGTAAGATAGGGTTACAGAGGGATAGACATGGGTGAGAAAATGGAGTCATTTAAGCAGGGATTAGATGTTGATGCTGCACGACGCGCAGTTCCCGAGATGTCTTCCTATGAACAACCGTTTTATCGTTCAGGCCCAAGTTTTCTTTCGATGTTTCCAAGATACGTTTTGGTATTTTCAGTTTTTATTATTCATATGCTATTTTGGTGGGGTGCTACAATGAATAGCCCGTCGGGAGAAGGTGGTTTGTCTTCTTTCTTGACTATTCTTCATGGATTATCGGATCTGTTTGGAGTAACTGGTTTCTTTGTACTAATGTTGGTAATAACTTGGTGCAATAATTTTCTTAATTTCAGTACATCTGGAAGATGGTATACTGTGTCTCTACTTCTAATTTCATTGACACCTGGATTTTTCTTCCTTGAATGGGTGTTTACTGATGGCCCTGCGGGTGTATTAATTGGACTCGTTGGAGAAGCACCTAGCGGTTTTCTTCCTGATTGGAATGATTCGTTTTATCTCTATTTTGGAGTGATTTATTCTTCTGTAATGTTTATCTTGACGGTAATGTATCAGCGGGCCTTTACCTATGTAATTACAGACAAGCAAGTTTACCTCAAGAAAGAATTTTTAAAATTCATTGATGCGAACAGTCATGCGATTAGTTTGACCAAAATTGAGAATCTGAAAGTAGAAAGAAGTTTGATTGGACGATTATTAGGCTATGGTAGTCTTCATGTCATAACTGCATCAGGAATGGGGCTGCGAGAAGATTCAATTTCAGTTGGGGGTGGCGTTGCCACAGAAGTTACAGATGCAGCCACCAAACAGAGTACTAATTTCATTATTCGAATGATTAGGTTAATGTTCGTAGTCATCCGTCTTCAGAGAACTAGAACTACAGTAGATTTAGATCCTGAAGATTGTTTCTATGGGATTCGAAGACCTATGGATGTCTATGCTTTGGTCAACGAATTACGAACTAGACCCGGTGCTCCGAAAGATAGTGAATCAGATGGTGTTGAAGAACCTCAAGTTTCAGATGAATCTTAAGAAATTGAGTTAGTTTAGACATTTCAATTCATCCGCACCGTTGATGAACTACCGGTGCAGACGACCCTCTGGTGGTCACATGGTGGATGAAGAATTGACAGTTAAGGCAGCACAGTGTATTATGAGTGGAGATTACATGGGTGCGATGGGGAGTTTTGAGGCAATAATCGAGGCACATGGTGACAGCCCCGTAGGTTTTCATGGTTGGGCAGAAGCCGCACTTTTTGAGATTCAAGCCAATGGAAATTTCGATGAAAAGGGCAAAGAGAGAATAAATGAAGGACAGGTTGCCGCTTATTTTCAAAAAGCCGCAAAAATGGATCCTGAGAGTACAGAATATCAAGCAGCTTTAGCCAATGCTTTGATTGAATTCGATAGGATTCCAAAAGCTATAAGAGAACTAAAGAAACTGAAAGAATTAGGAGAATCTTCTGATGATTTTGATGTTAGTGCTGATCTTTTTCAAGCGGCTAAGATGCTTATTGACAATATTGATTTCAAAACTAACTTCGACAGAAGTGAAGCATTCGCAAAGCAGTTTATTCCAGTCGCAGTCGAGTTTGCTTTCTTAGGAATGGGATTCTCCTCAACAGAGGAAGCAGTGGAATATCTCGCACTCGAAGAGTGAGGGCGAAACATGACTGAGGTTGAAAAATCTGAGGCCTCAATTTTAGAAACTCAACGACTAGTATTGTGTTTTGGCTACCTTGGAGACAAATTCCATGGTTCACAACTTCAGCCAGATGTTCGTACTGTTCAAGGAGAAATAGAAAAAGTACTGAAGAAACTTGATTGGATAAATTCAGACAGTCATATCTGGATTTCTTCACGAACAGATGCAGGTGTTCATGTTAGGATGAATCTTGGTTCATTTGATATTCTTACAGAAAAATGGTCGAGTATAGGGGAAGAAAATTGTCTGAGGGCTATTAATGACAGATTACCAGATGATGTTTTTGTTTGGGGTGCATATGCAGTATCTGATGATGTATTTGTTCGAGTAGCAAAACGTCGAGTTTACTACTATCGTCTCCAAGCCTTATCTGGTTGGCCAGTTGATGTATCTCCTGAACGAGTATCACGTTGGTGTAGAATTTTTGAAGGTGGGCATGATTTTACGAATTTTTGCAGAGTAGAAGAAGGTAGAACAACAGTTCGAACCATTCATAGTTGTACCCCTTGGGTTGATTTTTCGGGACGAGTAGTCGGTTTTAGAATTGAAGCTGAATCTTTCTTGTGGAATCAAGTTCGTCGTATTGCATCTGCTCTACATGGTCTTGCTACCGGACGATTTGAATTATCTGATATTATTCGTGCATTACATCGGCCTAATGAATCAGTAGATTTCGGACGTTCTTCTGCCGATTGGCTGATTCTATGGACCATCAATCACTCTGCTTTGCCAAGTCTTGATTTAATGCCAATAGAAGCAGTAGCGGCTTGGTCAAATCCTCCCTCGAGTAAAGAAGAAAGGATGCATGAGCGTTGGCAAGAAATTGCTCGTAGAGAAATAGATTTGTTACTTCAAAGAGGATGGATTCTAGAAATGACCTCAGTCAACAATGAGATCGAGGTTGACGACTGATCCATCGTTGAGATTTAGAGATTCTCTAAGGAAAACATCTGCAATTACTTCTATCACTTCGACATGACGCGTAAGGTCTGGAATTAATATTGCACAAGAGATATTTTTAGATTCTGAGGTACTAATTTCGGCTAAATATGCAGTTGCTCCACCAAACGATCTTCCTTCTCTGAGGAATCCTCTTATTCTCATTGCTTCAATATTTGAAGTATCGATTTTTGAGACTTTATCGATTAACTCCTGATCTAAATCCAGTGTATCAATTCCTGCTTTTTGCCGTAAAGCGATGTAACTGCTTAAGTCATTATTTTCTACATGGACATTCAAAGTTCCTGGCCAAGCAGTTGCTCCTAAAATCTTGCGAAATTGGTCTTGGTAATGCGATTGAGACATAAATACGGACGCTCTTCCAAGTCCACTAGTAACACTCCCTGATAGGTGCATGTAATTGGCATAATAGTTACCTCATTTAGTATTCCGTTTTTTTGTCAAAGTAAAAATTGCTGCCCTTCAATTGAAATTTTACATCCTGAATCTAGTAACTGTTTGATTTCATTCGATTTTGGAATTAACAAAGGATTTGTATGATTAAAATGAATGAAGAAGACTTCTAATTTCTTTCCATTTAGATTGCTTAATCTTTCCAATGAATCTAATATAGGCGGATGAGGGACATCATTTTGTCGAGGCAATTCATTTTTTGACCAAAATGTACCATCCAGTAAAACGATTTCTATGCCTAATGATTCAAACCATTCATTCACAGTCTCTTTTTCTACACAGTCTAATGTTTCCTCCCACGAATCGTGATCTGGAAGATACAGTAAGGATTTTTCAGGCCCATTAATCAAGAATGCATGAGTGTCCGTTAATTCGTCTCTGTGGGGGACTTGTATTGGAGTGATTACCAGATTTTCAGAAATTTGAATAGGCTCATTGCTTTTGAATTGAGTAGGAATTAATATATTGTCATCTACCAATTTATTCCATTTTGGGGTGTTTAGAATTAGTTCTATCATTGATTTACTCGCATGAAGTTTAACATTTTTCACATTCATTACTTCTTTACCAAACAATCCTATTCCATCTATATGACCGATATGTCCATGAGTTAGCCAAATATCTGTGACATTTCTATTTCCAATTTTTCGTAACTGTCTATCTAGGTTTCTAGTTACATCAATGAGATGTAACTGTTTTTCATCAATGATTGCTAATGAACTAGGGGAGAGTACTACCTTGTTTTCCCAATAAAATTGGCAGGTGTTGCAATTACATCCTGGATGTGGAACGCCACCATCTTGTGCGATTCCTAAAATCATCGCCCTTATGTTGTGGCGCATAAATCCCCCTCTCCGTCCTTTCGTTTCAACTAAGCGATGAACGGAAGCATCATGTTTGACATGATTATCCCAGTCTATGGCCAAGGACCTCGACTGGATGAGAGAGCGATATTTAGAACTAGAAAAGTCAGGCCTCAATTGGGAACCCCCTGTCTTGGAATCTGCTAATGCACCACGGGTATCCATTAATGGTAAAGAGACTATCATGCTGTCTGCAAATAACTATCTTAATCTGTCAACTCATCCAAAGGTAGTTGACGCAGCAATAGAAGCCACTAGATTGTACGGAGTAGGAAGTGGTTCTGTAAGAGCGATTGCAGGTACTATGGATATCCATTTAGAAGCAGAAAGGGTTGCTGCTGAATTCAAAGGTGTAGAAGCTGCATTGATTTATTCTGCAGGATATACTGCAAATGTAGGATTAATTCCTACTCTAGTAAACGGTAAAGAAGATATCATCATTTCTGATGAACTAAATCATGGCTCAATAATTGATGGGGTTAGATTGACAAAAGCTCAGAGAGCAGTATATCCTCATAACGATGTTGGAGCGTTAGAACAAATTTTGAAGGAAAATCAAGATGCAGACCGAAAATTAATCATTACAGATGGTGTTTTCAGTATGGATGGAGACATTGCTCCATTAGACGAAATTGTGAAAGTAGCTGAAGAATATGATGCAATGGTTTTCGTTGATGATTGTCATGGAGAAGGAGTCTTAGGTGACGGGAGAGGAATTGTGGCACACTTTGGTCTTCAAGGACGTGTTGATTTCGAGGTCGGTTCTTATTCAAAGGCAATGGGGGTGCAAGGAGGAATAGTAGCCGGAACAGAGCAAATGCGTCTTCATGCACTAAATCATAGTCGTTCTTGGTTACTTTCAGGAAGTCAACCTCCTGGAGTTGCTGCGGCTCAGAAAGCTGCTGTCGAGGTAATAATTGACGAACCAGAACATGTTCAGAGGTTATGGGACAATACTCATTATTTTCGAAATGAACTTGAATCATTAGGATTTGACACTGGCGTATCTACTACCCCAATTATTCCAGTAATGTGTGGTGAATCGTCAACGGCAAAGCGCCTTTCTTCTGCAATGCGTGATTCAGGTGTTATGGTTGGCGCCATACTTTTCCCTATGGTCGCAAGAGATAAAGCGCGTGTTCGAACACAAATGTCTGCAGGATTAACACGCGAAGATCTGAATCAGGTACTTGCCGCGTTTGAAAAAGCAGGTAAATCAATAGGTTTAATTTGATAATTTTTAACTAATTTCATCTATTGCATCTAACATGTCTTGGTCTTCCGACTCTCTCTTTTTGCCTACTTCAATTGGGCCATCCATAGGTTTCAATCCTCTAGCCATCCTATCTAGCATTCTCCATCTGGGTGCATATGAAAGATGAACATAAAGTGGGCCAGGCGCTAACATTAACACCCAACCTAATTGCTCTGGGATGCCCAAAGAAGGCTCTAAAATTGATACTGTGAATAGAGTTAATCCAATGAATGGTATGGGAAAAATGAATTTTCTTCTTTTATCTAGTCTAAGAGGAATACGTTTTGTGATAGCAAGAATGATTGCACTAAACCCTCCAAGGATTCCACAAATTAGGATAATTGTCAGAGCAGTAATTGACCAAGTCTTTACTGAATTACTAAATGACTCTCCAATTGATGTTTGATCGATTAGAGTGGGTCCTAGTAATGCTAGCGAGATTAGTAGCCCATAGAAAGCTCCGACAAATGTTGGATGAGAGAGTGTTAGTGGCCAACGTAGAAAGAATTGACTTAGAGTTCCACCCTGGAACATCTCTCGATGTTCTTCAGGCAAAGCTGCAATTCTATCTCGCCACTCTTCCACAATGTCGTTTTGTTCTTCCACCCTATGACCGTTGCCGTCATTCTTCCGAATCTAAAGCCGAATGTATGGAATTCCTAGATTTTCCGAGGATCTCTCTAGCACGTCCCATTTGGCCAAATTCTATCTCTACTTGTCCGGGACTTGTATCCAACCATTCTCTTTCTAGAAACCCCTCTGCTGAATTTTCTCTAAAACGTGCATCTCTGAGGGTTGGGTCTTGTTCGAACTCTTGAGCCCTTGAGAGAATAAGTGCTTGATTGATATAAATCTCCATATTTAATGCATCGTTGTGTCGAATTTCTGATCCTAAATGTAGTAATATTTCTTCTTCTTCATCTCTAATTGTCCATCCTTCGGATATTATATTCTCATGTATCGATATATTAGCAGAGTGCGGTAGTGAAATCCATTCACCTATTACATTCCTAACTCTAGTTTTTGTGCTTTCTCCTTCATCTGCTGGATGCCATGGATGTCCATCATCAACACCTATAATTTGCAATGCTTTACGAATTGATCTAATATCTATCTGTTGTTTGAAAACTATTACCGTAGGAATAAAAGATAGAAAGATGATTAGAGTGCCAATAATTTGGGAATATGGGAGGAAAACAAAACCAGAAAATATGGCTAAAAAAGTTACAAAAATAATTGGGACTGAACGAAACTCATCTAATATTTCGTCTTGAATTTCTTCAATATCCCACAACGGTAATGTTTTTTCCATAATTATTCCTCTAGTGTTTACTGATGAATAGAGCAACATTGGCCAGCATATGATTGTTCATTATTTTCTATGATTTAGGCTAAGCGCTTGAACCTTCTTTGGATATTCTTCGTTTTTCAATAAATGTGGTTCAGGAGTGTGAATTTAGGAGAGGGGTTCAAGAAGGGTTGAGGAGGCATACCTATGAGGGTTCTGTGATGGCGGAGCTACCAGATGGATTAGTAGTGGAAAGACGCAGGGGTGGCCCTGGAGTCTTAGCGCTACTAATGTTGGATGCAACACGGTCTCGATTCAATGGTCATATCAGGATTGAAAGAGCATCAAATAACGGTTTTGTAGGAAATTTAGGCATAATAGATGGGATGCCAATAATGTCTATTGCAATGGATATTGATTCATCATCTACTGGTGGAAAGGAATCAATGGAAAAATGCCTTCATGAATCTGCAATGGATGATGCCAGAATATCTGTCCATGAAGGTTCCCATATACCTCAGTCAATGGATTTACATCCATATTCTAGATTGTTAACTTCTGATATTCAAAATCTAGAAGAACAACCTTGGTGGTCAGATCGTCGTCATCAAGATTTAATTTCTCTAGGGAGAACTAAGAGTAGATGGACTAGTATTGAATCAGAATTTTCTAGAGGAGATAAAGAATCTATACAATTCGAGATTAAAAACGAGATTCCTGTATTAGCAGAAGGCCCCTCATTTGGGCCCGGTCAGAGTTGGTTAGTAGATGATGAAATCCCAGATAGTGTATTAGGAATTGCTTCAAATTTAGTTTCTTTAGGGCGACCTATTCTCGTGTTCAGCCGACTCCCCCCCGAACGTCTCAGAAGTAAATTTGCGATTCATGAATCTTCATCTGTTAGATTGACTGAAAGGCCAATTAATTCTGGAGACATAGGTCCTAGTTTGGAAGGAATAATGAGGCGAATTGAAGATTTCTTCTTTGCTAATCCTCGTGCGGTTGTTGTTATTGATGGTCTAGAATTTTTGATTGGTTTACATGGATTTGATAGAGTTTATGATTTTACAAGGAATTTAACAGATCTAGTTGCTGAATCTGATGATCTTCTCTTATGTCCAATTGATGGGTTAGCAATGTCCCCTCAGGAAAGAGCTTTGTTGCAAAGAGAGATGGAGATGTTAGATACCCATACTGCAGCATTATGGGGGAGTCAAAGTGCTAAGTTAGCAGGGCATCCATTTATTATTCACGCAATGACTACTATCGCTGAGCCAAGAATAGAACCAGAAGTTAGTAGTACTGATCCAAATCCTTCAAACGATGCGGATATTGAAAAGTTACCTGAGCCCATTGAAGATATTCGTCCAGATATTGGTTCATTAATGGATCAATGGAAGTCAGAGTCAACAATTTCTCCGGACCAAGTTAATGATAGTAAAATCGATGAATTAATTGTAGACGAAGTTATTGAAGAAAAAATCACTGAAGAATTAGAGGATTTTGATTTGCCTGAATGGGCTATTGAACCATCTTCAAATAGAGCAGAAGAAGTTACTCTTGAAAATACAATTGAAGTTATTGATACTAAAATTGAACAAGAAATTAAAATTTCTCAAGTCAATTTGGTCCCCAAACCACTTCATTCACCACGTCGAGTTAAACAGGAAAAAACCAAACGTATCGGCCCTAGGTCTGCAACTATTGATCATAAGCCTAAGCCGAGAGTTAGACGTGTAGTACCTCCAGATGAACATGAAATTAGAACAGATGGATTGAGGGATGCTGCTGTTAGATGGCGAGAGATTGTTGAACAGACAAAAGAACCGATGTCTCTAGGGGCTATCCCTTCCAAAGGAAAAGAAATTCCTGATTTTCAAAAGACTCATCAGTCTATTGATGATTCAGGTGCAGATATACTTAGGAATACCCGTGAAATTGATGAAGTTTGGATGCCTAAAAGTCTTGAAGAGGAAAGACGTCACGAAATAATTCATTCAAATTCAAAGAAATCAACGGCTCACACTATTACTATGGATCGCCCTTCCACTGCAAGGGAATTTGCCTCTGCTACGCACAAGCAACGTAGGGATTTATCGATTCCAACAACACGTAGTCTAGATTCAACTGAACTCCCTGATAATTTTTATGACCGTTTGGCGAAATTAGTTGAGAGGGGGGAAAATATAGGTGAAATAATGTCCACAGTAGAGCGTTCACCCTCCGAAGCATTACAACAGTTACAAAATTTGGAGGATTCTTCATGAGTAGAAAGTTATCTGATGTTGTTAGGATAGCAAAGGAAAGACTGGGTGAAGAACCCACCGAGCAAAAATTAGCGTCTCCGTCTTTGGAACATTATATCCAAAGACGTTCTGGCCCACGTGGGCTTTCAAGTGTAGATGATCTTCTTGGTCGTTCAGATCCTCAAGGTGCAGAAAAAAGACTCTTTGGGGAAGAAGATACTACTGATTTTGTTTTAGATGGAATACGTCGTCTTCGTGAAAGTGCATCTAATCAACCCTCAATAAATATTCCAGGTCGTTTGTTATGGAGGCAAGTTCTTGATGAACAACGTGGTATAGAATCAGCTAAAACCTCAGAGGATGAATCTGAACATACAATTAGTCCTCTAAGTATTGAACCTACTTTCACTTGGCCCCTTATTCATCAACCACGTTCAATGTTATCTTGGTCTCGTTGGCATACCTCACCAGAAAATCATGCAGTTGCAAGGGCTGCAGATATGATTATGGAAGAACCGGGGCAAAGACTCAATCCATTTGTTGTAGTTGGAGGTTCAGGAACAGGTAAAACTCATTTTATATCTGCTATAGGTGATAGTCTTCAGAGTGTAATGCCACATCGTAGTATATTCCGAATCGATGGTTCGACTCTCGATAATTGTCCATCTGATTGTGAAGAAGCATTTCGCCAAGCGGGTGCTATATTAGTTGATGATGTTCACGAGATTGTCACTAATGGAACAGATGATTCTTTAGGCAGACTCCTCCATATTGCTATTGATCATGGGATACAGATTATTTGCACAACTCGTTCACTAGAAATACTCGAATCAGTTCCCACCAGTAATTTACGTCGAGTTTTGACAGGAGCAGCAATTGGAACATTAGAAGATCCAAGTATTCCTACACTCATAGCATATCTTAGGAGACGAAGTATTGCAGAAGGTGCCTCAATCGATGAGAGAATTTTGTCATCAATTGTGATACATTCTCCTACATGGGCAGGATCTTTGAATGCTCTTCAAGTGGTTCTATCCTCTATTTCAGAGGGTTTCATACCTGTGGATGATAGAGACGTCTCTATATTGTTAGATGGCCGTAGTCTTTCACCAAGATCTAATTTTCAAAGTGAATGGAATCCTGATTTAATTGGTAAAAAATTAGTCGAAGAGGTTCTAGATGATGTTTTACCTAAGGGCTTCAATCCAGACGTAGAACTTGTTAGTAATCTAGATGCAAATGAAGATGATCAATGGGTTCCTTCTAACAAGGAACTTCCTAATGGACGTCTCATTCCAACTTCTCCAAGACCTTCTTCAAAACCCTCATCTGGGATATCGAATATGTTGGGAGGCCAAATAGAGAGTCGTTTCTTTGATGCAGAAAGTGAACTACATCGTCGTAGATATGCACTTCATGAAATTGAAAGAGAGTTATCAATTATTCAAGATAGAATGTCGTCAACTACTCCAGGTGACATAGTTGCTCTAACGGATCGATTATTGGCATTAGAAGGGCAATTAGAAACAATTTCTGAAACACCACTTGGTGAAGAAATAGGTTCGATTGAACCCTTTGATCCATCTGAAATAACTGTGGAAATTCAATATCCAATTCTCAAACCTGCTCCAGGACAGATAGCTAATCATCAAAGTGAAGCCTCATCAAGAGGAACATCTCGCCTTCGAAAACGTAGAGTAAAGATGCCGATTTAATCTCTTACCATTGTTTGAAACCACGTTCTGCATGAGCATCAGCTTCAATATGTGTTAGAATAGTATTTCCGTCAATCAGTATAGCATCTGGATGAACTAAACCTGGACAAATTTCGATGGTTTTCCTCCATGAAGGATCATCTCGAACGTTTTCATTCCAGAATGGGAAAGCAGAACATTGCGCAGGTTTCACCCCATGGATCTTGCAACTTTTGTCTTCTCCGATATAGATGCAAGTTCCCTTTTGAGGGGTTGATTTCAGAACATATCGCCCATCATGTGTCTGTCTAGCATCTCTTTCTAACCATTTTTCAGCCTCGATTCCAAAATAGTTTGAAATTCTGATGACATCTTCTCTAGATAGGTATACAAGTCCATCTGGTTCATCGCAACACCTCCCACAATTTGGGAGACAAGTAAAGCGAATTCCCGCCTCCCACCATTCTGGTCTCTTTCGTCCCACATATTGTCGAATCATCTTCATGGTACAAACTTCACGGAAAATTTTGATGAGAATATATCCAAAGGGTTCATGATGGGAACTGTCCGGTTCCAATCTAACACCGAGGGTTGGGCATGAGTGACGAGAATATTTTGTTCCAAGTCCTTGACTCCCACCTTGATACTGGGATGCGAGGTATTCCTGTAGGAACATGTAAGACGTCTTTCGTGGATCCTATTGATGGTGTACATTATGCGGGATATCCAATTGCTGATCTTTCAAATGTTGATCCAGAAGATGCTGCCTTTTTATTGTTCAATAAGGATATGCCTACTGAAAATGAATCGAAAATGTGGAAAGAAAATTTAGCAAAATGTTCAGAAATTCCATCTGGTTCATTAGACATTTTTGATTCAATAGGTGTTGGTCAAGGTCATCCTATGGATTGGCTTAGTATGGGCATTATGTCTTTGGCTAGAGCCGAAAAAGAGAATGATATTTCATCAGATGCAGTAAATCTCATAGCATGGATGCCAGAACTAATGGCTCGATTATTCATGTCTAGGGGAGGAAGAGGAGATATAGCGGCCCCTTCAAATCCATCATTAGGAATGGTAGGTAATTTTGTCTCAATGTTAGGAATGGAAGGAGAAGAAGCAATCCGAGCAGAAAGGATTCTTCGTTCGTTTTTAGTCTTACACATGGATCATGGAGGAGGGAATCTCTCTACTTTTGCAGGTAAAGCAGTTGCATCAAGTCAATCTAGTCTTTTTGCATCTATTGCTTCGGCCATGAATGCTTTGAGTGGCCCTCTTCATGGACGTGCAAACCAGTCCTGTCTAGAGTTTGTTCAAAAGGTTGGAACATCAGATCCTGATGAAGTTGAATCTTTTGTGAGAGGAGAACTTGCTGCTAAAAGACCAATATTTGGGTTTGGACATGCAGTACTTCGAGCTGAAGATCCTAGAGCAACTGTTCAGATGAAAATTGGAGAAGAGGTATGTCCTGATGATCCATTATTTGCTACTGTCAGAACCCTCAGAGAGGTTGCTCCTAGAGTATTGGGAGAGAATCCTAAAATTAGTAATCCTAATGCTAACGTTGATCTCGTTTCTGGTACATTACTCCATAATGCTGGATTCAGAAAACCTGAATACTATACTACTTTCTTTGGATGGGCTCGAGTAATTGGAATCTCTGCACAAATTGTTGATGAAAGAAAGGCAAGAAATGGAAAAGGAGTTCCAATATATCGTCCGAAATATATCGCTCGTGATCAACCTGTCAGAAGATTGTAATCAGCCTTCTCTAAATGTCTTCCCTGCTCCTCTATGCCCAATGAATCTAGGAATCTCCCAAGGCGGAGATCCTTCATCGGCTTGAATTTTAGGCCATGATAATTTCTTTCCTAATCTGTCAATCATTTCTTGCCTTTCTTTCATGTCTAAATTTTCCCACGTCGGTCTTTCACTTGCTAGTTCATGGAGGACTTTTGCATTTTGTTCATTAGAAAGTCCATTCATTTTTTCCTCTAACTCATCACTCAATGGTTGAGTTCCAGGCTTTAACCAACGAGTTTGCCCCTTAGGAGTCCTAAGAATTGAAGGGTCCATTAGATCACTTAGGGCTGTGAACCCCCCTGAAATTATGTCTTTTTCTATTTCCATTGGAGTGGGCCAAACATGAATCGGAAATCCCCTGCGTTTCTGATTTAATTTTGTTAGAGATTTTCCTTTGAATGAATATGCCCTCCCAAGGTGAAGGAATTTTGACCATGAATGTAGATGTTTGAATGCTAATGGAAGTAAGGGTGCCCCGATTTCTTGCCAATGTTCTACCATTCCTGCGACAGTTCTCTTTCCATATGAAGGAAGAGCCATAGCTCTACGAATTGGTGCAGGCCCCCATGGCCTGATTGATGGATTGATAGGAGTAGCTGGGAGGGAAATTTTTGATAATTTGTGAGCAATCATCGTCTTTGGATCAAACGAGATTATGACAGTATTTCTCTCAGGAATATCAAGTGGAGACAATTGATTATCAATATTCTTCATTATCTCAGAAACGTGCTCGGTCATTCCGTTTCTACTAAAATAAGTTCCAGCAATTTTTGCTCTTGGATGAGGGCGTTTAATCTCGATACATGCGGTAGAGCAGCCATTAATCCAAGATGATTTAACTCTAGAATCTTCAATTAATTCTGAGAATATATCGAAACCTGCTGCACGTAAATCATCAGAGTGATTTTGCTCAACATAAGGAAATAATCCTTCTTTTTGTCCTTCAAGTTCGATCTTAGCATTATGATGAAGTGCTAACTCTCCATCTACAGTTAGCCTTACATCAAATTCCGAACCATCCGAATATGTCATCCCATGTGCTATAGCATCAATACTATTCTGAGGAGGCTGTATCCATTTGCTTTCCATTTTATCACCTATTCAGACTCATTTGATTTCCTGATTTTCTGAAGAAATCTGTCATTCCACATTTTACCTTCAGATTTAACTGGGGGTGAATTAAGGAAATTATGGATTTTTTCCGATTCCATTTGCCTAGTAAATGGATCGTTTAACCATCCTTCTTTGCCATGAAAATGAAGTGCTATGAATCGTTCACCTGATCTACTTGTCCCATGTAATTCTAGTCCATTAATTTGTGAATGAATGGCTAGAGGTCCATTTCTCCATTTCACTGAATCAATCTTCCAATTCTCTCCTAATACTTCTTTTCGCCATTCAGATTTTTCAAATGGAAGAATCCACCTATTTGAGGGAACTTTAAACCCATTTTGGAACCTAAGAATTTGAGAAAACCAAGCTAAACAGAAAAATGAATATGAAATCCATCCTATTATAGGATTAATCAAAATATGTAACAAGAAAAATATTATTCCAGTTGAAAAATAGAGGATTGTATTTCTCCCAATTAACCATCCTCCGCCTCTTGGCATTTCATTTAGGGCCATCCATGCTGGTATAAACAACAAACTCCACGTAGACAAAAATAGAATTAATGAAGCAAATTGATCATTAGGACTTTGTCCAGAAA
>CENX01208112.1_pt1 | contig 20595 bp, 21 predicted proteins | sample 361321 | NCBI WGS metagenome assembly CENX01 (sample SAMEA2619678, study PRJEB7988) | marine metagenome | isolation source: saline water (ENVO:00002010), including | reverse complement strand
TGAGAATCCTATGGACCTCTCCAACTCTGACATTAATGGCCCCCACTGCATCATCATAGTCTATCTCGACTAAATCCCCCGGCCCAGCCAAACTTAGTAGATCCCTCATCTTACTGAGTTCTATTCCTATCTCGACAGGCTCGACTTCATAGGTTTCGAAGCATTCATCTGCAATGGTTGCAGAAAGGAGGGCCACATGTGAACCATCGACCACGATTGTGTGCAGGCCCTTCTCCCCCCATACCAGCTTTGCCTCCTCTGCCAAGACAGAAAGTAGGTCGATAATTTCCCTCATTAATTGGGTGTTCGCAGTCACTCTTAGCATCTTATCAGCATGAGTCACACAGGTGGGGGTCTTTCATCCTTCGGAAACGGCCCATAGGGCCGCTTACTGATACTCTCTGAATTTTTTACCGCAGTTTTTGCATGTGCAAATCTTAGTTTCAGGCTCATCAGAACTCCTAGTCTGCATCAGAATGACGAAAATTTCGTTCTTATCGCACTTTGGGCACCTAATATCCCCCACTCTCAGGACCCCTTTCCCTCCCTCATCTTCGACAACCTCAGTCAAATGCTTGAGATTCTTCGCCTCGCCAGAAGATCTGGCCTTGCTCAGATCTATTGTCTCGCCAGTCATGGGATCTGTAAATTCGGCACCTTTCCCGTCCTTTCCCGTAAGTGGGCCCTCATAACCACACGTGTAATTAGTACACCTAATATTGCCATTAGGCTCCATGAACCCAAGTGTACCACATTCTGGACAAAACATCTCTCCTACTCCTGCCAGTATCGTACAGACATAGCAGTGCTGTGCCAACAGACTATTCAACTATTCTACCAAAGGGGCATAAACTACCCTCAAGAGATTAGTTCTAGAGTAGTTCGATAACCAGCCCACGCCAGTCCTATACTTCCTAGGATAGTAATCAAGGCATACATAATCGCGGTGGAATGCGACTCTTCTGAAAACTCGATATAATCCATGGCGAACGCCGACATTGTTGTGAATGATCCTAGGACACCAGTCCCAAGGATTGCTACGGTCCCTTCGCTCAACGCGGTACCAGCCGCGATGGCCCCGAAAATTGAACCCAATAAGAGAGAGCCAAGAAGATTCACCCCTACTGTTGCATATGGTTCCGAGCCCGGTTCGAACGAACTCTGTATTGAATATCTCAGCGAGGCACCTATTGCGCCCCCTATTGCGACCAATGCCAAGAGTCTAATGTCCATGTAACCACATAGGGGTAGGACGTTTGACTTCTTCTGAGGGGCCGCCATCCGGACCGTTGAAGCGTGAAGACCCAATGCGACAACCATGGAGATATGGTACGACTGGAGACTATCCAGGGTAGTCGATGTCGAGGGGAATGTCCTTGACCAAGTAAACTGGACCTTCTCAGATTCAGTGAATGCCCTAGTCGAAAGGCTTTCTGAACTCCAATCGGGAAGACTTAGCCCAGAGGCCAGAGTCCTTGCCAATAGGTTCCCAGAAGCAGTAACTAATCCCCTTGGCGCACTATCGGACGAGTCATGGCCGGAACTTAGCAATGAGGAGTCTTTGATGCTATCCAAGGCATCCATATCTCTCGCCAAGAGAGGGGTCGCCGCTTCTGCTTCTGACCCCGATCGAAGACTGGATATGCTGTCATCCTCATCCATTGAACTGAGGGCATCTTGGACAACCCAAGAGTCGAGATCAGTTGAGTGGGCGGGCCTTTTCCTTCCAGACTTGGACTTGGATGCCAGAAGGGCGGACATTCCCCCCTGTGTCGCCAAGTCAAAGGATATCAAGCATCTCGCCACCGAACTTGGAGTCTCTATTCCAGACCATCTGCCATCGGAATTAGAGTGGTCGGCAATGAACTCACAAGCAAGGGGAGTGGTCTCTCTGTCGGAGAGGCTACTTCTCAACGAGAAAGCCACCAAGGAGCTCGCATTCACTTACGTTCCCTCGCTATCCTCCCTAATCGGACCATTGGGAGCAGCTAGGATGGTCGTTTTGGCAGGAGGGAGGGAAAGACTGGCTAGGATGCCCAGCGGAAGCTTGCAGGTACTGGGTGCGTCGGGGGCAATGGCGGCTCACAGAAGGGGCGCCCCCCCTCCAAAGCACTCACCAGTCCTGTTCTCAATGCCCCTGGTTAGTAGATCTCCAAGATGGGTGCGAGGCAAGATAGCCCGCTTCCTAGCTGGGAAGTGCTCAATAGCGGTGAGAGTGGATCATTTTGGAGGTCAGAGTTGGGATGATGAGAAAATCAAGAAAATCCACAGAGAGGCCGAGTCCATCAGAGACAGATTTCCGAGACCACCAAAGAGAGGTTAACCCATGCCAAGGAAGCCGGTTTCTCTTGGTTGGGGGGTCAGGAAAGAGGGAAGGTCCCTCTGGTCTCGAAATGCGAATAAAGGAAAATCTGTAATCGGGGAGAGAAGAAAGAGGGACGGGAAGATCGAGTGGAGGAAATGGGACCCATACAGATCAAAGGTAGCCGCGGCACTACTGGCAACGAAAGGAGAGCCCTCAGAAATCCTGCCTGAGCCCGGCTCAGTAGCGCTTTACCTCGGTGCATCATCAGGAACCACGGTGAGTCATATTCACGATCATCTATGTGGGGCGGGGAATCACCATGACGGGCAATTAATCGCTGTAGAAATTTCGCCCAGAATGATGAGGGACCTCCAATCATTAGCAGAACAGAGAATGGGATTGATTCCCATTCTTGCTGACGCGAGGAATGTCAATGCATACGCCACAACAATGAGAGGGAGGGCCCAATGGATACATCAGGACCTTTCCATAGCTGATCAAGCTCAGAATTTCATATCCATAGCCGAGGACACCCTGTCAAGGGGAGGGACAGGGCTACTCAGCCTCAAGGCCGCAAGCGAGAGGGCTGATGAGGGAGGAGACAGTAGCAGGTTCACTCGAGCCGAAGCGCTTCTGAGAGAGTCCTCATTGGAATTCATCGAAAGAATTGACATCGAAAAATACCAGGAACAGCATGTGATTTTCCATGTCAAGAAATCATAGGGATAGGGCACCGGCGCCTAAAGCCCCGAAACCTAGCACTACAGCGCCGTATGCTACTACGGACAGATAGTTCATCACCAAGCCAGCAATGGCCATCCCCCTGTTCAGACCATTCAATTCCGCCGCCTTACTAAGTCCAACATGGCCTAGAATTATCCCGCCAATGGTAGTGAAAGGTGCGAGGCAGGCGGTGAAGCATAGTATTGCTGAGGAGATGTGTGAGAACCAAGTCACAAGCCCTAGGACCATACTCCAAGTAGCCGCATCATTGCTGGGTTGCATCATCATCATAGGTTGAACATACGGTCCTGCTTGGCCCTGCTCGCCACTAGCTCCTACATTGGGCGTACCTGTCAGAACTCCCTTCTGACCAGTGCCTTCGGATCCGTCCCACCATTCGTCAGATTTTCCTTCTTCCATAATGGTTGCTGAGAGCTAGCAGATATGAGGTTTGTCTAGGCCAATTAATGACAGATACTATCTTTGAGCTCCTAGCTCTCGGAAATTCATGCCCGAGTTGCCAGAGGTGGAAACTGTCAGGAGGGGACTCGCCCGTCACCTGATTGGCAGGAAAGTCATAGATCTCCAACTCAGGAGGAATGATCTGAGATTCCCCTTCCCCGAGGGTTTCAAACAACAAATAGAAGCCTCGAAAATCATCTCAATAGACCGTAGAGCAAAATATCTTTTAATTAGACTAAATAGTGGTATTACTTGGCTTAGTCACTTGGGAATGAGTGGTAGATGGACACTAACCGGAGGCGGCAGGGAGACCCGTCCAGGCAGGTTCTTGCATGGTGCCGAGATAGGAACTGGTGATGGCCCACATGATTGGGTTGTGGCCCACCTCGATGACGGGGGAAAAGCTGTTTATTCGGATCATAGAAGATTCGGAATAATGGACTGCTTTCCTTCGGAACAGCAGGAAAAGAATAGATTCCTCGCGAATCTAGGTCCAGAGCCAACACCAGGAAACCTATCTCCAATGGATCTAGCAGAGTCCTTGAGAGGTAAGAGGACACCAATAAAGACCGCACTACTGGATCAGAGGATTGTCGCTGGGTTGGGCAACATATATGTCTGTGAGATTCTACACCGATCAGGGGTTTCTCCTCGGAGGACGGCATCCAATGTCGCAGGCTCTTCAGGTGTTTCTAAGAGGGTCGAGAGGATAACCTACAACACCCACGCGGTGATTGCCGAGGCCATCGATGCTGGAGGATCGACTCTTCAAGATTTCAGAGGCGTCGATGGAGATGATGCACTAGGCTACTTTCCTCACAGCTTCGGGGTTTATGCCAGAGAGGGAGAGAAGTGTACAAAATCAGAATGCGAGGGGTCGATAAGGAGAATCGTACAATCCAATAGGTCGACTTTCTACTGTCCTGACTGTCAGAATTGAGGCTATGTTTATGGGCCCGGAACTCGAGCAAAAAGTCCAGCCGTGAGTTTCCAGCCTTTCTTGACTGGGAGCTGGACACATTTGTTGTGAACGATCAACAAAGGGCTGAATAGTATATTGGAAATTTGATTAATTTTTAGGTGAAAAGATGAGAAAAGAAACAGGAAAAGCAGATTTTTGGAGATTGATAGTGATTAGAGATGGAAGACAGGGATACGCTGATGTACTTTGCGAAGCAGATTTCAAGTATGGAAGGACATCAAGTGAGCTTGAAAGATTCGATACTATGAGGCTTCCATCTGGCCTTATTCAATTGATTGAGGAGCACCCACGAAATCTCTATGATGGGGCATTAGAGACAGGTTTTGTTGTTGAGATGAGTAGACGTAGCTCAGAAGGAGAGGGTTGGAGAAAGTTCACTTCTTCAGTTGAGATTTCGAGTGGGGAACCGTTCAGGAGTCCCCGAGGACTTTACAGTAATGAGGATGGAAATACATTGGAATTCCAGAGAATAGGATGTCCAATGGATAGTAAGGAATTACCTCCAAATATTTGGCTCAGAGTGAAAGAACTACCGCTGAATTTCATCGCTTGGGCTTGGGAGAATGGTATTCTTTCAGGGCCCGAGTCACATCAGAAAACTCTAGAATCATGGATTTCCTTGCCCAAACTAATAGATAAAACTCCCATATTGGTCCTACCGGGAGAACCAACAAAATCTGAAAACTTCATATGATTTTTTTGAAAATATTCATTCCCTTGGTTCACGGGGGACTAACATGACTGACAACAGCATACGCCCAAAACTGATTGCCGAATTCATCGGGACCTTTTTTCTTGCCCTGACAATATGTACTGCCGCTGTGCACGGCTCAGCAGGACAATTCGCCCCATTCGCGATAGCATCCACATTGATGGTAATGATATACTCTGTAGGGCATATTTCCGGTGCACATTTCAATCCAGCAGTTACAGTTGCCGTATGGCTACGGGGCGCCTGCGACAGGGATGATGTAGCCCCATACATAGCCACTCAGATTTCCGCTGGAGCTATAGCGGCAATAATTTCTCAAAACATTTTAGCTGTGGAGACCAATGTCTCACCTCTGCAAATGGAAACTACCCATGCATTAGCCGCAGAATTTCTCTACACCTTCGCCCTGGTTTTTGTGATACTCAATGTAGCTACCAGTGAGGCTACCGAAGGCAATGGATACTTCGGGGCCTCGATAGCATTTGTTGTTCTTGCTGGAGCATTGACTGTCGGAGAGATTTCAGGTGGCTCATTCAACCCTGCAGTAACGGGTGCACTGTATGTTTCCGGCGTAATCGAATCAGTCGATCTTTGGATACATTTGATTCCACAATTCACTGCAGGTTTACTCGCTGTCCAAGCCTTCAAGACCACCCAATAATGTCAATTACATGTTCCTACGGAACTTGCCACCACTCTCAAAGAGGGCCTGAGTGACTTGTCCGACGGTACAGTAATCCACTATCTCCATCATCACCTCGAAGAGATTCTCGCCATTCCTCGCGGCCTCCTTCAGCCTCTCAATCCCTTCCTCTGCCTTACTTACATTCTCTGCTTTGAACTCCTGATTGCGAGCGATCACCATCTTCTTCTCAGTCTCATCCGAGCGCGTCACCTCGACATCGAAGTCATCCGCGGAGACGCTCTCAGCATCCGGGTCGGTGAATGTATTCACTCCTACTATCGGCGTCTCCCCAGTGTGCTTCCTGTGCTCATAGACCATCCCCTCATCTTGGATTCTATTCCTCTGGTAGTTGACCTCCAGTGCACCGAGCACACCTCCTCTGCTATGCATCTCCTCGAAAATTCTCAGGACCTTCTCCTCGACCTCGTCAGTGAGGAACTCAGCTACGAATGACCCCTGGAGAGGATTCTCATTCCGAAGCCAGCCATACTCCTTAGCGAGAATGAGCTGTATCGCCACGGCGTCTCTCACTGTATCTTCAGTTGGAGTCCCGAAAGCCTCGTCCCTGCTGTTCGTGTGCAAGCTATTCGCATTATCAGCGAGCGCGTATAGAGCCTGCAAGGTCGTTCTGTAGTCATTCCAAGTGAACTCCTGCGAGTGCAATGACCTCCCACTGCTCTGGATGTGATACTTCAGCTTCTGACCCCTCTCGCTCACCCCATACAGGTCTCGCATGGCGATTGCCCAAATTCTCCTCGAGACCCTGCCGATGACCGCGTACTCAGGATCCATGCCGTTCGAGAAGAACCATGAGAAGTTCCTGAGGAATTTGTCAGCATCCAAGCCCCTGGCCTTGAACAGCTCGACATATGTGAGGCCGTTAGAGAGGGTTAGTGCAGACTGTGTGATTGGATTTGCCCCAGCCTCATCTATGTGATATCCGCTGATGCTTACGAAGTAGTGGTTCCTGACATTATTATCTACGTAGAACTCGGCAACATCCCCCATCATCTTGAGAGCCGTATCTAGGTTGAAGACCAGAGTGTTCTGGCCCATCGCCTCCTTCAACTGGTCAGCTTGGACGGTTCCCCTGACGGTAGACAGAGTCATCGACCTGATGTCAGAAGCCTCCTCCTCAGAGGGATCCCTGCCGTTCTCATCTACGAACTTCCTAGTCTGCTGTCTGATTGCGACGTTGAAGAACGCGGCCAAGTGCCACCAGTAGTTTCCATTTATCGTCATACTAACGGATGTATTGGGGGCACACAGGTCAAATCCCTCGAATAGCCTATCCATCTCCTCTATCGTACTAATGCTGACTCCGGATTCGCAAACCTTTCCGAAGATGTCCAGCCTCTCCCTAGGGTCGTTCCCGTACAGACTTGGAGAGTCGAATGCGACCGATAGGCGATTGAAGTCTTGTTCCTGTGAGAGGAAATGATACCTCTTGTTCGTCCTCTCAGCACTGCCCTCTCCTGCGAACATTCTAACAGGCAGCTCATCTTGTCTTCTGAATGGAAAAACCCCTCCCGTGAACGGGAACGAACCAGGTGCGTTCTCCCTTCGGATCCACTCCAGTTGCTCTCCCCAATCCCTTGACGTTGGCAGAGCGACACGTGGGACTTTGGTTCCAGACATTGTTTCATGGACCGTTTTTACAGGTATCTCCTTCCCCCTGACAGTATAGCTTGCCTCTCCCGACCTGTACGCATTAGCCATCGCCTCGAAGCTATCTAGTGCATCCCATGCCTCACTCGGGATATCAGATCTAATTTGATGAGCCTCAGACTCCAAGTCATCAGCAGATGAATCGTTGCCTGCCGCCCTCATCTGTCTAGCCGAGGCTTCCAACTGCTGAACCAGCCTGACAGATTCACTGACCTCCTTAGTCCTCTTGTGGTACCCACGTATGGTCGAGGCAACCTCGGCGAGATAGCCCTGGCGCTCCGGAGGAATCGGAGGCTCCCTAGTGGGAAGGCCATCAACGCCGAGCCTCGGCTCTGCGGCCGCAAAACTAGTCTCAAACCTCTCATTGAGAATATTGGCCAAGCTCTCCCAAAGCCTGTCTACGCCCGCGTCAGCAAACTGGCTGGCTATTGTGGGGATGACAGGCATTGATTCTGGACTCTGGTCGAAAGCCTCCCTGTTCCTCTGGAATTGCTTTCGAATTTCAGTAAGTGCGTCTTCAGCCCCGGGTCTATCGAACTTGTTTAGGACTACTATGTCAGAGAAGTCCAACGCCGCTAGCTTCTCAAGCTGGCTAGGAGCGCCATACTCCCTTGTGGTTACGTACATTGAAACGTCAGCCACCTCGGTTATGGCATCGTTACCTTGCCCTATTCCACTGGTTTCAACTAGAACCAAGTCGAATCCGACGGCCTTGCAAACCTCTATCGCTCGGTCAATGCAATCTGCTATCTCTCTGCCACTGTCTCTGCTGGCAAATGATCGCATGAATAAATTAGCATCCGTGAGCGAATTCATCCTTATCCTGTCGCCGAGTAGTGCCCCGCCTGTCTTCTTGCGAGTTGGATCGGTGGCCAACAAAGCTACCCTCGCCTCAGGATTGTCTCTCCTGATTCGAAGCATGACCTCGTCCATTAGACTTGACTTGCCAGCTCCTCCAGTGCCTGTGACGCCGACTACGGGGCACCCTTGAGATTCAGCCACTGACCTTGTCCTAGCAAGAGCGTCTGTGAAATCCTCATGCGTCGAGTTCTCAGCCATAGTAAGCATTCTCGATACTGATCCATGGTCATCAGCCGTGACCGGCCTATCCAGGGAGTCAAACCTTGAAGGTTCCATTAGGTCAATCTCACAGGCCTGTTGCATGGCGTCCTGCACCATTCCCACGAGCCCCATCGATCTTCCATCATCTGGCGAGTAAATCCTACCGATCTCGTTATTCTTGAGATACTCTATTTCACGCGGCAGGATAGTTCCTCCTCCGCCTCCAAAAAGAAACACATGATCAAATCCATTGGCATCTAGAATCTCACGAGTATGTGTGAACATCTCTACTGCTCCACCTTGGTATGACGTGATTGCCACTGCATGTGCGTCCTCCTGTATGGCGGCCCTCGCCACTTCGTCCGCACCTCTGTCATGTCCGAGGTGAATGACCTCGCAACCTTGGCTCTGGAGAATCCTCCTGAATATTCCAATGGCCGCGTCATGCCCATCGAAGATTGCGGCCGCGGTGATTACTCTGAGTGGCATTCGCGCATCTGCCATGCTTTCCGGACACCATTATCTGACATGAAGCCCTCGGAAGATGAAATTGGGTAACAATCTCTAGATTACTACTACATTTGAGATTAATTCGGGTCATATTTCAAGAACCGCTTCTTGCCGTAATACTAGCATGGGTCGAATTCAGGCGCTCTGCTGCCCTAGAGATGGGAGTGACCTAGTGAGAGGCCACGAAGTAGAGAGTGACGTATTTACTGACCATGGAATGGCCCATTGCCCTACCTGTTCTGGAATTCTCCTAAATGCCGAAGCGGCAACTAATTCTATCACCGAGGAAAAGCTGAGAAAAATGCATCAGGCGTTTGAAACCGATTGCGAAAAGACAGACTTAGACTGCCCGTGCTGTGACTCCAAGATGAGAGTCAGACATATCGTTTTCAAAAGAATCAATGGCACTGACTTGGACCCCATCGAGTTGGATGGATGCCCTCAGTGCAATACATTCTGGTTCGATTCAGGTGAACTTCAGAGAGTTGTCAGCCCAGACGATGAGCCGTATGAAGAATCCGACAGAGAAGGGAGCGCATTGCTAATGGCTCTCGAGCTCCTCCTATTCCTGCCCTTCAACTTCGTATGATCAAAACCAACCGCTCGCTAGAAGTCCGGCGAAAGCGAACATCAGGACGCCCATGCACCCATCTATGACATGAGCATTAGACCTCAGACGTTCTATGCGATCACCGGAGCTCAGGAATGTAGCCACTGTCACATACCAAGAGCCGTCAATGACCATTCCTAGTGCGCCCATTCCAAGAAGGGTCTCTAGACCCATATCTGGCTCGATGAAATTAGCGTAAAGCGCTAACATCCATGCCAGGATCTTCGGATTGAATAATGCAATCATGAAGCCTTGGAAGAAACCCGTACTCTGGGAAGTATTTTCCTGATGGCTTCCATGTTCAAATTTAGATTCATTCATTGAACTCCTTATGAACCTAAAACCCAGCCAAACAAGGATTACAAAACCCCCTCCGTTCAGTATCAACTGGACACCGTCATGTACAGACAGAGCAGTCGCTAATCCTAAGGCTGCAAGAAAGGCGTATACCCCAAAGCCAATTCCATGACCGACTCCCGTTGCTATTCCTTGACTCCTGCCGCCTGAAATGGTGTTACTCAATATCACTGCAAGTGACGGCCCGGGACTCATAGCCCCCACGATGAATACAGTCGCCAGAGCGACCCACTCCTCGGGGGACATATGTTCGCCTCAGGAATACATTGATTCAATCTCGGCCGACCAGTTCTCTCTGATTTGCTTCCTTCTGATCTTTAGAGTGGGAGTCAGCTCGCCATCATCGACACTCAGATCCCGAGGGAGGACTGTGAATTTCTTGACTTGCTCGGGATTGCTGAATTTTCCATTCAGCTCGCTGACCGCGGCTTCCAATTGCTTGTAAGTGTCGCTACCCACTGCTGTGTACTCTGACAGATCGTGGCCAAGCTCAGCCAGTTTTGCTAGCTGCTTGGAAGGATCCTTGGGGACCTCAGTAGCTCCATCCAGTCCGTGAACGTCCCTGAGTATCGCACCGACATCCAGTGTGAACAGCGCACTGCAGAACTTCTTGTTATCCCCAATCAGCATGCATTGTGAAACGACTGGTATGGATTTCATGGTCTCCTCGATTACAAGTGGGGCGATATTCTTGCCCGCTGAGCTAACGTAGATTTCCTTGAGGCGACCTGTGACGTATACGAATCCATCCATGTCTATCTTACCCAAGTCTCCCGACTTTAGCCAACCATCCTCGGTCATTGTCTCAGCAGTGGCCTCTGGATCCTTGTAGTATCCGGCCATTACGTGCTTACCCTTGAACTGAATCTCGCCATTCCCATTCTCGTCGGCATCGGCGATCCTCAGCTCTGTATCTGGGAAAGGCCTCCCTACGGATCCGATTCTGTTATTCCCAGGAGAACCAAGTGTGGCGCCCGCAGAGGTCTCAGTCATTCCATATCCCTCAAAGAGTGGGACGCCGAGCTTGTGGAACAGGGATAGTATGTCAGGATTAATTGGCGCGGCACCGGTAATTGAGAATTTGACGTTTGAGAAACCAAGCTTTTGCTTGGCCTTCTTCTTGATAATGCCTCCTAGGATTGGCACTCCAAGAAGGCCAATCTTCGAACCCAGTCCAGCGATCAAGTTGCTGTAGACCTTCTCGTAGATTCTCGGGACCCCGATGAAGAGATGCGGCTGTACCTCCTTGCAGTAGTCAATTGCGTGCAATGGATTATCCACGACCCTCATGTGAATTCCATCCCTGATCCACAGGTGATTGTCAGCCAGTTGCCCGAAGACGTGAGCGCACGGAAGCCAAGAGACGTATCCATCTCCTTGGTCGAAGCTCATGAGCTTGTGAACCTGACCGATCTCGAAGTACATGTTCTCGTGAGTTAGAACGACTCCCTTCGGATTTCCAGTTGTTCCAGAGGTATAGATCAATGTAGCCGGGTCAGAGGGTTTGATGCTTGAAATCCTATCCATAACCATTCCTTCAGGGGTAGAGTCGGCTTTCGAAACGAATTGCTCCCATGTCATTGCCTTATCATGGTCGATAGCATCCATTCCTAACATGGAAACTACAGCCTCGACCTTCCCTAGATTGTCCATTGCAGCTTCCAAGCGGTGGGAGCACATCTTGCTGGCATTACCCCCATCCATTGGATTGGTCCCCACGAAGACGACCTTGGAGTCGGAGTTTCCTACTACCCACTCGACTTCCTCAGGCGAGCAGGTATGGTAAACCCCGACAGCCACTCCATTGCACATGTTAGCGGCAACGTAAGCCGTATACCACTCATATCTGTTGTACGAGTAGATGCTCAGCTTGTCTCCAGGCTCAAAGCCCATGGAGATCAGTGACCTTGCGACACTCATGGCACTATCATAAAAATCGGACCAGGTCAGAGTGACCCAGTTCCCAGAATCGTCCTTCCAGGAGAGAGCTGGTTCATCGGGCATGTCATTGGCGTTTGAAATCAGGTACTCGGGCGTCGTCTTGGCGTCCATGAGGCTTCACGGCACATTAGACGACTTAACTCTTTACTTGATGTAAAAAAATCCAATTAAGTTGTATCAGGGAAGAACCGCTCTTACGTTTTTCCGCCAGTCCGCGCCCCCATTACGATTAGCTAAGGGGGAAGCAGGAGACGGATGCCAGCATCCCCTCACTTCGACCTCACTGCCATCCAGTGCATCCCTGGCCCTCTTCTCAGCGAACTTTCCAATTCCGATTACGACATCGGCATCGAGAATCTCCACAACCTCAACAAGGTGCTCGTCGCATCTCCTCAAAAGCCCCTTCGCAGTGTCTCCGTAAATCTTGTCTGGAGTTATGTTGCTTCCCCTTTCCCCATCCAGTAGCATCAGAGGGCAGTGATTGACCAGGAAAACCTTCCCGAAAATCTCATCCACTCCCCCGTAGGTTTCTGAAAGCAGACCCCAGATCCTAGTTCCCGAGACTTCCTCTCTTGGATAGTCTAGGCCTATGACTGGCCTTTTCGGATGGATCACTGAGGGTTGATTCACGTCAATCCCTGAGATTCCCAGAAGGTCTCTGACCATACTGGTGGCGGCAAAGGGAATCCCCATCTGACCCATTCCATGGGGTCCGGGGTTCATCCCCATCATCACCGTCCTCGCCCCCTTATCTCCTGAGATCTCAATGTACCTCTTGTGGACTTCCCACGCATAAGCAAGCGGGTTGTATACACAATCAACAGTGCCATTACTGGTCAATTCCCCTCCAAAAACATCGGCATCATCCCTCAAACTCGATGCCGCTCGCAATAATTTCTGAACCGACATGATATCACTACTGCTTGATGTCCGCTATTTTGGCCCCTGAGATTTCAATTAGATCTGCGGGCGAGATTGGAAAAACCGTCTGAGAAGTCCCTCCAGCTCCCCATACTGTTTCGAATCGCATCAAATCCTCATCCATCAAGATTTCAGTCTCCTCTGTGTGTCCAAAGGGTGGAACGCCACCGACCATGTAGCCGGTGCTGGCGAGTACATATTCCGGCGTGGCCATCCCCGGCTTATACCCCAAGATCCTCTTTAGCTTGCCCTTCCTATCGACTCTGTTGGATCCGGAAGTGATCACGACCACAGCACCACTACGCCCTTGGAAAACGATGGACTTCGCGATGTGTGACACCTCGCAACCCAGTTGATCGGCCGCATCCTGGGATGTTCTCGTCCCCTCTTCATAAAGCCTAGATCTATGTGAGAATCCTAATTCCAGGCACTTGGAGGTCCAGAGCTCGTGACCATCCATGAGGCTCAAAGAGGGTCATGAGTATTGATGGTTAGGGATTGCTTGAATAATATCGGGCCCTGCCGAGTTTATGCTGTCTCCCATGGCACCGTATTCATTGGAGAGGCTCGTCAAGATTACCGTGGCCATTCAGGTCATCACCCTCGTAGTTTGCTACGTATGCTGGGTTTTGGATGGATGTGACCCTTTCATCCCTTTCATCTCGGATACAGACACCAATCCCGCATCCAGCTGGGCATTCACTCTTGGATTCACATTGACAGGGGCCCTCATGATGCCACTCTCATTACAGTTCTACATCGCTAGGAGAAAGTGGGGAGAACGGAACAAGGGATCCGGGATTGAAACAATGAACCTGCTTGCAACCATTTCTGCCGCGGCTTCTGGGATATCCATAATTTGGATTTCATACACCCCGTGGCACGAGCAGATGGAGCTTCACATGATACAAGCGAGGGTAATCTTCGGAGGACTAATGATTTGGGCACTTTTGTCGACTGCAATCTCATTCAGGATGCTCGAAATAGACTCACGCTTCTCATCTCTATTTCAAGCTAGGAGAGGGTGGACTGTCTTCTCACTGATCTGCCTGCTGGGCTTGGCGATCTCAGTGTACTCGTACGCAGGAGTCTCGCTATCTATACCAGAAGGTCATATGGGGACAGTACTGGAGTGTAGCGATCTCGGCCACCCTTCCCTGTCAGTAGCCGCGTTCTTTGAATGGATGATGGTCATAGGTCTCGCAGGGGTTTCTTACACAGGAGCACAAGAGGCACGACTCATCGACCAGTAACTTAGCTCTATTATCAGGTGCAATATTCATGACTGAGCCATCACGGGCCTAGAGTCATGTGGTCGCCCTTTGGTCCCTACGGGACTATCATGATATTCATCCTGGCTTCCACTATTCCCCTGAGGAACCTACTCTCAAGGGATGAAAAGAATGAACGACTTCTACTTTCCGAACTCCCCTCTGAAATTAGGTCAAAGGGGTACAAATGGCATATTTCCCTATACCTCTTGATGTACCTTTACAAATTGCTCATAGATATACACAATGAACCAATCAAGGCCAGAGTTGGAGGATACACCCACTGGATACACTCCTTAGAAGGCGACTTCTCCCTATGGGCACAGGATCTATTCAGGAACGACATCCTCACTGATGTACTGTCCTTCCATTACCTCTTCGTCTACCTATTCATAATTTGGTTTGTACCGATTTACTTCATCCTCGTCAAGGATCAGGTTATGGCGGATAAGGCCGCTCTCAATTACTTCGTGGTATACGTTCTAGCGGTGCCGCTGTACCTTTTCTTCAATGTGGAGGTTACTAGCTCATACATACCAGGGATGGACGCCTTGCTCTATCACGACTCGTGGTATCTGGAGTTCTTCACAAACAACGATCCCTTGGACAACGGCTTCCCCAGCCTTCACTTCGGACTCCCAGTTGGCTTCCTCATACTCAACAGGCTTCACTGCAGAGACTTGGGGATTCCAATCAGAGAATGGCGACATCGTGAGTTGGACATGTTCATATTGACCAACGTCGCAATCTACTTCTTCAGTATCCAGTACCTAGGAGTTCATTGGGTGACCGACATAATCCCAGGCGTAATTCTAGCCGTAATTTGCGCTACCTTCTGCCATAACTGGCAACCAAAGCTCAGAAGCAGGCCAGAGGGCGGGTGGAGGTCAATACTTCCTTCTCGTAAGGAGGCCTCAATCGCGATGGTCTTCACGATAATCTGTACATCGGTCATGGTTTCCATGATAGTTGATGGGAGCGGTTCCGAGGAGGATAACCCAAACTTCAGATTCGGTCAGGGAGATGTCGCCATAGACACAGTAGAGGTCCACAGCCTAAGCCACCCAGTCATCGTAGAGGTCAACAATGTTGGTGACACTCCGGTGCATGTGGCCATAGTAGATCGCGATCACGTCATTCCACATGTCGATAGAGGAGATGTTGATTGGTCGGGAATAGTTGCAGACTCAGCCCTAAATCCGGATTTCAGTACCGAGACTATAGGTCCAGGAGAGTCGTGGGTAACCGAAGTTTCCACTCTCTCTCTGTTGGACGTCCACCTCGTTCTAGCCAAACTGAATGACCTTGAGCAAGGAGAGGGAGAGGTCCGGATCACGATGCAGTACCACGATGACGAACTCATTTGGTCAGCAATACTGGTGTCTCTGCCAGCATTTTTCATCACCGGACTTGTAATTGTAATGGCCACCAAGCCCTCAGACCACGTTGTAGGCGAAGATTCCGCCCATGTAGACTCCTGAAGCCGCACCCAGCCCTATCCAAGCACCTATCCTGAATGCCGGATAGCTTTTCCTCCAGACGAAAATAGACTCCCTGATCCAAACCAGTATCACAGGGACAAACCATACGAAAAATAGCAACTGCGGAATCAGAGAAAACAGCAGGGAAACAAGAGACCCTGCCAACATCTCTAGCTTGGACTCGAACCTCCTCTGGAGGAGACATATCAGCATGCATGCCACTGCAGCCATGCCGAACGGGGCGAATAGTGAGAACTTTGTCTCGGTGGTGAGATATTGAGACTCTGACAAATACGGAATGCAACCAGCCACGAAACCCATCGTGCTGGGTATTGCTACCGGCCAAAGAGGCGGTTGTTCCCACTTCACGTGCCTCCGTTACATTTCTCACCAATGAAGTCTGGTATTTCTCCGAAAGGTTTTCTTTAGATTTCTTCATCTCAGGTCACATGCCCAAGGGGGAAATTGTACTAGGATGCCTCGCCCCGCACCCTCCGCATGTAGTGTATGCAGAGAACCCAGAGCAGAACGAGCCAGTGTCAGAGGGTGGTTGGGAGACCCTCAGATGGGGCTACAACAGGCTAGCTAGGAAGCTCAAGAACATAGATTACGATGCACTTGTAATATTCACTCCGCACTGGCAGACCTACATTGGGACCCACTTCATCGGCCTGCCCGAGTTCAAGTCCAAGTCCGTCGATCCGGTATTCCCGAATATCTTCAGGTACAACTACGATATCAAAGTAGACGTGGAGCTATCTGAGAAAATGCGCGAGAAGGCTTCAGAGCACGGAATAATCACCAAGATGATGAGAAACCAGGATTTCAGGGTCGACTATGGCACGATTACATCATGCCACATGCTGAACCCAGATTGGGACAAACCAATCGTTACCATCAGCAGCAACCGAAACGCACACTACTATTCGGCCGAGGTAATGAACGAGCAAGCCGCCGCCCTAGGAAGAGCTTGTGCAGAGGCAATCGAGGAGAGCGGCAAGAAGGTCGTTCTAATCAGTAGCCACAGTCTTTCTCACAGACACTTCGTCACAGAGTCTCCACTGCCTGAGGATATGAGCCGAGAGCACATATACAACCACAGTCAGTATGTATGGGACATGAAGCTGGTGGACCTGATGAGGGAGGGAAAGATGAGGGAGCTTATCGACATCCTTCCCGAGTTCACAGAGCAGACCATTGCCGAGACCGAGGCAGGAGGCCTCACATGGATGATGTCGGCGATGGGCTATCCCCAGTACTCTGCGGAGATCTACGGATATCAGTCAGTGATAGGGACAGGAAACCTAGTCGCGGCATGGGACCCTAGTAGCGCGACCCGTGAGATCGTACTCTGAGGTGAGAAAGTGGAAGACGCTGATATCCTATTCGGAATTTACTGCCCCCCTCACCCACAGCCACTTCTCTCCCCAGATGCCAGTGAGGGCTATGCTAAGCTGAGGCAGGCCTACGAAACCTGCAGAGAGAGGATAGAGAATAGCGATGCGGATCTGATTATAGTGTACTCCACGACATGGCCAAGCATAATCGGCCATCAGATACAAGCCCATCCAGAGCCTGAGTGGGTGCACGTGGATGACGACTTCCACTATCTGGGAAGCATGCCATACAAGTTCAGAATGGACGTGGACTTCGCAGAGTGCCTAAGGGACTCCGCTAAGGAAAGGGGCCTTCACTCGAGGACAATAGCATACGAGGGCTTCCCCATAGACACTGGCTCGGTGGTCGCACTGAAACTTCTGAATCCCGACAACAGAATCCCGGCTTGCATAGTCTCGAGTAACATGTATGCTAACAGGGCCGAGACAATAGTTCTCGGCAAGTCCATCAGGGACGCACTGGCCAAGCAGGGTAAGAAGGCCGTAGCAGTTGTAGTCTCAAGCCTGTCCAACAGGATGTTCACGGAGCACATAGACCCTGCCGAGGATAGGATCCACAGCCCCAAAGATGACGAGTGGAACCGGAAGATACTGGAGTTCTTCGCCGATGGCAGGCTTGAGGATCTGAGCCAGCTCTCCAGGGAGATTCACGGCCAGATAAGGGTCCAGAAGGTAGTTGCATACAAGCCAGCTTGGTGGATGGCCGCGACCATGGGGCAGCACAACAACTACGACGGAGAGGTACTAGCATACGAGGCACTGCATGGCTCTGGTGGAGCGGTAGTGACCCTGACCCCATCTGCAGGATCGTTCGGCGACAAAGAGTTCGATGAGGATGATGTAGAGTTCTACCACGGTGACAGGGATGTCTTGGACAAGGGGATGCTCTGATGGGCTCCGGAGAACCGGACGAAGAACAGCGCGGCTCGGCCTTCATCCACAGATTAGAGATGCTGAAGGAACTAGTAGAGGCCCCAGATGAGGCTATTGAGGCGTTGTACAACTCGTACGGGAAGTCAATGTTCACGAATGCTGGTGGTGCTGTCGGTGCCGCCGCTGGTGTCGCCGTCGGTGGTCCAGTAGGTGGCTTAGTCGGTGGTGTTGTCGGTAAGAGGACCGCGGGAAAGATGACCAGCCAAGACGGTCCCTTCACCGCTGAGTCAGGGCCCTCTGCCATGGGGGCCTACCCTCATCTGCGAAGGGTCGGCGATCTCGTCTTCATCAGTGGGATGGGCCCTAGGTCACCGGAGACCAACGAGATCCCTGGAGGGCCAGTAAGGGACAAGTCGGGGAATTCCCTCGACTACGATATCACAGCACAGGCCCACTCCGTGATCAACAACATCAGGGTGATACTAGAGGAGTATGGTGCCGGACTGGAAAACGTTGTCGACGTCCTAGTCTTCCTGATAGACATGGATAGGGACTTCAAGGCCTACAATGAGGTGTACGCCGAGCACTTCGGAGAGATTATGCCCGCTAGGACAACTGTCTCGATAAACGCCCTCCCATCTCCAATTGCGATAGAGATGAAGGTAATCGCAAAGGTGTAAGCCGCCCATAATTTGAAGCACACATTGTTCGTTCGGAACACGTGGGGAAACGAAATTGCGCTGTCGATGGCTGTAGCGCCCTCGAATTTAGGTCCACGGGCATTTGCAACAGGCACATGCATGACGAGATAGCACTTCGTGAGATCGACGTGGAAGCACTTCGTGAGACCACTCAAGAAGAGTCAGACAATGCCGAACCAAAGCGAGAGGGTAATGCCGTATCAAAGGGAGAGGAGCTCAGAATCTTCATGGAGAAGCACGGCAAAGAATTACACAGTGAAGAGAAGTTCGAGTGCCCAAGAGGGTGTGGAAAGATGTCTTACAGGGAGCTAAGAGTCGGAGAAGAGTTCTCCCTTGCATTTGCCTTAGGTATCCCGTTGCTAGCGATTATTTACTTCATAGGATCCTTCATCGTTTATGATCACAATCCAGAAGGCGCATCTCCCTCCCATCCTTCTATAATTATTCTGGCCCTCTTTGGCGCCGTATGGATTGCTTCGACAATGTATACATATCGAGAAATCAAATCGAAAACCCATATTTGCAATTACTGCAATGGTAGGATGTATGAAGAAAAGGCAATGGCGTACATATTCGATGAAGAGTCCTTGTCCAAACTCAACTCATTAATCGATAGCATGCCTCCCTCCAGTAGCGATTTACAGTGCCCTATCTGCGATGTGAGAATGGGAACATTCTCTGTACCCTACACTCCTGCAGATGATCACGAGGGGTATAGACGGGGGCATGGGGGCGTCTCTTTCGACACAGATGATATGGCAGTCGGATTGGCAATCTCACTTGTCGTGGCCGCGGCGAAAGCAGTCGTTCCAGACACCGAACAGAAAATCCAGTTGGACGCATGTAAGGAATGCAGGATGTTTTGGTTTGACAGATCAGAGAAAGACGAGCTCTCATATGGCATAATCGGCTAACTCGAGTGATCAATTCAGATTCTCTATTGTATCCGAAAGGCACCATTCTGGAGCTACTAATGGGTTGCAGCGGCTGGGCATGCCTCCGGGAATCTCGATCCAGTAGTCCATCCCCTCCACAGGCCCTGGATAATCAGTCGCTATCGTATGCGCGCCCGATGCGAGCGCGGCTTCGAATCTAGACGTGTCATTGTTATCTGGCTCGACACCACCGCTATCTGCCCTAGTCCTGACAATGTAGCCCTCTTCGACAAGCCTGCTTATCTCTGCTCCATCTCCTATCGGGTCGGTGAGGGAGAATACCGCCTCCTCCCCTGGAAACTGGCCTTGGGAGGTGAACATAGGGAACATTCTCGCTCCAATCAAACCGGGATATTCTTCCATGTACAGGTCCCTCATGCCCCCTGTGGCTAGAAGTACGAACATCGCCTTCCCACGACTCTCCTCGAGAAGTGGCCAACCCTCCTCCATAATTGCCCCAGTCAGATTGGAGCTATCTCCACGCACGTCATCTGGCGTGATGGTCAGATTCGCCGGCCAGAACTGAGTAATCTCCTCCTCAATCTCCTGGAGGATACCCGTTAGCTCTACTGTAGTAGTAATCTCAGCAGCCTGCTCAGGCCAGTCCTTGGGCTCGATCCAGATCATAATCGGATGATGCAGACTATTCTCTTGTGACCAGAGAAGGAGGGCCTCCAAACAGCTCTGGAATGTCGGGCATGTGGTTCCTGAGTCATACTGGTTGTGATACACTCTGAGGCCATCCCTAACATCCCACCACACATCGATCTCGAATTGCCTGACTCCTTGCTCTGATGCTTGGATGCCAAGCTCCTCATGAGTGTACATATATTCCCTTGTTGGAGAGAAAATAGGCTCTACATGGTATGAATTGTGAGTCCCCTCCATCTGTATGTGATTGATCCGTAGAGGCTCCTGATCTGGCGTATTGTCCAATATCGAAGGCAGCACGTCAGTACCCAGGCATCCGCTCAATAAGGGGGAAATAACGAGGATTGT
>CENX01038974.1_pt1 | contig 20622 bp, 25 predicted proteins | sample 361321 | NCBI WGS metagenome assembly CENX01 (sample SAMEA2619678, study PRJEB7988) | marine metagenome | isolation source: saline water (ENVO:00002010), including | reverse complement strand
TTAAATGAATTCTTTTGAAATTAATAAAATTTTTGCAGCTATAGTAGTTACGTTTTTAATTATTTTTGGGATTGGTAAAATTTCAGATTATCTGTTTCATGTTAAACAGCCAGACATAAAAGGTTATAAAGTGGAAATTAATACGGAAGTTTCTGAAGCTGTTAGTAGCGCCAAAAGTGAAGTCGATATATCAGCTTTACTAGCCATGGGATCAGTAGAACATGGTAAGAAAGTATTCAAAAAATGTGCTGCTTGTCATAGTATAAAAGAAGGTGGTGGAAATAAAATTGGACCAGCATTATATTCGGTCGTTGGAAGAGCGGTTGGTGGTGTTTCTGAATACAAGTATTCAAAATCATTAATAGATTATGGAAAAAAATGGTCCTTTGAGGAATTAAACGGTTTTTTACTTAAACCAGCAACATGGATAAAAGGTAACAAGATGGGTTTTGCTGGTCTAAAGAAAGAGGAAGACAGAGCCTCGGTGATTTTATATTTAAATGAAAATGGAAAAAGTCCTTTAACACTACCTTAGTTTCCCAAAACAATATAACAAAATACTTTTTTGGACGAAAACTCTATTCAAGGCCTGTTGCCACACATGAGATTTTTTTCCTAAAAAAACTTCATCATCAACTTCAGGGCCTCTAGGTAAACAATGAAGAAATATACAGTCTTTTTTAGCAAGATTAATTAAATTTTTACTTATTTTAAATTTCTTAAAATCATTAATTTTTTTTTTTTTATTTACTTTATCGTTTAAAGATATTGCTTTGTCTGAAAAAATTACATCTGCCTCTAGAACAGCTTTTTTGGGATCATTAAAAATATAAACTTTATTATTATTTTTTTTTAGCCAATTTTTAATTTCTTTTTCTGGTTCATATTTTTTTGGACATCCTATGCTTAATTTAAATGAAAATTTTACAGATGCAGCAATTAGACTATTTAAAACGTTATTTGAGTCTCCAATCCAGCAGATATTTAATTTTGAGATTGGTTTTTTCTTAATCTCCTCTACAGTAAAAATATCAGATAATACCTGCGTAGGATGAGATGATGGACTTAGTCCATTAATAATTGGAATTGATATATGTTTTAAGAAATTTTCAATTTTTTTATCACTATCAGTTCTTAACATAAAACCATCTCCATAAGTAGAAAGTATTTTTGCGGTATCATGAATACTTTCACCTCCTTGGCCAAAGTGTAGCTCGTTTGATCTTAAAGTTAATGTCCCTCCTCCTAATTGCTTAATAGCTAAATAGAAACTTATTCTTGTTCTCAAACTAGATTTTTCAAACATTTGGATCAAAATTTTTCCCTTTAAAGGAGCGTCTTTATCAACCTCAAGAGTATTTAATTTTTTTCTTTTCTTTTTTCTTCTTTTTGCATCTATAACAATATTTCTAAGATCTGTTGTGGAAATATCCTTTAAATTTATAAAATGTTTCATTTACTTATATTCCTTACAAACAGTCTCGATTATTTTAAGTGCTAAATTAATTTCATTTTTCTTTACGTTAAGTGGTGGTAATATTCTCACCACATTATCAGCAGCTTTTATTGTGAGAAGTTTATATTTAAATAATTGATTTATAAAATTTGTTTGATCTTTATTAATTTGTAAACCAATTAAAAAACCTATTCCTCTTACATCTTTAATAACATTGGGATATTTTTTTTGAATTTTTTTTAACTCTTCTATAAAATATTCAGACAATTTTCTGATGTTAGCTAAAAAACTTTTTTTCAATAATTGATCTAGTACAGCATTAGCTACACTCATAGCTAATGGATTTCCTCCAAAAGTTGAACCATGTGAGCCAGGAGTCATGCACGCGGAAACTTTTTTGGTCATTAAAACAGCTCCAATTGGAAATCCTCCACCAATACCTTTGGCAATTGGGACAATATCTGGTTTTACTTTTGAATGTTCAAAAGCAAAAAACTTCCCAGTTCTTCCAATTCCACACTGGACTTCATCGAGTATTAATAATATTTTTTTTTGATCACAAATTTTTCTCAATTCCTTCAAACACCAGCTAGGAATAACCTTTATACCACCCTCTCCCATTATTGGCTCAACCATAATTGCAGCTGTTTTCTTTGTTATTGATTTTTTAAGAGATTTATGGTCTCCAAATGTAAAATGGTCAAAACCGCTAACTCTTGGTCCAAATCCTTCTGTCATTTTTTTTGATCCACTAGCAAAAATTGCTGCCAAAGTTCTTCCATGGAAAGAGTTTTTTACACATAAGATCCTATTTTTATTCGGCTTTCCAATTGAATAAAAATATCTTCTTGCAACTTTAATTGCTACTTCTGTTGCCTCGGTTCCACTATTTTGGAATATTACACTGTCAGCAAATGTAGAGCTAGTTAATCTTTTAGCCAACTTTTCACCTTCAGGAATAGTAAAGGCATTTGATACATGCCAAACTTTTTTCGATTGTTTTAATAAAGACAAATTTAAATTTTTATTTGAATGACCAAGAGAATTAACAGCAATACCTTGAATAAAATCTAAGTATTTTTTTTTGTTTTTTGAAAATAGAAAAGATCCTTTTCCTTTAGTAAAGTATATTTTTCTTCTATTGTAGTTTTTAGCAAGTGAACTCATTTTATGTTTTTATCTTATAGCCTTTATTATATAGATAAAACGCAAAAAACCACGTTAAAATAGAAAATGCTAACAAATATAAAGAACCAAATTTGATCGAACCATCTAAATTTCCAATGAAGGAAAATCTAAATCCATCAATCATATGAAAAAAAGGATTAAAAAAACTAATTTCTTTTAAGAAATTTGGTAACTTATTTATACTGTAAAAGGTACCTGATAAAAATGATAAAGGTACAATCAAAAAATTTGTAATTGTTGCCATTTGGTCAAATTTATCTGCATAAATCCCTGCAATAAAACCTGCTGATCCAAGTAAAAAAGAACTTAAAATTACATACAAGATCCAAAATAAAATATTTTGAATTTGTATATCTAAAAAGATTATAAATATAATAGATGATATAATAGCAATACACGTACCTCTTGTAACCGACGCTAAAACAATAGAGATTGTAACTTCAAAAGCTGACAAAGGAGAGCTTACTACATCAACAATTGTTCCCTGCATTTTATTTATCATCAGTGATGAGCTTGAATGTGAAAAACTTTGTTGGATTACTTGCATCATAATTAATCCACTTGCCAAAAATTCAATATAAGATACACCTAGAACATCTGACCTGCTATCTCCTATGGCTAAAGAAATAACTGTTAAAAATAATATTGATGTTAATATAGGACCCAATAAAGTTTGGCCTGAGACTATCAAAAATCTTAATACTTCTTTCTTATAAAGTGTCCAAGCCCCAATCCAATTGAATCTTCCGAACCTTCGAACTCCAATTTTATATTTATTTTGTATTTCAACCATAAGTTACTTAATAATAATTTTGCTATGTTAATAAATTAAAAAAAATACTTGTTATTTTTAAATCTTTGTGAGTAACTGTATATGGTATAAATCAATTTTAATATACTACATGTTGTTATGAGCTGGACTGAAGAAAAAGTGCAAAAATTAAGAGAATTGTGGGGCAAAGATAATACTGCGTCTGAAATTGCTCAAATACTTGGTGGAGTTTCAAGGAATGCAGTAATAGGAAAAGCGCACAGGTTGAATTTATCATCAAAAATTAAAACAAGATCTAATCCACAAATTTCAAAAAATAATTCAAATTCTGAATTTCAATCTCCTAAGAAAGGTAGAAGAAGTAAATTTAAGTCTTTATTGTTAGATTCGAAATTTGAACCAGCAAAAAATTTATCTCTGGAAGAATTAACTGAAGATACTTGTAAATATATGGAAGGTCATCCAGATGAGTCGGGCTCATCTTTTTGTGGTAGAAAAACAGTTGAAAAATTTAGCTATTGCCCTTTGCATTTAATGATTATTTATCAAGAAAAACCATTAAAAGGTAGGAAAGAGGATTTGGTTACTAAAGAAGATGATGTACCAAAATTTATTGTAAAAAAAATTAAATCAGCTTAATTTACTCATTTAAAATTTTCTCCTTTGCTTTTTTGTATTCATCTTCGCTGAGTGAACCATTTTCGTATAATTTACTTATTTTTTCAAGTTCTTCGCTCATAGATTTATTTAATGGATATTCATTATCTTCTTGTGAATTTTCTGATTTTGCATCCATTCCTTGTTTAATAGCTCTGAAGGCAATGAATAAAACAAAAATAAAAATACATAAAACAGAAATATAAAGAAAATAAGTAGTCATCTAACTATCAATTTTTAGCAAATTGTCCGGACTCCCTCCACATATAAGAATATTTATTAATCTCATCCTCAAATTTTAAATTTGCAGGAATTTTATAATCAAAATTCGTTTTATAATTGCCTGAAGCTATATTGTCATACTTTAGTAATCTTAGCTGATCTTTTGTGATTAAAGGATTTGACATAAAAACTTCCATTAAATTTGCAGTAATATTACCTATAATTAATGGTGTAGGTATCAAAAGTCTTTTTTTTTTAATAGCAAATAAAAGTTTTTTCATTATTTCTTTAAATGTTATTATTTCAGGTCCAATACATTCAATAGTTTTTGAATTTAAATTATTTTTAATTATTTGAAATATAATTTCTGTCATATCAGATACATGTATTGGGGTAAATTTAGTCTCACCTGAATAATATAAAGGAAATACTGGAGAGAAACTTAACAATCTCATAAAGCTCGTCGTAAAGTTATCATCAATTGAATATACTAAGGATGGCCTTAGAATAACCGATGATGGAAAATTTTTTTTTATAATATTTTCTCCCTCCAGCTTGCTTTTAGCGTATATACTATCAGAAGCCTTATCAACCCCAAGAGCCGAAACATGTATAAGCTGTTCAATTTTATTTTTATAACACAGTCGTGATAAAACATCAGGAAAGTTTTTGTGAATATTGGTAAATGTATTGTTTTTTTTTTCATGAAGTATACCAATCAAGTTTATGCAGATATTAGAGTTAAGAAGTAGTTTGCTAAGTTCTTTTTCATTAAATATATTTGCTTCTTCAATTTCTAGGTAGCCGGGATTGCCTTGGGTCTTCAATAAATAACCCTTGCTATGAAGATTTCTTGTTACAGCGGTAATCTTAAAATTATTTATAGTGAATTTTCTAATCAAATTTCGCCCAATTTGACCTGATGCACCTAAAAGTAGAATTTCTTTTGGTTTCATATATATATGTTTAACATGAATTTAGATATTAAATTACACAAAGAAGATTTACCAGCCGAAATTATATTAGGTGACAATATAGCAGTAGATTGTGAATTCATGGGTCTTAATTTTAACAGAGACAGATTGTGCCTTGTACAAATTTCTACTGGTAAAAATGATGCTCATATAATTCAATTAAATAAAGAAAAATATAATGCTCCAAATTTAAAAGCTATTTTGTCTAATGATCAAATTACCAAAATATTTCATTTCGGAAGAGCAGATATAGCTTTTATTAAGCATTATCTTAAAATAGATGTAAAAAATATTGAGGATACCAAAATAGCTTCAAAAATTGCCAGGAGTTACAGTGATAAGCATGGATTAAAAGATTTAGTAAAAGAATTTACTGGTAAAGAAATAAGTAAACAATTTCAGAGCTCTGATTTTGGTGGAGAATTAACCGAAAAACAACTTAATTATTGCGCGAATGATGTGGTTCATTTACATAAAATTTTAATTGAATTAAAAAAAATTCTTAAAAGAGAAGATAGAATTAAACTTTATCAAAACACAATAAATTTTATTCATACACGTGTCGAACTTGATTTAGCCTCATTTAAAGAGGATATTTGGGCTCACTAGTCACATGAAAAAAAATAGATATCTCATTGTTGCGAAAAAAGTTATACAGACAGAGATTGAATCACTACAAGCTTTAAAAAATAAAATTGACAAAAACTTTGTTAAAGTGGTTGAAACAATATTAAATTGCAAAAATGGAAAAGTAATAATCTCAGGTGTTGGAAAATCAGGAATTATAGCGAAAAAAATTTCTTCTACATTGTCGTCAGTTGGAACTCCCTCTTTCTTTGTCGATGCAAACTCTTGCTCTCATGGAGATATGGGTCAAATTAGTTCAGGGGATATATTGATATTAATCAGTTTAAGTGGTGAAAGTACAGAGTTGCAGAATATAATACAATATGCAAATAGGAATAAGAAAATTACATTGATAGGAATTACATCAAAAAAAAATTCAACACTTTACAAAAATTCAGATATTGGTTTAATAATTCCTCAAGTAAGAGAAGCAGGTCCAGGAAAGTATGTACCTACATCATCAACAATAACACAGTTAAGCATAGGAGATGCGATAGCTGTTTGTACTATGATATCAAAAAAGGTGTCTGAAAATCAATTTAAGAAGCTTCACCCATCAGGAAGCCTGGGTGCAAAATTAAAAACTGTAAGTGATTTGATGTCAAGTGGAAATAAAATTCCTTTTATAAAAGACAATCAAAATTTAAGTAAGGCTTTGAAAATTATGTCACAAAAAAAATTAGGTGTTTTAATTGTCAGGGACTCAAAAAAAATTACAACAGGTATTATTACAGATGGTCAGCTAAGAAGAACTGCTCAAAAATATAAAAATTTTACTGAGATAAAAGTAGAAAATATAATGACAAAAAAGCCCTTATCGATTGATATTGAAATGTTAGCATCTAAAGCACTTGCAATTATGAATGAAAGAAAAATCACCAGCTTGTGTGTTCATAAGAATAATAGAAAAAAAAATACTATTGGAATTATTCATATCCACCAAATACTTCAGGCAAATATCCAATAAAATGGCCTACAAAACAATCGTTCAAACTATAATCATATTTTTAATTTTTTTAACTGTAATTTTATTTATGAATAAATACTTAAAAAACAATAAATCTCAAGAATTAGAAAGAAAAATAGAAAATTCTAAGGAAAGTTTATCTATAGAGGAAAAATCAAATAGTATAAATGATGTTACTTACTCAACAGTAGATATTAAGGGAAATAAGTATGAGATTTATTCCAAAACAGGAGAAGTAGATTTAGATAATCCTAATCTAATATTTATGAAAAATGTAAAAGCAAAAATTATACTTCAAAATAATCAAGAAATTTTAATAGTATCTGATTTTGCAAAATATAATAATTTAAATTATGAGACAAACTTTTCTAAAAATATTAAACTTTCATATATTAAGCACCTAATAAATTGCGAAAATATTTACCTTAATATTGAAAATAATTTTTTGACAATGTATGAAGATCTAATCTATTTTAGTGAACAAGGAAAAATTAATGCTGATAGAGTAGAAATTAATTTGTTAACTAAAGATATGAAAATAATGATGGACGATGATAAAGAGAATATAAAAATTAAAGTTAATAAGATTTAAATGGCAATAATAAAAAAATTTAGACTTAAAAGTTTTAAAAACAGCAAACCTCTTCTAGAGTTTAAAAATGTTTCTTTATCATTTGGAAATACACAAATATTAGACAATGTAAGTTTTAAAGTAAATTTTGGAGAGATTTGTGGCCTTTTAGGTCCAAATGGATCTGGTAAAAGTACAATCTTTAATCTTATCACTGGTTTACTAAAACCAGATTTCGGGGAAATTTATATTAACAATACACCTGCATCATCTATACCTATTTATTTAAGATGTAGAAAATTCAATATTGGCTATTGTCCTCAAGCTTACGGATATTGGTCAGACTTAAGTTTGTTGGATAATTTAAAAGCTGTTTCTGAAATATTAATCAAAGATAAAAAGTTAAGAGACTCAAGAATAGATTATTTAATAGCAAAATTTGAGCTTGATGCAGTGAAACATACAAAAGCTAATTTTTTGTCTGGAGGCCAAAAGAAAAGATTGACTTTGGCAATGGCTTTGTTGGGTTCTCCGAAAATTTTACTACTGGACGAGCCTTTTTCAGCACTTGATCCAATTACAATTCATATGATGCAAGAGATTATTGCTAATCTTCAAACTGAGTTTGGTATTTCGAGTTTTATATCTGATCATCAAGCATCCGAGCTCTTACGTGTAGTTGACATAGCTCACGTAATATCAAATACTAAAATTGTAACTAGTGGTACTCCATCAGAAATAGTTAGAAACAATAAAGCAAGAGCAGCATACTTTGGAGAGTTTTTTAAAATTAATTAATAAATGAATAACACAATATTTATTAACTCTAAAATTAATAGTTTTAACAAAACTATTTATATAAGTGGAGATAAAAGTTTGTCAATAAGATGGGCATTGATGGCTTCCATAGCGATAGGTAAATCGAGAGCATTTAATCTTTTGAACTCAGATGATGTTAAGAGCACAATAAAAATATTGCGTCAATTAGGTGTTAATATTTTTAAAAATAAGAATTATTGTGAAATTAATGGTAGAGGAATTGATGGGTTTAAATTTAAAAAAAACTTACAACTTAATGCAGGTAACTCAGGAACTTTAGCACGATTAATTGCAGGTTTATTAATTAGATCTCCATATAAAATAAAATTAATTGGTGACAAAAGTCTTTCAAGGAGAGACTTTAAAAGAGTAATCGAGCCTTTAAAGAAATTTGGAGCAACTTTTTATCCTAAAAACAGATATTGTTTACCATTATATATAAAAGGAACTGAATATATTAGACCTATAAATTATGAAGAAAAAAAAGGATCTGCGCAATGTAAAAGTTTAGTAATGCTCGCATCTTTATTATCACCTGGTACTACAAAAATAAAAGCCAAGAAGTCTAGAAATCACACAGAAATACTATTCAAAAAACTCAATATTCCAATAAAAATAAAATCTTTAAAAAATTATGATTTTATAGAGGTATCCTCCTCAAATATAGATTGCTTAAATTATAAAATACCTGGAGATATTAGCTCAAGTGCATTTTTTATAGTTCTTACTTTACTATCTAAAAACTCAAAATTGATTATCAAAAATGTAAATATAAATCCTACAAGAGTTGGGGTTATTAAAATACTAAATAAAATGGGTGCAAAGATTAAATTTAAAAATTTAAAAATTTATATGGGAGAAAAAATTGCAGACATTCATGTTAAAAGTTGTAATAAATTTAAAAGCATAAATTGCTCACCAGTTTTAAATTCAAGCGCTATAGACGAATTTTTAATAATTTTTTTAGTGTCCGCTAAAGCTAGCGGCACTTCAACTTTTAGAAAGCTAGGAGAGTTAAATCAAAAAGAGAGCCCCAGATTAAATATTGGATCAAAGATACTTAATCAAATGGGAATTAAGACTATTTTAAAAAAAGACTCAATAAAAATAATTGGAAATCCAAATTTAAATTTAGATAAATCTTTTAAAATTAAAAATTTTTATAAAGATCATAGAGTATTTATGATGTGTGTAATTGCAGCATTAGTTTTTGGAGGTAAGTGGAGGATAAATGACAAAGATTCAATAAACTCATCTTTTCCAGATTTTTTGAATAAAATTAAAATTTTAAAAAAATGAAAAAAATAAAAATTGCAATAGATAGCCCTGCAGCAGCAGGAGCAGGAACAGTAGCAAAGAAGATAGCAAAAAACTATAATTTACTTTACTTGGATACTGGAAAAATCTATCGACTTATTGCGTATTCAAAATTAATAAATCCTAAAAATTTTAATTATAAGAAACTATCTAAAATAATTAAGAATATTAACCTCAAAAAATTAAATAATAAAAAATTAATCTCAGATAAAGTAGGCAACGAAGCATCTATAATTTCAAAAGACAAAAGAATAAGGAAAATAGTTCACAACTTTCAGATTAAATGTGCATACAATCCACCAAATAAGTTTAATGGTTCATGTCTAGATGGAAGAGATATTACTTATAAAATAGTACCAGATGCAGATATTAAAATATTTATAACCGCTAGTTTAAAAATTAGAGCAAACAGGAGATATAAAGAATTAAGAAGTCTTAAAAAAGATGTTTCATTTAACGAAGTACTCAAAAGCATAAAAAAACGAGACAAAAGTGACTATAATCGCAGTATTTCTCCACTTAAAAAAACAAAAGATTCAATCTTGATTAATACTACAAATTTATCTAAAAGATCATGCTTTTTAAAAATAAAAAAAATTATTGATAAAAAATTAAAAATTGATGGAAATATATAAAACTTTGGATTCTGATGCCTCTAAAGAATTTCAGAAACTTTTAAATCAACAGCTATCATCTTCTAAGAATTTATCTGAGGGAAAAATAGTAGTAGGGAAAGTAACCAAAATAACATCTAAATATTTATTTTTATTTATACCAGGACTAAAATCTGAACCAGTGCTCGATGTAAATGAGCTAAAGCAAATCGGCTTAGAAAATAAAATAAAAGTTGATGAAGAAATAGAAGTGTTTGTTGAAAATATAGAGGACAAAAACGGAGAAGTTCAAGTTTCTGCAAACAAAGCCTTAAAGATTAAAGGTTGGGAAAAAATTGTGAAAGCATATGACAATAATGAACCCATAATGGGTAAAATAGTATCAAAAGTAAAAGGAGGAGTTATAGTGGAGCATACAGATACAGGTTCGCTCATGTTCTGCCCTGGATCACAAATAAGCGATAAGCCACTTAAAGATATATCGCATCTTATGAGAGAACCGCAAAAATTTGCTCTAATAAAGTTGGATAAAATTAGGGGTAATGCGTGTGTTTCCAGAAAACAAATTATCAATTCACACAAAAAAGAAGACAAAGAAAAAATAATAGCCAAATATAAAGTTGGCGACAAAATTAAAAATGCAATTGTAAAAAGTTATAGCTCTTTTGGAGTATTTTTTGATGTTAACTCTGAGCTTGATGTTTTAGTTCATTTACAAGAGATCAGTTATTCTAGAGTGAATCATCCAGATGAAATATTTAATATTGGCGATAAACACGAACTATTAGTTATTTCCGTGGACAATGAAAAATTACAAGTGGGTTGTTCTATTAAGCAACTTTCTCCTGATCCTTTTGAGCATATTTCAAATTACGATCTAAACAAAACCTATGATGTTAAAGTTGTTAAGATAATGGATTTTGGTGCATTTTGTGAACTAGAGCCAGGCTTATCTAGCTTGCTTCATTCCAGTGAATTGAGCTGGACAAAGAAAAATCCATCTGCAAAAAAAATGTTTAAAATCGGAGACGTAATTAAATGTGTAATAACGGATATCGATAAAGAAAAAAGAAGGATCTCTTTATCTCATAAATTAACCCTACCAAATCCATATGATGAACTCGAAAATAAATATCCTGTTGGTTCTAAAGTTTCTGTAACAATAAGCAGTAAAAACGAATATGCAATTTATGTAAAGATGAATGAACTGGACATTGATGCTTTTTTGCACTGTAATGATTTATCTTACACTGAAAACGGAGAAAGTGAATTAAGTAAATACAAAAAAGGTGATAAGTTAGATGTACAAGTAGTTGAGATTGAAAAATCAAAACAAAAAATAAGAGTTTCAAAAAAATTATTAGACAATGATCCTTTTGAATTTTTTAAAGACAAAAAAGTAAATGATACTTTAACTGTACAAGTAATTTCATCAGATCCAAAAGGTTTGCTTGTAAAACCTGAGGGATCAGAATTAAAAATAACTATTAAAAAATCTCAAATCGCAATAAATTCAGCAGACGCAAGGCCTTCAAGATTTGTAGGAGGTGAAAGAATAGATGCAGCAATTTCTGAGATTAATACTGAAAAAAGGAAAGTAGCACTAAGTATTAGATTACTTGAAGAACTAAAGAATAAGGAAGCATTAGACAAATATAGTGACCCACTTTCAGGAAAGAATTTACCTTTCTCCTCACTTTCAGATAAAATTGAGAAAAAGAAGGAATAATATCTAAAATTGTCTATAGTAAAATCAAACTTACTAAAAAAACTTTCTCAACAATATAAAAACTATCTTAAAAAAGATCTTTCAAAAACTACCGAAATTATACTCCAAGAAATAAAAGATGCTTTAAAAAATGGAGAGTCTGTTGAATTAAGAGGATTTGGTAGATTTTCAACAAAGTTAAATAAAAAAAAAATGGCTAGAAATCCAAAAACTGGTGAGAAAGTGTTTGTCCCTGAAAAAAAAAGTATTAACTTTAAAATCGCTAAAGAAACTTTTAAAAGAATAAATGAAGAAAAATAAAATTTTTATTGCTTGTGATACTACTAAAGTTTCAAAAGTAAAAAAAATAATAGATAAAACAAATAATTCAAAATTAAATATTGGATATAAATTTGGATTAGAATTTCTTAACTCAAAAAATGGAAGAAAATTTATATCAAAATTAAAGAATAAGATAATTTTTGCTGACCTTAAACTTAATGATATACCAAACACTTGTGTATCCACAATTAAAGCTGTTAATGATTTAAATATTAATTATTTAACCATCCATATAAGTTCAGGTTTAAAAGCTTTAAAAGCTGCTAAAAAAGTATCGGGAAAAACTAAATTAGTTGGTGTATCAATTCTTACATCATTAGATAATAAAGCCTTGAATGAAATAGGATTTAGTAAAGATGTCAAAAAATTAGTATTACTCCAAGCAAAATTAGCCAAAAAAGCAAAACTAGACGCAATTGTATGTAGTGCTCAAGAAGTAAAAACTGTTAAAAAAGTTTTTAATAAAGAAATAATCACTCCAGGTATCAGACTCGACTCAAAATTAAATGACCAGAAAAGAGTATCTAGCCCTAAGCAAGCATATAAAAATGGTAGTGATTGGTTGGTTATAGGAAGGCCGATAACTAATGGCGATATTAAAAAAAATATTCAATCTTTAATAAAAAATCTTAATTAAAATGGAAGCTAAGATTTGTGGAGTTAGAGATCTTAAAATCTTAGATTATATTATTAATCATAACTATCCACCAAAATTTATTGGTTTTATTGCCAATTATACAAAGTCAAAAAGATATTTAAAATTTGAAGAATTAAAAAAATTAGTAAAAACAAGAAATAATAATATAAATTATGTCTGTGTACTAGTTGATCCTACTGATGAAATATTGAAAAAAATAAAAACATTAAATTTTGATTATTATCAACTTTACAACGTTAGCCCTGAAAAAACAAAAATGATTAAAAAAAAATTTAATATTAAAATAATAACCGCCCTTACTATAAAGAATATAAATGATGTTTTGACATATAAAAATTACGAAAAAATTTCAGAAATAATTTTGTTTGACAGTAAGGGATATGAAAAATCTCTTGGTTTTGATCATAAATTACTAGATAGTGTGCCAAGGTCTTTAAAAAAAATGTTAGCGGGTAATATTCAATATAATGATAAACTTGAAAAATTTAACAAAATAACAGATATTATTGACATTTCTGGAAGCTTAGAAACATTTGGTAAAAAAGATATTATAAAAATTAATATTTTTTTAAATAATATAAAAAAAATAAATGATGAAACTTAAAAAGAAAGTCCCATTAATTGATCAACACGATAAATTTGGTTTTTGGGGTGGAAAATTTGGAGGTAGCTTTATACCTGAAACTTTAAAGAAGCCTGTGGAGGATTTGACAAAAAATTTTAACAAATTAAGAAAAGATAAAAAATTTTTAAAAAAAAGAGATTTTTATATTAAAAATTATATTGGATCTCCAACCAGATTTATTCATTTGAAAAATTTATCAGATCACCTCAATGGTGCTCAAATATGGGCAAAAGTTGTATCTGATGCAAATGGTGGAGCTCATAAAATTTACAATGCAACAGTTCATGCTTTAATTTGTAAAAGTATGGGTAAAAAATATATAGTTGGCGATACAGGAGCGGGTTATGCTGGAAAAATGTTAAGTATGGCAGCAAAAAAATTTGGTCTTAAATGTAAAATTTTTATGGGAGCGAAGGATATAAAAAGACAAAAACCAAATTGTGATGCAATGAGAAAGAATGGTGCTGAAATTATTCCAGTATATACTGGAAGCCAAACTTTGGTTGATGCTGTTAGTGAATGTATGAGATTTTGGGTTTCAAATTGCGATACCACACATATGTGTGTTGGATCAACTGTAGGACCTAATATTTTTGTGAAAATATGTGGCTGGAGTACTGCTCAAATTTCTAGAGAGTTGATAACACAAATTAAAGAAAAATTTAAAAAAATTCCAAAAAAAATTAAATTGATAAATTGTGTTGGAGGAGGAAGCTCTGCTTATGGTTTTTGGAGTGAATTTATAGATTATCCAAAATCACAAATAGAATTAATAGGAGTTGAGGCTGGTGGTCCAAAAAATTCAAAATTACATGCAGCCCCTTTAAGCCGTGGTGCTAAGCTAGGTGTGTTACACGGTGCGGCGTCTTATGTATGTCAAAATAATGAAGGGCAAATCAATGAAACAAAATCCATCAGTGCTGGTTTAGATTATCCTGGTGTAAGTCCCATTCATTGCTTTTTAAAAGACAGTAAAAGAGCAAAATACACCTATGCAACTGATGAAGATGCGTTGAAAGCATATAAATTAATTAAAAAATTTGAAAAAATAAATCCAAGTTTGGAGCCAAGTCATGCTTTTTCGGAGGCGATTAAAATGGCACCTAAACTTAGTAAAGAAACAATTATAATAGTAAATTCATGTGGAGATGCAAATAAGGATAGAGACATTATTAAAAAAAGACTAGGTAAAAATTATGCATAATCCGATATCATTAGCTTTTAATAATGCAAGTAAACAAAATAGACCAGCATTGCTAACCTATACAGTTGCTGGCGATAATACAAAAAAAAAATCTCTAGAAATTTTGAAATCAATTTCTAAATATATTGATATTTGCGAAATAGGCTTTCCACATAATACACCTATAGCCGATGGAGGAATGATACAAACGAGTGCATATAGAGCAATTAAAAATGGAATTAAAATCAGAGATATATTTGAAATTGTTAAAAGTTATAAAAAAATTAAAAATTCAAAGCCAGTAATATTGATGGGGTATTATAATATGATTTATCAATATGGTGAAAAAAAATTTTTAAAAGAGTGTAATCAATCAGGGGTGAATGGTTTAATTGTAGTTGATCTTCCTTATCCTGAAAATAAAAATTTTTCAAAAAAGTGTAGATTGAACTCGATTATGTTTGTTCAATTATTATCACCCACTACATCTAAAAGTAGAGCAAAAAAAATAATTAAAGATGCCCACGAAATGATTTATTATATCAGTATGCTGTCTACAACAGGAGGAAAACTTAAAGTTTCACCAAATCAAATTATGTCAAACTACAAGATAATTAAGAAAATAAATAAAAATAAAAATTGCGTTATAGGTTTTGGAATAACTGATAAAAATATTTCAAAACTAAAATTTGCAGATGGTTTGGTTGTTGGCAGTGCTATATGTAAAGAAATCAGTAAAAGTTTAAAAAATAAAGAAAATCCTGTTACAAATGTAAGCAATATGGTAAAAAAATTGAGAAGTAAAATAATATGAATTGGTTAACAAAGGCTATTAAATTTGGTGAAAAAATTAAAAAAGTTTTCAAAAAAAGACCAAGTAAATTAGAAATAGAAAACTCTGATTGGACCAATTGTTGTAAAGGTCCTATTTTAAAAAAAGAATTAGAAGAAAATTTATGGGTTTGTAACTCATGTAATAAACACCATAGAATAAGTTGTAGAAAACGATTTGATATTATGTTTGGAAAAAATAATTATGAAATTCTTAAGACACCTTTACCATCTGAGGACCCTTTAGAATGGAATGACACAAAATCTTATAAAGAGAGATTAGAAATCGCAAAAAATAAAACTGGTCAAGATACTGCAGTTTTGATTGCCAAAGGTAATTTAGATGAAATAGAGGTAACTATGGGTGCGATTAATTTTGATTTTATAGGAGGATCTGTCGGAGCAGCAGAGGGTGAAGCTATACTTTTTGGTGCCCAACACGCAATTGAAAATAAGACACCATTCATTTTTTTTCCATGTGGAGGTGGACAGAGAATGTTTGAAAGCCCGATTGCATTAGCAAACATGACAAGAACAACAATAGCTATAAATGAGTTAAAAAAAAATAATTTGCCATATATAGTTTGTTTTACAGATCCTACCGCAGGAGGAATTACAGCCTCTTTTGCAATGTTGGGAGACATACATTTTGCTGAACCAGGATGTTTGATAGCTTTTGCAGGAAAAAGAGTTATACAAGCAACTGTTAAAGAAGAGTTAAGTCTGGAATTTCAAACAGCTGAGTTTGTTGAGAAACACGGTTTTGTTGATAAAGTTATTAACCGCCACGAAATTAAAAATCAAATTATTAAAATTTTAAAAATTTTACTTCAAACTAACCCTGTATCTATCTTAAATGAAGGAAATGAAACTTCAGAAAATAATTTCAAAGTTACAAAATCTGCATCCTAAAGAAATAGATTTAAGTTTAAATAGAATTAAAAACCTTTGTAAAAAACTAGGTAATCCACAAAATAACCTAAAGTGTATCTCAGTTGTTGGAACTAATGGTAAATTTTCAACAATTCAAGCTTTGTTTTCAATTTTAAAAGAATCCAAAATTAATTCAAATATTTATACGAGTCCTCATATTCAAAAAATTAATGAGAGATTTGTATATAATAACAATAAAATCGACGACAAAGATTTAATAGATCTTTTAGAAGAAGTTGAGAGTATAAATAACGGAGAGGAAATAACATATTTTGAAATATTAACTGCAGCATATTTTTATAAAGCAAGTAAATTTAAAAATAATATTAATCTTATTGAATCTGGATTATTTCATAGATTTGATGCTACAAACATATTAAAAAATAATTTAGCTTCTATTATTACTCCCATTGGTATGGATCATTTAGATTGGCTTCCACGAGATGAAAGAACAATAGATAAAATTATTTTTGAAAAAACTAGTAAATTGCTTAATTCTAAAATCATCATTTCAAAACAACCAGACGAAAATGTAATGAATAAAATAAAAAAAAATATTGAGCAAAATAGATCAAAAAAAATTGTTTTTAATGAATCTTTTTCTTATAATTTATCTGAAAATAATTTTTTTTATTATGAAGACAGTTTTGGTGGATTAAAACTGCCAATACCTAGTTTGAAAGGAGAATTTCAGTTATCAAATGTAGCTACGGCAATAGCTACCTTGAGGCATATAAATGAATTAGAGGTAACAAATAATAATATTATAAAAGGTATAAAGAAAATAAATATAATTGCGAGATTGCAAGAAATTAAAAATGGTAATCTTAAAAATCTTGTTAAAAAAAACAAATTATACTTAGATGGATCCCACAATCCTTTGGGTGCAGAAGTTTTAGTAGATTTTTTTGAAAAAGAAATTTCAAACAAACATTTAATAATTGGAATGATGCTAAATAAAAATCATGAAGAATATATTTCTTATTTTAAAAATAAAGTTAAATCAATAACTACAATCGATATTCCAAATCAAAAAAATTCTATAAAAGGAATAGATCTCAAGCAAAAAATCAAAATTATCGATAAAGTAAGTTATGCAGGTACAATAGAAAAAGCTTTAAAATCTTTAGATCTAAAAAAAAATGATATAATTATAATTACTGGATCCTTATATCTTGCAGGAGAAATATTAAACCAAAATTAAAAAATAATATATTTTTTCTTATTTAATTTATTTTTACAATTTTTTAGTTGTCTTTCATAACGATCAGAAAATCTTTTTACCTTTTTTGCTAACTGAATTACTTTTTGATTTTTTTTATAGTTTTTATAATTACCCCATCCTTCATGATAAGCAATGTACTGTTTAAATGCATCTTTCTTTGAAATTTTAAGAATTTTGTAAGTTTTATTAGTGTACCAACCAATAAAATCAACACTATCTTTATATCTTGTCCTTGTAGCGAGTGGCTTGTTTGTTTCGTCTTTATACTGCTTCCAAGTACCCTTGACTGCTTGAGAGTAACCAAACGAGCTTGAAGGTCTTTTATAAGGTATGACTTTAAAAATTTTTTGACGCTTTGGCTTTGCAAGCCAATCAAAATCTGATTCCATTTTTATAAAAGCTAATTGAATATATACAGGTGTACCCCACTTTTTTTCAACTTTTTTGGAGTGTTTATACCATAAATATCTTTCTGAAAATATTGAGCAACCGTCAGCAGTATTTTTAGGTATCGATGAACATGAGATTGTAAATAAAAATAATAAAATATATATACCTGAAAACTTAAAATATATTTTTCTAATCATTGTTTTTTTTTACTAAATTTTTGAAAAATAAAAATAAAAAAATCGTTAATATAACGCCAAGAATATTACCGAAGAGATCACTGAATTGAAATGCTCTTAAAGGAATTATTAAATGTAAAATTTCAGTAAATATAGAAATAAAAATTAAATAAAATAAAATAATTTTTTTCTTTATTTCGTAATATGCTAATAGCCCAAAGTAAGAAATGATTATAAAGATGAAAAAATGATTTGAAGAAATTACGAAATCATTTATCAATTGAGGTTGATAGTTGATATTTCTATAAAAAACGATTCCAATAATACTCCCTGGATAAAAGTAAAAAATTAAAAACAATACATTTAAAATATGAAAAATTATTTTAAAGTTATTCATTATTGTACTATTATATTACTTTAAATAATGAGTCATTTAATTTTAATTAGACACGGACAAAGTGAATGGAATTTAAAGAATAGATTTACTGGATGGGTAGATGTTGAACTATCAGCTCAAGGAAAGTTAGAAGCTTGTAAAGCTGGAGAATTGATTAAAGAGCAAAAGTTAAAGTTTGATTATTTTTATACTTCATACCAAAAAAGAGCGATAGAAACGCTAAAATTGATCACAACAACCTTAAGAGTAAAAGATGTTGAGACAACTAAGGCTTGGCAATTAAATGAGAGACACTATGGTGCTTTAACAGGTTTGAATAAAGATGAGATGAAAAAAAAAATTGGAGAAAAAAAAGTTCATGAATTTAGAAGATCCTGGAATATTTCACCTGAGCCTTTAAGCAAAAACAATCCATATCATCCATTAAATATAGACACCTACAACAACGTGCCGAAAAAAAATATTCCAGATACTGAGTCATTGGAAGATACTTTTAATAGGGTATATCCATATTTTTTAGAAGAGATAATGACTAAACTAAAAAAAAACAAAAATATTTTAGTTTCTGCTCACGGAAATTCAATAAGAGCAATTTGTAAATTTCTTTTTCAACTCGATGAAATAAAAATAGCAAATTTGGAAATACCAACAGGTAATCCACTCCAAATATTTTTTTCTTCTAAAAATAAAATTGATTTTTGTAGATATTTAGATAAAGAAAGGGCGAAAGACTTAATTATTTTTTGAAAGGTTTTGATACATTTTTAAATCAGTTACGTGCAAGAATTTACTTTTACTTTCAACAGCGAAAAGATTATTTTTTAAAATCTGTTTATTCCAAATAAACTGCATAGAAAAATTTTTCATTTTAATACCATTAAATATTTCTCTATTTAGTATTTGGCATCCTGTATAAATATAATTATTACTATTCCCTTTTTTTAATTTGCCTTTTGATAATTGAAAGTCCCCTTTTAAATTCCTATCAAAGCTTAATTTTTTATTAACTACCAGTAGTATATTTTTCAATTTTTTTTTAATAAATATATCTTTCATTTTTTTTATACTGCTAATGTAGTTTTCATTCCAAATTGTATCAGGATTGAAAACTATAAAATTTTCAGTGTTACATTTTGACAAAATATTATTTATACCTCCACCTGTACCTAAGATGGTTTTTCCATCGTTTATTATTTTTATTGGAATATTAAAATTATGTTTATTTATATATTCTTTTATTTTTTTTTTTAAAAAAAAAGAATTTATAAATATTTTTTTTACACCAATTTTTTTTATTAAATTTATGTTGTTTTTTAACAATGTATTTTGATTAATTTTTAAAAGAGGTTTGGGGCAACTATGTGTTAATGGATTTAATCTTTTTCCATACCCGGCACACAAAATAATAGCTGTATTTACTTTAATATCTTTGATCATATTTTATTTGGAAAATAGAATTTTAAATTTTTTTTTAATTCAATTAAACTTTTATTTTTTTCTATTCTTAATTTTATCAAATGCCAAGCATGAGGTATGAGTTTTAAATATTTTTTTTTCTGATCTCTTTGAGCTAGTCTTATAAAAATTCCAATTATTTTAAGATTTCTAAGCACTGACAAGATTTCAAAGTCATTTTTAAAATTTTTTATATTAACTTTCTTTTTCGAAATATAAAAATTATAAATCAAGTTTTTAATTTTAATGTCAGTTTCAATTCTCACATCATCTACTAATGAAGCTAGATCGTAAGATGGGTTGCCATATAAAACGTCTTGGGAATCTATAACGGATATTCTATTTTTATTATATATTAAGTTTGAAACATGAAAATCTCTGTGAACAAATGTATTATCTGGCAATTTTAAATTTTCTAGTATTTTTTTTATATTATTTTTTAACAAATTATTAATTTTTTTTTTTTTTGCTCCTTTATAAAAAAGGGGAGTATACCACTTAAAAAAAATAGAAAC
>CENX01025048.1_pt1 | contig 20798 bp, 21 predicted proteins | sample 361321 | NCBI WGS metagenome assembly CENX01 (sample SAMEA2619678, study PRJEB7988) | marine metagenome | isolation source: saline water (ENVO:00002010), including | reverse complement strand
GCCCGCGAGCTAGAAGAAGCAAGACGACGAGCAGAACTTGAAGCACGTTTGGGAGAAATTACAGAAGCAGGGTGGGTTCTTCCGAGTCCCAGATTAGCAACATCTTTCTTTGGGTTGAGAATGCACCCTATTCTGGGCTATGCAAGAATGCACAATGGCGTTGACTACAATTGTAACACTGGAGACGCTATACGATCTGCCACAGATGGCATCGTGATTACTGCGGAGTATTACGGTGGATACGGCTATACAGTAATCGTGCAACACGCTAACTCTACGTCAACGTTATACGCCCATCTATCAAATATTTATGTTCAGCTTGAAGAATACGTAGTTGCAGGCGAACAGGTGGGAGCTTGCGGAAGCACGGGGTTATCAACTGGTCCGCATTTGCATTTTGAAGTCAGAATAAGTGGTGTTCCAGTTGATCCTCTACCTTATCTCCCATAATCTGATTGAAAATGGCAGCTTTAATTCCTGTACCCGGTAAGAGGCAACCACGATTAGCATCCGTGCTGAGGCAACTCTCCATTAACCAAATTTGTCTACTATGGAACTGACAATCGAGGAAGTTGCAGATGCAACTAACGGAATAATTTATGGAGAGAGAGACGTAATCATAACAGGCGTATCCATCGACACCCGGACCCTGCAAAACGGTGATCTCTTTATTCCACTTGTTGCTGAAAGAGACGGTCATGCGTTCGTTACCGAAGCTTTAGAAAAAAATGCTAATGCGTATCTTTTTAGCCATGGAGAGCCTCAGCACACTTCAGTCAAGGTAGAAGACACGCTTAAAGCACTGCAGGTTATAGCAAAAATTTCACGAAAAAAAATTACCGGAGAGGTAATTGCAATTACTGGTTCTGTAGGGAAAACCACAACCAAAGATATTGCAGCATCTATTCTGTCAAGCACGAATTCCATCGTGGTAAGCAAACTTTCTCATAATAACGAAATTGGCGTACCTCTCACCCTCCTAGGGTGTAATGAAAAAGTGAAGCATGTCGTTTTGGAAATGGGTGCACGTGGACCCGGCCAAATTAAAGAATTATGTGAAATTGCTTCTCCAACTATCGGTGTTGTAACTAAAGTAAGCGCAGCACATACAGAAATTTTCAAGGATGAAGAAGAAATCGCGTTAACGAAAGGAGAGTTAATCGAGAGTTTACCCCCTTCTGGAACAGCCATTCTTAATTATGATGATAAACGCGTTCATGCAATGTCATCTAGGACAAAGGCAGATGTTTTAACCTTTGGTTTCGCTAATGCATTAATCTCAGCCGCAAATGTTGTAGTCAATGAGAATTTTTGCTGCTCTTTCCGCTTGAGTACCCCGTGGGGTGAGAGTGACGTAACATTAAATATCCCCGGCCGGCATAATATACACAATGCACTAGCAGCTGTGTCGATCGGTCTAGCACTCGGGATTGAGCAAAATCAACTTGTTCGTTCACTTTCTGAAATCAAGATGTCACCACTGCGAATGGATATCAACCATTTAGAGGATGGGACAATCGTGATTAATGATTCTTATAACGCCAACCCTGCCTCAATGAACGCAGCTATAGATACTTTGATGACATCAAGTCGAAAAAACAAAACTGCCGTTTTGGGAATTATGGCAGAACTTGGTGAAAGGAGCATTCAAGAACATTTAGCTATAGGTAAAAAGTTAGAGGAATCGGGAATAAACGTAATTTCTATAGGAATTAAAGAATATGGTGGCCTCTTAGTTTCAACTTTAGATGATGCATTGGATGCACTATATGAAAATAACCTAACTGGAGAAGATTCAATAGTTCTTATCAAGGGATCAAGAGTCACTGGACTAGAGCAACTCTTTTACGATTTAGAAAAAAGAGCTACAAAGTAGGAAGGTCCTTAGGCATTATAGGAGAATTACGTTTTTGGTAGTCTCGCAAACGCGAAAAATCACATTTTTCACACAAGTAGATTATTTTTGAACTCTCTACAGAAAGCTGCGTACCACGAGATTTCGTGACAATGGCCTCAAAAGCCGGGTGGACTTTATTTGATTGGCACTTAGGGCATAAAGGCGTTAAGTCACGTACCCAAGTATGGTTGCATTTTAAACACTTAACGAAAATTTGATTGTCTTCTGTATAACCTTCTAAATCTTCAGATTCGTTGCATTGTTGGCAAACAACCAAGTGACTCATCTCATAATCCCTTAATAATGCTTCTCTTCATTCTAAGGATTAATCTGTAGTTAGACCAGCAGGATGTAAATAAGTGGGCAAAAGCAGAAATCATTACGACGTCTTAGGCGTTAGGCCCGGTGCAGATATGGCCGTTATCAAAAAAGAGTACCTAAAGAAAGCTCGACTACTTCACCCAGACAACAACCTTCGCCTTACCCAGCAAGAATTGAAGCGTCGCGAGAGAGATATGAAAGATCTCAACGCAGCGTGGACCATAATATCGAATCCTGAAAAACGAAAAAATTATGATCAGACTTTAAATAGAAAGAATCAAGAAGATACATTCCGAGAAGCGAATAGAAAAATTTCTCAAGAGTTTCTAGAAGAAGAGTACATTGCTAAACCTCAAAAACCTTCCGTCGCAAGTCAAGACGAAATGGAGTTACGAGGATTCGCTAAACTAATGAAACCGCTCCCTTTGTTTATCATGATGGCTTTGATTGTAGGGGCGGTCCTGATTGGTTTCCTTATAGGGGGAAATACGGGTGATAGCACGCCATCGAATGGTTACACCCCAAAAATCTCCGGACAGCAGCCAAAACTTTGTATCGATCTTGCCCCTGTTCAAGAAGTACCCTGCGACGGAAGACAGGATGCAAATGTTTGGGAAATAATTGGCGTGAACGATAAGTGTTCTTCTGGGTTCAGCTATGAATATCGTTCACAAATAGGCGGTGGCTACTGCGTGACGTATCGAAATCAGTAAATTCTAAGACTCCAGTACTGCTGCAACGCGAAAAATACCGTCGTAGATCGCTAAACAAATCATAATGTTTAGAAGCCCTTCTGATCCGAAGTCATTGATTATTTCTTCTCTTTGTCTGACGGTGATTGATCTAACATCATAAACAAATTGGTCGGCAATTGATTTAGAAGTGTCTGAAGAGCCTTCAATCCTATAGAAATTGCTGTATTCACTATTTAACTTAAATAAATTCACTAAATGGAATCGGATGTACTTAAGTTCATTCGTTGGATAAGAATCCATAGACCAAAGCGACTCTTCAAGTTGAAGCCAATAATACCTAAGCTTATTAGTTAGAGAAAGTAAATTCGCTACCGGGTGTTCCTTTGTAATTTCTATATCGAAATCAGTTATGGGAGCCGTAGGCGTTGGAATTACTGTTGTCGCCATATCGTCAGGTTCTCGCCCCAGGGCAATCAACATTTTGGAAAAACCATGGAAAAGCCCCAAACCCAATGCAATTTCAGTCAACTCAGTTGCTGTATAGTTCTTAATTAAATCTGCTTTCATTTCTTTAGGTAAAGGTCCTGGAGTCAGTATAAAGTGATCAGTGAATGCAAGAATCGAAAGCCATTGGTTCGGCAAGTCATTCTGTAGTGCCTCTGCATTAATCATCGAAGCTTTATCTTCTGTGAGGCCCGCTTCACGAGCGAGCGAAAACCGAACGTTCTTTCAATAACCACAATCTGTGAGTTGCGCATTCCGAAGGCGAACAACTTCTTTTAGCTCGTGAGAAAGATTTCCATCACACCAAAACGAGCCGTATAAATCACCAAAACGTTCACCTACTGAAGGATTCGCCAGGAATAAACCAGATTTATCATCTCTACCCATTCTTAAACCTTACTTCTTGTTGAAGAAACTCTCTAAACAACAAAGTTCACAAGCTTTCCCTCTACGATTATTTCCTTGCGTATTTCCTTTCCAGAAATAAGAGAGGATATCTTCGGGTTTGAAATTGCTAAATCCCGAAGCTCTTCTTTTGGCGTGTCAGCAGCAATTACTATTTTGCTTTTTACTTTTCCATTAATCTGAATAGGTATTTCAATAGTGTCTTGAGTGAGAAAACTCTCATCTGCCGTCGGGAAATCTGCATAAACGACACTTAAATTATTTCCCAGCATTTCCCAAAGTTCCTCAGCTATATGTGGAACGAGAGGGGACAGAAGTAGGACTAATTTTTCGGCAACTTCTCTTGGAGTATCTTCAGGAAGCCTTGTAATCTCGTTATTCAACTCAGTTATTCGAGCGATAGCTGTATTGAATCTTAGATTTTCCATATCGTTAGTAACGGAGTGGATAGTTTTGTGGAGTAATTGCCTTATTTCGTGAGACGGCTCAGTGTCGGAAACTTTAATTTCGCCTGATTCTTCGTCAACTAAATTACGCCAAACCCGTTGGATCAACCGTTGAGAACCAACGACAGACTTAGTCTCCCAAGGTCGATCTTGATCTAAAGGGCCCATAAACATTTCATAAAGGCGTAGCGTATCTGCACCAAATTCTTCGTACATTTCGTCAGGAGTCACAGAATTTTTAAGTGATTTTCCCATTTTGCCAAAGGATCTCTTTACAACTTCTCCGTTATATACGAAATGATCGCCTTCCGCAGTTACTTCAGTAGCTTCTACGTATACACCACGAGGGTCCTGATAGGCAGCCGCTTGGATATAACCTTGGTTATAAAGACGTTGAAAAGGTTCAGCAGAACTAACGTAACCGAGATCGTAGAGGACCTTATGCCAAAATCTACTGTAGAGAAGATGCAAAACTGCATGTTCAACTCCTCCAACATAAAGATCAACCCCTCCGGTATCCCCAGACATCCAATATTTCTCAATATCTTTTGAAACAAATTCGTTATCATTGTCTGGGTCGAGATACCTGAGGTAGTACCAACAAGAACCAGCCCATTGAGGCATAGTGTTCAATTCCCGATTGTACGTTTCAAGACCATTGCCAATATCTAGCTCAACATTGACCCAATCTGAAGCACGCCCTAGTGGTGGTTCTGGATCGCTATTCTCATCAAGACTCCTTGGCGCCCAGTCAATTAGGTCTGGGAGTTCGACAGGAAGTTGCGTTTCCTTTACAGCTTGAGGAAGTCCATTGCCATCATAAACTATTGGGAACGGCTCGCCCCAATATCTCTGCCGACTGAAAAGCCAATCACGTAACTTATAAGTAATTTTCTCAGAGCCACAACCATTTTGAACAAGCCAATCAATCATCTTTGACTTTGCATTGTCAATCTCCAGACCATTCAAGAAGCTGCTATTAATGGCGGGGCCGTCACCAGTATAAGCTTTCCCTTCCCAAGATTCTGGAGGGTTAACCGTCCGGATTATTTCTAACTCGAAAAGTTCTGCGAATTCCCAATCACGTTCATCCTGACCAGGGACGGCCATTATGGCGCCAGTTCCATACCCCATTAGGACATAATCAGAAACAAAGATAGGGATCAACTTCCCATTAACAGGAACACTTGCGTATTCCCCTAGGAAAATTCCAGTTTTCTCTTTATTCTCCTGCCTATCTAGATCTGTCTTCTGAGCAGCAGTGCCTTTGTAACTACTTAAAGCTTCACGAGGATTTGCAAACCCCTGCTTCCAGTTCTCGGGAGTTGACTTTGGCCATTCATCAGTTACTAATTCTTGTAGAAGAGGGTGTTCAGGCGCTAGAACCATATAAGTAGCTCCAAAGAGAGTATCTGGCCTTGTCGTAAACACGCTTATTTCTTGTTCTCCTGCTGAAAACACGATTTCGGCCCCACTGCTTTTTCCGATCCAGTTGCGTTGCATCGTTTTGATAGCGTCAGTCCATTCCAGTCCTTCAAGATCATCAAGAAGTCTGTCTGCAAATGCAGTGATACGCATCATCCACTGTTTGAGCGGCCGTCGGTATACAGGGTGGTTGCCGCGTTCGCTTCTTCCCTCGGCTGTTACTTCCTCATTTGCTAGAACCGTTCCAAGGGCTGGGCACCAATTTACTGGTGCTTCTCCTAAATAAGCTAGACGAAATGTATTAATAACTATTTGTTTGTCTTTGTCAGTCAAGACATCCCATTCCTGACCACTTTTAAGTGTCAAAGAACCATTAGCCAGAGAAGCTTCTAGCTCTGATATCGGACGAGCACGATCTTCTTCCTCGTCGTACCACGAATTAAAGAGTTGAAGAAAAATCCATTGTGTCCAACGGTAATAATCTAAGTCAGTAGTAGCTACAGACCTTCGTTGGTCATGCCCGAGACCCAGTCGCCTTAATTGCGCTCGCATATTTTCTATATTTGAATTTGTATTATCTCTCGGATGTTGACCAGTCTGACGAGCATGTTCTTCAGCTGGTAAACCAAAGGCATCGTAGCCCATGGTGTGCAGGACATTATGGCCAGTCATGCGTTTGTATCTAGCATAAACATCGGTACCGATAAAGCCCAATGGATGTCCAACATGAAGACCCGTTCCAGAAGGGTATGGAAACATATCCATTATGAATAATTTGGGCAAATCGACCCTTTTGGAATCGTCGGCTAGAGAACCCGACGGATTTGGTGTGTGATAAGTGCCATTATCTTCCCATCGCTGTTGCCATTTTTTTTCAATCTTATCCGCTAAGGAAGCGTCATATCTAAAAGTTGGGGTTGTGTTATTGCCAGAGACCATTTGATAAAGAATAGAGCAATGGAAGGGAATTTATGCGGTGTAAGGTAAGAAAATGGCCTCAAACTTACTAGCAGCAATCTTTGACTATGGAGGAGTTATGGCAAAGTCTCCTATAGGGAGAGTGCACATGCTAGCGAGAGAATTCAATACTGATCCCGAGTTGTTAATGTCTTTACTGTTAGGTGAGAATAGCGACTATTTAAATCCATGGTTTGAGGCCGAATGTGGTAGGCAGCCTTTAGACAAAATATTTGAAGAGGGAATGCAGAAAATATGTGAACCATTCGGAATAACGTTTCGTCTAGATGTTTTTCTTCCATGGGTTGCGGAAGCGACAAATCAAGCAGATGAAGAAATGTCCGAAACGGTTAGATGGTTGAAGTCTAAGGATATTCCGGTAGCACTGTTAACGAATTCAGTACCTGAATTTCGTACAGTTATCGAAGAAACAATACCGATACATGACCTATTTAATGTCGTTATCGACTCCTCCGAAGTCGGATATCGAAAACCAGATCAGAAGATATATGAAATAACAGCTGGAAGACTGGGGGTACAACCATCGGCTTGTCTAATGGTTGATGATCTTCAACACAACGTGCTTGGTGCAAGACAAACAGGGATGACAGCAATACATTTTAAAGATTCTTTCGAAGTTAAAAAAGAGATCTTTGATTTATTTAAAAGCTTCAAATAATAAATTCTAAAACCTGATCAAATGAATGTGCGATGAAATTGACTTCAATTTCCTTCGGTAGTTCGCTCCTTTGTGGATTGAACCAGCACGAGTCAATTCCAAAATTTTGAGCTCCCAACATGTCCGAAGTAGCGCTATCACCAACCATTACTACGTCAGACTTTGAGTCATGCTGAAGCAGTCTTAATGATTCAGTAAAAATTGCCGAATTTGGTTTAGAACTTCCAAATTCGCCTGAAATTACGATTGCATTAAAATACTGCTCTAGATCAAACTTTTTAATTCTCGCCCGTTGAGTAATCCCAACCCCATTAGTTATTAGAGCTAATTTTACATTTCCTTTCAGGGATTCAAGTAACTCACGCGCCCCCGGAAGTAAACCGCCATGAATTCCTAAATTATATGTATACGAGTCAGCTAATTTAATAGGGTCCAACCTATGTCCTAAGTAGTCTAAGCATTCTTTAAAGCGTTGAACACGAAGCATCTCAAGAGAAATCTTGTTATTCTCAAGATCGCCCCAAAGTTTCTTATTGATTCTCTGATACCTACTCTTTAGGTCTTCATTAAACGGAATAGAGAATTCTTCAAATGATAATTTGAGTGCTTCGTGTTCTGAAGCAGCAGAATCGAAGAGGGTATAGTCAAGGTCAAAAAGTACCACGTTGTATCGCATCTTGCCATGGTACGTCTTCTACAAAAGCTTGAGGTACAAAATATCTTAATTCACTGTTTAACGGTAATGGCAATACAGTGCCACCCAGGGACTAAACTTAATACCTATGAGTTTACATTGGACAAAAAGACTGGAATATCGTCTTTTGCGTTGGCAAGCCCGTTTCGAGAGCGCTGTATTTGATCGCTTTTTTCCTTGGTTTGCTGGGGCTATTCTCTGGATCGTTTTTATATTATTGGCACTCGCAAAATCGAGGGAACTGAGCCAAGACTCAGAACTTGCTTCAGTTATGCAATCAGTTTGGTTAATAGGGGAAGGATTCACTCCTGAATCATCTTTATTTGGACAAAATTACCTAGCCGCACAAGGAGGTTTTCTTATTTACCCAATTGCCCTTTTGACTGCATTTTTGCCTACAGCGATCACTCTTATCACCATCCAATCGGCAGCTCTTGCTTTTGCAATTGTGCCAATTTGGCGTCTTTGTAGGAACGTTGTGAATTTGCGGACTGGTACCAGCGCCGTGATTATTGTGGTTTACGCTTCCTATAGCGCAATCCATACTTTAAACCTCGCAGGATTTCATCTGGAATCGCTAGCAGTACCAGCGCTCTTCTCGCTTATCCTTAGCGCATTAACTGAAAAGAATTCTAAATATTGGGCGATGGTATTATTTGCGCTATTAACTCGATCAGACCTAGGGCTATTGATAGCTGGATTGGGTTTCCTTTGGATCCTAGAAGGACGAAAGAAACTTGGCTACCAGACTCTTGCCTTAGGCTTCTCATGGTCAACAATCTTTATTCTTGGTGTACAGCCTCTCTATAAAGGAGGAGTATTTCCGCACGTTGGAGCGTTTTCTGACTATGGATCCGGAAACCCGTTTTCTGTTCTGTGGGGAATGATTATCAATCCCTTGACATTTATCGCTGAACTTTATTCAGAAGCTAATTTTGATTCAGCGGTAGCCTTGTTGGCGCCAGTGCTCTTTCTCCCAATGGTGGCTCCAAGATACCTTTTGCCTTGTTTGCCACTTTTTGCCCTCTACTTGACCGCAGATGTTCCAACAGGAGAATTTGCGGAAGCAGGACAACGGGTTCCCGTAATAGTGTGCATGTTTGTCGCATTAATCTTTGCTGTAAGGAAAACTGGCCGAGTAATTGTTCAAAGAGTGAATGTAGATCGTACTGTTCTCGGCGCTCTTCTTATAACTGCAGCAGTATTTTTCACAGCAAACTCGCCATCATCATTTTATGAAGATCCTTGGGCCTGGGGAAGGCGCCAGCCAGTAGATGTCGCAAGGCTAGAAATTGCTGAATTAATTCCAGATGATGCAGTCGTAAGATCCTCCCCTAAGCTCTTACCTCTCCTTACGGAAAGAGTTGCTTTATGGGAATTTTCTCTTCCCGAACAATACGATGACCGACTAGGTAGCGAAGCAGTAAGAAACGTGAATTGGTTTATATTTGACAGGAGCGAGATTCCTATCGGATGGACAGGTGTAGATATTCTCGATTTCCAAGCTGATCTGAAAATAAGTCAGCGTTTCGTTCAAGTGTACGAAAGTGCTGGGGTCGAAGTTTATGTAACGCCCCAAGAAGCATTATCTCTAGGTTTAGAAGCAATCAAGTAAATGAATTGACGACTTGTTCGTAATTCATTGCATCTAAAAACTTCCTAAGAAGTTTGGCGTTAGTTGATAGTTCTTGTTGGTCCACAATTTCAGGGTTTGCTGTAAATTCTAAATCTTTCATTGTCCAGATAGGTAGCACATGGAGATGGGTATGCGGTACTTCAAATCCCGCTATCATCTGGCCGATCCTTAAGGGTTGCCAAACTTGCATCTGTGCTTTACCAATTATCGAAGCAACAAAAAATAAATGTTTATTTGTATCAGTCGGTAAATCCAACCAATGGTCTGTTTCTTCAATCGGTACAACTAAAGTGTGGCCTGCGGTTAAGGGATTTATTGATAAGAATGCTACGCATAATTCATCTCTCCAAATCGCATGGCTGGGTAGTTCACCTTTGATGATAGATGTAAAAACAGATGGCATAAGTAATTCTTTCTAAAGTAGTAAACATAAGCGTATGCTAACTACATGAATGATTCTGGTATTTCTGTGGATAGATGGAGAGATAATTACGCTACTGTTCCTAATCTCATCTCGGTTCTTCGTCTATGTGCTGTGCCAGTGTTTGTTTGGCTTCTGCTTTCTAAAGATAATGCATTAGGTGCAGCAATTTTGCTCAGCATATTGGGAGCGACTGATTGGATAGACGGGTGGGTCGCAAGACGGTTTGATCAGGTGTCTGAACTCGGAAAAATATTAGATCCGACGGCTGACCGTATTATGTTCTTAGTAGCAGTATTCTCTATGCTTATTGATGGTTCTGTTCCTATTTGGTTCGGAATTCTTACATTATTTCGTGAGGGAGTAGTTGCAATAGCTGCTTTAATTCTAGGTGGATTAGGTGCTCGAGCGCTAACAGTTACTTGGGTAGGGAAAACGAGTAGTTTCGGACTGATGTTTGCTTTTCCGTTATTCCTATTTGCAGAAGCTACTCAAGGAAATCAATCTAATGTTTATGAACTCTTAGCTTATGTGATTGGTATTCCATCTCTTGTATTGCATTTTATAGCAGCTTTTGGCTATATTCCTCTAGCAAAAAATGCATTACAGGAACACCGGCAGCAGATGCTCTAAAGGTATAGCGCTAACTAGCTCTAATGATGTAGAGTCTGAATATGAACGTTCCTGAAAATCTTATGTATACCAACGACCATGAATGGGTTCTCTTGGACGGAAGTAAAGGAAAAATAGGAATTACTGATTACGCTCAAGATGCCTTAGGTGATGTCGTTTTTGTTGATACGCCTTCTCTTGGAGAGTTAGTTGCGAGCGGCCAGACTGTATCTGAGGTAGAATCTACAAAATCAGTTTCTGATATTTACGCTCCTCTGGCGGGAACAATTATCGAAATAAACGCCGAACTAGACGATTCTCCAGAACTTTTAAATGATGACCCATACGGTGATGGATGGATATTCGTGATTGAGTTTAACGATGCGACGGCAGTTCAGGATCTATTGAGTCCACAAAAGTATCGAGAATTGATAGAAGGGTAATCATGGACAATGACATTGAGGAGGAAGAACCAACAGAAACGTTGATAGTTGACGAGATCTCAAAGGCGCAAACTGAGTCGGATATGGGTTCGGCTGGTTTTGTAGCTACCGATGGTCCTATCGCAGGGGCTAAATATATTCTTTCAAATGGCATTTCTTCGTTGGGAAGGCATCCTAATAGTGACCTATTTTTTAATGACATCACCGTTTCAAGGAGACACGCCGAAATTGAGTTAACTAGCAATATTGCTCGTGTTAGTGATGTTGGCTCACTCAATGGTACTTACCTAAACCGAAGGCAAATAGAAAATCAGGAGAGACTTGTGCCGGGGGATGTTTTGCAAATTGGTAAGTTCCGACTGGTTTATTTCCAAGAAAGCAACTAGTGGAATCCTCGGCTTATTATTCAATTGGTCGAGTTGTGGATACTCTAAAAGATGAATTTCCCGATATTTCTATTTCAAAATTACGATATCTAGAGAGTAAAGGACTTATAACTCCGGAACGTTCATCTTCTGGTTACCGAAAGTATGGGGATAAAGATGTAAACCAGCTACGTTGGGTTTTGAAAATGCAGAGAGAACATTTCCTGCCCTTAACAGTGATTCGAGAGCGCTTGGGAAATGCTAATCAGAAAAGTGAGTCCGCTTCTCTCCAATTACCGCAGATAAATCCTGCAAACCCACCAGACGAAACTCTCGAATTCACTAAGGAAGAACTTATCAAGAGAACAGGAGTCAGTGAAACGCTATTTACCGAACTAGAGCAATATGGCCTACTTCCAAAGCGGAACTATCGAACTGGAGAAACATACAATGCTGATGACCTATTCGTGACTCAAATAATTTTAAGGTTTCTGGCCTATGGAATTGAACCAAGGCATTTACGTTATGTGAAGCGCTCAACTGACTCTGAAGCCGCTCTGATAGACCAACGTTTGACTGGGCTTGATGATAGCGAAGCGGGTCGTGCAGTAACAGAATTGGCAAAATTGGGAAATGATTTAAAGAGCTTAATGCTTCGAAGGCTAATTCATGAGGCAACTCCTTTTACTCTGAATTGAAGGGGAGTAATTTTAAGGAAAACCAGTTATGTTCTAACTATGATTGAAATGGAACTTGTTGGTGTCCGAGTTGAACTTCCTGGACCTACTCCCATTGTTCTCCTCAAAGAAAACAACGAACGGGGATTATTGCTCCCTATATTTATTGGCCGCAGCGAAGCAAATGCTATTGATATGGCATTGCGAGACCAAGAGCCACCACGACCATTAACTCACGACTTGTTTAAGATTACTTTAGATCAGATGGAAGCCGAACTTACGAAAGTGGTCGTAACAGAAATAAGCGATAAGACTTTCTTCGCAGAACTGCATTTAGCAACTAAAAACGGAGATTTGCAAATAAGTAGCCGTCCAAGTGATGCTATAGCTTTGGCAATGAGAATGCAGTCTCCCATCTATGTAGAAGAAGATGTATTAGATAAAGCTGGTTACATCCTAAAAGATGAAGAAAGCTCTGAACCGGAGGATAATGTACTCTCTGAGTTCCGTGATTTTCTTGAAGAAGTAACACCAGATGACTTCATCTCATGATGAACAACTCCTATGAATGTTGTGTATCTGTCGATTTCTCCTTACCCTAGTGGTAGTTACAACGGCGTAATTTCAAATTTGTGATTATATATCATTAAAGGAAGGCTGCTTATGGACGCTATTAATATTGAAGAATCATTCTCGGGTACGAAGGTAACAGAGATTGTTGGCATATCGTATCGTCAACTTGACTACTGGACTAGAACAGAACTAGTCGTTCCTTCCATTGATAAAGGAGAAGGAAGCGGTAGACGGCGAAGATACTCGTATAAAGATCTTCTTGAATTAAGAGTTATCAAGAATTTGATTGATGGTGGTATTAAGGTTGAAAAAATTCGAAAAATATTTGAATTTCTTAAAGATGGACTTGAAGAGGATGTTACGAAAGTAAATCTTGTTATCTCAGGGAATAAAACAGTACTTGTCCAAAGTGGAGATGAATTAGTTGATCTTCTGCAAAAGGGACAAGGAGTTCTAAATATTCTTCCTCTAGCAACTGTCAAAGAAGAGGTCGACTCAGCAATTATAGAACTCAGACCTCCGGAAGTAGAAGCTGGGATATCAACTCAAATTAAAACTGGAAGCTAAAATAAATTTGTGACTCAAGAACTCTTAGAATCACCTTTGCAAAGTTTACATGAACAATCTGGAGCAAAGTTTGCTGAGTTCGGTGGATGGAAGATGCCTCTTTCATACTCAGAGGGAACAATTGCAGAGCATCATGAATGTCGATCTGGCTGCGCTATTTTTGATGTATCTCATCTAGGTAGCGTGCGGGTTAAAGGGCCTGAAGCGCTTTCAGCAATTCAACGCACATTCAGTAATGATCTTCAGAGAATCACTCCAGGGAAAGCACAATATAGCCACTTATTAAATAGTAACGGGGGAGTGTTGGACGATGTAATCATTTGGTGGATTTCAGGGGACAAATTTGAGATTATGCCAAATGCATCTAACACAAAGCGTGTTATTGCAGCTCTGAAGAAATCTTCAAATACTGTCGAAATCCACGAAACAACATATGAGCGTGCAGTTATTGCACTACAAGGTCCAAAAGCTCGTGAAATTCTTTCAAATATTTCAAGAGAAGCATCGTTAGTACAAGGGTTCTGCGTAGAAAAGGTTAACGTAACTGGCTCATATATTATCGTTGCAGGGACCGGATATACCGGTGAGGATGGATTCGAATTAAGTGCTCCATTGGAAACTGCTGCTGATTTATGGGAAAAGCTGGTTGAATCGGGAGCAAACCCTTCTGGATTAGGTGCCCGCGATACTCTGCGTCTTGAGGCTGGACTTCCGCTTCATGGTAATGAGTTAAGCCCTGAGATAACACCCATTGAAGCTAACTTGCATTGGGTAGTATCAAAAACTAAGAAGGATTACCCGGGGAGAGAAGCAATTGCAAGGCAGTTAGAAAATGGAATTAAGCAGAAAATTTTTGGCCTTGCGACTGCTGGACGACGTCCTCCGAGATCAGGGCAAAAGGTTTTTCATAAGGGCAGAGAAATAGGGATAATTACCAGTGGAAACTTTTCCCCCACTCTAGAGCATGGGATAGCGATGGCGTTACTGCCCACTGCATACTTAATTGGCGACGAAGTGCTTATATCTGGAAGAAAAGAAATGATAGAAGCAACTATCGTTTCGCTACCATTTTATAAGCGTGACACTTTGCTATAAATAATCAACTGCTGCTTGACGAAGCAACGCATCTGCTAAGACGAGGCACGCCATAGCTTCAACCATTGGGACCGCTCGGGGGAGAACGCAAGGATCGTGTCTTCCTTTCGCTTTGATGTCTACCTCATGGCCATCGGTACTAACAGTCTTTTGGGCAGAAGAAATTGTTGCAGTAGGTTTGAAAGCGACACGAAAATTGATATTTTCGCCATTAGAAATTCCTCCTTGGATACCACCGGAATGGTTTGTCAACGTATGGATTTTGCCCTCTGAATCTTTTCTGAATGCATCGTTGTGTTCTCTGCCAGTCATAGCAACGCCCTTAAATCCGCTTCCTACATCAAACCCCTTTGACGCAGGAAGACTCATCATGCTTTTTGCTAACTCAGCTTCTAGCTTTGAGAACACAGGGTCACCTAAGCCAGTCGGAACATTTGTAATGCGGCATTGAACTAGGCCGCCTAAGCTATCTCCGTCCTTTCGGGCTTCTTCAATAGATTTCGTAATTTCTTTAGCTGCATTGGGGTCTGGACATCTTGTTGGGTCAGACTCAACATCGTCCAATGAAATTTCATCTATGTTGCATTGAGCGTCGATTCCATGCACTTGCTGAACCCACGCAAGTATTTCAATGCCAGCGACATGGTTAAGAAGCTTCCTTGCGATAGCGCCAGCAGCGACCCTACCAATAGTTTCTCTAGCACTGGATCGCCCGCCTCCCTCATGAGCCCTAATGCCGTACTTTTGATCTGTCGTATAATCAGCGTGCGAAGGACGGTAGACAGTTTCTAGGTGATCATAAGCTCCGCTTATATGATCTTGATTCCGAACGAGTAATGCTATTGGAGATCCGAGTGACAATCCATTCTTTAAACCACTCAAAATTTCAACAGTATCTTTTTCGTCACGCTGTGTCACAATTGAACTCTGACCAGGACGGCGCCTATCGAGATCACTTTGGATTTCCTCCAAAGTGATCGGAAGCCGCGGTGGGCAGCCATCTATAACTACACCTACACCAGATCCGTGAGATTCACCGAAAGTTTGGATTTTGAATAGAGAACCATATGAACTGCTCATATTGAAATGATAGATCACTTCTCAGCATTAACACTGTGCATTAAATAATGAAATTGGTATTTTTGACTAATTTAATCTACGTCACATTCATGCATTGCTTTTATGAGAGCATTCTCAACTACTTCACTAAGGGCAGGGTGAACATACAGAAACCCTTGTGCGAGATCAGAAACTGTCTGATTGAACTTCATGCCTTGAATAAGTTGATGAATCAGTATTGATGCTTGGGGGCCAATGATATGTGCGCCTAGAAGTCTTCCCGACGAGGGATCGGCAATAATCTTACAAAACCCTGTTGTGTCTTCCATAGCCCACCCATACGCTACATTGCTAAATTCTTCTGTAACCATGACATAATCCATCTTGTTCCGATCAAGAAATTGTTGTGTATGGCCAACTGATGCTATTTGAGGACTACTGAAAATCGCATGGGGGATTGGATCTAGATCAATTTTTTTTAGATTCGAATTTACTATATTGTGCGAAACTATTTTCGCTTCTGCATTGGCAACATGTTTCAGCTGGTTTGGGTTAGTGACATCGCCTAAGGCCCAAATATGGCTAACGGATGTACGCATAAAGTCATCCGTAATGATATAGCCATCTTCAGTTTCAATATCTGTTGCCTTTATATTCAGAATTTCAAGATCTGGTATCCGACCCGTGGCAATTAGTAGGGCATCTACTTCAAGAGTAGATCGCTCCGTATCCTCAATCTCACAAACTATAACTTCACCAGTACCTCTAACTTCTTTAATTCTTGACCCGAACCGGATATTTACTCTTTTGGAAAAGGTCTCCACAAATCTTGCTTGTATTGACGTATCTTCTTGTGAAAGTAATGAGTTTCCCCGAACGATCATCGTGACTTGTGAACCGAATGCGCTAAATACATGTGCAAGTTCGGCTGCGATATACCCTCCGCCTACTATCGCTAGATGCTTAGGTAATTCTTCGATTCGCATAATTGAGTCAGATGTGTGGAAATCAATACTATCTAACCCAGCTATTACTGGAACGACAGGCGAGGCTCCAGTAGCGACGACAATCTGCTCGCCGTAAATTATTTCTCCGTTTACTCTAATTGTGTGGTTAGTGTCGAAGGAAGCTTCCCCTTTGTATACAGTCACGTTCGGCAACGTTTTCCTGTATTCTTCTCCTCCGTTAGCTATAGGGTCAATGCGGCCAAAAATTCTGGATTGTATTTCCGTCCAATTTATTGTAGGTATGACTGTGCTTATCCCTAGTCTTTTACTTTCAGCAATTTCAGTGAGAACGTCAGCAGCGTAAATAAGCATTTTAGAAGGGATACAACCTCGGTTTAAACAAGCTCCGCCAAAGGTTCCCTTTTCAATTATAGCAATTTCAAGTTCATCAAATTCTGGGGTGATAATCGTGTTGCCTGAACCAGTTCCAATAATTATTAAGTCGTATTTTTGCACAGGCACTCTTATGTTTTTCTAACTTCATTCATTAAGGTGTTCCTCAATAAGATTTGCACTGGGGTTAGGATTTCTGCCATTTTCAATATTGTCATGACGTTGACGAAGTGCATCAGAGAATGAGTCGTCAGTAAAAATATACAACTGCTTCGATTCAACTGCCTCGAAGACGAGTTCTGCGACAATTGATGGGTCTAAAGCTTGATCATAAATTTCTTGAACAATCGCGCGTCGAATATCATCTTCTTCATCAGAGGAGTTTAAAGGATTTCCCATTAAGCTTTCTGGCCTGTTGCGTTCGCTGTTTAAGATTTGTGTACGAACCAGTCCGGGGCACAGAACGCTAACGCCAACATTTGATTGTGCTTCGGCTAGCTCATAATAAAGAGTTTCTGCAATTGTGAGTACAGCATGCTTTGAGGCGTTATAGGGCCCCATTCTTGGGTAGGACAAATGGCCAGCTATAGATGAAGTAATAACTATGTGTCCATTATCTTCTTGCTGCATGATTGGCAGAAAAACGGATAATCCGTGTATCACCCCCCAGAGATTAACTGACAGAACCCATTGCCAATCAGCGATGGTAATTTCTCCCATTTCTCCACCAGCCCCAACACCAGCATTGAGGCATACAAGCGTAGGAGGCCCGAAAGTATTAATTGAATGATCTGCTAATGCCTGAACAGACTTCAAGTCTGAGACATCTGTTAAAACACTTAAGACGACAATGTTGTCTGCTGTTAACTCGCTTGCGGTGGCTTCCAAAGCAGGTTCTTCAATATCGGCAATGACTATGTTATATCCTTTGTGCCCGTAATAGAAAGCGAGCGATTTCCCAATGCCGCTTGCTCCGCCAGTGATAATGATCGTCTTTGCCTTATTTTCCATAATAACTTTCTACCAGACGTGCACGCAGCAGACTAGCTAGAGAGTCTCATATTGGTATTTGAAGTGAATAAGAGAAATTTTTTTATATCACGTCATAGTATTTTTGTAATGATTCTGCATATGCGAGTTTAAAAAAAATTCGTATAGAGATAACTAAAGGAAGTCAGCGAAATTTTTTTCTTCGTTAAAGAGTAATAATTCCGCCAGCTAACTCTTTTTAAATTTGGGTATTCTCTTTTCCGAAAACGCTCTTGGTCCTTCTTTTGCATCTTCGCTGGAAAAAACGGACCATCCATAAGAATACTCATGAGCAAGTGCTTCCTGCTCCGTCATTCCTTCAGTCTCATGAAGAGTCTTGAGAATAGCTTCAACAGCTAACGGGCCATTCTGGCAAATTTGAGCGGCTATCTCTTGAGCCTTCGAAAGGGCTGATCCATCAGGAACAACATGCCCTATCAGGCCAATATCTTTTGCTTCTTGAGCAGTTATATGTTTACCTGTGAGTAATAATTCAGCAGCAATTGTATAAGGGATCTGCCTTATGAGGCGAACAGCTGATCCTCCCATCGGGTATAGGCTCCATTTGGCTTCTGAGATCCCAAAGCGTGCACTTTCACCTGCGACCCTGATATCCATAGCTTGCAGTATTTCTGTTCCACCGGCTATTGCGACACCTTCCACTGCGGCGATAATTGGTTTAGTAGGTCTGTAAGACCTCAACAGCCCTTTCCAGTGAATCTCAGGGTCTTCTTTGGAACGAGCCTTCATATCTATTCCCGTATCTGTGTCATCACCATCTCCGGACATTGCTCGAAGGTCAGCACCGGAAGTAAAATTTCCATCTGCTCCTGTAACAATGATGCAGCGAATATTATCGTCTTCAGATGCTTCAACGAAAGCATCATACATTCTCACAATCATAGGCCCTGAAATAGCATTCATTCTCTTAGGGCGATTCATCGTAATAGTCATTAAATGATTGTCTTTTTCTACAATTGCGTCTGGCATATTTTCCTCTTTTCTATGCAGGGTAAGTATAAATTAGTCACGATAATCTTCAATAGCTGGGCAACTGCACACGAGGTTTTTATCTCCGTATGCCCCATCAATTCGTCCCACAGGGGGCCAATATTTATCATGTTTTAATCCTGGAAGCGGATATGCGGCTTTTTCTCGGGAGTAGATGTGGTCCCAGTCATCGGAAGTTACATGCACCGCAGTGTGTGGTGCATTATTTAGCATCGAACTCCCATACTCGATAGCCCCGCTTCGTATATCTTCTATCTCGCCTTTTATCGCTATCATCGCTTCGCAGAATTTATCTAGCTCTAGTAATGATTCTGATTCAGTCGGTTCTATCATTAACGTCCCTGGCACAGGAAATGACATGGTTGGAGCATGAAAACCGTAATCCATCAATCTTTTTGCAATATCCTCAACTGAAACTCCGGTTTCGGCCGTGATCGGTCGAATGTCAATGATGCATTCGTGGGCAACAAAACCGTTATTTCCAGTAAAGAGTATTTGGAAATGATCTGAAAGTTTTCTCGCAATATAATTTGCTGAGAGAATAGCAATTTGTGTTGCTTGTGTTAAACCTTTCGCACCCATCATGGCTACGTAGGCCCATGATATAGGTAGTATTCCAGCAGACCCCCAAGGGGCTCCGCTAACGGGCCCAACAGTCTTTTCATTATTGCATTGATCTCCAAGTGGGTGGCTTGGCAAGAATTTGGTTAGATGCTCTGCTACAGCAACAGGTCCGACTCCAGGTCCACCTCCTCCATGGGGAATGCAAAAAGTTTTGTGAAGGTTGAGATGTGATACGTCTGCACCAAATTGACCAGGTTGAGCTATTCCAACTAAAGCATTGAGATTAGCCCCATCTAAATAAACTTGACCTCCAGAGTTATGGACAATATCGCATATCTCTGTGACTGACTCCTCGTAGACTCCATGGGTCGAGGGATAGGTGATCATAATTGCGCTAAGGGACCGTTCATTATTTAAGGCTTTTTGTTTAAGGTCCAGCAGATCAACATTTCCGTTAATATCACATTCGACAACAACAACTTTCATTCCAGCCATGATGGCGCTAGCAGCATTTGTTCCATGGGCAGATGCTGGGATAAGGCAAACATCCCGTTCAGGTTCATTTCGTGAATTGTGGTAGGCACGTATAGCTAATAGCCCTGCTAGTTCTCCTTGAGATCCTGCGTTTGGTTGCAAGCTAACAGCCGAATATCCAGTTATGGCTACTAGCCAATCTTCCAATTCGCTAATAAGTCGGTTATATCCTGTTCGTTGCTCAGGTGGGACGAAGGGGTGAATTTTTGCAAACTCCGGCCACGTAATTGGGATCATTTCAGTTGACGCATTGAGTTTCATAGTGCAAGAACCAAGTGGAATCATTGTTCGATCTAGCGCGAGATCCTTATCAGAGAGGCGTCTTAGGTATCTAAGCATTTCAGTTTCGCTCTTGTAACGATGAAAGACCTCTTGCTCGCAAAAACTAGATGAGCGCTGCATGGACGCTGGTATTGGGCTTTTCTCTGCTGAATGGAGATTGGTAATACCAAATGCAGGCATAAGTGCGTGAATATCAGAGACCTCAGTTGTTTCATCAAATGCGATGGAGATATGGTTAGCATCTACGTACCGCAAGTTATAGCCAAGATCGTTAGCTCTAGAAACGATTAAAGCTGCTTCTCCTGGGCTTGAAAGAGTAATTGTGTCGAACCATCTTTCATTCAATACTTCATAGCCAGAGGATAAAAGTGTTGCTACGAGTTGGTTCATTAGGTTATGTATTTTCGTTGCAATTCTAGTTAACCCCTCTGGACCGTGATAAACACCGTAAGCTCCGGCAATGATTGCGAGAAGCACCTGAGCGGTACAGATATTACTTGTCGCTTTCTCTCTTCTAATATGTTGCTCCCGGGTCTGTAGAGCTAGTCGAAATGCACGATCCCCATG
>CENX01048619.1_pt1 | contig 20900 bp, 14 predicted proteins | sample 361321 | NCBI WGS metagenome assembly CENX01 (sample SAMEA2619678, study PRJEB7988) | marine metagenome | isolation source: saline water (ENVO:00002010), including | reverse complement strand
ATGAAGCAAGCCGAGCAAAAAGCAGCCGATGAGGCTGTACAAAAAGACGTTGAGGAGAAAGCCGCTGCTGATGCAGAAGCCAAGGCTCAACAGGACCAAGAAGTCCAAACAGCCATTAAGACTGGTATTGAGTCAGGTGCAGACCGACTTATGGAAGATCTTAATGCAAAAATGTCTGAGAAAGACGCTAAGATCGATGAGATCATGAAGCAGCACGAGTCAGTTCTGAAAGAAAAGCAAGAAGAACTTGACAAAATGCGTGAATCAAAGCGTGTCTTTGCTGATCGTAAATCTAATACACTTTCTGACGATGTTAAGAAAGAAATGGTTTATGCTCATATTCTTGGAAAAGTTACAAGAAAGGGTTTTGACACCAATTACGGTCAAGACGTACTTCAAAAAGCAGGCATAACTTATGATGCTACTAGCGCGGCTGGTATCGACGTAAGTGTTTCTCAAGCTTTTGAAGAGGCTGTTAGACTCGAGCAAAAAGTAGCTCCTCTTTTCAAAGAGATCCAGGTATTGTCTGGTGCAACTGTACTACCAATTGCTCCTGATACTGAAGTCGCAAACTTCAATGCAACCGGTTTAGAAACCGCTGCTAACCTATTGGAAGAGAAAGGTGCAAGCGATAACAACTATAATGTAAATCGCATATTGCTACAAGCCTTTAGACTAGTTTCTGGTACTTTTATCAGCAACGATACTGACGAGCAAGTAGTAGTTACACTTCTTCCGATGATTACCTCCGCTCTTGCACGAGCACACGCGAAGGCAATTGACCAAGCAATCTTGCTGGGTAATTCATCCTTCAAGGGTCTTGTAGGCGGAACTGGTACTGACGGTGCTAACTCACCTTACGCATTTGACTCAACTCTCGTAGCTGATCTCGATGCCTCTGGTAGTTCAGATGCTGTTACTGGTGCTAACTTGCTTTCAATTCGATCTGAAATGGGCAAGTTTGGTGTTAGTCCTAGTGATGTTGCTTATATTGTTCCTGTGGATCAGTATTACAACCTTATTGGTGATGCAGCCTTCTCTGACGTGTCAGAAGTTGGTAGCGATACAGCAATGAAGCTGATCGGTGCGGTTGGTTCTATCTACGGTTCACCTGTAGTAGCTTCCGACGCTCTGGCTAGCCAAACTGGTGCTGGCGGTGCTGTAACAACTTCAGCTGCTGTTGCAGTTGCGGTTAATAACTATGTTATACCTCGGTTGAAGGGCGTAAGCATTGAAACCGATTACGAAGTTGCTGGTCAGCGTACCGCAATAGTAGCTGCTCAATCCTTAGGATTTAATGAGCTTGAAGCTGCTGCTGCAGCGCATCCTGGCGACAACGGTGCTGTTAGAATAGAGTACGCCTAAATCGTACGCTTAATTAGAGTTACATTAGTAATTCTAGTAACTAGGGGGAGGAAATCCCTCCCCCAAGTTTTTACTAAATAATTTATGGCAGATTTAATAACATTACAACAGTATAAAACAGCAGAGGGTATCACTCAACCTAAAGATGATGCTCGTCTGAATGTATTAATACCATCAGTTAGTGAGTTAGTAAAAACTTATTGTGGAAATAGTTTCGTTGATTACTATTCTTCCAACAAAACAGAATACTTTGACATTACCTGGGGAACTCATATAGTTCAACTAACAGAGAGCCCAGTTAATGCTATAGTAAGTGTAGAGGAACGAACATCTTATACTGATTCCTATACTACACTTACTACCGGAGCACATGAGTACTATCTTAATACAAACACTGATAGCATACTCAGAACCTTGGGTTCCGGACGATTTAAAAACTGGCCCGAAGGTGTGGGTTCAGTTAAAATAGTTTATACAGCCGGCTATAGCGCTGTGCCTTCTGATCTTAAGCTCGCAGTGCTTGATTTAATTACTTACTATCTAAAGGACGAGCATAAGCAAAGGCAAACTATAGCAGGTGCTAGTATACAAAACCAAGCAAGTACTAGTCAAACAAATAATGTAAGCTTTCCAGACCACATTAAGCGAGTCTTAGACTTGTATAAAAACTTCTAATGTCTGCTGGAGCAATTAAAAAAGACCTAAAAGCCGCAGCAAAACTTTTAAATGATACTTTTGCTAGAGGTGAGTTAAAACAACATAATACTTATGTTACAATTACAGCAGACGATTTAGGTGCTGGTATGATTTCAGGGTATGAAAAAGTAAGAAAAAATACAGACAGAAATCTTCCTATTATTCAAAAAAGGTCTTTTCAAGCGGAAGGCCAAAGGCAGATACCTATAATTTATAATGAATATAAGAATAAAAGAGGCTATACTATCTCTAAAAGAATTTACAAGAGTAGTAATAAGTTAGCTATTACAATGCCAAAAGAAGTTGATGCGTTTTATCAATTTGTTAAAAATTTGGGAGTAGAATTTGTAAACTCTAAGCTTGAATCTAAAAAGCTTGCAAAGCTAAGTGGGGCAAGAGAAGAGTACGAAAAAAGAGAAAAAGCAGGCACTTTAGGTAAAGACGACACAATTGGTAAGTTTGCTAGTGTTAGCGAAGTTGGGCAAATGAAGAGAGGTACAGAAAAAATACACACTGGAAAAACAACGGTGGGTATGGCCAGACTAGCTATGATGAAGCAATGGTTAGATAAAAGTAAGTTTTATAGAGGGTTCACTTCTTCAGAAGAATGGAAAACTATAGAAAATAAGTTTGGAAAGGTCGATCTCTTTTTTACTACAACAGGAAATGCCAATCTTAAGAAAGCAACTACCAGTATTAATTTTGACTTAAAAGAAGGACTTTCTGTAGGTATGAAACTAGGAGACACAAAAGATAACTACTCTGCTTCTGAGTTACGAGATTTCGCAAAAATAGCTCCTGTTTTACAGAAAAAGTTATTAAAATGGGCGAAAAAGCAAGCTTGGTACGATAAAAAAGGAAGCAATACTTTACTACAAGACGCCACTTTAGCTGTTAGAGCTTCGGCTTTGCACCAAATTACAAAAGGAAAGCGCGGTCGTTTAGGAGGAAAATTACCTAAACCAGGTAATCGCCCGAAGCGTTCTATAACAGAAACAAAAAAAGGTAAAAACCCTTCTATAAAAACAACAGGGAGCTATGTGTCCCCCGAACGAGCAACTCGCAGTAATGCAGGCAATCAACAAGGCGCTAGTTTATATACTGTAATGGCAATGATTAGTGAGAAGCTTCCTCAAACAGTACGAAAGAATATGGGAGCACCAAGATTAGAAAATCAAACAGGTACATTTGCGAATAGTGTAAAAATGACAGATGTCATACAAACGCCACAAGGATACCCTAGCTTTGGTTATACATACGCAAAAGAGCCCTATCAAGTATATGAAACAGGATCTTCTGGAAACTGGACAACCCCAGAAAGAGATCCAAGAAAACTTATTGATGCTTCAATAAGAGAAATCGCAGCGGGCTTCGCGTTAGGAAGATTTTATACTAGGAGACAATAATGGCAAGTAACGCACGTAAGTACACAACTCGTCGTTCTGCTATTACTAAAGCACTTGCTGATAAAATTGCATTAATTGATGGAAGAGGAATATACCATACAGCAGTTGCTCAAACTAGTCCAAGACTAAAGTTTTGGGATGAAATAGAAGAGTTTCCAGCAGTTCATTTAAATGCAGGAAGCGAATCAAGACAGTATCAGACAGGAGGATTTAAAGATAGATTTTTAAATGTTACTGTTAGATGCTATGTTAATGAAGAAGATGCAGTTACTGCTCTTGACGAACTATTAGAAGATGTAGAAACTGTTATTGAAACTAATAGCAGATTAACATATCATGATAGATTAGGGTTGGAGCAATCCACCCACCAGATCACAGTCCTCAGTATTGATACTGATGAAGGTGTGTTAGAACCACTTGGAGTAGGAGAAATACTTATAGAGGTTCGTTATTAGAAAATTCTGGCACGAATAAACATTCACGACCAGTCTTTTCAAGTTTCATAGGAGAAAACTATGGCAGACCAATTATACTTTAGCCGTGATACGCGTTTGTTTGTACAAATGCGAAATCAAGATGCTGAAGATGATGGAACCGCAGGGGCGGGATCTGTGTGGGAAATACCTATATTAGATGGGTACAGCTTTTCACAAACAACAAATACCTCTGAAATTCTGCTGTCGGAAATGGAAAGTACGAAAGGCATATCACGTCGTGGACGTCGTATGTTTACCGACTCTCTTGCTCCTGCAGAGTGGTCATTTAGTACGTATATTAGACCTTTTCACTCTAAAGGTGGAAGTGTCGCAGCAGGCGTAACAGCCGCAGATAGCGGTACTGATGTTCATGCAGTGGAAGAAGTTCTTTTCGCAGCAATGGCTGGTGCCGATGTATATCATAGTGCTACTGGTGTTGCCACAGTTGATACGTTAGGTGGCGCTACTGATACTGATAGAACGGCAGGAACTTATACAATTACTGAAGATGATTATACTATGACCGATGGTACAGGACGAGGTGCATCATTTACTATTACAGTTAATGGTAGTGGTGTAGCATCTGTTACTACTGTCTTATCAGGAGGCGATGGGTATGCAGTTGATGATACTTTCTCAATTCCTAGTCAAAAGATAGGGGCTGCAGAAGGCGATACAGCATTTACTTTTGATGTAGCTAGTTTAACTACTGCAGGATATGATTTCCGTAGAGCAGTTAACAAAGTTAGTGGTCCAGTAATTAGTCCCGCATCAGGGTTAAGTACTTTAGTATTTACAGAATCTAACCGTTCAGCTTTGCATCCTTTACATTTTTACTTTGTAATTGATACAGCTAGCAGCAACCCAATTGTATATAAACTAGCGGAAGCTGTTATAAATGAATGTAGTATTGATTTTGATGTAGAAGGTATCGCTACTTTAAATTGGTCAGGAATGGCTAAAGAAGTAGAAGATCTGTCTGGAAGTGTGCATATAGACGCAACCACGCCTATAGGTACAGACACTACTACAGATGGAAGTACTATTGCGGCAGGAGATATTTTCTTTGATTCAGACAATGTTAATGGAGCTGCTTTCCATCTCGTTGCTTCTACCCCAGGTAATAGTAATGCTACTACTTGTACAAAAGCAATTGATGAGGCAATAACAAGTACGAATACTTTTATTCGTAATCGTTTAACGTCTATTGACATCACCGCTGATAATAAAACAATCTTCCCTGGCGGCTTAACAGCCAACAGTGATGGTAAGTATAGCCTTGCGTTAACAGGTGGAAGTTTTACAATTGCTAATAATATTACGTACTTAGTACCTGATGAATTAGGATTTGTTAACAAGCCGCTTGAGCACGTAACAGGTGCACGAAATGTTACTGGTAATGCAACTTGTTATTTAACACTTAGTGACTCAGATTCTACATCTGGTACTTCTAGACAGTTCTTTAATGATCTTGTCTCAACAAGTGCAATGTCACAGGTTGTTAATAAGTTTGCTGTTACTCTCAAAATTGGAGGCTCCGCTCAAGACGGAACCCCTTCTTTGGTAATACAGTTGGATAATGTACACTTTGAAGTACCTTCTCACTCAGTTGAGGATGTAATTTCATTAGAAAGTGCGTTCCACGCTTTACCAACAGGTTTTGATAGTGCAAACGAAATAACAAATATTAAATACTTCGCACCAACTACTTACTCTTAACACTCAAGGGGCTTCGGCCCCTTTTTCTTCCCACCCTCAAAAAATAATTCTTGACATTTAGTGTCTTTTGAATTATACTATCTCTATAAAAATTTAATAAGGACTTAGAACCATGCCCGAAACCAAAGTAGAAAAGAAAGAACCCGTATCATTAGCGAGTTTAATGACTCCCAGTAAGACCGTAACTATTGATTTTCCCGGCTTTGCAGAAATGACAGTAGATTTATGTTATTTAGCACGTGAAGAGTTAGTAAGACTTCGTAAAAAATGTCTAAGTACTAAATGGAATAAAAAGACTCGGCAACCTGAAGAAGAGTTAAATGAAGATAAGTTTCTTGTTGAATATTGTAAAGGCGTAATCAAAGGATGGAAAGGCTTAAAATATCGTTACCTAGAAGAGCTTCTTTTGGTAGATGTTGGAGACTTTGATCCTGAGGATTGTTTACCTTACACCCAAGATAATGCAGAATTACTTATGAAAAATGCAAGTGATTTTGATACTTGGGTTACTGAAACAGTGGGTGATCTAGAAAATTTTACTGGAAACAAGTAGCTGAAGTTACAGAGTTACTTGAACGATATGTAAAAGAAACTACAACCAACATTGATTGGGAAAAATACCTAAAAATTTGTGAACAGTTAGGAGAAGAGCCCGACCCCAAAAGAATGCCGCTTGAGACGTCTGAATTTCCAGATGAGGTTCAAGTGGCATTTTTAGTATCTGGGTATTTATCAGATAGATGGGATGGAATGTCCGGAACGTATTTAGGAAAAGATTGGGGTACAATCGATGATCTTTTTAACTTATTTGAGATAGAAGATAAAAAAACAATTCTTTATTTTATGAAACTGTGGGAAGGTATAGTAGTTAAAAATAAATCAGAAGAACAAAATAGAAAACGTAAAGCTGATGAAAGAAAACGTCAGCACAGCAGTGGTAAGACATACACTCATAATGTGCAGGGTTGATGGCCGGAAAAGATAAAGTATTTATTGATATTATAGTTGATGATAAAGGCACAACTCAACGTGTTGCTGTCGATTCAAAAAAGTTAGGTGTTGCACTAGACGATGTAGAGAAGTCTCAGAAAAAAACAGGTAAGTCTAGTAAAGATGCGGATAGAAACCTAAAAGGGCTATCTAAACAATCTTCTAATACTACAAAAAATTTCTCAAAGATGGCTCAAGGTATGACAGGTACTCTTGTACCTGCCTATGCTATTCTTGCTTCTAATGTATTCGCAATTACTGCGGCTTTTCAGTTCTTAAAGAAAGCTGCTGACTTTCGTGTTATTCAAGAATCTCAAGTTGCATTTACAGGTGCAACGGGTGTAGGCATGCAAACACTTACTGCAGATATACAATCTGCTTCAGGTGCTATGCTAGATTTTCAAACTTCATCCGAAGCGGCAGCTATTGGTATCGCATCTGGACTAGGGTCGGGACAAATAACTGACTTAGCAGAAGGTGCAGGAAATCTGTCAAAGATACTAGGTAGAGATGTTACTGATTCTTTTAATCGTTTAATTCGTGGTGTTACAAAAGCAGAGCCAGAACTACTAGATGAATTAGGTATTACACTTCGTTTAGCAGATGCGCAAACAAACTATGCAGCAACTTTAGGAAAATCAGCAAAAGATTTAACAAATTATGAAAAGAAACAAGCAGTATTTGCAGAAGTACAAGGTCAGTTAGAAGATAAGTATAACGCTGTTGCAAAAGCAACTGATATTCAAGCAAATTCTGTAGCACGTTTAGGAGTTGCTTTTGATAAAGTAATGAAACCTATAAAAAGCTTTATATCGGCTATAGCAGAACCTACAGCAGAATTTTTTATTAAAAATATTGGTTCTTTAACAGCCGCTTTAGCACTATTAGCTATTCCTATTATCAAATCCATAATTCCTAGTACTGAAAGTTGGGCAGAAACATCAAAAGAAGCTGCAGACGATGCTTCTCAAGCGTATAAAGACGCTCGTGAAGAAATGGAAAAAATGGAAAAAGCGCAGACAGACTTAGAAGCTAGCGGCAAAGAGGCGGATTTCACTGTAGAAGGGGCAAAGAAAGGTAGTGGTATAGATATTTTAGCTACTGATGGACCAGAAGCATTAAAAAATGATAAGTATGCAAAAAATCGTATAGATTTAATGTTAGCTCATGCTAAACAAAATAACGGCGCTATCCGAAAAATGGATAAAAGAACCGGAAAGATGTATATTTTAACTCTTAAAAAGATGCAACGAGGTTCTGCCACTTTTTTTGAAAAAATAGCAATGGGATGGCATAAAACTGCGAGAGCCGCTTCAGTAGCTGCTAAGCAAGTAGAAGTAGCTTGGAAAAAAGCAATGGCGGGTGCTAAAAAAGCTGTTGCCGGCTTTACTAAGTTTGCTGACAGGGCTTTCCGTTTGGCGGGATGGATCGGTATGTTAATGTTGGCATATGATTTATTAAAAGAAGCCGCACAGGCACTTGGTTTTTTCAAACCCAATCCAGCGGTAGAGAAGTTAAAAGCACAATTTGAAGAACTCAGTGAATCACTAGAAACTGTACAAGATGAATATGAAAAGTTCACTGAAATTCAAAACACTCTACTAGAGCAGCAGAAAAGAACAGGAGAATTTTCTCCACTTCGAAATCTGCAAGCTCAAGGTAACTTTATTAGCACTACAAGTAAGAAAATGACTGATGCTTTGAGTGCTCTGAAAAACTTTACTAAAGAGAATATTGCAGCAGCCGTGGGTATAGATGCACAAACCAGTAGTATTGCTAAATTAGAGACGAGAATCGCAGAGTTAGATAAAAAGAAGAAAGGCAATAAAGGCGGGGCTCTCAGCGGGTACTGGCTATTTGGTGGAAAAGACAATAGAGAGGCTGATGAAATCGCAGAACAAGCAAAATTAGAAGAAGACTTAGCTTTACTACAGTCTGTACAAGGAAAAGGGGCAGAGAAAGTTTTAGCCAAAATGTCGGATGCTCATGTTAATCTTAGGAATAAGGTTAAGGAGACAGCAGGAATTCAATTAACTTATTTTAAGAGTTTAGGTCCTTTAACTTTAAAACAAGCCGAGTATGTAAATCTTTTAAAACGAATTGAAGAAGGCAAAGAGCCAATTACTCAAGAAACTATTGATAAAGCTAATCAACTTGCAAAAGGATTTGAGGAAACAGGTAAGCAGGCTTCGTTTGCTATAGAGCAGGGAAAGAACATAGATACATCTTACAGTGCGATGCTTGCGGGTATAACTACATATAAGACTTCTGTTACTGACTTAAGCAAACAAATAAAAGATCAAACAAAAATAGTTACAAATCTGCAAGAAACTACCAAAGATCCAAAGATGATAAATGCATTGAAAGAAAGAGTAGTAGAGTATAATAAACAAGCAAACGTCTTAAGATTGATTAATAAAATAGAAATTGAAATAGCTACTAAAAGACTTAATTTACAAATTCAATATACAAAAGCATTGGCAGGAGCAACTCCTTTACAGACTAAAGCATTGCAGATTAGCCAAAAGCTTGCAGAAAATGATCTTAAACAACTAGAAATAAGAGAAAAGCTTAAACTTGCTCAACAAGACGAAGTTACTTTTGATCAAACTAAAATAGATAATTTAAATCAACAATTACAGTTATTAGAGTCTCAAGCAGACTCCTTAGAACGGCAAAGAGACCTTTCCGCACAAATCAGAGACGGAGCAAGATCTGATGTAGAATCAGGTCTTCAGTCTGGTATTGCAGGTTTCTTAAAAGGAGAGGGAAGCATAAAAGATGGTTTAGTTAATATGGCAAAAAGTGTTTCAGAAGGTATAATAGATACTATGGCTAAAAATTGGACTGAAACAATTATGCAATCAATTCCAGGTCTTGAAACACAAGAAGCAAAAAGAATTAGACTACAGGAGGAGGCTCAAGAAAGATCCGCCAAAAAAATGAGAGACGCTCATGTAGAGGGCGGAAAAGAAGTTGCAAAAGAAATTGAAAAGGGAGGAAAAGCCGCCGCCAAAGCAGTTAAAGATGCTGAAAAAGGTACAGGAGCAGAGGCTGCAGGACAGTCAGTGAATACTATGAATGTAACTGCAACAACTGTTTATGTAAATGGTAATGTAGTTGATGGTGAAGCTGGAGCGGCCGCTGGAGAAAGCAGTACCGGAAGTACGTTTGCTGATAAAGTAGGGGAAGCAAAAAAGAAAAAAAGTCCAGCCGTTTTGGAAGAAACAGATGTTGCAGCAATTTTAGAAAATAAACGAGACCCTGTTACGCTAAACGAGGTAGAAGTTACTGCACAAAAACGTGATCCTCTAACTGGCGAAAAGGTAGGTACAGCAGGTGCAGTTGATACTATGGGAGAAACTTTTAATAAATTTACTGGAAATATGAAAAAACTTTTTTCTGGAGATGCTCCTTTTACAAAAAAATTAGCTGATACATTTGGACAAGATGGGTTAATTGGAGACTTGGGAAATGTATTTAGCAAACTAACAAGTAATTTAGGCATAACTTTTAGAGGGCTTATGACATCTCTTGCTGGATTATTTCAAGGCATGGTAGGTGGAGGTAGTGGTGCTGGATGGTTTAACGCAGCACTAACGGGTGTTATGTCTTATTTTTCCTTTGGTGGCGGTGGTGGCCTCGATGCTATGAGTAGTGGACTAATCGGCCGTAAGGGTGGAATTTTTGAGCCTTCTAACTCTAGTTATGCTATGGGAGGAATTGCAAAAGGAAGAGAGGCTGGATACCCTGCTATATTACATGGTACCGAAGCAGTAGTTCCTCTTCCAAACGGAAAAGATATTCCTGTAAGTTTTACTGGCCGTTCAGCTAGTACTAATAATATAGGAATGACAATTAATATTAATAGAGATGATACTGAGTCAGATGTAGAGGGTGATACTGAAATAGGAACAGACCTAGGAATGAAAATAAAAGAAGCAGTACAGCAAGTGTTATTAGATGAGAAAAGAGCTGGCGGAATATTAAGCCCATTTGGAGTTGCATAATGGCTATTGGATTTGAAATTTCAGGAACTAATATTACTACGGCAACAATTAGACCTGATAATGATTTATCTCGAACTGCTACTCCTAAAGTAAGAATAGCTAAGTTTGGAAACGGATATGAACAAAGAGGAAAAACAGGAATAAATGCTCTTGAGGAAACTTATACTGTTAATATGAAAAATCGTGAAAAAACAGTTGCGGATGATATTATTAAGTTTTTTGAAGATAAAGCAGGAGTTACTTCTTTTGACTTCACGGTTCCTGATAGTAATGCGTCGGGGTCAGAAAAAACAATTAAAGTCGTATGCGATAATTGGTCAATCAACTATGGAAATGGTAGCTACTATAATGTTACTAGCAAATTTAGAAGAATATATGCATGAGCAACACAAATTTAATAATATCAGATATACAAAGTTTAGAGGTAAACAGCGGGTTTGTATCCTTATATGAGCTAGAGTGGTCTTCATCAACTACTCTTTATTTTCACCCAGGAGTCTCGTCAGAAGTCAGAGTTGCAGCAATTGTAGGAACTCAGATTACCTTAAATACATCTCAAACTATTGCTAGTGGTATAACCTTAACATTTTCTGGGTATACAGAGGCAGGAGTAGCAACTACACAACAAACAACAGCCAGTGCTAGCGTAAATAATAGTACAACCCTTAATGTAGCTAGTGCTACTAATTTAAAAGTTGGTATGACTATTACTGGTACAGGAATTCTTAATATAGATTATTCACCTATAGTTTTTAATGGTAATACTTACTACGCTATGCCAATAGAGTTAAGTAACTTTGATATAAAAAGTGAAGGAGCTATGAGTAGACCTAGATTACTTATTGCTAATATTGAATCTATTTTACGAGATACTTCTTTATTTCAAAATGCAGATGATGGAGGCACTGACGGAATTTCAAGTTTTAAAATAGATGATTTAATTGGAAAACGATTTATACAAAGACGAACACTAGAAAAGTATTTAACTATTGATCCCTCCACGGTATCAACCAAAGCAGTGGTTGAGCTTCCAAAAAGAACATATGTTATAGATAGAATTAAAACAAAAACAAGTTCTGTAATAAATTTTGAACTAGTAAATCCTGCTGATCTAGAGGGTATAAGTATACCTCATAGGTCAGTAATAGGAAAATATTGTCCTTGGGAATATCAAGGATTAAGCTTTACTAACCCTGTAGGTGCTTGTACTTGGCCAACCGGAGGAGATGTTACGGTTAAACTCAATGAGTCAGGCACTTTAAATACTAAAACTTATAGATTATATTTTACTGAGAATGATGAACCTATTTTGTGGTGGGGTCTTGTTCATGATACTGATGGATCCGTAAAAAGTGGATACACCTATGCAGATAGTACACAGTACCCCAAAGGACGTGTACTAGCACTTAGTGACGGCTCTGGTGGGTTTACATATTGGCGAGCCAATATACTAATTAGTAGTAGTAATACTACTGATCCATCACCAACAAATACTAATTGGCAACAATGTCGACTTTGGAGGCCTTGGCATTCTTCATCTTCTTTTGCTGTGCATGCCACACATTCAGAGAGAAATGATTATGTAGCTCACCCTTGCTCTTCTGTTAGTTCTAGTACTGATACTAGTTTTACATTAGACAGTACTGCCACTATATATAGAGCAGTAGTGGCTAGTACAGGTAAAACTCCAGGACCTTTCTCAGACCACTGGACTAGAGGAGATTTTTGTGGAAAAATACTAAGTTCGTGTAAGAAACGATTTCAAGCTACAATTGGTTCAGGAACTAACATAACAACAGTACCTTTAAGTGAGACAGATAGTGCCGCGGGAGCACTACCTTTTGGAGGGTTCCCAGGAAGTAGAAAGCATAGATAATGGATATAGTTGCAATAAAAGAACATTTTGACAAAGAGTTTCCAAGAGAAGGTTGTGGTGTATTAGCGGTAGTTAAAGGTAAGAAAAAGTGGTTTCCTGTTACAAATATTGCAGAAAACCCCGATGATTTTATAATGGATTCAGAAGAATATATAAAATTATCACTCACTACAGATATTATAGGAATTGTACATAATCATATAGGAAATAGTTCCGAGCCTGGACAAACTGATAAAGATTATTGTAATGCGATGAGTATACCGTATTATATATTTAGCTATCCAGATATGGATTTAACAATAGTACAACCAGAAACAACCTCGGTAGATTTATATGGAAGAGAGTATAAATTTGGGGTTCGTGATTGTTTTGAAGCAGTACGTGATTATTTATTTAAACAAGGCTTAGAGATACCACATCGTGCTTTATTTGAGGATAATTGGTATAATAAAGGTTTAGATTATTTTACTACAGAGATGGTTAAAAAATGGAAGGGAAAGCCAGTGAGCTTAGACGAGTTAAAAGAAAATGATGTACTTATTTTTAAAGTACAAGAAGAAGTAAACAATCATTGTGGGGTGTATATTGGGAATGATATTTTCTACCATCATGCAGTTAATAGACTATCATGTAGAGAAAATTTGTACCCATTTTGGTACCCATATTTAGTAGGAGCTTATAGATATGTTGCGTAAACTATATTTAAACGGAGAAATGGGACAGAAATTTGGTACAGTTGCAGAAGTAAAAGCTGAAACCGTACGAGAAGTTATGCAGTATTTAAAAGCAAACTACGATGGGGTTCATAAATATTTACTAGATTCTACTGAAAAAGATATAGGATTTACTATTAAAATGGGAGATGAGTATATTGATCATAATGCAGAATTACTTTTACCTTTAGACAAAGGAGATATAATTATTACTCCCACTCCTGTCGGGTCTAAAGGAGCAGTAAAAGTTATAGTAGGCGTAGTATTAATAGTAGCTGGATTAATGTCATCGCAGGGGGAAATATCAAAATTAGGCTGGGCAATGATATCTATGGGAACAAGTTTAGTTATGCAAGGTATTCAAGAAATGATGGTACCAGACCCTGCAACTGATACTGGTTGGCAAGAACAAGAAGGTTATATATTTCAAGGAGCAGAACAGACTGTGCCAGAAGGATACCCCGTCCCAGTACTTTATGGAGAGTTACGAGTTCCTGGACAGCCTATTTCTTTTAATTTACAAAATACTGGATCCATGGCTAAGAATAAACAACATTCTGCTGGTGGGATAGTGGTAGTAGGCGATGAGTTAGGAAATTTTTATAGAAATCCCAGTACTTATGGGAGTATTCAATAATGGTTGCTAATATAAACAATCTACTAGGATATAGCTATCAGAGTAGACCACAGACTACTGAAGAGCTTGCAATAAGCGGTACTAATGTTCAAGAAGTTTCTATTACTGATTTAATCTCGGAAGGTCCGATAGAAGGTTTAGTAAATGGCGAAGCTTCTATTTATCTTGCGGGAGATCAGTTATCTGACTCTAATACTGCAGCCATGAATACCATAACTGCAGATGACTCAACTACAATTACTATACCTGCTGCTTCTGCTGTAAATCAACCAGTTACTGCAACTCTTAAAGATTCTTCGGGTAGTACTATTTATTTAGAGGATCAACTTATAACTGCTGATGACGCAACAAAATTCAGATGGTTACACGTTTTCAGAGCAAAATCTCATAAAGTTAGAGTAGTAGAATTTTATCCTGCGCACAATCAAGGTTCCACTTTTCATCAAGGACATGCTCATGTGGTAGCCTGGGACGGAAGTGCTCAGGGTTTTTTTACAGATTCTATGGCAGAAAAAACTGACTTCACTAAGTGGGGACCAACTCTTTACAACTTAAAGCCTATTGTTAGATTAGTAACTTCCGCAGGAGAAACAATATATGGAACTGTTGATAAGTTATTTAATGATACTGCTTGTACTCAAGAGAATACAGGCACTGATGTCACTGTTCAGGGCGCATCAATTAGATTCTGGCAAGTTTATAGAAATTCTCGTATAGAAAAGGATATATGGGTAGATACTACAAATGAAGTAACTATTGATTGTTTTATTGATCTTGTTGCAGTTGCAGACGTTAAATTAGATAGTGGAAATAAAGTTATTTATATACCAAAGTGGACTGATAAGTTTGGCGCTATAGCTAATAAAAGACTAGAGCTAGGTCAAGAAAATATTACTAAAGATATTGAAGAAGCTACTGTAAGCGGCACTACTGTAGAGAATCAAAAGAAGTATCCTGGCTCTAGTTTTGAGTTTAGAGTGGGAAGTATTGAACAAAGACCAATAACCCAATTAGGAGGGGTTGGAGTTTCTTCGTTTCCTTTTACACTAACTCAAGCCCAAGCAGAAGTTTTTAATAGCACTAATAGTATGCCTGCACAAGGAGCTTTTGGATCCGGTGGCTATCCTAGCACTTCCCAATTAGCAACATTAGTTAGTAATGGAGCAATACAAAAAAATATTGTTCTTAGTGAATCTTTTTCTGGAGCACAAATTAATGAAATTGATGAAATAAAAATTCATTTTGAGTTTCCAGGAGGTCATTATGCTGCTCTGGAAGATGGTACAGAAACTTTTTCTGGGGCTGCATTCAATATTAAGTTATTTGGCTCTGAAACAGGAGGAGCAGATCCATCTGATTGGACAGATATAACAGTTGGTGAGTTCAATTATTATATAGTAGGCTGGGGAACGAAAAAAACCGCAGTTAGTTATATTACAACTTTAGATGTTTCTACTCATTTAAGAGTGACTGATTTAAAGTTACAAATTACACGCATAACTCCTAATGGACAGTCAAGAGGAGGCGTTCCCACAAAACTTGTTCTAAATAAATACATAGCAGACCAAAGCTCAGAGGGGGTCAGCACAGTAATAGATGATGTTAAAATTAATCAAATTATTGCTACTGTTAAAGAGAAACTCTCTTTTCCTTACTCAGCACTAGCATCTGTTAACTTTAGTTCTAAAAGTTTTCCGCAGCCTCCAAAAAGATCATATCATGTTCGAGGGTTAAAACTAGCAATCCCAGGAAACTATACTCCTCGTCATTTATCAGACACCGGAAAAGCAAAATATACAGGAATATGGAATGGAGAGTTTAGTAATGAAGGAACCTCTAATGCAAGTGGATTAGAAATAGGAAAATATTATACAGATAATCCAGCGTGGGTTTTATATGATATATTACTAAATGACCGTTATGGATTAGGAAAATGGCTAACAGCTCAGGACATAAATCCCTTCCAACTTTATAGAGTTGCAAAATATTGTGACGAAGAAGTACCAACTATTAGTGGAGAGCTAGAGCCTAGATTTACTGCAAATTTATATCTTACTAAATCTATGGAGGCTTATAAAGTTATAAAAGACATGGCTACTATTTTTAGGGGCATGATCTATTGGTTAGATGGGCAACTAACTACTGTTCCGGATATGCCTTCTACTCCTATTTATAATTTTTCACAGGATAATATAATAGAAAATAGTATATCTACAGAATCTACTGGAAGTAAAACTAGAGCAAATCAATATACTGTTATATGGAATAATCCTTTAAGTGGGTACAAAGTAGAACCTATTGTTATTGAAGATAAACAAAATATTTTAAAAACAGGAAAAATAATAAATAAAAAATCTGTTGCATTCGGTTGTACTTCAGAAGGACAAGCAATACGAATGGGTAGGTGGAAAGCATGGACAGCTATAAATCAAACAGAAATTGTTAAATTTAAAACATCAATCAATGCATATTTTTTAGCTCCAGGAGATATTGTAAATGTACAAGATGTTAGTGCTACTGGGATTGCTTTTAGTGGAAGAATAACTGCTTCTACAAATTCTGCGATTTCTTTGGATAAAGATGTTGCAACTATCTCAGACGAAGCACAGATAGATGGAGGTAGAACACGACAGTTTGAGTTTGGAACAACAGGTAATGGCTACGCTTATAAATTAGGTTTATTAGTTCTTGTAAGGAAAGTAATCTCAGCGCAAGATGTCCCCATTGTTATAACGCATAGCGGTACAACTTATACATATAATCGAGGTGATGAGGTAACTTATGCTAAAGTTAATGGTACTTCCACTGCTTTAATTGGTGGGTCAGACTCGGATGAGCAAGTTGAAAAGAATATTCTTAATGTTGAAGATGATGATGGAAATTTAATTGTTTTACAATTTGAAAATGCTACAACAGTTGAAACAAAAGATTTTAACTCAACTAATGTTTCTGTTGTTAATGGAGTAACGCAGATAGCAATTAGTAGTCCATTTTCAGGTACTATTCCAAGTCATACAGTTTGGTCAATACGTGAAGTTTATAATGGTATTAATACTACTGCTTCCTATAAAGAATATAAGATTCTTTCTATAAAAGAAGATGCCGAAAAAAATTACGAAATACAAGGTGTTGAGTTTTATAACTCAAAATATGATGCGGTCGATAAAGACTATGTTTTAGCAGTTCAGGATCCTGTATTTCCTCCAGAACCTGATTATGTCCCCCCGCCCGGTGCAGTTTATTTACTAAATGATTCGGATTGGAGGTCTCAGTTAGAAGAATTAGTTATACAATGGGAATCTCCTCGTAATACTGATGGAACACTATATGAAAGTATATCTGAATTTGCAATTCATATTGACCCTCCACTTCCTGATGGTACTGAGTTAATTGAGATTAAAAATCCAAGACAACAAACTCATCGTATTGTAAAAATTCCAAATGGTGTATTTAATTTTGGAGTACAAACATTTTCTGCAGAAACTCACAAACGTTCAAAAATTACATGGGCTTCTATAGATGTATATGATAAGTATGCGGTATCATGTCCAAGAACCAAAGAAGGTGTACCTAGTGGTATAAAAGCAAATGCCCGTTCTTCAGTAACAGGAAGTACATGGACTATGGATACAACGGATTGGGCAATGCAGTCTCCTGGAGCTCCCGGGACTAAAGTTAATAATGCTAATCAAGGTACTGCTGCAACTTATCAGCAAGCATTAGCGTCTATGGCAACTACTAATAAAGAAATTACTGCTGCTTTTATTTATTTTGATGCAAGTGCTACTACTGACTATTTTAAATTAGTGACTCATACGATATTTAGATGTGAAAATACTACTCTCAGATACTGGCAAGAATATGATCAGTTTGTTAGTAATTCTGAAAATGTTTGGACAGACTGTACAAATAGTGCGGATGCAAGAGTTAAATTACATAAGCATAGTAATAAAGTAGAAAAATCTGAAGGTACTACAGCTTTTACTACCAGATTTCAAGTAGGGGATTTAATTAGAGTAAAAACTGCATCAAATACTTACTATGGTGGTAGAGTTGCATTTATTCAAAATGATAATATTCTTTATACTGATGTACAATTAAATGGCACAGATTCAGACCTTACAAGTGTAGATGAGTCTAAAGCAATCGCTAGAAATGCTTTAAGAACTGATGTTTCTAATGATGCGGTTATTGCTCGCATTAATCGTAGCGGAAGTACTTATACGGTTGTAGAAATAAATTGGAGTATAGATAAAACTTTAACAGGTCTTCGTGCGTTAATTGTTGATGCAGATAATACTTTTATAAACTATAACTCTGATAATACTTTAAAAGCAAATCCAAGTATTACAATAACAGCAGATGCAATTGCATATGATAACCCAGAGTTTAAAGTTACAGGTGATTTTACAAATATAAGTGGGTCTGCACATGGTGATTTTACTACTACAGGAGTTTCTGGACAAACATTAACGTACCAATTACATGATGGGTCAGGAGGGACTGGAAACAGTGCAATTCCTTTTAATACTGGCGCTGCTCTGTCATTCACTGTAAAAGTAAGAGAATCAATAGACGACAGTAACGAAAAAACAAAAACTTTTAGAGTTATAAAAGTAAAAGACGGTTCTATTGGATTAGACGGCAAAACAGTATTCTTAGTTGCTGATGATTATACAGTATTATATGATGATCAAGGGGAAAACCCAGTATTTAATAATACAAGTGGACATATTAATTTAAACGCAACAGCAAATAATTTTGATGATGCAATATATAAATTTATAAAAACAGTACATGGTACTACAACAACTGTTCAGGATTGGTCTGATACTAGTACTTATGTTTGGACTAATGGAGTGACAACTCCATTTAGTAAGGCTAACTGGCCTACTATGTTCAAAGTACAGGTAGGCGAAAAACACAGCGGGTGGAGCGCAGGAACTGCTCCTTCTGCGGGAGTAGTATCTGAAGATTCAGTGTCTATATCTGCTGTTAAAGATGGAAGTGGTGGTATAACTATTCATCTTTCAAAGACTTCAGTAGTATATCCAGTTGAAGCGGACGGTTCTTTTACAGGAAGTATTCCCAATTCAAGCACTACTATAGAAGTATTAATGGGCGGAACTGTAGGAACTTATATTGGTAAAACTGACGGAAATACAGGTATAGCAAGCGGACAAACGCATGATAACAAGGAATGGTATATTGATAGTATTACTGTTGATGGTAATGATGTAACTTTAGGCGGTCCAACAAGTGTTTCTAATAATGTTGTTACAATAGGCTCACATACTGCTACTTCTAATACTGATGATTCAGAAACCGTTGTTTACACAATAAAGACTAAAACTGAAGGAATTATAACCTCGCGCATAGCGCAGCAAATATTAGTAAAAAGTAAAAAAGGAGCACAAGGAGACAGTGTTACAGGTCCTGAAGGTAAGAAAACTGTTCAAGGCTATCTTTATCATGAAAAGACAGGAGGCAGCCATGCGTCAGCACCCGCAGCCCCCGCAGGAAATACTTATACTATTTCAACTGGTGTAGTAAGTGGTACAGGAATAGGAACAGGTACAAATGTTTGGACAAACTCACCTAGACCACAGGCTCCTGATGCCGCCTCTACTACTCATTATACAGTTAGATATTTTGGTACGCAAACATCTTCTACTACAGAAATAACTGTGTCTTATTCTGCTGTATCACAGTATACGAATTTTACAGGTGTCGTAACTTTTGATAGCGGTACAGGATTATTTGCAGAAGGAGCAACTACTATTCAGACCGGAATTGATGGTGGCGCAATTACAACCGGAAGTATACAAAACTCCACTTATGTATCTACTTCAGGAGCTACGGGAGTTCGTTTAAATTTAGATGCTACTGGGACTAATGCTGTTTTGGAAGCAAAAAGTAGTGGAACTGCATTAGTAAGTATAAATGCAGACGGTAGTGCGACTTTTGGAGGAACTGTAGAAGCAACAGGAGGATTTATCGGTAGTAGTAGTAGTACAAATCGTTGGAAAATTTTAGGGCACTTGCTTCTTGGTGGTGGCGGAACTGACTTTGCCTCTTCTAATATAACACTAGATGGAGGTAATTCTACCCCTAGAATAATAATACGAGACCCATCAGCCGGAATTAATCATGTTGTACTTGGTAAACTCAGTTAATAGTAACCACTTCAAAAATAAAACTTGACTATTTATGTCCTTTGAGATATAATTTCAGCATGGAGAAATATACATGAGCGCAGGAACATATAACTTAGTAATCGACCAAGGCTCCGACTTTGCGTTGGACTTGGTTATTAAGGAAGGAGGATCGGCTTTAAACTTGAGTAATTACTCAGGTCGAGCACAGCTGCGTACATCAGTTACTGCAAGCTCTACTTCCGCTACATTCACTGTTAGTATTACTAACGCGGCAAATGGAGCATTAAAAATGCAATTACCTGCCGCTACAAGTTCAGGTATTTCTGCGGGACAGTATGTATATGATTTAGAGATTTTTACAGCTAATAATTCTATTGTTAAACGTATTATGCAGGGAGAGGCCACTATTACACCGGAGGTAACTCGGTGACTACACAAACAACAATAGAAGTAACCGAAAGTGTTACAGAAGTTTCTGTAACAGGAACTACTACAACTATAAACCTTACTAACGATATTACAGAGTTACAGGCTTATACCCTCGCAGTACCATTCGAAGTTCCCGGTCAAATTACAGCAGCAAATGTAACCGTTGTACCTTACGGTACAGTTACATCTACTAATTTAAGAGATGCATTAAAAGAATTAGCAGATCAAGATTTTAGAGGTGCATCTACCCCAACAGGAAGTTATATTTCTGAAGGAGACACATGGTATGATACCGATGACGATCAATTAAAAGTCTATCGAGAAACAAGTTCAGGTACTTTTCAGTGGGTTCCCATAATAGTGGGTGCGGCTGGTAGTGATTCTGATACAATAGACGCAGGATCCTATTAGGGACAATTCGGAGT
>CENX01000059.1_pt1 | contig 21073 bp, 19 predicted proteins | sample 361321 | NCBI WGS metagenome assembly CENX01 (sample SAMEA2619678, study PRJEB7988) | marine metagenome | isolation source: saline water (ENVO:00002010), including | reverse complement strand
GGTCCATACATGGTCACTAAAGATGAATTATCTGATGCTTGGGACGATCAAGGAAACCTAAATCTTAGGATGACGTGCCATGTAAATGATAAATTAATTTCTGATGGCAATACCAATGATTTATACCACTCATTTGGAGATATGATAGAAAGAGCCAGCTTAAATACAAATCTATTACCAGGCGATTACATTGGATCTGGCACAGTTGGGACAGGCTGCATCCTTGAATTAAGGCCAGAAAATACGGATGGTTGGATTGAAAGGGGAGATACGGTGACATTAACGGTTGAGCGCTTAGGAAGTTTAGAAAATAAAATAGTCTAATATGCCCTTTTATCAAAAACAAGGACAACTTCCAAACAAAAGACACATTCAGTTTAGAGATAAAGATAACAATCTTTATTGGGAAGAGCTTGTCGGCAGAGAAGGGTTTAGCTACATATATTCAAATCTTTATCATTTAAATCCTCCAACAAAAGTAGAAATGATAGGAAAACAAGAGTCTATTGAAATTGAAGAGCTAAATGATAATCATAGGCACAGACATATCTTCACTAGAAAATTAAATTTAAAAGGAGACATTATCTCTTCTAGGTCACCATTATTTTTTAATGAGGATGTAATTATCTCAAAGGGCTTTGCGCAAGAGCAAATGGGTTACCTTTATAGAAATGCGCGCTATGATGAATGTATTTTCATTCACAAAGGGAAAGGAACCATAATTTCTTCGTTCGGTGAAATGGAGATAAAAAAATATGACTATGTTGTTATTCCTAAAGGGGTTATTTGGAAAATGGTTCTTGATAGTGATATTGAGTTTTTAGCAATAGAAACAAAAAATCCTATAGAAACCCCATCAAAGTACAGGAATAGGTTAGGTCAGCTATTAGAACACTCTCCATTTAGCGAAAGAGATATTATAACACCTAATTTAAAAAATAAGAATTTTAATGGACCCATAAATATAAAAGTTAGAATAGACAATGGTCTTCAAACCTACCAATACAAAGACCATCCCTTTGACGTTATTGGTTGGGATGGATATTATTTTCCTTGGATCTTTAATTTAAAGGATTTCATGCCAATAACGGGCATGATCCATCAACCGCCACCTGTTCATCAAGTATTCCAAGCTAATGGAGTCGTAATTTGTAATTTTGTCCCAAGACTTTTTGATTATCATCCTTTAGCCGTTCCCGCACCCTATGCTCATAGTAATGTTGATTCTGATGAAATATTGTATTATGTAGATGGAAATTTCATGAGTAGAAAAGGAGTTGAAAAAGGTTCAATCACATTTCATCCATCTGGACCACCCCATGGACCTCAGCCAGGGAAAATTGAACAATCACTTGGTGCTAAAAAAACTGATGAGATAGCTGTAATGATTGATACTTTTAAGCCGTTGAAATCAACAAAATATACTAAAGATATTGATGATAAAAATTATCCATATTCATGGATAGAGAAATGATAATAGACCCAGCGAATCAATCATTTTCTGAAAATCATAAATTAATGATCGGCTCTATAGTGCCAAGGCCCATTGCGCTTGTATCTACAATATCTAAAGGAAACATTAATAATGTTGCTCCTTTTTCTTATTTCAATGGGGTATGCTCTAATCCTCCAACGATTATGTTTGCTCCAGCTAGGAGAGGTTATGATGGAAAAACAAAGGATACTCTTAATAACATTAGAGAAACGAATGAGTTTGCAATAAATATTGTTTCGGAAGAAATTGTTGAACCTATGGTAGCATGCTCCACAGATTATTCTGAAGAGGTTGATGAATTTAAAATATCAGATTTTACACCTATTCAATGCGATAAAATTTTAGCTCCAAGAGTTAAAGAATCAAAAGTAGGCTTTGAGTGTAAATTAAATACCATCATTGAAATTGGCCCCTCCAAACCTGGCGGTGGTTTTGTAGTAATTGGAGAAATAGTTTTATTCCACATAGATGATGATGTGTTTGAAAATGGAAAGATTGATCTATCATCACTTAATCCAGTTGGAAGACTGTCGGGTAATAATTATTCAAGGGTTTTTGATTCATTTGAAGTAAAACGCCAAATTAAACCAACAAAATAGAAAATGCCTCTTGATTTAAAATCAAGGATATACAAGGCTCAAACCATAGGTAATGTAGAACCTATTGAGCATATGATTCCTTATCCAAACCTTCGATCATTAATTGATGGTCAAAACATTAAGTATGGAGAAAGAGTTGTATACAAAGATTATAATCTAACTTCGAGCATTATCTATGATAAAGCTCAACAAATTGCAAACTGGCTTCAGTCAAAAGGAATTCAACCAAAAGAGAGGGTGCTTGTAAAGCCAATGGCTTTTCCTTTTAGTGTAATCATTCCTTTCGGGATATGGACACTTGGCGCATCAATAGTGATTGACAATGACGATGATACTGAAAAGGCTATAAAAAAAACAAATTCTAAAATCGTTCTTAGAGATGATAAAATCATCAATGAGAGTGAAAAATTTCCAACACATTACGAACCTAGATATAAGCCTTTATTAGAAGATGAGGCTGCGGTTTTAATTAAGAATAGTATAGGTTATCAGTATAGCAATTACAATCTTTTAGTCAATACAAATGGCATTCTACAAGAAATTGATTTATTTTCTGATCAATCCTACTTTGTGAATTTGAAAGCTAATTCAATGCCATGGTTAATACTTCAGATCATACTACCATTGTACAGTGGCTCTACAGTAGACAGTCAAAATCCAACCATAACCATTGGAAACAAAGATAGTGATTTTTTGATTAAAGAAAAATGGAATACAATAGAGGAGACGAATCCTCCTACTATCTACGCATGCAATGAAAACACAGCTTTTTTATCAGTAAATAAGAAACCTTTACATTTGACTGAAATAAACGAAAACCAAAAACCTTTATTCATCAAAGGTCACTCTGTTATGATGGGATATCTTGATAAAGAGCAAAGTAATAAAGCATATAAAAATAATGCTTTACATATTGCTAAAATCTAAGGAATGTTTTCTTCTAAATATTTTAACATCTTTTTTTGGACACTTAGCCAACCCAATCTAGTTTCAATATTGATATAGCGAGTTTTTTTACTGAGCGCAGCCCACGACAAAGAACCATCATCTGTTGTTGGGGTGCTTTTTTGCAAAACAGCATTAAATGGAGATTTAGCTAAAATATTATAATCATTTTCATTAGTACATAAGAAAAAATCTCGAGGATTTTGATTCTTTTTGATAGAGATCTCATCACTGTTGTTAATTTCTGATCTAATATTATATCCTTTGTAGTTATTGTGAAGTGATATAACTATAGATTCTTGTTCAGAAAAAAGCTCTTTGAAAAGAATAGTTCTCGCTGAAGAGATACTATCTAAAACTGTTTTTTTCTTATTCCTAGACCAATATGGATTGTATTTATTTAGATTTTTTTTTGCACCTGCTTTTGAAAAAATTCTATTTGGATCAATAATACCATTTTTGATATTTATTTCCCTGGAATCATTTTCAATTAGATATGCCGTACCCGGATATCTTTTTATATGATACTCTAAAGCCATTTTAGCTGTTTGTTCATCACCATGTAACCATATAAATTTTCTATTAGAATTACCATTCTTAATGACCTTAAACTTTGCAATGGACACATCTAATTCAAATTGTGGCAGGTTATTCATTTTCGCAAACGCCATATGTAAGAATACGTGTATAATCGACAATGTATATAATGATTGCTTCATACTATTTAACTAACAAAAATAATTTGATTTTGTATTGTTTTTAAATTATGAAATTATAATCAATTTATTTTATGTTTAATTTTCGAGGAACCATACAAACAAATAAAGGTTTAAAAAATAAAAGGCTACTTAAATGTTTAAAAAATTATTTTTTTCAATATCTGTTATAACCTTAATTAGCTGCTCTAATCCCCCTGTTCAAAACAGTGCAAAACTAACCTTTGGCACTGTTCAGCAGGTTGTAAAAAAAGGTACAAATCAAACTGAGATCATGCGATCTTTAGGTGCCCCTAATATTGTATCAAAAGACAAAGATGGACTTGAGACCTGGACCTATGATAGGATTTCTCGAGAATCTGAGTCTAGAAGTAGAAGCTTAGGCCTATTTGGAAGCATAGGGGCTTTTCTGCTAGGTGGTTCTGGCTCAAGGAGCTCCTCTAGCGTTGCTTCAAAATCACTCACAGTGATAATTACTTTTGATAATGATAAAAGCGTACTAGACTTTTCCTATCAAAGTCTAGAATTTTAAAAATTAAAATCTCTATGCCTTCTACTTGCATAAAAACGAAATGGGTCCACAATCTTGTAACGATATATTTGATTATTTTTTTCTCAAGTTGTACAACCCCACCGCGATCGGTTAAACCGCCAACATCTGTTGCTAGGGCAATGGAGACGCGAAGCTTTGAAGGAGACCTTGTAACTATTTTAAAAGCCTCTATTAACTCGCTTCAAGATATGGATTACACGATAGACGTTTTAAATTCAGATATTGGCTTAATATCTGCCAGCAGGACCTCAGAGAGAAGAAAAGCAAATCTAGCTAACGAAAATAATAATTCTGAACAAATGTCCGCAGGTGAACAAGCCTGTCTAGTCGCAGGTGGATTTGTTGCGATCGTTGTTCTTATATCATTTCTTGATTCGATTTTTGATGGAGACAGATCAAATGATGATGATAGCAATATTTGGTCTGGACCTACGACAATTAATAATCGAGATGATGAACCAGATGGTCCCATTATTTACAGGTACAAGATAATGATCAATCTAACAGAACTAGACAATAATCAGACTAGGGTTCGTGTTAGTGCAAGTGGGGAATCTGAACAAGATGGAAAGATCTTAGCAACTGGCGGTATTCATGAAATTGAATTCTTTTCAAAATTCTTCGCAGGTATGAACCAGGGTCTTTTTCTTGATAAAAATACGAACTAATTTATCCAATATCAGATAAAATGTCCTTAGCGTGGCTCTTTGTCTTCACCTTATCATAGACTTTTTCAACTATACCCTCTTCATTTATTAAAAAGGAACATCTAATTATTCCCTCATATTCTCTGCCATACATTTTTTTTACACCCCATGCACCATAGGCTTTTAAGGTCTCTTTTGTTTCATCTGCAAGTATAGGATAGCTAAAGTTTTGTTTATCACAAAAATTCTTTTGCTTTTGAACAGAGTCAGCACTCATACCAATTATTGATATATCCTTGTTATTGAAATGCTCGAGTTCATCACGGAACCCTTGTCCTTCAGTTGTTCATCCAGGAGTGCTAGCTTTGGGGAAAAACCACAACACAATTTTTTTACCTAAAAAATCAGACAAGGAGGTATCTTCGCCATTCTGATTTGGTAAATTGAAGTTGGGAGCTTTTTGTCCTTCTTTTATCATTTGTTATCCTTAGTTAGTTGAATTTCAGACCATCTTAATCGCTCATCATCTGTTGAAGTTATCATATCATTTACAATACTTAAACCTTTTTTTTGTCCATTCCATGGCAATCTTTCATATGCATCCTTAAAGCTCAACCATTCATAATCTATATGTTCTTCAGAAAGAAAAACTTTTCTATCTTTTACTTCAATTCCAAAAACAGGAACTAAATTCACTCGATCTTGATGGCTTTCATAAAAAGTACTAATGTGGTCTACAGCAAACATTCTGAACGGCTTCAAACTGGTCTCCTCTTTCAATTCTCTAATACCAGCCTGCCATGCTGTTTCATCTTTTTCAATCTTCCCCGCTACACCCTGCCATAAATGTTCATATATCCTGTTTTTATTTCTTTTTAGTAAAAGATACAGAACATCTTTTCCTGTTTGGGTAAAGATATAACAATCAACTACTCGTACTTTTATTTTAGGCATCTACTTCACTACCTGAGAAGCAAATTGAAAAACAAATCCTTTATCTAATAGGCGGGGTACTACCTTCTCTAAGACAGAAAGCGTATTTTTTCTCGCATGTCCAAGCCCCACTGCAACTCCATTTTTTTTAGCTGAGTTTGCCAGCTTGTTAATTTGTTCTTCAATCATATCTAGATCATTATTATTGTCTAAAAAAATATTCCTTCTTGCAGTTGGCACCCCAAAAGATGTCATTGTTTTTTCACCGATGGTCAATGATGATGTTCTGCTGTCGATAAAGTATTTTCCCCTGCTCTTTAAAACAGATGCTAAGACAGTCATGGTTTTGCTATCTGATGTAGCTTTAGATCCTTGATGATTATTCATTCCAATTGCTTCTGGTAAACTTTCAAATGCTTGAATAAGTTTGTTTTCTAAAAGCTCACTTGTCATTGATGTTAAGAGCTTGTATTCATCTTCTCCTGGAGAATAGTTTTCAGATTCCATTGGCATATGAATAATTACTTCTTTACCATAAGAAACAGCTTTTTCAGCAAATTTTTTACTCGCTGTGTGTCCAGGAATTATAGCACACGTTATGGGTATCTTTAGATTTAAGAAACCATCAGAAATATTATCATTGCGATAACCAAAATCATCAATAACCAGAACGATGACTCCTAAAGTATCTTGATCAATATCCTCAAAAACCTCTGTTTGTTCTTGATTCTTGATTTCACTACTTCTTGTTAAAAGATCAAGCTTCCTCAAAGCTGCAAAGTTACTTGCTCCTAATACGATGATGATGATAATCAATGTAACTATAGTAAGATTTTGAATATTTAAGGATTTCTTCATGGAATCCTAATTATGATATCCAAAAATTGAGGGGTGCCCAGTTGCTGATTACCAAATAAAAAAGCATAATTGAATGTAAAAATTCCAATACCAATTGAAAAACCAGAAGTAATATTTTGAAAAGATTGATTATTATAATAGTTCAACCCAAAATCAAGCCCTTGATAATCTTTTTTAATTCCAATGCTATAAATGATATCATTTACTAATGAATTCTTTTCAATGCCTAGCGAAATTTCACCAAAACTGTGATCATATGTGGATGAAATAATAGATCTTAATGGAAGGGAGGGCTCAAGGTCTATTAAATTTTTTAAACTGCCAATATTTAAGAGCGAATAAGTGACACTTAAATTATTGTTGATATCTCTACTTATGCCAATGTCCACAGCATATCCTGTAGTGCTATATTGATAAAGCTCCATTCGTATTAATTTTAGCGTTAATCCTAATTCACTATCTCCTATTCTTTTTGCTGTAGAGGCACCCAAGGATAATCCATAAGATGAATAATATCCTAATGGATCAGATGTTGGCTTATTTGGTCTTAGTTCAATGTCATTAATGCCTAGGTACCGAAAATGCAATTGAGAACTTTGATCTACAATGTTACCTCTCCATTTCATATCAAAAGATTTAAAATCAGCGAACCAATTACCATATGATACACTTAGTTCTTCGCCTAATAGATTTTTTTTTAAAAATGATGGACTTCTCCAAATAGAATTAAAAGTTATCAAATCTTCAGCAGATGTTGGGATAGATAAGAACTGAGTACCCGATGCTGTCAAGGCTGATGCAAAAACATAGGGCAAAAATTTAAAATGTAAACGCATATGTAAATATGTGAGCTGCCCCAGCAGGATTTTCGTATACAAAAGCATAATCTAGCCTTCCGTCCTTTTCTCTAAATAAAGACCAATCAAGCCCCACCCCAACAGACATTCTTCTGTTGCCAAGACCTGCTCTTATATAATAGTTATTCAAATATTTATATTCACCACCAAATCGAAGTGAGTATCCTAGTATTTGACCTTGATTGGATAAAGCACCAAAATCTCCGACTATATGAAAATTCTTGTAGTCAAAATTTGTACCAAGTCTAATAATTGTTGGAAATTGATCAATATAAACCTTGCCCCTTTCGTATATTTTATCGGTTTTCCATTGATAACGTGAATTCAGATCTTGAACCATAAAAGCAAGCTTAACGCCAGATTTCGTATTCATTCGAATACCAAAATCTACTCCAATTCCTTTACCTGCAAGGTCTGTGCTATTTATGGGAAGTTGATGTTGTAATATTTTCAAATTCATACCTATTGACAACCATGGGAAAAAACGTTGAGCAAAAGAAATAACAAAAGCATTCTCAGAGGTAGATAAGTACTGCGTATGTTTTCCGGAAGAATTTCTTCCATCAATCTTATCAACACCAGCACTGATCCATCCTATGCTCAAGCTTGCAGTGGGAGGTAAAGGTGTTGAAAAACTTGCAGCCATTAAACGTCTGTCCAAAGGTAAAAAATGATTACTGAAGCCTATTTGCCTTTTTGAACTAAATGGTAAAGATGCGGGGTTATGATAAGCTGTAAACCCGTTATCTAATTCAGAAGTAAAACCATTGCCCATTGCGATAGCTCTTGCAGATGTACCCATTCTTAAAAAACTTCCAGAGTAAGAACCGAAACTGCTTGCATTAACTGTGGAAATGAGTAGTATCGCAGATATTTTGATTAATTTTTCTTTCATTATTTTATGATAATTAATTTCATCCAATCAATTTTTTGATCATATTCAATACGTATGAAGTAAGTGCCATTATCTACAATTCGTCCATTGTTGTCCTTAGCATTCCATTTAAAAGATCCTGTTGAAATATTTCTTCGATCAAATTCTTTGCTAAACACAGGCTCCATAGCAAAATTGAAAATATCCATCTTGACAACATAGGATACTTTAACATCTATATTGAAATGAACATAACCCTCACCATTTACTATGTTGTGTTCATAAGGTGAGAATGGGTTAGGATAAGCGTAGGATTTATTGCTATCATACCTAGCTCTGTAGATTTTCCAGTTGGTTGCAGATAATCCGATAGATCGAGCTAATCCATCCCAAGTTCCTATCCATAGGGTTGAAGAACTTGAGAAAAATGGGCGCTTATCATAGTTTACACCAACAACTTCATTGGTCAAGATTTCATCCATTTTATAAGCACCCGTGGATCCAATTGGAAGAGCTTGCTTAATGTTAATATATTTTGCCCATGTTTTTTCAATATCCATAGGACTATCAACTACAGTTTTCCAAAGACCATTTTTAGACCCTACAAAAACCATAGAATCTGAAGCTGTGATGTTGTAAGGCCTTTCGTCAATTAAAGTAGTATGCCAAGTCTCTCCATCATCCATTGAAAAACTAACTCCATTTTTTTCACCATCTAATGCTTGTAGCGTTGCTGCCCAAATAATTCTTTTCCCTTTAAAGCGCTGCAATGCTAGATCAACGACAAACCCGCCACTGAGACCATTATTTGCAGCAGAATAATGCTTCCAGGTTATGCAGCCTTTCCCAGCTCCAATTATTCCTCTGTTTATCCCGTTTGCAGTTCCAACCCAAATAGTATCCGAATAGGCAATAACTGAAAAGGCTTTATGATTATGGTTGCCACCATCTTGAGGATCTCGAGGATTCAGGTAATAATCTTTTAATAAGGATTTATTTTCTTCATTGGTATCTATTTCATAGCTTGATGAATCACAGGTGTCTAAAAATATATCTCCATCTTCAGGCAGAGGGATCCTTTCCCAAAAATTTTGAGCGGTTTCAATATTGTAACGTCTCAAACCGCCAGCCCAACTTGTGATCCATATATATTTTTCTCCAATCGCTGCATCATATGTAACATTGGCTTGATGTGCTGTAATAGGCAAAGATTTAAAATATTTACCCGCAAAAGTAGGAATAGAATCAGAGACATTATCGATTAATTCATCATAAAAATATTTCCAACTAATTGAGTTGCCAGTTGAATTTGTTGTATAAACAATTCCATTGCCTGTTGAAATATCTTCATCTGAAGTTGCAAAGGCTGCTAATAATGATTTCTTGTCAACAGCAAGCGCAGAAACCGCCCCAAAAAAATTCTTGGATGGTGCTGAAGAGATTATTGAAGAATCTAAAGTAAAAATTCCGATTGAATCTTTTACAAAGGATACTGAGTCTTTTAATAAAGATAAACCTGAGCCGGTAGCCAACCACAATAGTGTATCCTCCTGCTGTATGATATCGCCAATAGAGTTACTTTTTAAGCCATCAAATTGATTTTGTGAAATTAAATTTCTCATCCTAAAGATCTCAGGAGAATTTACTTGTGAAAAAGATATTTGAAAAAATATCAACCAAAAATATAATATCTTCATTTTATTTCAATCACCTTTTTCAATTCTTCGCTGTAAGCATTGGAAAAGTCTTGGGCTTGAAAATACCAATGATAAGTGCCTACAGCTGTAGTATCAATAATGAAGACATTCAAAGAATATGTATTATCACCTGATTGAAGGTCACCAGAACCTGAATCACCAGTTCCATCATCATAAAGATTGAATAAAATTTGATCACCTTTAAGGTCAGTTCTCCACACTTCTCTTGTAGCATCATAAGATTTAAAAAATACTCTCTTAACATCATCAGCGCCATTGCCATCAGTTACTTTCGCTGTTAATAAGAATTTTATAGTATTTGATTTATTTGGATCTGGATTGGAAGCAGGTCTTGTGATCGTACTAGGAACAGTAATACTAATAATTTCAGGGCGAATATTTCCAATAGTAAATGATCTTTTTGGAATGGACTTTACAGTATTCCCGTATACTGCTACAATAGAGGCATATAGATTATCTCTAGAGGGAATAGGGTTTATAACAATATTGCTCAATGCTGATGAAGAATTAGCAATTCTTCTTGAAAATATATTATCGTTTGGTATGATATCACCTAAAGTACCATCATCAAATAATTTTATCGTATCAGGCACTGAAGAAGAATCGGTACCCATCCAAACAGCCACAACCGAGTCAAGCTTAGAATTGTTAAATGATCTAGATGCAGAAATACTAAAGTAAAATTTTTCAGAAGATTGCAAAAAGGCAAAATTAAAGTTTGAAAGTGGGTCAGGTTCTTGGGCGATCTCTGTATCTTCGCAACTAGAAAACAAAATTATAGCCATAACGTAAAGAGTAATTAGCTTAGGTCTTAAATCGTTCATTTAATGTTGTAAATGTGGTTTAACATTAACGTTCCAACCTCACCTAAGCCTTTTGGCGAGCAATTTTGAACAATATCTTGATGTGTATGATGATAGTTTGTTTTTTCATTTGGAAAATCAAAATCTATAATGTCTATAGCAGGTATGCCTGCCATTTGATATAAAGGCACATGGTCATCAAAAATAGTGTATTTTGCTTGTTTTTTAAAAGTGTCCAGATTTAGAGAATCGGCAAGCTCCCAAAGCTCTAAAACTAAGGCTGGATTTTGCTGATAAGAATATCTTTCGATGTAAAATTCGGGCTCTCGATCTGCTATCATATCTAGATTAATCGCATACATTGGGTAGTTAATGGGAATATTTTGCGCAAAAAATTGTGATCCTTTTGCATAAGACCAGGAATCTGCGCTTGTTCCATAGTCCTCTGCATCAAAAAGAACTAAGCTTACGCCAATAGGTGGGGGATTTTTTTTCATGATCTTTGCAAGCTCTAATATTACTGCAACTCCACTTGCTCCATCATTTGCACCAATGATTGGTTGATTTTTTCTCATGATCGTAGAACTATTTTCAGCCCAAGGGCGTGTATCCCAATGCGCAGAAATCATTATCTGCTTGCTATTTTTGGGATTAAACTGAGCGATCACATTGCTCATTTTGACTTTTTTCCTAGTTCTTGGCATAATATCGTCAAATTCTTGCACAAAAGTAGTGTCAGCTGTTTTATTAAAAATTGTTAAATAGTATTCTAATGCTTTTTTATGACCTTCTGATCCAGGATCTCTAGGCCCAAATTCGCACTGCTTTATCAGCTCGTTAAAAGCATTTTTGGCACTAAAATTTGGAACTCTTGCTTGGCCACAGAGCTCATACACTAAACAAAGACTTATTGCATATATATATTTCATTATCCTCTAATAGCTAAATTTACATCAAATCCAAAATCTCTATCTACCCTCTTTCCGGTATGCATTGAATCACTTTCTCTATATTCCCAAATCATACTACCACTTACAGATTCAGAAAATGAATATGTCAATCGCATTCCAGATTTCCAACTAGAAGTGAAAGCTGTTTCAGCAAATTTATTAGCTTCGAGTGATTTTTGTAAGGTTTGATTTTTATTCATGTCAAAATTAAAAGTAAAGTTAACCTGATTATTTATTTTATAATTATCAAAAAAAGGTAGAGGTATTTCAAATCCACCTCTATGTGAATAATTAGCTGTTATAAGGTAAGATTGATCATTGAAGATTTTCTGTCCTCCATTAGAGGTGGTTTCTCTTGAATTTGTTCTATTATGTCTAATTGTCATTGTTACGCCTTTATTCAATGATAAAGTAGCACCTATTAGTGGTGAAAAGTTCATATTTACCCTTGACGTTCTTTCATTGTCACCATACTTAGATATAAAATCTTCAATACCTAAAAAAGAAAGTGCGGGGCCATTAAATTTATCAAACTGCCAAGCTCTATTTTCCTTTCCATTGAGCGCATGATCAATACTCATAGTCTTAATGTATTTTCCTATAATACGATTTCTTTCAAGGCCGGTCATTCTTATTGACCATCCTACAAATGGGAAGCCATTTTCTAAAAATTTTCCATATGACAAGTAGTCCCTTGTCATCGATCTTTGTTGCAATCCTGATCCACGGATATTGGTTGATAGATTTTGAGCATAATTAAAAGAAAATGAAATGGAGCGAGACAAGCTAATTCCTGATCGAATCGAAAAATCCTTCTTATGGTCAAAATTACCTGTATTAGTTCCAACCTGCTCAGAGTGGTCTAATCCATGATATTTTTTTAAACCAATTCTATAGCTAAAAGGAACATCACCTAGAACACCAACTCCTGTTTTATTTAAATTTTCTGTATAAGAAAAATTAATAGGGTTTATTCTTTTTGATATTGAATGCACATACCTCAAAATAAAATTATCCTTGTCTTTGTCACTGATATTTTCTTGACTATTGGTATTTGTAGTGTTGGGTTCATTTGTTTGAGTCCTTCGCGATCTAGATCTTGAGCGAGTTCGTTCAGATGGGGCTCTTTGGGGCGGGACCTGTTTGGGGGTATAATATGATTCAATCATTCTTGATAAATTAAAACTAGTCCCTGTTGTAAAACGAACCTGATTGCCAATATTTGAACCCTCAATATTTTTATCCTGCGATTTGCTCCATCTGTAATTTGAAGAAAAGTTAAAATTCGGATTCAACCATTCTGTTAATTTTGGAGAAAAAGATGAGCTAAAATTTTCATTTCTATCTGATACAAAGCCAATATCCCCTTTAAATAAATTATTAGCAATGTACCCTCTATATTCGTTCATATTGCTATTCACAGAACGAGTATATTTTGTATTTATCTTATCTGTTAATTTATAATCCAAAATATAAGATTGACTCAATCCAAAATTGTAATCATCTGGGGACCTATCTCCCCTTCTGGGGGTTCTTTGTCCAAGTCTTTCATTGAAATTAACCGATGCATTAAAAGCAGAGGGCAAGTAATAAACCTGAGTGTCTTTCATTTTTTCCCCTAAATATGGTATGAAAGCCAATCTTTTGAACGGTTTAATGTAATTATCTCTCCCAAAAGGCAATGCATAGCTCATTTGCCCTTGATAAGACTCAGCCAAAACCTCCTTCTGAATTTCATTGGACATCATTTGTCTGTTTATTGAAAATCGTGTATTTATTTTATCTAAAGTGTATTTTAATAAATTATTATCAGATTTAGATGGTTTAGAAAATGTAATTGATAGATTCATATTCGTCGATAATGACAAGATAGAATCTGGAGTATTGTTTTCATTTACTATGATGTCCTGGCCCGGAAAATATTTTGGTCGTGAGATTGAATTTGCAAAACTTGTAGTGACTGGTAATTTTATGCCCCATTCAGAAGGAAGAAATTTATCTAAATTTATACCTGAATTGAGATTGAGACTTTCTGTAGATCTATTACTGCCTAAGCGGGATTGGAGGACATGAAAATCCGCATCCTGCCTTCGGTAAGCAAAAGAGGTGTTTGCAATATCGGAAATATTGAGCCTGCTTTGCATTCTCATGGATATGCCCCTTTCTTTGTTGACCCCGCTTAATCGTAACTCATCTAACCACACCTCTCCATCAATGGGTTGATCTGAAATATTAATTACTCCTACAACAAAAAACTGAATTCTATTCAATGCAGGATTACCTTTGATAGTTATTTTTTTTCCTGTTTCTATGCCCAGCTCATCAGTAAATCTGTATTCTTTAAAATTAATAGAATCAGCAAAAATATCCGTTTCTCTAAACTTTCTTACCGATGTGCTATCTTTTAATTTCAAAGCTGTTAACCATTTCAAATCAAGGTTAATGGAATTTCTATTTTTGCCTTCATCCCATCCAGTGTAAACAGGTTGTCTCAATTCATAATAATTATCCCCAAAACCAAACCGCATGAACATTTCAACATCTGAATTCTCATTGCCTATATTTATACCAGAGCCATGCACATACATTTTCATCTTATCGTAAGATAAATAACTTTGGGCGCGATCTCCGCTAAGCGCTATCATTGATTTTATGGCAGCTCCAGATGTTCTAGGGGGTAATTGATTAAATTTCAATACTAGAGATTGTTCTTTGGATCGTATTTGATTGATTTGATCATATTCTCCCTTAACTCCTTTAGGAGGTTGATAACTAGCATTGTCATCAGTATTAATAACCGAAATCGCAAAAGTTGAATCTGAACTTTCTTTGGTAAAATTTTCAAAGGATCCTCTTGCAAGACCTAACTCTTGCCATTCGTTCCCAACCAATTCTATTTTAGCAATCTGTACACTTCCTTGATCAGCGATATCGCTTAATCTTAATCTTAGATGATGAATATTATTCCATTCTCTATTTTGCAAATTGCTTATTGGTAAAAATTCATTCAATGGTATTCTATATAACCTCCATCCAGTGAAAGCTCCATCTTTTTTTGTTTGCCCAGCTAAAAAGACAGTGTCTGCTAAAGAAAAAGATCGAGTAAAGTAATCATTGGTTCTATCTAAAAATCCTGTTCTGTCTAGATCTTCTGTATCTGGATACCTACCAGCATCCAGTGCATTGCCCTCAGTGCCGTTGATCTTGGAATAATCAGAGCTACCCTCATTATATTCCCAATTGTCTCCATTGGGATCGTCATCCTCGACATCATTGCTAGTATTGATAAGTTCAACCTCGCCTAATTCTTTATATTCTGCATAAGTCAATCCTTCTTTGCTCAAACATCCGCCCCATCCATTTTCAAAAGAATCACTACAACCGTCTATACCAATATCCTCCTCATCATCCAATATGCCATCCCCAATCAGTCCACCAACAGGTATATCCTCTGTGTTTAAAACACCATTGCCATCTCTGTCTTCGCTTATTTGTCCCAAATCAATTGATAGAGTTCCTTCATCACCTTTTATCCATATTTCGAAAAATTTCGTTTGTGTCTGATCATAATCTCCAGAGTAAAACGGGGTTATGATACCACCCCACAAGGAATCATTTGACATATTTATTTGATAGTCTTTTTTATCATATTGCAAAACCATAATGTCGGTTGTTTCATTCTGAGCTTGAATAGAGGTCGATAGATTTGGCCAAATATCCTTGGTCCTAACTTGCATGAATGGATTGAACCAGCGAAGGTTTGCTCTTTTTCTCTGATTAAAGGATTTGCGAGAATATAGGTCAATTGGAGCAGAAGACTCCTTCCAAAATCTTCTTAAAATTGGAATACTGGTAGTTCTTTTTGAGCCCTCAAAATCATCGATAAATGCAACACCATTCCTATCTCCAGTTGCAGAGTTATTGATGGGGTTGGGGTTGGGTAAAATTTGAGCAAATTCTCCTTCAAATGATATACGAGAAGCTTTATCTGTTTCAATAGTCGGCAACCTGTCTAAGGCTCTTGTTAAGAAAGGTATTTCTCTCTGCATTCGCCCGTTCAAACCCCAAATAAAATTTCTCATTGGTTCGTAACCAACCTCAACCTTTTCGTTCACTACAGATTGATTATAATATAAAGCAGTTCCTCCAATGAACGAATTCTCTCCAAAATCCATTTGTGAACGAATACCTAAAATCGTTTTCTTATCAAATGTAACAATCTGGTGATTATCAAAAGTGACTTTAATATCAGCATTAGGATCAACATCATCGGAAAGGACCACTGTGCCACTGAAGTAATCAATTTGATAGTCTATCCCGCGCTTAAGAGGAATGCCTCCTTTAAAAACCTGCTCACTGCCCTCAACAATCATAAATCCAAGGTTTATTGTTCCACTTTGATTAGCATAGTCCACTTCGATAGTAAAGCGACTATCATTGTTGATTTGGGTTTGTTGACTGCTAAAGTACATCTTTCCCTCACCAAGCGAACCTTTCAGTCCTTGGGTTTGGTTTCCATCTGGGAGAGAGTCTGCTGCAAATGGGTGAAATGCAGGAAAAAACAATTCTCCATCAACCAAGCTGATGACATTTGAATTAGTAAGGTCAACTTTTTGATCAAATGTTCGAACACCGCTTTCATTCAAACTGTCTAATCCAAAATATGTTATATAAGGGGCTCCTTTTAAATCAAGGTGACTTGGCACAGATAGCCTGTCATTAATAATTCTTAATTCAAAACCTTCTTTATTTATGTTATTTGTTCCAAGATAATAAACATTCTTAAACATCAACGGCCAAACTGGATGAGAAGGGACAAGATTTCGCGGCTTAATCATTTTCATTTCTAAATAATCATTTATTTCTGATACAGTTCGCCCTATAACAGAAAGAGTATCGCCACTTTCTCTGTCAACTAGGACATAAGTACAGCCTAAGACCTCGTCGTTTGCCTTTTGCCTTAATCTAATATAGCCAAGATCCTCACTTAAGATATAGTCTTGACCTTGCTCCAAGCGTTTAAAATTTCCTGTTTGATCATAACTCTCCTGGGGATTATCTAGATTAGCATAAGCAGTGCCAGGGTTTGTTTCAGAATTTGTTGATTGATCAAGTTGATAAAGCTCAAAATTTCTGACCACTATATTTCCAATCCTATGTAATCCATCCACTAAGGGGTAAAAAGATGGTATATAGACTTGGCGGCCTTCAACTATAGAGGAGGTGCCATTTCGAAACCACTCATGAATGAAGAAATATTTATTCCTTACAAAATTGTAATCCTTGATCTTAAAAGATTGAGATTCACTTCTTCCTTTGTATTCCTGGGATTTTTTTTCTGTATTGACAATTGATGCAATAGCAGTAATGTCCATAGGTCCAAGCTTAGAAACAGTCTTAACACCAAAAAGACCTTGATGGCTAGCAGAACCCATTAAAGATTGAGAACCAGGCAATGATAACGATACGTTTCCGGCATCCAATGATTGAATAATGTCATCTTCTTCTCCTTTATAATTTATCCTTAAATTATTCTCCCAATTAAAATCCCTTTCTGAGTCATGGTCAACATTTACTGAGACCTTGTCCCCAACTTTTCCTTCAACACTTATCCTTTGAGTTTGATCAAATTCTAAATGTGTATTGCGAGTCTCATTTAATTTTGATCGAACAAGTTCAGTATCCTGAAAAACAAGATTGCCTTTTAGAGTAACATTGCCTCTAGCAGTTAAAGAAACCCTGCCTAATCGCCCTGCATCGATACCTATGAATTCAATTCCAGACCCTCTATTGTCTTGTAAAATTCTCGATGACTCTTGATCTACAATTAATGTGTCGTTGATCATTTTTAATAGATTGTTTTGTCTTTGGAAAAGCATTCTTTTATTCAAATAATTTTCAACTGTCGAGATATAAGGAATTTTTAATATTGAACTTTCAGATATTTCGCTGATGTAAATAAAGGACCAATCTTTTTCAATTTCTGTGATAAATGTTGATTTTATAGGGGACCTTAATATGCCGCGATAAACATATGATGTAGAATCATAGTATATTGCAAACAGAGATTTCTTTTTCTTGAAAGGATCTATGGCATAATTGTCAATATTATTAGATACTTTTATAAAACCAGACGCAAAGGACATTGAGTGCAATTGCAACATCAGTGCCATGCTGTAAAAAGAAAATGCGATTATATTTGTTCTATTTCTGATAGAACAGCCTCCTCTAAACGGTTATAGTTAAATTGTTAAAACAAGAGTGTTTTTAAAAATCCGTTAACGTTGGAGCTATAATCTATTCCTTTCAGTAAAATTACTTCTTATCATTAAATAATAATAAGAACTTACGCAATGCACGGCCTCTATGAGAAATGCTATTCTTTTCTTCTTCGCTTAATTCAGCAAAAGTTTTTTCAAGAGGCGGATAATAGAATACCGAATCATAACCAAAGCCAAAACTTCCCTTAGGCGATTGTGCTATCTCACCCTTTACAGATCCGTCGCAAGAAAGCTCTCTATTATCATCCTTGTAGGCTATGACAGTCCTAAATTTTGCCTCTCTGTCTTCTTTTGGTACGCGCATCATATTTTTCAACAGTTTTTGGCAATTGTCTTGGTAAGATGCTTGCTCTCCAGCATATCTTGCGGAAAATACACCTGGGTCTCCTCCTAATGACTTTACTTCAAGACCGGTGTCATCTGCAAGAGATGGCAGACCTGTCATTTCGAATACAGTTCTTGCTTTTATGAAGGCATTTTCTTTTAAGGTTTTACCGGTTTCAGGTATCTCCTTAATTTTAGGAAAACGATCAAGCGTCATAACCTCATATGATGAGGAAAGAAGATTGTTTATCTCTGACATCTTCCCTTTATTGTGCGTAGCGAGCACTATTTGCATATCTTACCTCGAAAAATGCAAAAAAAAATAAAGAATTTATATTACAAGCTCAAGAAGAATAAAATTTGTTTCAGTGATCATCTTTCAAAATTTGGGTTCTTGGGAGGAACGATGTTATGCCAGTGACCATGCTCTTCAGACCAAACTTTTCCTTTGGGAGCAAGCCCGGGAGGTCTCTTACTGTATGATTGAGGATGGTTATCGACTCCAACTTCATGCCAGTGACCATGCTCTTCAGACCAAACTCTGTTAGTAGGCAATGAGCTTCCAGCATTTTTTAATGAACTGAAAATATCCAACAAAAACCAAGCGCCGACCACAACAACAATAAATATTCCAAAAACTTTCTGATACTGCGAATTGAGAGAAGTTTTTGCACAACAATCCTTGTATTTTCTTTGGCTGCCGCAGTGGCAAGGGTCATTTCTTCCCTGTTTCACTCTTTATATCCAAAGTGTTTTTTATGAATTTCAGATAACTGTACATATTTCTTTGCCCATTGAACATTTTTATCATAGGTATCAGGAGAAAGAGTTTTAATGATTTTTGCAGGAAGACCAACGGCTAAGGTATAATCTTCAACTTCCATATTTTCAGTGATTAGAGCACCTGCTCCAACCACAGCTCCTTTCCCTATTTTTGCCCCGTTCATAATTATCGAACCCATACCAATTAGAGCACCATCTCCTACTGAGCAGCCATGAATAATGCAGTTGTGACCAATAGTAACATCATTTCCAATGATGACGCCTTGATCGTTTTCAAGATGAATAACACTGTTATCTTGCACATTGGAGCGTTCACCAATGATTATTTGATTTATATCACCTCTAGCAACAGAGTTGTACCAGATAGAGCTATAATCCCTCATTATAACATCACCAATAACCCTTGCTCCTTTTGCTATGAATGCGTGAGATGATATTTTTGGATCTTTTATAATAACATTCTCTCTTAATTTTGATTTTTCCATTATCCTATAATAATATTTTTTTTTCAATATCGCAAAAAAACTAAGGCTGTTGAAATCTATAAATAGCTGATTTATATTGATATTACAAAATTATTAGGAGATTATATCTATGATCGATCGCAGAAAATTTATCAAATCACTATCTTCCCTTGGTATTTCTTTGCCACTTCTTAGAGCAAAAAGCTTTACAACTACAGCAAAAAATAAAAAAATGAACAACCCTATCATTCTTTGCAGCAGGGGAAAAGACTGGGCAGAAGATGTTCTTAAGCCTGGTTGGGATATACTTCGCAAAAATGGATCACTGTTGAATGCTATTGAAAAATCAGCTAATGTGACAGAGCTTGATCCAAGAGATACGTCTGTTGGATACGGTGGACTTCCAAACGAAGATGGTGTTGTGCAATTAGATGCATCGATAATGTATGGTCCAAACCACAATTGTGGATCTGTTGCAGCTTTGGAGGGTATCAAAACACCATCATCTGTAGCTAGACTAGTTATGGAGCGAACTGATCATATTCATTTAGTCGCTGAAGGGGCTCAAAATTTTGCAAAAATGCATGGTTTTAAGATCGAGAACTTATTAACAGAGAGTACGCGCAAAATTTGGGTAAAATGGAAAGAGAATCTTTCAGATAAAGACGATTATTTTCCTCCAGCTGACGGAAATTACGATCAAGAAAGGACTACAGGTACGATCAATATCCTTGCAGTTGATAAGAATAGTGATATTGCAGGCATAACTACAACCAGTGGATTGGCATGGAAGATTCCTGGAAGAGTTGGTGATTCACCGATAATAGGAGCTGGGCTCTATCTTGATAACGAGGTTGGAGCAGTTGCAGCGACAGGCAGAGGAGAGGAAATGATCCGATCTTGTGGTTCATTTTTAGGTGTTGAGCTCATGAGAAATGGCAGATCCCCGCAGGAGGCCTGCGAGGATGTCTGCAAAAGAATAATCGATATTAACGGCGGTCCGTCAAAAGTTGATTTTAACGATAAGATCGTTGCTCTTTCAAAATCTGGCGAAGTTGGCTGTGCTGCGATTCGCGGGAAAAAAGGTCAAGAGCCTGAAGTTGCTACATGGTCCAAAAAAGGACTTAAGATAACAAAAGGAACGTATTTGATTTAATCGTTTTCTATAATAGCTGAGTTTAATTTGCTTTTTTCAAGAGCCAGGGTCTCATTTTGCTCGGCCTTTAGCCCAAATAGCTCATCAAATACACCATCATAGTAAGCATAGCCTAAA
>CENX01207647.1_pt1 | contig 21144 bp, 19 predicted proteins | sample 361321 | NCBI WGS metagenome assembly CENX01 (sample SAMEA2619678, study PRJEB7988) | marine metagenome | isolation source: saline water (ENVO:00002010), including | reverse complement strand
CCAATTTACTGTCGCACGATTACCTTGTATTAGCGATCAATTGTCTTCTGAGAGAGAAAGAAGCCCTCTTATTGGCCTTTTGGAGGTATCGGCAACGCTCTATCAAAAGTAAAAAGTCTCCTCAGCCATTGATCTCCCAGCCTTTGCGATACTCTTTTGTAAGAAGTTTGTTCGCAGCTTCATCATTAGTAATTCGGAAATTTTTGGCATCCCAATCAAGCGTCTGACCGGCACGGTGGGCCACATTCCCGAGCAAATTATGTTCAATTAATGACCCTGAGTAATCGAAGTTACAGAGTGTTTCCCCTTCGCCACGGCAGGCCTTCAGCCATTCATTGTAGTGACCTGCGGAGGGCGCGATTGACTGCTCGGGCCTCTGGTAATCTTTAAACTTGGCCGACGGGCTAAGGATATTTTTACCATAATCGGAAACCAGAACTCCGTTTTCACCAACGAACGCCACCCCGATGCCCCACTTATCAATTACAGTGTCGTTACCCACCATAGGCTGAAGAACCTCGCTCCGGCGCTTCATTCCTTCCGGTCCATGATACCACACCACCTTCAAATCGTCAGGATGCTGCCAGGTGATTTCCTGCCATGGTGCAGCTCCAATCGAATCAGGCGCTGGGCCCTGCGAGGAAATCTTAGTTGGGTGCCGAAGCTTCAAAGCCCACCACGCCAAATCAATCAAATGACTTCCCATATCTCCAGGAACGCCATTTCCGAACTCCCAACGACGATTCCAATTCAAATTGCCGCCCTTCCAATATCCTTCATTGTATGCTCGATCGGCCGCTGGCCCAAGCCAGACATCCCAGTCAAAGTAATCAGGCACTGCCTGCTTCTCTAAAACGGCCTGTTCCACATCTCGAATGCTCCGACTGCACCAGACATGCGCTTCTTTCACCCGACCAATCGCCCCCGCTTGAATTAACTCTACGGCGCGACGATAACTCCCCCCGGCATGAATTTGCGTTCCCATTTGAGTCGCAATCTTCCCCTTTGCTTTTGCATATTCCTCCTGCATCCAACGAGCTTCCTGAACTGTATGAGCCAGCGGTTTCTCACAATACACATGTTTCCCAGCCCTCATCGCTGCAATCGCCGCCGGCGCATGATGGTGGTCCGCCGTGCTGATCACCACCGCATCAATCTCTGGATTGCTTACCACTTCGCGCCAATCCGTCGTCGTCTTTGCTCCCTTAAATCTTTTCTGTACCGCCTCAAGTGTCTTCCGATTGATATCGCAAAGGGTATGGATATTCTCTGCCTTTACTCCATTCAAGTTTGCTCCCCCTCGACCCCCAGAGCCGATGATTCCCATATTAAGTTTTCCGTTTGGCGACTCACCCCTCACCACCGAGGGAGCAAGGGCGGAAGCGATACCAAAGCCGACAAACTTTCTTCGGCTAAAATTTGAGATCTGTTTGTTCATAATTATTAATCGATTTTGTTATGGATTTCGACAAGTTTGCGATCTCGATGGCGTATTGCAAGACCATGATTCTAAAAAAATTCCGAAACCAATCGATTCTCGGAGCCATCTTCCTTGGCGTCTTTGTCGCTCCAAGCTTCTCTGATGAGAAAGAGACTAAAATCAAAACTACTTCCGACCTAAAAAAGGCATTTATTGACGGCACCGGGCAAGGGTGGCGTGAGCTCACCGGCGAAGATTTTGTGAATGTGAACTGCCATCCAAAAACCTGGACCTGGGACGGCGGGCACGCCTCCTGCACCGGCAATCCAGTAGGCGTCATTCGGATGAAAAAGCGCACCAAAAACTTTGAACTCGTCTGCGAGTGGATGCACAAAAAGCACGCGGGAAACTCCGGGATTTTCGCTTGGGCCAGCCCCGCTTCAATCGAGAAACTCGCCGCGGGAAAAGGCCGCCTCCCCGACGGCATTGAAATCCAGGTTCTCGACCTTGGTTACGAAACCAACTGGGAGAAAAGTAAAGGCACACCTTCTGATTGGTTTACCTCCCACGGTGATGTCTTCCCCACCGGACCAGCTAAAATGAAGCCCTTCCCACCTATCGCTCCAAACGGCAAACGCAGCTTCCCGACCAAACGTCTCACCAAAGGTATCAACGAGTGGAACCACTATTACATCCGAGCCATTAATGGCGAGGTGCGCCTTTGGGTAAATGGCGAAGAAGTTTCGGGCGGAACCAACTGCAACCCCGCCGAAGGCTACCTCTGCCTTGAATCCGAAGGTTCCCCCATCGAGTTCAAAAACATTCGGCTCCGGATTTTGCCTTAAAATGGCCGCCGCTACCAAGAAGAACCCCAGACAAATCCTCAATAAACTATTTTATTAAGGCCCGTTGAAGACCCCTTTTCCCAACAGGTCAAAGCCCCGCAACACGCGGATTTTTCACCTGCATCAAGATCAGATCAGACAGCAACGTGTAAAGAGAGTAATCGGATCAATCAAATCCTACTGCGACTGACCACCAACCAGCTCATTGATACTGATAATTACATCGCGCGCCTGAGACATCGGATTCACGGCTCGATCGTGGTGCACCAAAACTCCATTCCGAAACAGGAAAGTCTCGCGACGTGGCTTGCTCTTGGGATGTTCGATTCGATAGGCCTCACAAATTACTCCGGTCGTATCGCAGAGAAGGGGAAAGGGAATATCGAACTTGTCCGAGAAAGACCGTTGCTCGGCAATCGTGTCCATGGAGACGCCAGTCACCTGAATCTTGTTTTCCGTCAATATCGTAAATGCAGACCGCAGCGATTTCACTTGCTTGATTCATCCCGGCGTATCGGCTTTTGGATAAAAGAAAACGACCGCCCACGGACCAGACGTGGCAGTCTTCATATTTACTTCTTGCCCAAATTGATCCGTTGCGGATACCGCTGGTGACCGCCAACCATTCATGTGAGGTTCCACATTTTCGTAAACCGTGCACGCCGTCGTAAAAACTGCGAAGCAGGATAGAAAAGAACAACACACAGCTTTCACGAAAGTCACTCTGCTGGATCAAATCAACCTCGGCAATCAGTCTTTCAAATTCTCAGCAAGGAATCCCAGTGAAACTAAAAACCGATCCATCTCTTTCACCGTCTCATCATATTTCGACGTGTTAAAAAAACCGTGCGCCTGTTCCTTATAAAGGAGCAACTCAGAACGAACTCCCGCCTCCTTCATGAGAAGTCGATACTTCTTCGCTGTCGCTACTGGGATCAACTTGTCCTTAGTGCCCAGAAACACGATCGTAGGAGGAGTCTCTTTATCAAGATTGTGCATCGGCGAGATCTGTTTCCAGTAATCCTTCACCCTGCTATGACCATATCCTTTCGGGCCATTATCATAGACCGGATTAAAGAGCACCAATGCATCTGGCTTAGAGGAAACCGACACATCCTCGCCCTTTTCGAGAATACCCTTCGTCGTGCCAGTCGCCGCCGCCACATGTCCTCCTGCCGAGCCCCCACCAGCAGCCAGCTTGCTGGGATCAATCCCCAATTTATCCGCATGGGAACGAACCCATCGAACCGCCGAATTTCCATCTTTAACACACTCGAGGGGCGACGTTCCATTGCGGCTCTTGACTCGATACTCTGCTGAAATCGCCACCATTCCACGCTTCGCAAGATAATCGCATTGTGGATAAAACTGAGAGGGCGTTCCACCGCTCCAACCACCACCAAAGAAAAAAACAATCGCTGGCTTCCGATCACTCGCCTTGTGACCTTCAGGATTAAAAATGTGAAGCTGAAGCTCAACATTTCCGATCTTTTTGTAAGTCTTTTGCTCGTCAGGGATTAGCGTCTCGGCGAACGCCATGGAACAGGCAACGACAAGTGATAAAATAAACTTCATGAAAATAAATACGTCTCAAGATTACATCATTCTTCGTAAGACAGTGTGACAATCCTACGGACGTTCTCCGACTTTCCAGTCCACCGCTCTTGGATTCTCTCTTACTCTTCCCATTCCCTCGACTGTTAGCCAACCAATCGCCACCAGAGCCCCTATTAAAAAGAGCCAAATCAACAGGCGTCCAAACCATGGTTCCCCAACCGGTTCATGAATTCGCAATGCAGGACTTCGCTCATCAACGAATGGAATCGGATTGGTCTCCTCCTTCTTCTTCGGAAATTTCAGCTGTTTAATCGCTAGGCTCGCCAACAACTGACGGACTTGCTCTTTGGCATCATAATTCGTGCCCGGGCTTCTCCCTGCGGCAATATCCGAAAACCATCTGAAATAATCGATTTGAAAGACACAGCTTTCAGGACTCTCTCCGGAAAAAAAAATCTCAGCAGTATCGAAATTTACCACCCCCGCCATTCGCCCAAAATCATTCAGCAATTGATTGGCATGTTTCGAAACTGTCTGTATTTCCTGCTCCTCAATTTTAATCTCACTTACCAATTTTCCTTTCTCCCACCGCGACATCACCCACGGAATTCCTTTTTCATCCAAACCACAGTCCAGCACTTCAGTTAAAGACGAGTGCCGAAGAGCCTTGAGTTCCGCCAAAGCCCCTCGAAGATTCTGCGACCGCTTCAGATGCTCACGGTCATCTTCTTCCAATAAAATACGCGTGAGCCTCAAGATAGTTCCGTCGCTCCCTCGAACCCGGTGAACCGTGCGAGTCTGGCTCTGCTCGATAAGGTTCTGAATCTGAAATTTTGCGGTCATTAATTTACGGGATCTCAATTTAACCAAGCCAACGACAACGCGTCCAGCGAATCTCCAAGCCAGAAATCCCCTTCGCCTTTTTCATACCATCCGTTAACCTCCTTCTATGGCTCACATCCAAGATCTTCTTCAGGAAATCTCTCTTCTTTCATCGACCTCTGCCACTCTTGGCTGGGACCAAGAAACCTATTCGCCCGCACGATCGGTCGTGCATCGAGCTAAACAACTCGCTTACCTCCAAGGCAAAATCCACAAGCTTCAAACCTCAGACGAATTTTGTGAGGGTCTCGCCTCCCTTGATCCTGCCAACCAACGCGAACTCACCCACCGCTACGAACGAGCCACCAAGCTGCCACAGGAACTTGTAGAGCGCGACTCCGAAACATCCTCACTCGCCAAGGCCGCCTGGTCCGAGGCTCGTGAAAAAAACGAATTCCAAACCTTCGCTCCCCACCTTGCCAAGCTCCTCGAAATCGCCCGTGAAAAGACTGACCACTGGGGCTTCGAAGATGAACCCTACGACGCTCTTCTTTGTGAATACGAACGTGGAGCTAAAACCCGCGAAATTGCCGCCCTCTTTGAATCCATTGATACCGAGCTCGCAGAAATCGCCGCCGCCGCTGTTGAAAAATCATCCGTCATACCCGCCGATTTTCTTCACGGCCCCGCCCCGATCGAAGCTCAACAAACCTTAAACCGCGAAATAGCTGAATCTCTCGGCTTCGACTTTGCCCAAGGTCGAATCGACACCACCGCCCACCCCTTCTGCACCACCCTCGGACCTGCCGACGTCCGCCTGACCACTCGTTACGAAAATAACGACTTCTCTTCTTCGCTCTTCGGCGTCATGCACGAAACCGGCCACGGGCTTTACGAACAAGGCCTTCCCGCCTCCCACTTCCACCTTCCTTCGGGCCAAGCCGTCTCCCTTGGCATTCACGAATCCCAATCACGCCTCTGGGAAAATCACGTTGGTCGCTCCCGCCCCTTTTGGGAAAAATGGTATCCCCGCGCCCAAGAACTATTTCACCATCTTAGCGAAATCTCGCTCGATGAATTCCTCCCCGCTGTTAATCGTGCCGCTTATTCCCCAGTCCGCGTCGAAGCTGACGAAGCCACTTACGATCTCCACATTCTCCTCCGCTTCAAACTCGAACGCGCCCTCCTCGCAGGAGCCCTGGAAGTCGTAGATGTTCCCGCTGCATGGAATGACGAATTCGAAAAACTCTTCGGATTCAGACCCAAAACTGATTCCGAGGGCTGTCTTCAGGACATTCACTGGTCCATGGGTGGCCTCGGATACTTCGCTACTTATTCGCTAGGAAATATCAATTCCGCCCAACTCTTCGAAGCTGCCATGAAAGATGAGTCCACCTCCTCTGCTTTTATAAAAGGCGACTTCCTTCCTCTGCTCGGCTGGATGCAAAAGAACATCCACCATCATGGCTCCAATCTCTTTCCTCAAGATCTAATGGAACAAGCCACTGGATCCAAAACTGATCCAAAACCCTATCTCCAGCATCTCCGTAGTCGTTTCACCAATGAGCTTGGATAGCATTCAACTGGCCACTTGACCTAAGGTTTAAGCTCTATGGCCCTCGATCGTAGCTAAGGGCTAAGAATACAAAATGCGCCACTTGACTTATCTTATTATTTCGACTATTCTAGAATTATGAAAATAAGGGAGGCCAGTATTGCTTTGTTCGCACTTGCGCAAGAATCCCGATTAGAAGTGTTTCGACTCCTCGCTAAAAACAGTCCAGATGGTCTTTGCGCCGGAGATCTTTCAAGGGCCCTAGACATTCCCAAACCCACCCTTTCTTTCCACCTCAAGGAATTGAGCACCGCAGGTCTGATCGATTCGGAGAAAAACGGACGCTCCATCAAGTATCGGCTCCAAGATAAGAGAATGTCCCAACTAATGGCATTCCTCACTGAAGATTGCTGCCAGGGACGGCCCGAACTTTGCTGCCCAAAAAAACCCAATATTTCTTAACAAGCATTACAAAAAAATCATGCCTACAAAAATTGGAATTAACGGATTTGGCCGTATCGGCCGACTCGATCTCCGCGCAGCCTTCGACTCGGAGGAGCTAGAATTTGTCCATATCAATGAACCTCATGCCAACGCGCAGGCTGCTGCACACCTTCTTGAGTTCGATACCGTGCACGGTCGCTGGGATCACGAAATCACCGCAGATGAACAATCGATCACAATTGATGGGCAGACCATCAGCTATTCATCAGCCGACACCCCAGGTGCCGTTGATTGGGCTGAAAAAGGAGTAGAGCTCGTTCTAGAATGCTCTGGCAAATTCAGAACTCCAGCTCTTCTCCAACCCTATTTTGATCAGGGGATCAAAAAGGTCATCGTCGCAGCTCCAGTCAAGGACGGCGCCCTCAATATCGTGGTTGGGTGCAATGAACATCTCTATCAACCCGATGCGCACCACCTCATCACCGCCGCTTCCTGCACCACCAATTGCATCGGCCCAGTAGTCAAGGTCATCAACGAAACCTTCGGTATAAAACACGGCATGATTACCACCCTTCACGATCTCACCAACACCCAGATCATCGTGGATGCTCCTCATCCAGACCTCAGACGAGCTCGCTCTGCAATCAACTCGCTTATCCCGACAACCACTGGATCGGCCACCGCCATTACCATGGTTTATCCCGAATTAAAGGGCCGCCTCAACGGCGTGGCTGTTCGCGTCCCTATGCTCAACTCGTCCCTAACCGACTGTGTCTTCGAATTGGAAAAAGAAAGCTCCGTCGAAGAAGTCAACGCAGCGCTCAAGACAGCATCGGAAGGCGAACTCAAAGGAATTCTCGGCTACGAGGAACGACCACTGGTTTCGGCCGACTACGTCAACGATCCCCGTTCAGGAATCGTCGATGCACTCTCCACCATGATGGTGAACGGGACCCAGGTTAAATTGCTCGTCTGGTATGATAATGAGTGGGGCTATTCCAATCGAATGATGGACCTCACAAAGATCGTGGCCTCATCCCTTTAAGAGATGAACAAAAAGAATTACGTGATTGTCACTGCCGCCTACTGGGGGTTTACCCTCACAGACGGCGCTTTGAGAATGCTCGTTCTTTTGCACTTTCATGAAAGGGGGCTTAACCCGATCCAACTGGCCTTTCTCTTCCTCCTCTATGAATTCTGCGGAATTCTAACCAACCTTTTCGGAGGTTGGTTAGCCTCTAACAAGGGGCTCAAAATCACTCTCACCTCCGGGCTCTCTCTCCAAATCATCTCGCTAATACTTCTCTCCTTAGTCAATCCCAACTGGGGACTTTGGCTTGCGGTAGGCTACATTATGGGGACCCAAGCCCTTTCTGGTGTGGCTAAAGACCTCACAAAAATGAGCTCAAAGAGCGCAGTCCGCGTGCTCCTTCCCAAAGAAGACCCCGAGACTCAATCCGGGCTCTTCCGCTGGGTCGCCATCCTCACCGGATCCAAAAACGCCCTCAAAGGGGTTGGCTTTCTTCTCGGTGGAGTTCTCCTCGCTAGCCTTGGATTTCAATGGAGCCTTTGGGTTATGGCAATCGCCCTCGGCCTGGTTTTGCTCAGTTCGATTTTTGGACTCCAAGGAAACCTGGGCCGCTCAAAGCAGAAGACAAAATTCCAAGAACTTTTCTCGAAGTCGCGGGAAATAAACGTCTTGTCCTTTGCTCGATTCTTCCTCTTTGCCTCCCGCGACATTTGGTTCGTGGTGGCCCTCCCCGTTTTCCTCAGCGCCCACCTGGGTTGGGATTTCACCGCGATCGGTTCCTTCATGGCGATCTGGGTCATCGGATACGGTATCGTGCAGGCCTCCGCTCCCGCCATTGCCAAGAAAAAGGGCGATGTTGGCCGCACGGCCACAACGACTCTTGCTTGGGGAATTGCCCTCACCATGGTCACCGTTGCTATCGCGGTGGGGGTGCAATTTGAATGGAATCTCACAAAGACTGTCCTCGGAGGACTCATTCTTTTCGGAATCGTCTTCGCTATGAATTCGGCCCTTCATTCCTACCTCATCTTGGCCTACTCGGATTCGGACAAAGCAGCCCTAAACGTTGGCTTTTACTACATGGCCAACGCCGGCGGCCGACTTTTTGGCACCTTGCTTTCAGGCCTCATCTATCAATGGCACGGACTTTCGGGATGCATGTGGACCAGCTCAATCTGCGTCATTATTGCGGCTTCCACCGTCGTTGCGCTGCCACGGAATCGGGATCGTGTGAACCCAGTTTCCTAAGCTCAAGGAAAACAAAAAATCCACCGTCAACTCGTGACGATGGATCTGAAATTAGCTGGATGAAAGCTACTTCGCCTTTTTAGCAGCAAGCTCTTTAATCTTGATATTCTTGAAGCTCACGATGTCTCCGTGACCACAAAAAGCGATGTGGCCTTCACGGCGCTTCGCTCCTTGATGCTTCGGCTTGGTCTTATTGATGTCATCGAGGTTGGCCTCCATTATAACCGTGCCATTCAGCTCCACTTTTACCTTAGCACCATCGATGGTCACTACCTCTTTATTCCACTCACCAACCGGCTTGAGATGACCTTTCTTGGCAGCGACTAAGGTATAAAGCCCACCGTGGAATTGGAAGTCCTTAAGATTAGCATACTTAGGGTGGGTGTTGTCGAGGATCTGGATCTCCATACCAGTGTAAGCAGCATCGCCTTGACCTGGGTAGTGAATCCCAAGTCCGTTGTTTGCTCCTGGAGTAAGCTTAAATTCAAAGTGTAAGACATAGTTGGAATACTGCTTTTCGGTCTTCAGAACGCGGCACTTTCGAGTCGAAGTGATGGTGCCATCTTTGACCTCGTAACCAGCTTGCTCAGCCTTGCCGGCAGCACCCCAATTGGCAAAATCCTTGCCGTTAAAAAGATCAACGAATTCCCCCGCGCAGGCGGAGCTGATGGTGGCGATCGCCAGTAGCATTGCTTTCATAATTTTTTAGGTTTTGGGGTTTAGAGTTCTACGGTTTTACCAGTGCGAAAGCTTTCATCGGCCGCTGCAACAATACGCATAGAGCTGATAGCATCGTCCATGTGGTCCCCAAGATCGGTATCTTCTAAAATCGCTTTAAGGAAGTATTCCTGCTCACGATAGCACAATCCGTCGTGATCCGGCTCATCGTCGGTGGTAATCCAATCGTCTTCTTTCACAAACTGACCTTCGTCATTGAGTTCGCTGTGATGGAGTCTCAACGCTTCGGTCTTGCTGTGGGAATCGACATCCGCTGAAGCCCCCTCCCCACTCGCATCTTTGGCGGAGATCGTAACGCAACCTTTCGGACCAACGACGTCCTTAACGAAAAAGGCGGTTTCGCTCATCATGGGACCCCAGCCGGCTTCATACCAACCAACACTTCCATCTTCAAAGGTCACCTGTAGCTGGCCGTAGTTCACCATTCCTTCTGGAAGTTCATCAGTCAGGCGGGCTCCAATTCCACTGACGCGGACCGGCTTGCTTCGGGTCATTTGGCACATCACATCGACGTAGTGAACTCCACAATCCACAATAGGAGAAATGGACGACATCAAGTTTTTATGCGTCTCCCAATTGGCGCCACTCGACTGCTGATTCAGGTTCATCCGCATCACAAGCGGCTTACCAAGACTGTGAGAGACCTCGATGAATTTGATCCAACTGGGGTGGTGCCGGAGGATATAGCCGATCACCAACTTACGTCCAGTCTCGCGGGCCTTGGCAACGATCTCTTCGGCTTCCGCGACCGTTTCAGCAAGAGGCTTTTCGATAAAAACATCAGCCCCAGCTTCCATCGCTGCATTTGCAAAATCAGCGTGGGTATCCGGGTAGGTTGAGATGGAGACTGCATCCGGTTTGGTCGCCTCAAGGGCTTCATAATAATCACCAAACTCAGGATAGCTTGCTTCGAGATCTTCATTGAGTGCCCTACGGCTCCCCTCAGAACGGGTAACAATCCCGCAGATCTCAAACCCATCGATCGCATGGTATGCCCGGGCATGGGAAGTCCCCATGTGACCCGCGCCAACACATAATACTTTAATCGTCTTGCTCATGATTTTGAAATTCTTTTTCCTGCTCCGCTGCAATCTCGGGATCACCCTTGGGAGGCCCTTTTTTTAAAACTTTGATTGCTTTGAAAAACTTCACCATCCCACCAATTGTACAACCAATAATGACTACGATGATCGCAACAGCCGCAAAGTCACCGACGTGGAAAGCGAGGATCATTCCTCCGTCGGCTCAGTTCCCGTTTTATCTTTGAAGAACAACAAGAAAATGCCCAGCACACCAGCTGCGAAGATTGCCGGGAACATCCACAGTTTCTTCCACTCCATTGCTTTAAGCTGGGACATGCGGGCTTCGCCCTTTTCCTTCTCCAGTAATTCAGCCTGAGCCACAAGCTTATCTGTCTTACTCTCCTCGATCCTTTCTCTCACTGCCGTAAGCTCCTTCTCCTTAGCAGCTACAACGTCTCCGTATTCCGCCACTGCTGCCGGAGAAGCAGACTTCTCGACATAACCAGCAACTTGAGCCCCGATGAGCATTCCAATCCCAAGCGTGAACAGGACCAACAAACCCTGGGCTTGCGCCCGGATATTGCCGGGAGCTTTTTTATCAGTGTAAATTTGGCCGGTCACAAAGAAGAAATCGTAACAAATGCCGTGAATGATGACCCCCATCAGAATCATCCAAACAATTTGGTCGGGAGCTCCAAAAGCAAAAAGGAAGTAACGACCGACCCACGCGAGCATACCAATCGCGAGCATCCATTTTACCCCAAGTCGGGCAAAGAAAAATGGCATCACAAGCATAAAGAAAATCTCTGACATCTGCCCGTAACTCATGGTCTGGCCGATCGGAAGTTCTGCCATTTCGACTACCCGGCTCGTGATCTGATAATAAAAGGCCAACGGGATACAGATCAGCATCGAGCTCAATAAGAAAACGAGATAAGAACGGTCCTTGAGCATGACTAGGGCATCAAGTCCTAAGACATCTTTAATACCAGCTTTTCCAGTTGCTGTTGGGGGGGTTGAAGGAAGGGCAAAACTAAACAGTCCGAGGAGCACGGCAGCGCCGGCCGCTAGGTAAAACATCTCCACTTGCTTGTCCCAAACCAGGAATGAGAGGCTCAAGCCAGCAATAATCCAGCCAATGGTTCCAAAAACACGTATCAACGGGAATTGTTTCTCAGCACTCTGGATATTCTTCATCGCGATCGTGTTGGTCAAAGCGAGAGTTGGATAGTAGCACAGCATGTGGCCGAAAAATGCCCAGTTGATAACACTTGGATTGACGCCGGGCTTCATCATTCCCGCTGCCACAAACATGATGACACCCCCGAGGAGATGGAGGGCAGCCAATACTTTTTGGGCTGGGAAATAGCGGTCTGCGATCATGCCCACAAAAAACGGGGAGAGAATTCCGGCTATCGGACCCACGGAATAGGTCCAACTAAAATCACCTGCGGTAAATCCAATTGTGCCCAGATAATTAGGAGCTGTGACATACCATGCTCCCCAGATGAAAAACTGGAGAAACATCATAATCGACAGCTTGGCTGTCGTGCTAGAATTGGAATTGCTCATTGTTTTGTTTAGTATGGGTAGATTTTCTTTTCAAGCCTCAACCCGCGAACGTTTGCGGTAGGAACTCGGAGTCATTTCGTACATGCGCCGGAAGGCACGGGTAAAACTAGTGAGGGAGCCGAAGCCGGTGCGCCCAGCAATCACGCCGAGGTCGAGTTCGCCTTGCTCTAGAAGATAAGTAGCCCGCACAAGACGGACCGATCGCACGAAGTTACCCAGAGAAACTCCGGCTCCATCGCGAAAAACTGCGCGCAGGTAGCTTTCAGAGACCCCCATCGCCCTTGCAAGGGCCGGCATAGCGAGATCATCCTCGAGGTTTTCCATGACGTATTTCTTGATCTGTGCCACAAGGTCGGTATCCGGTTCGGCTTTGTTTTGCGCAGGCTCTGCGGTTTCCATCACTTCGAAGACCTTGCCGAGGGCGATACTGCTCTGCAGTCCATCCCCATTTTGAAATTTTGCCAGGAATTCCACAAGCAAACTAATGGCATGATCATTCATTTTACGGCCACCCGAACGCCAAAGCTCGAGTATTTGACGGGCCGAGCCCTCAAGATCAAAGGTCACGTATAGCCACGTAAACTTTTCAGGTAAATCGATGTAATAATGAATTTGGTGGGGGAAGAGTAAATGGGCTTCTTCTTGATGAATCTGACGGGTGTTGGTCTCCACTCCCATGCTTCCGTTACCTTCTAAAGCAACCAGAAGCACGTATCGGGAGTGCTGGTCGTAACGACCTGCCTTGGCTGAAATTCCATCCCAACCACTAGTCCGGTGATCCTGCGCCATCCGACAAAATGAAACGATTTCGCGAGGCAAAATCTCGCCACCCCAGTCTACGCCATTGAAATAATCGTCCGGCTGCGGAAGACTTCTAGCTATTTCGATGAGCTTTTTGTTAGTGAACATCTTTTCATGATCCTGCCGCATCACCATCAAGAAACCAGCCGACATTTATGTGATTTTGCAAAAAGCTTGCTGGGACCTCTGGTCCAACTTCTCCGCATATAGCTCGATGCACGATTTCTTTCTTGGATGCACCGCGAGCCATCAAAACTACCCGCTCTGCCTCCAAAATCGAAGCCACACCCATTGTAATGGCATGAGTTGGCACATTTTCCTCGCCCCCAAAGCTTGGCGCAGCATCTATGATGGTTTTACGGGCTAGAGTCACGCGGCGGGTCCGGCTATTCAGCGAGCTTCCTTTCTCATTAAAGCCAATATGACCTTCGCCTCCGATACCGAGAAGCTGCCAATCAATTCCACCCGCAGCCTGAATCGCCGCTTCATATTCAGCGGCCGCTCGATCTGGATCGTCCGAAACCGATGGCGGAACTGAGACGTTTTCTTGTTTCACATCGACATGATCAAAAAGATTTCTCCACATCTCGCACCAGTAGCTTCGTTCATGATCACGTCCCAAACCCTCATACTCATCAAGGTTAAAGCTGATCACGTTAGCGAACGAAAGCCCTTCCTCCCGGTGCCGACGGATCAATTCATCATAGAATGGGAGCGGCGTGCTGCCCGTAGCAAGCCCCAGAACGGCACACTTTCCTTGCTCAGCACGAGCTACCAGAAGAGACTCAACTTCATCAGCAAGGACGCGACAAAGCTCGTCAACTTCTCCCACTTGCACCTCTTGCGATCCAATTTGAACTTTTTTCATGTAAATCGAAATAGCTTGTTGACGCCTTACGTAACCAGTTTCGACTATTGTTCAAGCCTCTCTTTTTTCGTCGCAAGATCGGACAAAAGCAGCGAGCCTATAACGAGACAATAAAACAGCTCTTTAGCAAAACCATGGACCAAAATCGACGTACTATCCTGAAGACCGGCTCTGCAGCAGGCCTTGCCGCATCTATTCCCGGAATTATCAAGGCGCAAAACTCGCCAGACCAAATCAAAATTGGAGTCATCGGCTGTGGTGGCCGCGGCAGTGGCGCTCTCGGCCAGGCCATGAGCGCTGATCCAAATGTGGTCCTTTGGGCCATTGGTGACGCTTTCGAAGGCGGGGTCAAGAATGCCCTCGGAGTCGGTGGCCGCTTTAACGAGCGCATGCAGGCAACCAAGGAGCGACAGTTCATCGGATTGGATGCCTATAAAGGTGTGATGTCATCCGGCGTCGACGTCGTCCTCCTCTGCACTCCTCCCCACTTCCGCCCGCAGCACCTCCGTGCTGCTGTCGAAGCTGGAATCCACGCTTTCGTCGAAAAGCCCATGGCGATCGACATGCCAGGCATCAAGTCAGTCATCGAGTCCGCTCAGATGGCTAAAAAGAAAGGCACAGCCATCCAACACGGATACTGCTGGCGATATTCTCCGGCTAACCGCGAGCTCTTCAAACAGATTCACTCAGGTGACCTTGGCCGCGTTGTTTCTATTTACGGAACCTACTTAGCTAGCCCGGTCGCCCCGCTTTCCAACGCCACCAAGAAGCCCGAGGGCATGGGCGATGTGGAATTCCAGACCCGTTACTGGCAGAACTTTGAGTGGCTCAATGGCAGCCCCCTGGTCGAGCAATGCATCCACATCGTGGATAAGGTCGCTTGGACCATGAACGACGAAGCCCCCATCGCTGCGATCGCCAATGGAGGCCGCGCTCATCGAGAAGATCAGTCTAATGTCTTCGACCACTACGACGTCACTTACGAATACGCCGGTGGGGTTTATGCCCACGTCAAACAACGCCAAATGATGAACACACATGGCGAAAACATCCACCGTGTCATCTGTGAAAACGGAACAGCCGTGGGACCTTGGAACGTCTTCACCCTCGATAAAGAGGGCAAGAAAAACTGGCGCTTCCGCAAAGAGAAAGATCAGGAGAATAATATGTATCAGGTTTGCCACAACGAGTTCTTCGCCGCTCTGCGAGCTGGGAAAATCGTTAACACTGGCGAACAAATGGCCAAGTCCACCGCTCTCGGGCTCCTAGGTCGCGAAGCCGCTCACACCGGCAAGCGAATTACCTGGGAAGACTACTGGAAGAGCGAGGAAGATCAGGCTCCGGATGACATCAAGTTCACTGACTCCTTCCCCGTCGCCCCCATCCCACAACCTGGTCGCGAGCGCAAGCAAACCAAACCATCCCGAGCATAATCACTCGAAACTGCCGACTTTCCAAGCGCGCACGGTGATCCGTGCGCGCTTTTTCTAGGCACATTCTCCTGTCATGGAGAATTGTCAGGCCATTTCGCAATTGTTACCATCCGTCCCATGAATCCACTTTTCCCCGCCCTTATGGCGTCTGCTTTCATCCTTTCTGCCAGTGGCGAACTCATGCCCACCTCTGCTGAAGTTTTTGGGGGGAAATACGCGAGCCTGGATAACCGCGCCACTTCCGACTGGTGGACACGCCAAGGACCACAGCGCAAAAACCGCAAAGCCATGATCAACCTCGATGTTCCGCGCGATAAGGTCATCGGATTCGCTATCTACACTCTCGAGGGCAGCTCGCTCAAGATGACGGCTCAACTTTTCCCACTCAAGCCAGACGAGTCGCAGGAAATCCGCCTAGAGCTTAAAAAAGGCGACACCTGGAAGGAAATCGCCAAACAAAAAATCATCTATCCTGGCTGGTCCGCTCACTTTCGCATTAACAATTGGGATGGAACCAAAGACCATGTTTATCGGCTCCGTCACGCCGAAAAAGCCACCTTTGAAGGCAAGATCCGACGCGAGCCCACCGACAAGGAAACCATTATCGTCGGGAACCTCTCCTGCAACTCATCCCGCACTACCGGGCCCCGCCCTCTTATCTTAAAGAACCTCATCGCGCAGGATCCCGATGTTTTATTTTTCGCGGGCGACCAAACTTATCACCACACCCAACACACCTCTGGCTGGCTTGAGTTCGGCATGCAGTTCCGTGATATCATGCGCGACCGACCAACCATTACCATCCCCGATGACCATGATATCGGCCAAGCCAACCTTTGGGGTGAAAGCGGCATCCAAGCCACCAATGCGGCCGGACCAAGCGGTGGATATTTCTACGCGCCCGAATACGTCAATATGGTCCAGCGCCAACAAACTTGGCATCTCCCCGACCCCGTTGACCCAAAGCCCATCAAACGCAATATCGGCGTCTATTTTACAGATCTTACCTACGCTGGTATCTCTTTTGCGATCCTTGAAGACCGCAAGTTCAAAACTGGTCCAGAAGGGACGATCCCAAAAATGGGACCTCGCCCTGACCATATCAACGATCCCAAGTACGACCGAAAATCCGTGGATGTCAAAGGTCTTAAGCTGCTCGGTGACCGTCAGCTAAAATTCCTCAACAACTGGTCACAAGACTGGACCGGTGCTGAGCAAAAAGTCGTCCTCAGCCAAACCGCTTTTTGCGGTGCCGTTCACATTCACGGCTCACCTACCAATCGACTACTTGCCGATCTCGATTCTAACGCTTGGCCGCAAACTGGTCGAAATAATGCCCTCCGCGAAATCCGCCGAGCCAACGCCACCCACCTGTGCGGAGACCAGCACCTTGCCGTGTCTGTTCGCCATGGAATTGACGCTTTTGACGACGGGCCTTATGCCTTCACTTCCCCCGCCCTTGTAAACACTATTTACGGTCGTTGGTGGCATCCTGCTGACGCCAAGGCCGGGCCAAACCCTGTTCCTAATTCCCCGCTCCCTTGGACCGGAAATTATCTCGATGGACTCGGCAACAAAATAACGATGCTAGCTTACGCGAACCCAATCAACCGCAGCAACGAAAAGCAACGTTCCGACGGATATGGCCTCGCCCGATTTAATAAAAGAAGCGGTCAGGTCACCTTTGAATGCTATAAGCGTTTTACCGACATCACCAAAGATAAGGATTGCCAATTTGCGGGCTGGCCTCTCACTTTTAATTTTAACGATAACGATGGCCGCAAAGCCACCGGCCATCTTGAATACAACGTCGATTTCCAGCATCCGGTCGTACAAATCATCAACGAAAGGACTGACGAAATCCTCTACACAAAGCGGGTGAAAAAATCCAAAGGTAAGCTCCCTGTCTACTCTACAGATCCTCACACCATTAAGATTGGTAAAGACAAGCCTGTTCGCGTTTTCAAAACAGGACTCACCGCCAAAAAATGACGCTAGAGTGTTGCCTAAACAGTACAAAAAATTAACAGGGCGACGAAATTAGAAATCACCTCTCTCTCTTCTTCAATTTCTGGAGTATCGTACCAAGTGCATCCAATGCCGCGCCGAATGTTTTTCTAGTGACTTTGATAGTAGTAGTCGCTGTTTCCCGACAACTTCGAACGGGATTTTGACGAGTCAGCGCCAAGTCAACCCTATCAGGAGAAAACAAGCCCTAGTCCTTCGCACCATCTTTTTGACATCATGGTTTTTGCTCAAGTCGCTAATACGACACACTCTCGCTTCTTGGCTGGGGAAAAACTTAAACCTCCCCAAAGTGACAAGACAAAGAGGTAATCAGAATTTAGGCTACCACCCCAATGTTTTTAGCATCCTAAATTGTGGAATCGGTTGATCCCCGCTTATTTCGATCATTCCAATCCTAAGAAAATATCTACACACCAACACCCCCCTTAATGCAGTTTTTTTAACATTTTGGTTGCTTGTCAGATATTTTGATGCAGTTTTTCCAGCAAATGAAGTCATTGATCATTATTTCCGTTGCCGCCGTTCTTTTCTCCTCTTGTTCATCGCCCTTTTCTTCCTCCGCAGGAATGGCTCCGGATGCCGCTTATTCCAAACGTCAGATTCAGCGATCCGGAACCATAAACATGAAATCACGCTCTCTCGAATCCAGCTCGAAAAAATCAATCGCACTCGTCGCCCATCATCAAGCGATTATCACCTCCTCCAGCCTGACCGACGATCGCTTCAAGGCCACCATTCGCGTCCCTTCAAACAGCCTTCCCTCACTCATGCAATCACTCGAGTCGGTTGGCAAAGTCACCTCGTCCCAAGTCAGCATGGATGATATCACCGCCGCTTACCTAGACCTAGAAGCCAGTCTGAAAAATAAAAGTGCCCTCCGCGACCGCCTCCGCGCTCTCCTTTCGCAAGCCACCAAGGTAGAAGACATCCTAAAAATCGAGAAAGAACTTAGCCGCGTTCAGACTGATCTAGATCAAATGGATGCCCGCATGAAATCGATGCGTTCCAAGGTCGCCAAGTCCACGCTCAATCTCTCCATCATACGGCAACGCATTCCTGGACCACTCGGAATCTTCTCAAAAAGTGGCGGATGGATTTTTGATAAATTAAATTACCTCAACTAAGCTACTGGCAGGAGTCAAATGTTGCGTGTCTCATCGTTCGAACTCCACCTCGCCCCATCGCAAGGGCAAGTGCATATTCACCGCTCCCTGCGGGCTCCAAACCCAGTTATTTTCAGGATGTTCCTGTTCCTCGGGATTTAAACTTTCGGCCAATGGCGTTCCATGCGGAGGAATCCGGACATACTTTCCGGCAACTACTTCGTGCTGCCATTGCACGCGTGAAAAATTGACCTTCCAGATATCACCCGGTCGCGGTGGCATCCCATCTTTATGATATTTGGCCAAATCCTTCCACGGGAAAGCTATCTCGACCGACCAACCTTCATCTTCGTCAGTCGGATCATTCAGTGAACCTCGTACTTTCACCGCAGATTTCAAACCATCAAGATTACACCCCAGAATGGGAACTCCACCTTCGCCATAGGGCTTTGGTAGGCTTAACTCCCAAATCGTTCCGAGCGCATTAATCTCAAATTCGTAATAATTCAGACCGTCACAATCGGGATCGATAAAGACTTCGAAATCATTATCTTCAAACATAATTTCGTTCTTCTTGGTAATGGTCCCCCAGACATGAGGTTCCTCGAGCTGAGCACCCACGTAGAAGTAGTCGTCATCCCAAGCCATTTTGACTCGGGTTTGAAAGTAAGGTCGAAGTTCTTCCTGCCCGGTAATATCAACAAAGTCGTCGGTCCACGGCAGCTCCTGCCATGCCGGATCCTCTAGCGAACCATCGATCTTGATTGGCCCCTCGACCCTGCGGCACTGGTAACGTCTTGGCTTCATTTCAATTGATCCCAGTAAAGGTCAACCGTCTTTCCCGCTGGCACCTTGACCATCCGCGTCTCGCCATCAAGAGTCACCTTAAGGATTTCGCCGACCTTAATATGGAGCTCGGCCATGTCGTTCAAATCAGCGGTGCCCGCCTTTGTTTTAACCACCTCATTTAAAACTGCTACAACCCGTTTACCACCCTTCTGATCCCACATCCGAAAATAAACTATGCCTTCGGAAGTCTTCTTTTTTTTCACGTAGCGAAAGGTCACATTGACTCCCGCCACCTCTTTATTCCGAATATCCCATACCATCGGAAAATTTGATCCCGTCTTCTTCCACGACGAAGCCCAAATCGCATGCTGCCATTGATCCTCAATTGCCTTAGAAGCATCCCCTGTGAACCACCCCCGATTTAATCCTTTAGCGTCGTATTCATCGGCTCCCGTAAAGTACCAATTGCCATCATCATAAACCTCAACCCAAGTATGATTGCCCCGCTTGTTAAACCACAAGGCAGTCCCTGCAATTCGAGCAGGAATGCCAACTGACCTACAAGCATCTACAAGAATAATTGATAGTCCGGTGCAAGTCGCTTTCCCCAATTTAATCGACTCCGACGGACTCTGATTTGGAGCCTTCCGCCCTGTATTATAATGGACCTTGATCAGATTAAAAATCCCCTTGTTAATCGCTTGCGCAGCTTCGGTCGACGTCTTGGCACCTTTTACCAATTCCTTGCACTTAGGATAAAAAAACGACCGCCAATCTTCACGCGTTTCGTCAAGCGAGGCATAAGGAAGGACATCATTCAAAAATATCTTATTTGGAACTTTTTTCGCCCAAGAGAATTCCTTTTTGGCTCTCAACGCTAGGTCCAAGTTGGTCATCAAAAATTCCCGGCTCAAATCCTCACGATCCCCTTTGGGCATTCCCTCCACCAAAAAACGTGCCGCCTTTTCTCCGAACTCACCATGTTTTTTCTCAGCCGCTTCAATAAACTTCGCCACCTCTCCACCCCATGTCCAACAGGTCAAAAGACAAAAGAAAATCAGCAGCTTTTTATTCATGCCAAGAAACTAATACAGAACCACCCGGCATGCCAAAGCAAACGAAGTAGATTCGGAGCCCTAATTTCTAAGACCATTCAATCCAAAAAGATCGTCCAGCCTGCACGCTTACTTTGACGCTTAATTAATAATATCTGTAAGTTGGAAGCCTTAAGCCTTCCCAAATAGGCGCCAAATGGGGCGTTCGAAAAGAGCCTCGAATCGAAAAACCCTTCCTTAATTTCTAGATTATCTGCTGCTTAACACTCACGCAAAAGAGACTTTAACGTGCTTAATAAATTACCTTGGGTTTTTAACTCATTTACTAAATCGGCCAAAATAGCGGAGATTTTGACCTGAAACGAAGTCTGAACACATCCAACAAATCTATTTCGCGCTCAAAAAATCCTCCTAAAAAAGCTCAATCAATCCTCGCAATTGCAAATAATCCAGCCAATCTCGCGTTGTGAAGTCCGATCGGAATGTCCGTTCTTACTTCATTTTTTAATTCAAAGACTATGAAACTGTACCTCGGCAATCTGCCTTTCGCTGCTTCGGATGACGACATCAAAGAAGCATTCTCCGCTTACGGAACTATCGAAGACCTCTTCATTCCTCTTGATCGCGAAACAAACCGCCCACGCGGATTCGCCTTCATCACTCTTGCCGACGACGACCTCGCCCGGAAAGCTATCGAGGAAATGGATGGAGCTGACCTTATGGGTCGTAATCTCCGCGTCAACGAAGCCGAAGAGCGTCGCCCACAACAAAACCGCGGTGGCGGTGGCGGTGGAGATCGTCGCGGTGGCGGCGG
>CENX01027580.1_pt1 | contig 21161 bp, 21 predicted proteins | sample 361321 | NCBI WGS metagenome assembly CENX01 (sample SAMEA2619678, study PRJEB7988) | marine metagenome | isolation source: saline water (ENVO:00002010), including | reverse complement strand
AAAAAAGGTTATAATGTAAATACAATTAGATTTTTTTTAATTTCATCCAGCTACAGTCATAAAATTGATTTAAATGATGTTAATTTGAATTCTTCAAATAGTGCTTTAAAAAGAATTCAAGATTTTTATAATAGAATATTTGAATTATCAAAAGGTGATGTTGAGATAGATAATAATAAAATTATGAATACCCAATTAATAGTTGATTTTAAGATTGCAATGAATGATAATCTTAATATGTCTAAAGCTTTAAGTGTAATATTTAATTATATAAAAAAAATAAATATCAAACTTGATAAAAAACAAATGACCTATAAAGAATCTATCTTGACTTTGGCTGCTTTAAATAAAATTGACGAGGTTTTAGGTGTAATAAGATCTTCAGAAATAAAATTAAGTAAAAATGATAAAAAACTTATTGAGGAGAGAAATTTAGCTAGAAAAAATAAAAATTGGGATCGAGCTGATGAAATTAGATTATTTTTTAAGAAAAAAGGCATTGATATTGATGATTCAGAAGCTGGAATTATTATTAAATAAAAAAAAATAAAAAAAAATAACATTATGTTTGACATATTGTTATTATCTATTTAATTTTCGGGGCTATGCTAAAAGCGTGTCATCGAAGATATATCACCTCTACCTGTATTTCCATGTTAAATGGTATGCAGATAATTAACATTCAGCAAGTGGTAAAAAGTTCCGCCACCGTAGCTCAGCTGGTAGAGCAGCTGATTTGTAATCAGCCGGTCGGGGGTTCAAATCCCTCCGGTGGCTCAAAACATATTAACAGCTAATTATTATTTGAAATGAATTTTATAATTAAATATTCGCAAAGTATTATGAGATTTAATTTAATTTTGTTTGCATCTGATTTATTCATCACACTAAAAGATCATTATTATTTTTTGTATAAGCTTTTGGGGAGATGGCAGAGTGGTCTAATGCACCTGACTGTAAATCAGGCGGCGAAAGCCTTCGGTGGTTCAAATCCATCTCTCCCCACATTTTTTAAAAAACTTAACTATCAATATGTGAGGACAATGATTAAAAGATACTTTGCGGTGGTAGCTCAGTTGGTAGAGCATCAGCCTTCCAAGCTGAGGGTCGCGAGTTCGAATCTCGTCCGCCGCTCTTTCAAATTTAATTACAGCTATTCGGCAATCAGAAAATTTGCCTGCGTAGCTCAGTTGGCAGAGCACGTCCTTGGTAAGGACGAGGTCATCGGTTCAATTCCGGTCGTAGGCTCAAAAATAAATTTCACAAATAAAAGGAGATATTTCAATGGCTAAGGAAAAATTTGACAGAAGTAAACCTCATTTAAATGTTGGAACTATTGGTCACGTTGACCATGGAAAAACTACTTTAACTGCAGCGATTACAACAGTTTTATCTAAAAGAGGGTTGAGTGAGTTGCGTGATTTTGGAAGTATTGATAATGCTCCAGAGGAAAGAGAACGTGGTATTACAATTCAAACAGCTCATGTTGAATATGAAAGTGAATCGAGGCATTATGCTCATATAGATTGTCCTGGTCATGCTGACTATATAAAAAATATGATTACTGGAGCAGCGCAAATGGATGGTGCTATTTTGGTTGTAAGTGCAGCTGATGGACCAATGCCTCAAACAAGAGAACATGTGCTTTTAGCAAGGCAAGTAAACGTTCCTAACTTGGTAGTTTTTATGAATAAAATTGACCAAGTTGATGATGAGGAGTTAATTGAGTTGGTGGAACTTGAATTGCGTGAATTGTTAAATGAATATGAATTCCCTGGTGATGATATTCCTATTATTAAGGGTAGTGCATTAAATGCTTTAAATTCTCCAGAGGATGAAGCTCAGTCTAAATGTATTATCGAATTAGTAGATGCTATTGATAGTTATGTAACTGAGCCTCAAAGAGATGTTGATAAACCATTTCTAATGCCAGTTGAAGATGTTTTTAGTATTACTGGTAGAGGTACTGTAGGTACTGGTAGAATTGAAAGAGGCATTGTTAAAGTTGGTGAAGAAGTTGATATTGTCGGTTTAGGTGCTGACAAAAAAACTGTTATTACTGGCGTAGAAATGTTTAGAAAAGAACTTGATGAGGGGCAAGCTGGTGATAATGCTGGGCTCTTAATGAGAGGTATTGAAAAAGAGTTTTTGAAAAGAGGAATGGTATGTGCTAAACCTGGTTCTATTACTCCGCACACAAAATTCAAAGCTGAAGTTTATGTGTTGAAAAAAGAAGAAGGTGGAAGGCATACACCTTTCTTTAAGGGTTATAGACCTCAGTTTTATTTCAGAACAACTGATGTTACTGGTGTTGCAACATTACCTTCTGGGACTGAAATGGTTATGCCTGGTGATAGTGTTTCACTTGAAATTGAATTAATATCGCCAATTGCAATGGAAAAAGAGCTTCGTTTTGCCATTAGAGAAGGTGGTAGGACAGTAGGCGCTGGTGTTGTTACTGAAATTTTGGAGTAATATTGGGTTCTAATAGTAAAAGAGATTTGTTAACGCTAGAATGCCCAGATTGTAATAGAAGAAATTACACTATGACTAAAAATAAGCGTTTGCATCCTGATAGGGTTTCTTATAAAAAGTATTGTCCCGATCCTAGGTGTAGGAAAAGAACAATGCATAAGGAAACTAAATAGAGGTGTTTTGTAGTTGAAAAGGTTAAAATTGAGTTCTATGATAATTTTGAGAAGATTAGGTGAGTAGCTCAATTGGTAGAGCATCGGTCTCCAAAACCGGGGGTTGCGGGTTCAATTCCTGCCTCACCTGCTAGAAAATTATGATTAATAAGATTAAAAATTTTTTTGAAGGTGTCCAGTTTGAAATGCAAAAAGTTTCATGGCCTTCATGGGATGAATTAAGAGGGTCAACATTTGTGGTTCTTGGTTTGTCATTAATTTTAAGTATATTTTTGTTTTTTATTGATTTCTTTTTGTCAAGAATTGCAAGTGTGGTGTTGTGATGGAGTGGTATACTTTGAGAGTTCTTTCAGGTAAGGAAAAAAAAGTTCGTGAAACTATGATAAGTGAAATTGGTATAGGTGAAGAAGAAACTGATAAAATTTCCGAAATTTTAGTACCATCTGAAAATGTAGTTGAAATGAGGGCTGGTAAAAAAATTGTTAAAGATAGAGTTTTTTATCCAGGATATATTTTGGTTAAAATGAATTTAGATAAAGAGTCAAGACATCAGGTTGAAAATATAAATGGTGTTATGAGTTTTGTTGGACCTAAAGGTGAGCCAGAATCACTTAAAACAGATGAAGTTAATAGAATTTTGGGTGAAGTTGAAATTAAAACAGGTCGAGAAGTTGTAGCCGCAAGATTTAATTTAAAAGATTTAGTAAAAATTAATGATGGTCCTTTTATTGATTTTGAAGGAACTGTAATTGAGATTAATGATGATAAACAAAAAGTTAAAGTTATGGTATCTATTTTTGGTAGATCAACTCCTGTTGAGCTTGATTATTTGCAAGTTGAGCATGTAAAGCATACGGATTAAAATGGCAAAAAAAATTACAACAGTTATAAAATTGCAAGTTCCAGGAGGTAAAGCTAATCCAGCTCCTCCAGTAGGTCCAGCTTTAGGCCAACATGGAATAAATATAATGGATTTTTGTAAATCATTTAATGACAAAACTCAGGACAGTATGGGTACAATAATTCCTGTTGAAATCACTGTTTTTGAGGATAGATCTTTTACATTTGTAACAAAGTCTCCTCCCGCTGCTGTTTTATTAAAAAAAGCAGCAAACATAAAAAAAGGTTCTGGAGAGCCAAATAAAGAAAAAGTTGGTAAAGTTTCAGAATCAGATTTGAGTGAAATTGCAAAACAAAAAATGGATGACTTAAATGCAAACTCTATAGAGTCTGCTATTGAAATGATTAGAGGAACAGCAAGAAGTATGGGCTTGAAGGTTAAGTAATTATGAAATCTTTTACAAAAAGGAAAAAAGAAATTTCAGATAAAGTTGATTTCAATAAGGAATACTCTATTGATGAGGCTATAAATCTTATTAAAGATTTGAAAACATTGAAATTTGATGAAACTATTGAGATAGCGTTAAATCTTGGTGTTGATCCAAGGCATGCTGATCAAAATATTAGAGTAACATCATCTTTGCCAAATGGGTCAGGAAAAAAAATTAAAATTCTTGTTTTGTCAAATGAAGCTGATATTAAAGAAGCTATTGATGCTGGCGCAGATTATGCTGGAAATGATGATTTTCTTAAAAAACTTGAATCTGGATGGTCTGATATTGATGTTATTGTTGCTCATCCATCAATAATGCCAAAACTAGGAAAGCTTGGAAAAATTCTTGGACCAAAAGGGTTGATGCCAAATCCAAAAAGTGGAACTGTATCATCTGATGTAGTTGCTTCTGTGAAAGATATTAAATCTGGACGAATTGAACTCAGGGTTGATAAAAATGGAATTGTCCATGCCCCAATAGGAAAAAAATCTTTTTCAGAAATACAATTGGTTGAAAATTTTAATTCTGTTTTAAAAACCATTTCAAATTCTAAGCCACCATCTTTTAAAGGAACTTTTTTAAAGAAAATTACAGTCTCTTCAACAATGGGTCCTGGATTAAAAATAGAAAGAGTAAATGTTTAATGCCAAATAAACAAAATTTGGAAATAGTTGATATATTTTCTTCTAAATTTGAGAAAGCATCTGGTATTTATTTTACCGATTATTTAGGTTTGTCTGTTAAAGATATTACTGAATTAAGATCAAAGTTTACTTCATATGGTGTAGAATTTTGTGTTGTTAAAAATAAATTGGCAGAAATATCTTCGAAAAATGCTGGTTTTAAAGAACTTGAGAATATTTTAAAGGGTCCAACAGCAATCGCTTTTTCATATGATGACCCTACTGCTCCAGCGAGAATTTTAAAAGAATTTAAAAAAAATCATGAACTGCCTGTTGTAAAGGCTTTTGTATTCGATGGTAAAGTTATGGATCAAAGTGCTTTTTCTGCTGTTGCTAATTTGCCAAGCAGAGAAGTGTTATTGACAAAATTTGTTTCTGGGCTTTCATCACCAATGTCAAAATTTGCTTCTACACTTCGAAGTTCTATGAGTGGTTTGTTAAATGTGTTAAATAGTATTAAAGAAACTAAATCGAGTTAATTGAAAGAGAGGGATTATAATCATGGCTGAAATATCAAAAGCTGACGTAATGTCATATTTGGAAAAAGCAAATATGCTAGATATATCTGAACTTATTTCAGAAATTGAAGAAAAATTTGGAGTAAGTGCTGCTGCCCCTGTTGCAGTTGCTGCTGCTACCCCTTCTGGTGAAGCTGGTGCTGAATCAGAAGAAAAAGATTCATATGATGTTATTTTGAAATCTGGGGGTGATAAAAAAATACAAGTAATTAAAGTCGTAAGAACAATTACTGAGCTTGGTCTCAAAGAAGCCAAAGATTTGGTCGATGGAGCGCCAAAATCAATTAAAGAAGGTGTGTCAAAAGCAGATGCTGAAGATATGAAAGCTAAGCTTGAAGAAGCTGGAGCTGAGGTAGATCTAAAATAATTACCATTTTATGTGTAAAACTTATAATATTTGATAGGGGATAATATTTTGACAAAAAATAATTCTTTTGAAAGAAGCTCATTTTCTAAAATTGAAACTGATTTGCAGATGCCAGATTTATTAGGTGTTCAGATTGATTCTTTTAAAAATTTCTTACAGATAGGTGTGGAAGAAAGTGATCGCAAATTAATTGGTCTTAATGAAGTTTTAGGAAATATTTTCCCAATTGAGGATAGTCACAAAAACTATACATTGGAATATAAGGGTTATTTTTTTGGTAAGTCAAAATATAGTCCTGAGGAGTGTATGGATAGAGGGGTTACTTACGCTGTTCCTTTGAAAGTGCGTTTGGTTTTACATATTACTGATGAATTTGATAGATCAAAATATGCTCATTCGATTGAGCAAGAAGTTTACTTTGGTAATATTCCTTATATGACAAATAGAGGTACATTTGTAATAAATGGAGCTGAAAGAGTAATAGTAAGTCAGCTTCAAAGATCGCCTGGAGTATTTTTTGATGAATTTACTCATCCTAATGGAACAAGGCTTTATCAGGGTAGGGTTATACCATTTAGAGGTTCATGGATAGATTTTACTACAGATATCCAAGATTGTCTTTATGTAATTATAGATAGAAGAAGAAAATTCCCTGTAACTACAATGTTAAGGGCTTTAGGATTCTCAACAGATTCTGATATATTTACTATCTTAGGTCTTTCTAAAAAAATAGTTATTAATGCTAAAAATTCAAAAAAATTAATAGGTCAAGTTTTGGTTAATGATGTGATTGATGTTAATACTGGAGAAATCTTAGCTGAAAGTAGAAGTGTTATTAATTCAGATACATTTAATTTATTAAAATCATCAGGTATTAAAGATTGTGAAGTTGTTTCGTCAATGGATGATTTAGCTGCTGAATTAATTTTAAATACAATGCAAAAAGACCCAACTCAAAATACTGATGATGCGCTTACCCTTATGTATCAGCATTTAAGATCAGGTGAGCCACCAAATTTAGAAACTGCTCAAAAATTTATTGAAAGGATGTTTTTTAGTCCTAAAAGATATGATTTGGGAAAAGTAGGTAGGTATAGAATAAACAAACAATTCGATTTAAATGTTGATTTAGAGCACACTGTTTTGACTACTGAAGATATAATTAAAGTCATTGAATATTTAATGGATATGAGAAAAGGAGTTAGGGGGCCAGATGATATCGATCATCTAGGTAACAGAAGAATGAAGACAGTTGGAGAGCAATTGACCAATCAATTCTCAATAGCATTTAGTAGAATGGCTAGAACTGTTAGAGAGAGAATGAATTTGAGAGAAGCGGAAAGTTTGACTCCACAAGATTTAATTAATTCAAGAATTTGTACTACAGTTATAAATACATTTTTTGGTACTAGTCAATTGAGCCAGTTTATGGACCAAACTAACCCTCTTGCTGAAATTACCCATAAAAGACGTGTTTCTGCTTTAGGGCCAGGAGGTTTAACTAGAGAGAGGGCAGGTTTTGAAGTTAGAGATGTTCATTATACACATTATGGAAGATTGTGTCCAATTGAAACTCCTGAAGGTCCAAATATTGGTTTAATTTCATCTTTAGCAACTTATGCAATGGTTAATGAGTTGGGATTTATTGAAGCTCCCTACAGGATCGTTCAATCTAAAAATGGCTCTGCATTTGTTTCAAAAAAAATTAAATACCTTTCAGCAGAAGATGAAGATAGGTCTAAAATTGCCCAGCCATTGGAAAATTTAGACCAAAAAGGTGAAATTAATATTGATAAGGTAAGAGTTAGAATTAGAGGAGACTTTCCAGTTGTTGATGTGAAAGAGGTTCAATTTATGGATGTTGCACCTCATCAAGTTTTGAGTGTTGCTGCAACTTTGATACCATTTTTAGATCATGATGATGCCAATAGAGCTTTAATGGGTTCTAATATGATGAGACAATCTGTTCCTTTGATTAAGCCAGAGGCTCCAATTGTTGGTACTGGTATGGAAAAAATTGTTACTAGAGATTCTAGAACATCTTTATTTTCTCCTGTTGCTGGTGTTGTAGAATCAGTAGATGCAAATTCCGTTGCTATTAGAACAAAAGATATTCCAGAAGATCTTGCAATGACTTCTGACCAAAATTTATTAAAAATACCTATGATTAAATATTCAAGAACCAATCAAGATACTTGTATGAATCAAAGGCCTGTTGTAACAGCTGGTCAGAAAATAAAAAAAGGTGATTTAATTGCAGATGGTCCATCTACTCAGTCAGGTGAGTTAGCTCTTGGAAGAAATTTAATGGTGGCCTTTATGCCTTGGAGAGGTTATAATTTTGAGGATGCAATTATTTTAAGTGAAAGATTGGTAAAAGATGATGTTTTTACATCTGTTCATATTTCAGAAATTGATTTAGAAGTCCGTGATACTAAAAGAGGTGAAGAAGAATTAACAAGAGAAATTCCGAATGTTGGTGAAGAGGCTACTAAAGATTTAGATGAAAATGGTATAATTAGAGAGGGAGCAAGAGTAAGGTCTTCTGATATACTTATAGGTAAGGTTACTCCAAAAGGTGAAACTGACCCTACTCCTGAAGAAAAATTGCTTAGAGCAATTTTTGGAGAAAAAGCAGGTGATGTTAAAAATGCATCAAAAAAAGCTTCTCCGGGAACAAATGGTGTTGTTATTAAAACTCAGCTTTTTGAAAGAAAAACTAAACAGTCCAGAGCTGTAGAAAAAAAAGAAATTGAGATATTTCAAGAAGAAACTAGGGCAATTAAGAAAAAAATTAAAAAAACTAGAGATGAAATGTTGTTTGAGCTATTATTAAATCAAATAAGCAATGGTTTGAGAGATATATCTAATGGTAAAACATTAATTAAAGCTTCTACTAAATTATCTTCTAAAAGATTAAAATCATTAGATTTAGAACGAATATCTAGAGATCATTCTTGGGTGCAGGATAATAAGGTTTGGATTCAAATTCAGCAAGTATGGAATTCATTTGATCGTGAGTGGAGACAGGCAGAAGAAAGATTGGAAAGAAAAATCTTTAAATTACAGGTTGGTGATGAATTACAACCAGGTGTGTCAAAGCTTGCAAAAGTTTATATAGCAAATAAAAGAAAAGTTAAAGTTGGTGATAAAATGGCTGGTAGGCATGGAAATAAAGGTGTGGTTGCTACTATAGTTCCAGAAGAAGATATGCCATTTATGTCTGATGGTACTCCAGTAGATATCGTATTAAACCCATTAGGGGTTCCATCAAGAATGAATTTAGGTCAGCTATACGAAACAATGCTTGGTTGGGCAGGTATGAAGCTTGGTAAGAATTATGAGACTTCTCCTTTTGATGGAGCGTCTCCTAATGAAGTTCAGGAAGAATTAAAACAAGCAGGTTTGCCAACAAGTGGTAAGGCTGATTTATGGGATGGAAGGACAGGTGAGAAGTTTCATTATCCAGTTACGGTTGGTTGTATATATGTTATGAAGTTAGCGCATATGATTGATGATAAGATGCATGCTCGTTCAACTGGTCCTTATTCATTGATTACACAACAGCCTTTGGGTGGAAAAGCTCAAGAAGGTGGTCAAAGATTAGGTGAAATGGAAGTTTGGGCTCTTGAAGCATATGGTGCTAGTTATACTCTTAGAGAATTATTAACTGGAAAGTCAGATGACGTAGATGGTAGATCTAAAGTATATAATGCTCTTGTAAGGGGTGATAACATTCCTGATTTCTCAATTCCTGAATCATTTAATGTTTTAGTTAAAGAGCTTCAAGGTTTAGGTATAGATATAGAATTAAAAAGTTAAAGGTGGTTAAAATTGGTATATATAAATCCGCAAAAAGAAGATAATCCGAATCAGTTTAAATCAGTAACTATAGGTTTGATGTCTCCTGAAGATATTTTAAGACGATCTTATGGTGAAACTTTAAAGCCTGAAACTATAAATTATAGATCATATAAGCCTGAAAAAGATGGATTGTTTTGCGAGAAAATATTCGGTCCAGTTAAAGATTATGAATGTCATTGTGGAAAATATAAAGGAATTAGATATAGAGGAATTATTTGTGACAGGTGTGGTGTAGAGGTAACAAGAAAAAAAGTTCGAAGAGAAAGAATGGGTCATATAACTTTGGCTGTTCCTGTTGTTCATATTTGGTTTTTACGTTCAGTTCCTGGAAAATTAAATCATTTATTAGGAATTTCAACTAGAGATTTAGAAAAAGTAATTTACTATGAATCATATATTGTAATAAATCCAGGTTCTTCCGATAAAAAAAGAATGGAACTCATCGATGAGAGTGAGTATCGTGATCTTGAAAGTAAATTTGGTAAGCATACTGTTTCTGAGGAGGATCAAGACGAGGATAATTATTTCTATGCTGATATGGGTGGAATGGCGGTCAGAAATTCTTTAAAAACTATGGATATAACCTCAACAATGAAAGAATTGGAATTATTAATTAAGGAGACTGGTTCAAAGCAAAAAAAAGCTGATGCACTTAAAAGGCTTAAAGTCGTAAAAGCATTTTATCCATCAAAATTAAAAGCAAAATTAAATAAACCTGAGTGGATGGTAGTAACTGTTCTCCCAGTTATTCCTCCAGAATTAAGGCCTTTAGTTCCTTTGGAGGGTGGTAGGTTCGCAGCAAGTGATTTGAATGATCTTTATCGCCGAGTTATTATTAGAAATAATAGATTAAAACAATTGATGGAAATAAAAGCTCCAGATGTCATTTTAAGAAATGAAAAAAGAATGTTACAGGAAGCTGTAGATACATTATTTGACAATTCAAGAAGGGGAACTGCTGTAAGTAGTGGTACTAGAAGACCTTTGAAAAGTTTGAGTGATATGCTAAGAGGGAAGCAAGGGCGGTTTCGTCAAAATTTATTAGGAAAAAGAGTTGATTATTCAGGAAGATCCGTAATTGTAGTTGGTCCAACTTTAAAATTACACGAATGCGGGCTTCCAAAGGATATGGCTGCTGAATTATTTATGCCTCAAATTATTCATGAGTTAATAGCTAGGGGTATAGCTAATACTCCAAGAAGTGCAAAGTTGATGGTTCAAGAAAGAGCTCCAGAAGTTTATGAAATTCTAGAATATGTTGTTACTGACCATCCTGTTTTATTAAATAGAGCTCCAACTCTTCATAGATTGGGTATTCAAGCTTTTCAGCCAGTTCTAGTCGATGGTAAAGCTATTCAAATTCATCCATTAGTATGTTCTGCATTTAATGCTGATTTTGATGGTGATCAAATGGCCGTTCATGTTCCGTTATCTGTTGAGGCTCAAATGGAAGCTAGAATGTTAATGCTTGCTAGTCATAATATTTTACATCCTGCTCATGGATATCCATTGACAATTCCTTCACAAGATATGGTTTTGGGTGCATATTATATTTCTAAATCAAAAAAAGGTGATTTGGGTGAAGGAATGAGATTTTCTTCTATTGATGAAGTTTTGATGGCATATGAGAATGAAAGAGTGGGTCTTCATGCTATTATAGATGTTAAGTATTTAGGTGAATGGCAAAATAAAACAACTGTAGGTCGCGCTATTTTTAATTCTATAGTTCCTGATGAAATGGGATATCTTGATGAAGTATTAAATAAAAAGAAAATTGAAAATGTTATTTATAATATTTATTTAACCGTTGGAAATCAAAAAACTGTCAAATTTCTTGATGATTTAAAAGATTTAGGGTTTCAGTATGCAACAAAAAGTGGAATTTCTATTGCAATTTCAGATGTATTAATTCCCGATGAAAAAGAAAAAATAATTTCTAAAGCTGAAAATGAGATTAGTTCAATTCAGTCAAAATTTGCTAGACAAATTTTAACTGAGGGTGAAAGATATAATAAGGTTATAGATGTATGGACTCATGCAACTAATGATACATCTCAGGCTATGATGAATAGAATTATGAATGACAAGCAGGGTTTTAATTCAGTTTATGTAATGGCAGATTCTGGTGCTAGGGGTAGTCAAGACCAAATCAAGCAATTAGCCGCCATGAGAGGATTGATGGCAAAGCCAAAAAAATCTATGACTGGTAGTAAAGGTGAGATTATTGAAAATCCTATAACTTCAAATTTTAAAGAAGGTTTGAGTGTTTTAGAATACTTTATTTCAACTCATGGTGCTAGAAAAGGTTTGGCGGATACTGCTTTAAAAACTGCTGATGCTGGATATCTTACTAGAAGGTTAGTTGATGTTGCTCAAGATATGGTAATTGGTGAAGATGATTGTGGGACCATTAATGGTGTCTGGATTAGTGATCTAAAAGAGGGTGAAGAAATCATTGAGTCACTAAGTGAAAGAATTAGAGGTAGAGTTTTACAAGAAGATGTTTATGTTGATGGAAAAAAGATTTTAAAAATAGGTACTTTAGTTGATTCTTCTGTTGCTGAAATTTTATCTAAACACGAAATCGAACGAGTATTTATTAGGTCTGTTCTAACATGTGAATCTCTAAGAGGTGTATGTAAATTGTGTTATGGTATAGATTTAAATACAAATAAGCTTGTAAGTATGGGTTCTTCTGTTGGGATTGTTGCTGCTCAAAGTATTGGAGAGCCTGGAACTCAATTAACATTAAGAACTTTTCACATTGGTGGTACAGCTTCTAGAATCATCGAAGAGTCAGAAATGAAATCTCGTAGAGATGGAATTGTGGAATTTTCTGATAATTTAGAATTTGCAAAAGTCAAAGACGATGATGGGTTTAAAGAAAACATTTCTAGGGTGTTGGTAAGAAATTCTTCCATCAAAATAAAAGATAAGAAGGGTGGTATTTCTGTTTATAATGTTCCTTATGGTTCATCTCTTGAAGTGAATGATGGGGATCAGATAAAAGCAGGTCAAATTTTATTTACCTGGGATCCTTATACAGATTTTATTTTAGCTAGAAACTCAGGGATAGTTGATTTTGTTGATATGGTCGAAGGCGAGACTTATCATGAAGAGGCTGTTGAAGGTGGGAAAAAACAACTTGTTACAATTGAATCAAAAAATAGAAGATTAGCTCCTCATTTAGACATTGTTGACAAAGATAAAAATATTATTTCTAGTGGTACAATTTTGCCTGTTAAGGCTGTATTGATGGTTAAAAATCGAGAAAAAGCTGATGCTGGACAAATTTTAGTTAAGATTGCTAAAGACATAGGTAAAACTAGAGATATAACAGGTGGTCTTCCTAGAGTGGCAGAGCTTTTTGAAGCAAGAAAGCCTACTAGCCCAGCAGTGGTAACAGAAATAGATGGTTTGGTGAAATTTGGTGAAGTAAAAAGAGGTATAAGAGAAATTAGTGTTAACGGGCCACATGATGTTACAAAAAAATATAAGGTTCCTTATGGTAGACATGTAATTGTTCATGAAGGAGATAGGGTAAGTGCTGGTGATAGATTGTGTGAAGGTTCAATTTCACCAGATGATATTTTAAGTATTCTTGGTCCAGAGAGAGTTCAAGAATATTTAGTTAATGAAATACAAGAAGTATATAGATTGCAAGGTGTTAGAATTAACGATAAACATATAGAAGTGATCGTTAGGCAAATGATGCAAAAAGTTGAAATCGATGATTCTGGAGATTCTGATTTTCTTGCTGCTGATAGAGTTAATAGAAATGAACTTAACAGAGAAAATGATAAAATTATTAAATCTGTAATTGTAACAGATGTTGGAGATTCTAATTTTTCTGAAGGTGAAATGATATTAAGAGCCGAGCATCTTGAAGTTAACAGAAAACTTAAAGAAGATGGTAAAAAAGCAATTAAAACTAGATCAACTAAACCTGCAACTTCACGACCTTTGTTATTAGGCATTACTAGAGCTTCTCTAAATACTGAAAGTTTTATATCGGCTGCCTCATTTCAGGAAACAACTAGGGTATTAACAGATGCATCTATTGAAGGTAGGGGTGATAAATTGCTGGGTTTAAAAGAAAATGTAATACTTGGAAGACTTATTCCAGCAGGAACAGGTTTTAAAAGTAGTAAAAACCCAATTGTTTCAAAATTAGATAATTCTGAAAATGATTCTGAAGTAATTGAAAAGGAAATAGTAGAGGAGGAGTCCAATAATGCCAACAATTAATCAATTAGTAAGAAAAGGTAGAAAAAGAACTGCTAAGGCTACAGGTGCTCCGGCCTTACAGTCAAATCCACAAAAAAGAGGTGTATGCACTCGTGTTTATACAACTACTCCTAAAAAACCAAATTCAGCTTTACGAAAAGTAGCTAAAGTTAGATTAACAAATTCTATTGAAGTTATTGCCTATATTCCAGGAGAGGGTCATAATCTTCAAGAGCATTCTTTGGTTTTGATAGAAGGTGGAAGAGTTAAAGATTTGCCTGGTGTTAGATATCATATTGTTAGAGGAACAATGGATACTTCTGGTGTAGATGATAGAAAAACTAGTCGCTCAAGATATGGTGCGAAAAAACCGAGGGAATAAATGAGAAGAAGAAGACCTGAAAAACGTACAATTTTACCTGACCCCATTTATGGTGAATTAATGGTTCAGAAGTTTATCAATAATTTAATGAGGGGTGGTAAAAAAAGTATTTCCGAAAAAATTTTTTATTCTTCTTTGGATATTGTTAAGTCAAAAACTAAATCAGATTCTTTAGAAATGTTTAAAAAAGCAATGGATAATGTTAAACCTCTAGTTGAAGTCAAGAGTAGAAGAATTGGTGGAGCAACTTATCAAGTACCTATTCAAGTTCCTACTCAGAGGGGTTTTGCACTTGCAACTAGATGGATTATAACTTATGCTACAAGCAGAAAAGGTAGAAGTATGTCAGAAAAATTAGCTGCTGAATTTGTAGATGCTGCTAACAATGATGGTGGTGCGGTTAAGAAAAAAGAAGATACACATAGAATGGCAGAGGCAAATAAAGCTTTTGCTCATTACAGGTAAAAAATGCAAGAAATAACTTTAGATAAAGTAAGAAATATAGGTATTATGGCTCATATTGATGCCGGTAAAACTACTACTACAGAGAGAATTTTATTTTATACCGGAAGAGTTCATAGGTTGGGAGAAGTTCATGAAGGTGCTGCAACGATGGATTGGATGGATCAAGAAAAAGAGAGAGGTATCACAATAACTTCTGCTGCTACGACAACTTTTTGGAATGATAACCGAATAAATATTATTGATACTCCTGGTCATATTGATTTTACTGCTGAGGTTGAACGTTCATTAAGAGTTTTAGATGGTGGTGTAGTTGTTTTTTGTGCAGTTGGTGGTGTTGAGCCTCAAAGTGAAACTGTATGGCGTCAAGCTAACAAGTATAAAGTTCCTAGGATTGCATTTATTAATAAAATGGATCGTATGGGGGCTGATTTTTATAATGTAGTTGAAATGATGAAAGATAGATTAAATGCTAATCCTTTACCTATAACCCTACCAATAGGTGCCGGTGATATATTTAATGGTGTAGTTGATTTAATTGAGATGAAGGCAATAATCTACAATGAAAAAAGTTTTGGTGCTGAGTATGAGTATGTTGATATCCCTTCTGATATGGTTGAAAAATCAGAAAAAGCAAGAAAAGATTTGGTTGAGGAGTGTGCATCTCATGATGAAGGGTTATTAGAAAAATATTTGTCCGAAGAAGAAATATCTGTAGAAGAAATTAAAAATGCCTTGAGAAAGGGATGTATAGACAATTCATTTATACCTGTAATGTGTGGTTCAGCTTTTAAAAATAAGGGTGTTCAAAGATTGTTGGATTGTATCATCGAGTATTTACCATCACCTCTAGATATTAAAGAGGTTGTTGGTCATTCTCTAAAAAGCAAGGATGAAGTGCTTAAAAGATCTCCTTCTAACCAAGATCCATTTAGCTCTCTTGCTTTTAAAATTATGACTGATCCATTTGTTGGAAAATTAACTTTTTTTAGAGTTTATTCTGGTTCATTAGAAGCAGGGCAATTTGTTATGAATTCCGTTTCAGGTAAAAAAGAAAGAATTGGTCGTCTTTTGTTAATGCATGCAGATAAAAGAGAAGAAAGAAAAAAAGTTAGTGCTGGTGAAATTGCAGCTGCAGTTGGCTTAAAAGAGACTAAGACGGGTCATACTTTATGTGACCCTGGAAATCCAATAGTATTAGAACAAATGGATTTTCAAAAACCTGTAATATCTGTTGCAATTGAAGCTTCAAGTAAAGCTGAGCAGGAAAATTTATCTGAGTCCCTTGCTAAATTATCTGATGAAGACCCTACTTTCCAAGTTAGTTCTGATGAGGATACTGGACAAACAGTTATTTCTGGAATGGGAGAGCTTCATCTTGAAATATTAGTTGATAGGTTGAAAAGAGAATTTAACGTAAATGCAACTGTTGGAAAGCCTCAGGTAGCATATAGAGAAACAATATCTTCAAGTTCAGATGTTGAAGGAAAATTTGTTAGGCAGTCAGGTGGAAGAGGTCAATATGGGCATGTAAAAATAAGAGTTAAACCTAATGAGCCTGGTAAGGGTTATTTGTTTGAAAGTAAAATAACCGGTGGGGCAATTCCTAAGGAGTATATAAATCCTGTAAATCAAGGAATTGAAGAATCTTTAAAGAATGGAATTTTAGCTGGTTATCCTATGGAGGATATTTCAGTGGAATTATATGATGGTACTTATCATAATGTAGACTCTTCAGAAATGGCATTTAAAATTGCGGGTTCAATGGCTATAAAAGAAGGTTGTAAGCAAGCAAAGCCAGTTTTATTAGAGCCAGTTATGAAGGTTGAAGTCGTTCTTCCTGAGCAATATTTGGGAGATATTATGGGTGATTTAACGTCAAGAAGAAGTGAGATTCAAGGAACTGAACATAGAAAAGATGCTGTCGTAATTAGTGCAGTTACACCATTATCAGAAATGTTTGGATATGCCACTTCATTGAGGTCAATGTCCCAAGGCAGAGCTGTTTTTTCAATGGAGTTTGATAAATATAAGCAGGCTCCAAAATCTATAACAGAAAACATTGTAGAGAAGTCGGGTACTTCATCTAATGAATAATTTTGAAAGGATAATTTAAGTTGGCTGGTCAAATTTTAAGAATTAGGTTAAAAGCATATGATCATAAGTTGATAGATAAATCAACTGAAAAAATTGTTAAAACCGTAAAACAAACTGGAGCTGTATTATCTGGTCCAATTCCACTTCCATCGAAAAGGACAATTTATACTGTTTTACGTTCTCCTCATGTTAATAAAAAATCAAGAGAACAATTTCAAACTAAAACTCACAAAAGATTAATCGAAATCTTAAATGCATCTCCAAAAACAGTTGATGCTTTGATGAAGCTTGATTTATCTGCTGGTGTTGATATAGAAATAAAGGCATAGAAGATGATTGGTTTATTAGGTAAAAAGATAGGTATGACAAGATTATTTGGATCTGATGGAAAAAGTTATGCATCTACAATAGTTGAAGTTGGCCCTTGTGTCATTACTCAAATTAAAACTAATAATAGTGATGGTTATTCAGCATTGCAGATTGGTTATGGAAAAAAATCTGAAAAACATTCAAATAAACCATCAATGGGTCAAATTAAAAAAGCTGGTTTAAGTAATGTTCCAATCAAGCTTGCTGAGTTTAAAGTGTCAAATAATGTTAAGGTTAAAGTTGGAGATACATTATCAGTTTCAATTTTTCAAGAAGGTCAATCAGTTGATGTTAGAGGAATATCAAAAGGTAAAGGATTTACAGGTGTTGTTAAAAGACATGGATTTGCAGGTGCTCGACAATCTCATGGTCAATCAAGTAGAGTAAGGGCACCAGGATCTATAGGTCAAGCTTCAGATCCCTCTAGAGTTTGGAAAGGTACAAAAATGGCAGGTCAGCATGGAAATAGAAAATCTGTTGTAAGAAATTTAAAAATATTGAAAGTTGATACAGAAAATAATCATCTTTTTTTAAATGGTTCGGTTCCAGGTTCAAAAAATGGTTTTATTATGGTGACAAGGTAAATAAATGGATATATCAATACACAATTTGAGTGGTGAAATTATTTCAAAGGTTAGATTAAGTGATTCGGTTTTTAAAATAAAGCCTAATGATGATGCTGTTTTTAGAGCTGTAATGTCTGAAAATACTAATTCTAGACAAGGGACAAATTCAACCAAAACTAGATCTGAAGTTAGTGGTGGTGGTAAAAAGCCATGGAATCAAAAAGGAAGAGGTGCAGCAAGAGCAGGTACAATTAGGTCTCCACTTTGGAAAGGTGGCGGAATAACTCATGGACCAAAACCAAGAAGCTATAAATATGATTTGCCAAAAAAAATGAAAAAATTAGCTAGAAGAAGTGTTTTATCTCAAAGAATCATTGATAAGCAAATAATGGTTGTAGATGAATTAAAGTTTGATATTCCTAAAACTAAAAATTTTTTAAAATTATTAGTATCTCTAGGAATTGAAAATAAAAAGGTAGCTTTTTTTCCAGCAAAAAATTTAGATGTGACTTTTAAATCAGCAAGAAATCTACCTAATGTGACAATTGTTGAATCAAAAAATGCTTCAACATATGATTTATTAGATGCTGATGTACTTTTATTTGATAAAGAAGGTATAAAAAACCTTAACAAGCAATTAGAGGTTTAAATATTTATTATGAATATAAATGAAATATTAATAAGTCCAATTTTATCTGAAAAAATGAATAAACTTGAGGTTAAAGATCAACATAAATCATATGCGTTTAAAGTAAATGTCAAGGCTAACAAAATTGAAATTAAAAATGCTGTTGAAAAAAAGTTTGATGTTAGAGTGATGAAAGTTAGAACTATGAATTTTTTTGGTAAAAGCAAGCAAATGACTGTAAGGAGCGGTGGTAGAGCTATTAGAACCTCCGGTAAAAAATCTAATTGGAAAAAAGCTATTGTTTCATTAATGGATGGTGAATCTATTGATTTTTATTCCTCTTATGGTGGAGATAATTAAAAATGAGTGTAAGAAATTTAAAGCCAACCACACCTGGTCAGCGTCAAAAAAGTATTTCAAATTTTGACGATATTACAACTAACGTTCCAGAAAAATCTTTATTAACTAAAATTAATAAGACTGGTGGAAGAAATAATAAGGGAAGGCTTACAAGTAGAAGAAGAGGGGGAGGTCATAAGCGTCAATATAGAATAATTGATTTTAAAAGAAATAAATTTGATATTCCTGCTAAGGTAGCAACAATAGAATATGATCCAAATAGATCTGCCAGAATCGCATTACTTCATTATGTTGATGGAGAAAAAAGATATATTATTGCTCCTTTTGGTATAAAAGTTGGTGACGAAATAATTTCATCATTGAAAAATGCACCTATTAAAATTGGAAATGCTATGCCTTTACATAAAATTCCAGCTGGACAAATAGTTCATAATATTGAGTTAATTCCTGGAAAAGGATCGCAAATGGTTAGAAGTGCTGGTTTGGGGGCTCAAGTTTTAGCAAAAGATTTAAATATGGTAACTATTAAATTGCCTTCAGGAGAGACTAGGATGTTTTCTGAAAATTGTTTAGCAACTATTGGTGAGATTGGAAATAAAAGTCATGAGACTATTAAGCTTGGAAAAGCTGGAAGGTCAAGGTGGTTAGGTAAAAGACCAAAAGTTAGAGGTGTTGCCATGAACCCAGTAGATCATCCCATGGGAGGTGGAGAAGGTAAAAGTTCTGGGGGTCATCATCCTACAACTCCTTGGGGTAAACCTACTAAAGGGTATAAAACTCGTAAAAAAAATAATCCATCCAATCGATATATTACGAAAAGGAGAAAATAAATTATGGCTAGATCCATAAAAAAAGGTCCATATATTGATGAGAAATTATTAAAGAAAATTATGAATATGGAAAAAGAAGGTAAAAAAAAGGTTATTAAAACTTGGTCTAGAAGATCAATTATTGTACCGGAATTTGTTGGTTACACAATTGCAATTCATAATGGAAAACAATTTATTCCAGTTTTTATATCTGAAAATATGGTTGGGCACAAATTGGGTGAATTTTCACCTACAAGAACATTTAGAGTACATTCTGGAGATAGAAAATAGATATGGAATCAATTGCTAAATCAAATTTTTTTAATCAATCTGCAAAAAAAGTTCGAAAAGAACTACAAATTATTAGAGGTAAAAAAGTGGTAGCAGCATTGAATACTCTTCAGTTTGCTCCACAAAAAGCAACAATAGTTATAGAAAAAACAATTCAATCTGCTATAGCTAATTATTTACAATCTGATGAAACAAATGAGCTTAATGCTGAAGGTTTATTTGTGAAAGAAGCTTATGTTGATGAGGGCCCAACTCAAAAAAGATTTAGACCTGCATCTATGGGAAGGGCTTCTCGAATAAGAAAACGAACAAGTCATTTAACTATAATATTAACTGATAAAAATAAGTAAAGGAAGTAAGCTTGGGACAAAAAACGCATCCAATAGGATTTAGATTAGGAATAAATAAGCCATGGATTTCTAATTGGTATGGTGGAAAAAGATATTCTGATTATGTTGCTGAAGATATTATTTTGAGGAAGTATATAAATCAAAGACTATCTAATGCTGGAATTTCAAGTGTTTCGATTGACCGTACATCAAAAAAATTAACTATTACAATTAATACTTCAAGGCCAGGAATAGTTATTGGTAAAGGTGGAAAAGATGTTGACCAATTGAGAGAAGAAATTAAGCAATTATCTGAAATCGAGACTCAAGTTAATGTTTCTGAAATTAAAAGACCCGAAATGGATCCTAAATTAGTGGGTGAAAATATAGGTCAACAACTTATTAAAAAAATCAGTTATAGGAGAGCAGTGAAAAAGGCAATTCAATCAACAATGAGAATGGGTGCTGAGGGTATAAGAATTAGAGTTGCTGGTAGATTGGGCGGTGCTGATATAGCTAGAAGAGAAACTTTTATGGAAGGAAGAGTTCCGCTTCAAACATTAAGATCAGATATTAATTTTGCAATTACTGAGGCAAAAACAACATATGGTATAATAGGAGTAAAAGTTTGGATTTGTAATGGGGAGGTTTCAGGATAAATGCCGTTAGAACCAAAAAAAGTTAAATGGAGAAGACACCATCGAGGTCGAAGAAGAGGGTTAGCTACAAAAGGTAGTCATGTCGCATTTGGAAGTTATGGAATGAAAACATTGGATGCAGGTTGGATAACAGCAAGGCAAATTGAATCTGCACGTATTGCAATTATAAGAAAAATTAGAAAACATGGTAGAATGTGGATTAGACTTTTTCCAGATAAGCCAATTACAAAAAAACCTGCAGAGGTTAGAATGGGTAAAGGAAAAGGAGCTCCTGATCAATGGGTAGCAGTTGTGAAGCCTGGTAGAATTTTATTTGAGGTGGAAGGCGTTGATAAAGAATTAGCAACTGAAGCATTTAGAGTAGCTGGTCACAAATTACCTGTTAAAATTAAAACTGTTGGAAGAAGAGAATTTTAATTATGATAAAGCAGGAAATTAAAGAAATGAGTCTAGATGAACTTAAAGTTAGTTTGAAAGATAAAAAATCTCTATTGGAAGATTTAAGGTTTCAAAAAGCTTTGCAACAATTAGAAAATCCCCTTCAAATTAGATTAATTAGAAAGGAAAT
>CENX01025430.1_pt1 | contig 21184 bp, 9 predicted proteins | sample 361321 | NCBI WGS metagenome assembly CENX01 (sample SAMEA2619678, study PRJEB7988) | marine metagenome | isolation source: saline water (ENVO:00002010), including | reverse complement strand
CCACGCGGTTGATTAGGCTCTGAATCTCTTCCTTTTTCTCTCATATTCCTGTCCAAATCTACAACTTTCTCAGCAATGTTATCGATGTAATCGGCTTCCTTCACAATATTATATGCTCGAAAACCGACCCATCCGAGTATAGTTGCAAAAGCAATTGCAACTAATATAAATGCAAAAATTGTCCCAGTTCGGTCACTTCCTGTGACTTGTACATTTCTAGCATCTTCAAAATTATATGACCATTCAATGGCTTGTAAAACAAGAGTGACTTTCCCATCTTCTCTAGATTCTTGTTGCAGGACATATCCTTCATCATGGACCCATAACTTGTCAGAACGAAGTCCTCCGGTTTCTTCAATTGTGACAACTGTGGTTGATTCTTTGATTTGGGAGCCTTCACCAACATAAATATCCGATTCTTCCCCCGCTGTCCATATTGAACTGATTACTTCACTAATAGTGATTTTTTCTGTTTCATTCCAAGGCCCTCCATTTTCGCGTGTTCGAATAGAACTTGTAGTCTCTGTTTCTTCTTCTACAGTCCATGAATCTCCTGTTCTGAATTGCTCTGGCCAATCTCCTGAACGAGTAGAATTTGACCAAATTGTTGCCTCAACTTCTACAGAATTTTCCTCGCTTCCTACTGTGAAGTTCACCATGAATAGAGTAATTGTTTTAACATCTGTAAATGGGGAAATAATTCCAATTCGATCCACTGGTTCCCATACTTGACGATCAGTATTGATTGTAACAAAAAGTTGGTCTGATTCAAATAACGTACTTTGATTAGTCCAATTTGCAATTAATTCGATTCCATGGGTTTGAGTAGCTTTAGAACACTCTCCTTCCCATGCGCTTCTTGTGCAATCATCGTTTCCGTTATATCGGGTTGTCAATCGATCGTTGCCAATTCTATCTACTGATTCAGGTGTAGTACCGTTGGCTAGATATTGATTCATAGTTTCAATTGCAAATGTGTCATATCCAACATACACAAAAGTATCTCCATCGGTCCATTCTGGAGACATCACTTCAGCACTAGAAACAGTAGACGTAAGAAGAATAATGAGAGTTGATAACGCCATACAACGTATACTTCGCACCCCTCTCATGTTACTCGCATACCCTATCTCCGCTTCATTCCGTCGCTAATACGCACTCTTTTGCGTTGGTTTCTTGAGTACCCCCTATTACCCGATGTCATGTTACCACTAATGAGGAGCCTATCTGGCTTGTTCGCAATTGTTGTGATGTGTCTTTTTCTTGTTCCGATTTCAGCTCCTTTGGCGATGGTCGGAGAAGAGTCTTCAGTTGATGAATTACCATGGTGGGAAACGACCAATATGGACAAGGATAGAGATCAGATTCATGATGCTGTATGGATGGCTGTTGCCGGAATGAGCGGAGGTGATTGGGTCGATGACGACGGACGCATCGGAGTAATTGTTGATTTTGATCATACTCCTACAGAAGAAGATGAAGTTTTGTTGGAGAATTCTATTGATTTCATTGTTCAATGGAGATATCATTTGATTGATTCAATAGCTGGAAAGGTGGCAGTAGATCACTTGTTTGAATTAACAGAGATAGAAGGAGTAGTGTTAGTAGAATTAGATGGCAGACTCGAAGTTCAGATGGAAGATGTAGTCCCTTACCATGGAGTTGACACTGTATGGGAAGAAACAGGTTATACTGGAACAGGGTCAGTTGTTGCAATAATTGATACTGGAATTGATTCAGATCATGCTGGATTAGACGATCTTGATGATAATAACGAGACTGATGACCCGAAAGTAATTGCTTTCTATGATCCAGTAAATACTCCTGCTCTAACAAATGGCACTGAGGTCAAGGCCTATGATGACCAAGGACATGGTACACATTGTGCTGGAATTACAGCAGGCACCGGTGCACCTGAGATGGTTCATGTCGGAGTAGCGCCTCAAGCTCAACTGGTTGGAGTCAAGGTACTCGATTCTGGTGGCTCTGGTTCCTTTGCTACAGTAATGGCAGGGATGGAATGGACTGTTGAGAAAAAGCATGTGTTCAATATTCGTGCAGCTAGTATGAGTTTGGGTGGTCCTGGTGCTATTGAATGGACTTCTTCAGAAGAAGAATCAGTCAATCGAATGGGTAACAGAATGATGGCTGAAGGAATTGCTCTTTTCATTGCAGCAGGTAATAGCGCAGGACCTGGGACAATTGGCACTCCTGGAAGTGCAGAAGATGTCATTACAGTCGGTTCACTGGATAAAAATGGAGCAATAGCCCCGTATTCTAGCGAAGGTCCAACAGAAGAGAATCGAGTCAAGCCAAATATTGCTTTTATTGGATCCGATGTGATGGCTCCAGATTTCAATACAGGTACAGGATACACTGCCAAGTCAGGAACTAGTATGGCAACACCAGGTGCTGCTGGACTAGCGGCATTAATGTATCAGGCGAATCCCGATATTTCACCCTTTGATGTCCGTAATATCATGCAAGAGACATCAATTTACCGTCAATGTCACTACATGCTTGCGAATCAACCATGTGCTGAAGATCTAATTCCTAAGAATCGTCAGAATAATGTATATGGTCACGGCGAAACGCGATCACCTGAATCGGTTGCTGAAGCAGCTAACTATGTCTATGGACTTGATATGGGGATGAACATCTCTCTCATTTCGGAGCCTACACTTGACAATAAGATACATGTTTCCCCAGGTGAAGGAATTGATTATTCTCTTACTGGTGACCCTGTTGAAGTTCAATGGAGAACATGGGATATGAGAGATACTTGGATGGATCTTGTAGGTCATGATTTAGGCGATGAAGAGGCAACAATAACTCATACAATGTTGGTTGATAGATTACAAGAACTTCCTGATGTGGAAATTGAAGGTAATCACACTATTCTGTTACGTTCACTTCGTGGTCCTAATGCCTCAGCGAATATGGTGACTCATATCCATGTAATGGGTTCAGAACCAATCCAAGATATTGTAGAAGAAACATCTAGCACAGTGTTTGCATTATCTGCAATAATTGTACTAATGTCTACAATTATAGGGGGTTTACTCATTATTCTAATGAGGAATTCTAATTATGAAGAAATTCCTTTTGAAGACGATAATGAAGATGTTGCACCTACATCAGTAACCTTAACCGATATTGATTTCAAAGCTAAGTTTGACACTAAAATATCCTCTTTATCAGAAAATCTGAAAAGTACCGAAGCGGCTTATTCTAAGATGACTGTTCAGGAATTGAAATCAATTCTTTCAGAACGTAATATGTCCACTTCAGGTAGAAAGGCAGACCTTGTCCAACGATTACTCGATGAATGAGCCGATTCCATGGAATTAGGAATTAGTAGTATTGTATTGTCATCATTGATGGCAGGAATAGTTGCAATTCTAGCAACAGTTTTCATTGAACGTAGAGGGGGAGCGATAGGGGGGATCATTACTCTTCCTACCACAATTGTTCCTGCGAGCATTGGTATTTGGATTGGAGTTAATGGCGATATAGTTTCATTCACAGCTGCAATGTCAATGGTCCCAATTGGGATGTTGTTGAATGTTCTTTTCCTAGGTTCTTGGCGTATTCTCCCGAGGTATCTTGAAAAAAAATTTCGGGAGGAATATCTTGTAATCGCTGTTGCAATTTTCTCAGTGATTTTTTGGTTAGTAACTGCTGGTGTTTCTACTATTATGATTGAAGAAATTTCTTACTTTATTGATCCAATTTATATCGGATTTATCGCAGTATTATTCGCTTTTGTTTTAGGTTACTATGCAGTTTCAAAGGGGGAGGAAGCCCCATCTGGTTCTAATTCAGTTAGTCTTTTTTCAATCATGATGAGAGGAATAGCTGCTGGTGGCGCAATTGGCTTATCTGTATGGATTGCAGGGTTAGGTCTTCCATTCATAAGTGGAGTTGTTTCTGTTTTCCCTGCTATTTTTCTTACCACTATGGTTTCCCTATGGCTAGCTCAAGGCAGAGCAGTCCCAGTAGGTGCTACTGGTCCAATGATGCTTGGTTCATCTTCTGTTTCGATTTATGCGTTAATCTGTATCATCATTTTTCCTTCCTTTGGAATATGGGTTGGAAGTATTGTTTGTTGGCTATTGTCAGTAATTTTCTATAGTGTGCCGATAGGAGTATGGACATGGCGAACGATTGATGCCTGACATATGAGATGGATAGTTATGAGCGAGGGGTCGGATGAGGTTGAGGCACGGGCGGCCGAGGTACGAGTTATCAGAGATCCATTGTATGGTGATATTCGAATATCTGATGATATCAAATCATTAATTGATACTTCTACTTTCCAGCGTCTTCATCGAATTAAGCAATTATCTACTTGCGATTTAGTATTCCCTGGAGCAACACATTCCCGTTTTTCTCATTCATTAGGAGCATTTCACTTAGCTTCCTTAATTGTAGAAAGATTGGAGAAATTACATCCTGGTTTGATTTCTGAACTTGATTCTAAATTAGTTCGTTATGCTGCGTTATTGCATGATATAGGTCATCCACCTTATTCTCACATGTTGGAGGATAGAACAATCTTCATGACATTTCATGGACATGAATTATGGGGTTGGAAAATTATTGATGAACCGAATAATGATTTACGCAAAGCCCTCATTCAAAATATTGGAGAATCAGGGATATCTAGATTAAAAGACATATATGCGGGTAGAGTTCATCCTATTGCATTACATGAAATAGTTAGTAGTCAATTAGATGTAGATCGCTTAGATTACTTGCTTAGAGATCAATATCATTCAGGCGCAGATGTTGGGACTTATGATGTTCAGAGAATTTTTAGATCATTAAGATTAGATGAAAATGGTTCATTACGATTACATCCGAATGGGGTGCCTGCAGTTGAATCATATTTACTTACTAGATTACATATGTACAAATTAGTATATTTTCATAAATTAAACATTCTTACTTCTGAATATCATCGAAAGGCATTGCGTCGAGCAAGAGAACTTGCTTCATCAGGTAGATTAGAAATTAGCGATGCAATAAGAGGGATGCTTCTTTCATCGGATTTAGATGTCTCAGGATATCTTTCGATTGACGATTCAGTCGTCTCTTCTGCGATTTCTTCGTGGAGAGAGTCTAAAGATAAAGAACTGAGATTCTGGGTAGATAGGATACTATCAAGAGATTCATTCCATAAGAGAATTAGGATACCTGGTTTAACTCCTGAGCATGTTGAAAGATGTATGATTGCAATTTCTGCAGAAATATCATCCGCTGGTTATGATCCTGTAAGGGATCTTATTTTAGCCAGAGTAGATAATGTTGGGTATAGGCCGTATCAAAGTGGGATTCGTCTAGTCGATGGGAAAGACATAGCAGATATTTCATCTGTTGCGGCAGCAATTACTGAAACGGTTCATGACACCATGGTTTTCGTTCCTTCTAGTGTACGTAATGCATGTGAAGAGGTTGTGAAAAGCACATTGAACTTATGATGCAACAGATTCATGACTAAATTAGTTCACGGACATTCAGGACCCGTAGCTCAGTTGGTTAGAGCGCCGCGCTCATAACGCGGTGGTCATCGGTTCAAATCCGGTCGGGTCCACTAATTTTGGGGAAAGAGATTCAATAGTGGGGCCCTTCGCAAGGACGATGAACAGGTTGTTGCTGCTGTCAATATTCGTTTTGTTAATCCCTAATGTAGGTGCTCAAACATCTCCATTGCCTTCTGTATCCATTGACTGTCAGGATGGCCCGCATGATATTCAGGTATTACCTGGATCTAGTAATAGCGTAGTTGTAGCCTGCATGGTTTACAACGATAGCTTATTCACTGAGACAATAGAGTTTTCAGTTACTTCTGATGTGTTATCACATTCTTCTCCTGGAAGCATAGATCTCAATCCAGGATCTGAAGAGGAAATAGAAATTACTTTCAGTGTTACAAATTCTCACTTACCTGCTTCTATATCTGTTGATATTAATGCATCTGTGACTCAAGCAAATGGTGCACCATGTGTATTTGGTTGTGGAGAAGATTCGGATTCATTCGATGTACGTATACTACAATTTGCTGCTATGTCAGTCGCTCCAAGAACTGGGACATTAGATATTGAAGTAGATACTAGTGGTGAAGTCATTCTAGATATAACCAACAAAGGAAATGATGAAGACGAGTTTATAGTAGCCATCGAAAATAGAAGTAGTTTGGAATCGTTGGGTTTTGAATTTATTTTGAATAATACTGATATTTTGAAATCAAATGAACAGACTCCATATTCATTTGGAGTATATGCTTCTTCGGAAGTTGCTGAAACCAATCTTGAGGTTGCAGTTACCGTTACATCCTCATTCGATAACAAAATTTCAGAAACAATTCAGTTTACTCTGCGTTCTGATGGCGCTCCTGAACCAGTAATTTCACTAGGTAGTGACGATACTGCTCTGATTTACGGAGGTATTTCGGTAGCTGGTCTTCTAATTACAATTCTTATCATTTTTATCGCTATGAGGTCGATGCGTCGACGTAAAGTTGTAACATTTAATGATGATTTTGAAGATTTCTCTGATCTCGATGACTTTTGATTAATGGTATCTAGAGTCCCACATCTAGGGGCCAACTTCTTAATACGGAGTGGTTACCACGGAGTATTGGTGATAGCGTGAAGTCAGTCCGTACTGTTTTGGTGTTTATGTTAATCTACGGTTTCAGTATGTGGGCAGGGGCAGCAGGAAATGTAACTGCTCAAGCCTCTCCGAATCCTGATATCGGTATTGTTTGTTCTCCTGCGAACTTCCCAATTGAGGTATTCCCAGGTGCTGCAAGAACCGGTACTACATATTGTACATTGAACAATCCAACAGCTTATTCTGAAAATGTGGCGATTACAGTTACCGCTGGTGGGCTAGCATATGCTGCTCCTGGTACGGTTACTGTTGGCGCAGGTCAAGAAGTAACCTTCGAAGTATCTGTTAGAGGAGATCAACGAATGGCTGAAGGTCAACGAACTGTATCAATAACTGCTCGTGTCGATACTGCAACTGGAATTCCTTGTGGAACTTGTACTCCTAAGACAACTTCTGTACTTGTTGTCATCAAGCAGTTTAGTCGTCTAAGAGTAGAGGCAGATGAACCATTCAAGCAACTTAGGCCAAAGGTCGACTATACCTTCAATTTCAAGGTATACAATGATGGCAATGCATATGATCGATTCAATATCGATGTAGCGAACCGTGAAGATTTGGAAGATGCTGGTTTCCAGATATCTCTTCCTCAGGTTTCTACAGAGATTGAAGCACAGGCGCCTCCTGACAACGTTCGTGTAATCATGCGAACTCCAAAGGTTCAGGGCTGGTCAGATATCTATTACCAATTACAATTCCAAGCAACCAGCGATTATTCGGTTAGAACTGAAGGAATTCCGAATTATCAGGTTCAAATGGTAACCATTTACATTAGAGGAATTTATCTTCCTGGATTCGAAATGATTGGCTCTATGATGATGATTGGACTTGCGGCTGCAGCAATAGCTCGACGCACCAATATCACTGATGATGAAGATGTAGAAGATGACGGGCTTCCCGTTTTGCTTCTGTAATTTTCCGATATTCGGCATTCTTCTCAAGTCCGATAAATCCTGTTAGTGATTATTGATTGGCCAACGGTTTGATAACCTCTGAGGGGGCAGGTACCATCATGTCAGACGGACTTTTAGACAAGGTCGACAAAGATAATTACCAAGACTCAGTACACCAAGGGGACAATATTGTTAACGACCCATCTGCGATTATAGATGCATATGAGAGAGGTCAAAAATCAACTAGCGGATTATTAGATCGCGTTGAAGAAGATGTGGTCGACGAGGTACTTTCTACTTCCACGGATGCCGGACTTCTATCCAGGGGGAAGTCGGATTCAGAAGATTCGAGTAAGGAAATAACGATGACTGATTCGCTCAAAATGATTGGATTGGTAATGATTCTCCCATATTTTTTGATTATGTGGTTTGATGTATATCTCCCGGGAGAATTGTCTTCATATCTATGGTTGATAATCATAGCAACTGCAGGTATTGTTTGGTGGCAATTAGATATCAGAAATCCATTGGAATCAGGTGGAGTCAAAATGACTTCAAGTGTTTTAGTGGTGATTGTAACATTCTTACTCATTTTACCACCTCTATTGTTAGGAAATGTACTGATTGGGACTATGTCATTTGGAGGCTTAGATTACGAGGAGGATGGTTCAGCATTAGAGGTTACAATCCGTCAGAATGGAGGTTCAGGATCCCATGATGCGATTGTTGCCATTACCTATGGTTCTGCTTCTGTTTATTCTGCGACCCACGCGTTCACAATAGATCAAACTGATGGTTATGGTAAGCATGGTTCCTTTAGTGTAGATACATCCGACTTTTATTCAGGAAATGCACTTGGAGATTCTAGTCAAGATTACTCAATGACTGTCACTGTAGGAGATTTGGAATGGGAACGTACACTTGATTCTAATTTTCTAACCAGAACAATTACAGGCGCAGAAACTGGAGTAAGCAACGTTATGTCACCTAATTGTGATGACCCAAATATTGAGGAATGTCTGGTAGGAGTAGGATTGAGTGTTTCATCAGGTCTCGCTTCTGCTGCTTCTCCCGTGGCAATGCCCTTAGCGAACTACAATCTCACTGCCACAATGTCTGGGCCTAGTGGGGTAGCCATCTCCTATCCTGTCGTAGAAGTAACACGTACTTCTGCAACATGGGATTCTGACGGGGGTGCCTATGGAAATGGTGCTGATATCGTAGGAGATTGGGGTTCGCAGTTACAGCTTCAAGGAAGCGTGGAACAAGAAGGCATTTCCTTAATCCTCAAAGATGACTGGGATAGTAGTGATTATGGCTGTTATACTCTTACAGTTAGCATCACTCAAGACTCATTTTGGGGAACTGAAACTGTAACAGCCTCTAGTGAATATACCTACAGTTTGGACGAGACTGAAGACGACAATGAAGAAATGAAGGATAGAGAGAATTGGATTCCTGGATGTTAATTATTCATTGACATCTTCATATTCTGATAATTCTGATGAACGCTCTTTCTTTTCTTCATCTCTTGCATTTGCGGATGATGTTGAAACCTGTAAGATCCAAATTCCTGCACCCACGAGAAGAATAAATACTACGACAATAATTGGTAAAACTCCTAATCCACTTTCTTGTTGGATTGCTGCAGTCCACATAACAACATCTGAGTCTACGGGTTCTCCTCCGTATGATCCGGCTATGACTAATTGAGAAGGCTGAATAACTCCACAGTTAATTGTCGTATTACCTGGCTCAAACATATTCCAATTAAATTCTACAGAATGGGTTTCTCCACCAGGTATTTCTAGAATTGGATAACCTCCTACGTCTGCTACAGATCCATTTCCTAGGAAGCATTCGAGAGCAATTCTAGCATCTCCTTCACCTGAATTTGTGATGGTAGCATTCATTTTTATTCGACTATCTATAGAGTTAGTTTCCTGTTCAGGTGTGATACTGTCAATAGAAAGAATAGGTAAGTTTGAGGAGGTATAATTCGTCAATGATTCAATAGGAAGAGGTTCATTGCTCCCGTAAGGACTTAGTTGAGCATTCCACGCAGTTTTGTATGAATTAATCACAATAGTAGCTTGTTCGTTCCAGATTGTTCCATCTGAAAATCCAATTTCTACTGTTCTCTTTGGAAGAGTCATTAGTCCGTTTGCATCAACTGGAATTGGATTAGTAGTTTCAGGAGGATAACCAAAATCAGTCATTGATGCAATTACTTCATTAGCACGAAACTGAATTTTTTGCTCTAATTGGCGTTCCCAATAATCTACTAAATTACCTTGGACAATGCTACCTTGTAACTCTAGTGTAGTCATTATTCCAGCAGTAACATGATGGTCGTCTCTGCTATCCATCATATCTGCTTCAAGGCGGATTTGTGCATCATCACTGGCTAAAATAGGTGTAGATTGAGAAAGAAAACCATTCAAATTCATTGTTCCATCTACAGTTATTTCTGCACCTACTATCGATGCATTTGAACCTATTATTTCTCCTAAGATATTTATTTCAAAGTGTTTTTCAGTTGCCATCATCCAATTTTCATGCGGAATAGTACCCCAGTTTTCTAAATTCATAGAAGTCCCGTCCTCGTATTCAAAAGTCAATAATGAATCTAGAATCAAATTCAATGATTGAATTCCAGTAAATTCAATCCAAGTCGAATCTGATTCTGCTTGGAATGATATATTGTGTTGAGTTCCACTCATTGGAGTACTAATGTCGTCAACGATTGCATTAAATCCATCCAGAAATGTACCCTCATATGCGTGTAAAGTAACTATTACTCCAACTTCAGTACTCGAATTGTCGATGAATAATCGAGATCTACTCCCTGCATCATTATTTCTCATCCACTCATATGCTGCATCATTTTTTTCAGCAATCAACTTACCTTGATCAATTTCCATTGTCCCTCCTTCTTCGACTATAATTTGACTTCCATCAGATACAGTAAGTTCTGATTGAATTGTTAATGTTGCACCAGAGGAAACAATCACACTTCCATTGAGTGTGTCGTCTTGACTCCAAGTATGGTCTCCAGTGATAGTTATACTCGCTCCACCATCAGGGGGTTCACTTGCAGAAACTGATGAAACAATAGGACTGAATCCCATTAGAATTAGCATCAAAAAAAGTAGATATGACCTCATGATTGTCTTCTTCATACCTCCACTAATTGTTCGAGGTGTTTCAATATCTCCCCGAACTGTTCAATTTTCCAATGTTCAAGAGCATCATTGAAATGCCTAACCATTGAGTTGTTGTTATGGTGCCAGAGGGTTTGTTTGGTATCTTTGATTCAATGGGAGTTCTAGCGTTGTTACTGCTCTACGGCCCAGCATACCTTTCTAACACAGGGGCTATGATATTTGGTAAAGCGATTCCTAAAATTACTGGTATGAAAGTATGGGTAATTGATGGTGGAAAGGATTGGAAAGATGGAAACCGAATACTTGGAGATGGTAAATCATGGAACGGTCTACTAGGGGGGCCGTTATTGAGCGGATTCCTCACTATGCTTGCAACTTACTTATGGAATGGAAATGGTCTAGAATCAAAACCATTCTATGATCCATTGATGGCTATGCCTCATATTGATCCATGGTTTGCCGTTTTAGGATTATATGGCTCTGCTTTTTTCATTGGATATGTACTTGGCTTCGGTAGTTTAGTTGGAGATTCATTGGGTTCTTTCGTCAAGCGTCGTCGTGGATTAAAACGGGAAGGAGAGATATCATCTAAGGCTCCGTTACTAGATACTCTCCCATTCGCGATTGTATGCTTTATCTTTGGTTTGGTCCTATTCCCCAATCAGTTGTATGGTTCTTACCAACTTATTCCCTCGATGATTTGGTTGTTAATTTTAACTCCAATAATACATCGTTCAGTCAATGTTTTTGGTTACAAAATTGGGCTAAAGTCAGTACCATACTAATTGTGAATCATTATGAAGCATCCACAGTCTTTCTGTACCATGGGGCGAACAGTTCTCGTAGTTGGTGGAGGCGGCAGAGAGCATGCACTTACCATTGGTCTTGTAGAAAGTCCATCAGTAGATTCAGTTCATGTTTCACCTGGAAATGCAGGTACTTCTGAGATTGCGACCAATCATAATGTATCTGCATCAGATATCGATTCTTTGGTAAAATTGGCTCAATCTTTAGATGTAGATTTGGTAATAGTCGGACCTGAAGCACCATTGGTTGCTGGACTATCTGATGAATTAAGGAAAAACGGGATTCCAAGTTTTGGTCCTCATGCTGCAGGAGCGATGCTCGAAGGAAGCAAGGACTTTGCGAAACAAGTTATGCTTGATTTAGGGATTCCAACAGCAGGAGTTCAACATCTTACTGCTGATTCTAATTTAGATGAAGCTGTAGATAGATGGGGTTCTCCATGGGTAGTGAAGAGAGATGTACTTGCAGGTGGAAAAGGTGTAGTAGTTACCGAAGATCGAGATGAAGCGATTGAATTTATTCAAACCTCCATTGAGTCTGATAGCATGGTTTTACTCGAAGAGTTTCTCGAGGGCGAAGAAGCAAGTATGTTGGTAATGATGGATGAGTCTGGTTACGTTGCATTACCATGTAGTCAAGATCACAAGCGTGTTGGTGAAGGTGATGAGGGGCTAAACACTGGGGGAATGGGGGCTTATGCGCCTGCACCGGTTGTCACTGAAGAAGTACATCGTAGAGCAATCTCTGAGATTGTTGAACCTATGCACTCGTTTCTTTCAGCTCAAGAAATTCCCTATCGTGGTTGTCTATATGTTGGTTTGATGATTTCGACTGATGGCTCCCCTTCAGTTGTTGAATACAATGTTCGTTTTGGGGATCCTGAAACACAAGTTACAGTACCATTGATTTCTAGTGATTTATGCGATTTACTTTTGGCTGTAGCTGAAGGAAATTTATCTAAATCAATGCCTTCTTTCTCTAATGCTCATGCGCTAACAGTTGTTCTTGCAGCAGAAGGCTACCCAGGTCCACCTGTAAAGGGACGAATTATCTCCGGTAATTCGTCTTCAAATTGGTCGAATTTTTCTGATGGTAAATCTACGATTCATCATGCTGGTACAGGTTTTTTGAATGATTCAATTGTATCTACTGGTGGTAGAGTTTTAGCTGCAACTGGTATTTCTAATGAGTCATTAGAACACGCTAGAGAACTTGCATATATGCGACTTGCAGATGTTCAACTCGAGGGTTCATTTTTCCGCAGAGATATTGGTCATAAAGTATTGAAAAAGTAGTCTTTTTCGCCTATTATATTCCGGAAGCGTACCCGTGACCGTTATTAAGACAAGTCAGGTGGGCGCGATGCTACAGCCTACAGGCTGAAACACCGAGAGGAAAAAACATGGAAACAGAAGCGAACGAAACGACGGCTGATAGCCCCGAAGTCTACGGATTTTTGGGTCCAGTCCTGATGATTGCGATGCTCGTCATCGCGTTCGTCGGAGCATCCGTCGGATGGATTGATTTGGCAGACTCTGCCGTACAGACCGAACTTGGCTTGACAACCATAATTCTGCTAATAGCAGGAGTATTTGGATTGGCAGCCCGCCCCACCATTTCTTCCTCTCTTGGTGGTTTTGGGACAACTGCTGTAGTAGTGCTCCTCGGTGCCGTAATGGTATTTGTAGGGCAGTCTATGGATCAAACTATTCTTTCCTTGACAGGGGCCTTCACCTTAATTTTGGTACATTTACTAGAAAGAAGTGGAAGAACCGAGGAAGCGAATCTTGCAGTAGGAGCAATTACTGGATTCATGCTTGCTTTAGCGTTAGGTGCTAGCGCATCTATTACCGAAGGGGGCAATGGTAACGTTTCATATTCCTTAGACGATGCTCTTAGAGCTTACAGCATGACAGTATTCATGTCATTCTGGTTACTATCATTGGTACTAAGTGTAGTCCTAGTTACTATTCTTCGTGGGCGAACTCAATTCATTTCTCCAGGTACAGGACGTTGGTTCCAGGGTCTACCTGAAGTAATTTCCAAGGATGTCCCTATTGCGTTTGGAGCATGGGCTCTTTTGCACGTCATTAGCTTATTCACAATTAAGCAATTACCTGACACTGATATGTACAATATCGGGGTATATCTTGGAAATTGGTGGGCTGTTGGAATAGGAGTTCTCATTCTTTTAGTTGCATACTTGAGAACCGAAGGATGGGCTGTAATCTCCGGATTAGTTGCTGTTAATTTAGTGATGTATACTCTTGGATTTATGCAAGAAAATACAATGATTAACGAATTCATCAAATCTAATGAATCGCTAACTGATTCGTTCAATCTTTGGTTCACTGATACTCGAGGAGTTATGATGTGGTTCTCATTATGGTTTTTCTTTAATTTTGCAGTAGTTGCTGCTGGAAGAAGAGGGCGGTTTGGACCAGTTGCTTATCGTAGAGAACCTGGATTAGCAAGTAAGTGGGTTGGAAAAAATGGTTATCCGTTAGTCGTTGGTGCAGCTTTAGTATTTGGTTTAATGATTCGAGTAGTTTGGAATATTCTTCCTGCAATGAATGGTTCAGGTACAGGTCTTTGGGATATGACTGGAGGTTCTGACCCTTGGTACATGAAGAGAGCAGTAGATTATGTTGTAATGCATCAAAGTCATTTCATTATTGATGCTGATCGTTACTATCCATTAGGAGGAGTTAATCCTCGTCCACCTTTATTCACTTGGAGTCTTGCTCTCGGTGGTATGGCTATCAATGCAATAACTGGAATTGAACTAGAAACTGCTGTATGGTATAGCGTAGTAGCAATGCCTGCTGTCTTTGGAGCCTTGATTGTACTACCTGTAGCGGCATCTGCACGTACTTTACATTCTAAGACAGCTGGCGGAATAGCGGCTTGGTTGATTGCTTTGATGCCTAGTCACGTCGGACATTCTACTCTAGGATTGGCTGACCACGATGCATTCGTGATTCTATTTATTTCAACAGCATTCTATTTCTGGATTAGAACAGTCCAGACTATTGATGATAGTAAGTTGTTGAAACAATCCGGAATTAATCCTAAATTCTTATTCAAGGGCATCCAAGAATCATGGAAAGTTAGTCCTCAGACAATGGTCCTTTCAACACTGGCCGGAATGTCATTTGCTACTACTGGACTTGGATGGAAAGGGTTCGTTTACGGACCAGGTATTGTTTTCTTGATATTCGCAATTCAGATTCTTCTGAATATGTTCCGAAGAAGGGATAGCATGATGCTAACAGCCGCATCAATCAATATGATGCTGATTACTCTTCTAATGGTTGTTCCAGTATATGGTCACAATCAATTGAATCTTCTCTTCGATCCGTCTGGACTTCAGCCTATGTTCTACATTGCAGGTTTGACTTTTGGTTTGGGATGGGTCGCAACTTCATTTAGAGATAAACCCTGGTTACTTGTTCTAGGAGCTACAGTAGTTCTCGCATCAACTTTTGTAGGTATTCTTGCACTTCTGCAATTCGTACTAAAGATATACAATGGTTGGGATATTCTATTCACTGGAGGATATTATTTCTCTGCGAACAAAATTTTCGGAACCATTGCTGAAGCTCAGGCTCCTAATCGTGCAACTCTCTTTGCATCATATGGTCCTATAGTCACCATCATGGCTGTATCTTATGCGGTTAGAGGTATTTGGGTTGGTCTTCGAAGAAATGATCAAAGTGAGATGTTCTTGGGTGGATGGGTAGTTATTGCTGCATACATGGCTTGGAGTGCAGGCCGATTTATTTTCAATGCAACTCCTGCAATGGCGATTGCAGGTGCTATATCCATTGTAATGCTCTGGAAAGGCGTCGGATCGGCTGAATTTGTAAGAGCATGGAGAAGAAAGGGGACCAGTACCCCAGGTGCAAGGGTCAAGTCTGTCGGTACTGCTGCTAGGGCAAGTCCAATGGTACCTGCTGTATTCCTGGTATTCTTGCTTGTTGCATCTCAGCACATGACTTATGGTTTGGATTCAGCAATCCCTAGAGGTAGTGAAGAGAAGGCAGATGTTGATTTTGCATTCCATAATCTTCCTCCTGAAATTTTCCGTACTGCTATCCCATTTACTTCATTGAGTCTACTCAGTAACAGTTATCCTGAAACTGGAACCACTGCCTATGACGCATATTGTCAAGGTTGTAGGTACATGGGTACATTTGGACCTGGATTTAATGGTCAAGATTGGAATAGAGCGTATGAATGGTTGGCAAATCAGGATTCTGATGTTTCATTCAGTGAAAGGCCAGCATTTGTGTCATGGTGGGATTATGGATTCCAAGCATTAGCACAAGGACAACATCCTTCAGTTTCAGACAACTTCCAGTCGGGTATTCCTGCTACTGGGAATATGTTACTTGCAGATAGTCAAGAAGATTTGTTGATGTTGTTTATTGTAAATCTCGCTATGGGTGATATGGTATACAATGGGGGCTCTTTCTCTAATGATTTCATTTCAACTCTCTCTCCACATTTATCCACTAATCAAATTGACGAGTTGTATTCTGTAATTTCAGTCGGAGATGATTCTGAATTCTTTTTATCACGTTCAATGAGTGTAATAGAAAGTAGCGGTGATACATATCTGCTTAATGGCCATCATCTCGATGCAAATGGATTAAATGACTTAGCAGAGGTATGGGAGGTTCATCATAATGGAGAAGTAATCTCTGAACCAGACAGTTCTGAGTCTGCAGCATGGAGTAGCTTCAATGTAACTGTAGGAACTAGTGCTGAAAGAAGCAATGAAACATCACACTATGTCATTGGAGGTTACTGGTATACTTCAGATATACTTGAAGGATTATCTGATCCTTCTACTGCTCTTCATCGTCAAAATGCTAGATTCGCTCTAGCTCGTCAAATGCTTCAATCTTCTTTGGACTTAGAATCATTAGTTGATGTTTATCATCGAATCACAACCAATGTAGGATATGATGTGCCTTCATATGAAGGAGGTCCAGGAGAGACATTAAATCGAAATCACGATATTAGATACTTTGCAGTAGATAATAGGCTATATCCTGTTGGTGGATTATACAATGCCATGGCCGGATATCATAGTTACAACCCTACAGGGATTTTCTACGCTCCAACTACACTTTCTGGGCTTGATCCTGATATGTATATCAAGTCAGTATATCAGACTCAAAGAGGAGATGGGCCTGTAATCCCACGTACTCAAGCAGAGTATGAAGACGAGTACCTTCTTGATATGACAAAACAAGCTAGTGGTGCTACAGTAGAACCTATTGAATTGGTTGACATAGATTATCAGCAGAGATCTGATTTCTTTGAAACAATGGTTGCTAGAACATATGTAGGATATGGTTCGACTTCACTTGGTCTTTCTGGAAGCCCTTCCCAGCCAGGTCAACAATTTGGAGGCTCTAAGCAATATGGTACTCCTGACTCAGTATTGCAGTTTGCTCGTCCACTTCCAGGTGCTATGATGAATCACTTTGTGATTGCAAATTGGTATGATGATGGAACTGGAGATCCAGATACAAACAACAACAGTGTCCCTGATATTCATGAAAATGTTGGGTATGCAAATACTGGAACTAAGATTATGAAGTACTATTCTGGCGCAACTCTTACTGGAACAGTCGAACTTGGAGATTTTGGCGTTGTTCCTAATGCTAGATTACTTATCGAAAGAGATGCTTTCTCTGGAGAGGAAGAAGTTCAGAACAATGGCGAGGTAATCGATAGCGATCCTCGTGATTGGTGGGTTCCTATTGGGTCAGTAGATGCTGATGAGAATGGAGATTTTTCATTCATTGTTCCTGCAGGGCGAATTAGAGTAACTGCTATGACTGGAATAGTTGATCTTCAATCAGATAGAGATGCAATAACATCTGCCAAAGGCAATCAAAATGCTTGGAATACTTGGGATGGAGATCTTCTATCTCCAACTGCTAATGGTGTAAGAATGGTCAATCCAATTACTGGAATTCTGGCAAATGTTTCCGGACAACAATGGTTAGGTGAGACATTTGTTAACGTCTCAGGTGCTGCAGGACATAGTAACGGAGAAGAAGTCGTAGATGTCTCAATTGTTGTTGAAGCATCTGGAGTAACTGGACAGATTGTATTCACAGGTAATAATGACTTTGAAGGAGATCCAGTCGCCGAATTAGAAATTGAGATTTCTAACATCTGGGACGAAGTTGATTCTGATGGATATTCATTGAGAACAAGTAATGGTACCATCACCGGAGAAGATCTTCGCTTCAATGGAGAAGGAGAAGCAATGTTTACTGGTCCAGGTCAGGTTGTAGCAAGTGGAACAATTTCAGTATCTGAATTTACTGGAAATTACACTAGGGCAATCCTTGATGGTCATTCCTTTACCGGAAATGGTGTCTTCGAAGGAATCGGTGAATTGATTGGAACGGTATTCTATGAAAATGGTTCTGAAGTTTCCGACCCAGTCGCTTGTAACAACGCAACCATCCCGAATGGAGAATTTGTTTGTTTGATGAATGGAACTGCTGATGAATATCAAATCATTGGCAAGGTCAAGGCAGATGGTAGATTTACCTCTAATGGAACTGCATTATTTACTACATTCATGGATAGACGATCGTTTACTGGAACAGGGTCATTCATGATTGATGATAGTGATTCTACTTTGGATCATTATGGTATTTTCAATGGTTCTGGAACATTTGTAGGTACAGGAACATTTAGCGGAGAAATGGTGAAACCTGGAAGCTTCCATTTAATTGATGCAATACCTGGAGAGTATCTTGTTGAAGTTACTTATCCGAATGGAGAGACCAGCATAATCCCTCAACCATTGGTAGTTCAGAATGAACCAACAGAAGGTGTAGTTCTTCCAGTTCCAGCAGCGCATGTATCTGGAATTATTGAAAATGAAAATGGTACTGCATTGCCTGGTCGAGTTCATCTTGTAGGGCCTAATGGTAGTGCCTCTGATACTTCAGTTGCATGTGAAGAAGCAGGCTATGCTCCATGTTGGATAGATACTGACGAAAATGGTTCATTTGCATTCGGACCTGTTACTAAGGGCAACTATTCATTATTGGTGGATAGTGACATGGATGGTTTCAGTGAGACATTTAGGATGTTTATGGTGAACGATGATGATGCCCAGAATATCACATTGGATGATCCAATTTCTACATTCCATGACATACACTTCCATTTGTTTGATGATGGAGTACCAGTAGAATTAGAAGAAGGAGATTCGATCAATTTCACTAATGCATATCTCGACAATATAGAACCTGTTGTCGCTTTGTATGATGAAACTACTCAGATGTATAATGTGGAAATGCCTCCTGGCGTCTGGTCAGTTACACATGCTTTGAATGGAACTAAACAGTTCTTCTCAGAATTTGATTTCACAGATGTAAATGCAGGCTCTCAAGATATCACTACACAGTTCAACTATGTTGAAAGTACAACTGTTACAGGATATTTGACATACGTATTAGATGCAAACAAGCCTGAAGCAGATTTAATCCCTCTATCTAATGGAATCGAAGTCACTGCTCATTGGGGGTCAATCGATGTCTCTGCATTGACTGACTCAAATGGTATGTTCAGTATGCTTCTACCTGTTGGGGTTGAAGCTAACTTCACATTCCTAACGGTTTCCAGTCAAATGACCGTATCTGAAAAGCATACTGTGGTTGAAGATATGGTGCTCAACTTGACTGCAGAACCGAGCCATATTATCGGAGGTTCAGTTGATATGAATCGAATAGGAAATCAATATGATATCGGAATAATTGATTTTAGACCAATACAGGTCGTTGCTACAAGTCCAGATCATTCGGGTTCATTTGTATTCGATGTAACACCTGATGGTAGATTTAACGGACGAATATTACCTGGAACTTGGACTCTTGATGTTCTTGATGAGAGGATGAATGTAACATCTTTGACGGTCAATCATACTGATACTAATGAATCATATGACATCATGGCCTATCCTGAGAATATTACAGTCGATGTCCATATTTTTACTGACCATTCATTGGATCAGAATGAGACTAATGGTACAATGCGAACAGTAGGATTCCAATTGGTACCAATCGAAGGTTCAACTCATGGAGTCGTTATTGAAGTTCTTGAAAATGGATCGGAATGGATTTCTGATGGAATTGCTCGAGTTTCAGTTGAAGCCGGAGCTTATCGTGTAGTTATTGGTCAACAAGATCCATTAGACTCAAATTCTACTGTTTGGAATACTGGATTTGTAGGAGATATCCCTGAGGGAGTATATGGATTAAGTAATGGAACTGAACAATTAGTTGTCCCACTATCTCCAGAATGGTTGACTCATGTCAACTTAACAAATCAGTCTGGAGGGCAAGTTGCTCAGCGAATTGTTACATTCATATCTGTTGATGATTCATTGACATCATTCACCAAATATGTTAACGAAAGTGGCGTAATTAGTGATTATCTTCCAGAAGGTGATTGGATTGTTACTGTTGATCCGTATATCTCTGGTTCTGATCAAATGGCAGTTTACAGAGGATTAGTTTCAATCGAAGAATCAACCGCACCTGTAGACCTCTCTATCCAGACAGTTACTTCTGCACATTATCGTATTAATTTGACAGATGCGTCAAATGATCAAGCACTCCAGAGTTATGTTTTAACAGCAAATAGCGAAGATGGAATGGGTGAAATTACCTTGTCCTCTACCGGTGAAGATGGTATTGTCGATATTCATCTAATGCCTGGAAATTGGTCGGTTTCATTGAATCGAACAGACGGGCAAACAAGATGGATTATTGACGACATTAGTATCGGTGATTTGGCAAGCAGTAACGGCTCTCAAGAAATTTCTGTAGAAGCAGAACGTTGGGTCAATCTTGGAGGAAATCTCTTCTGGGATCTCGATAGTGACGATATGTATGATTCAAATGAAGGCGTAGGCGGAACAAATGTTACTATTACGGATAATTCGACAGGTGAGTCAGTTGTAGTAGTTAGTAATGAACAAGGAACTTGGTCTGAGTTTGTGCAAGTACAACGAAATTTCACAATTTCAGCAGCCAAAGAAGGGTTCAGTTCTAATCAAGAATTTGTAGAAATAGATATTGACACAGTAAGTATTGATCTAGAAATGTCAGCTGCTTTAGTTGCAGTTTCAGGACTCGTAGATATACTTCCAGCCGAACGTTGGAATGAGATTTCATCTTCAACATCAATTGTTCTATACCCTGGTATCGGATTTGAGAGACAATCAGTATATCCTGATTTGGTTATGGAAGATGGAAATTGGACTGGCGAATGGTCAGCTACAATTGAACCTGGAGATTGGGTGGTTTATGTCGTGTATGACTCTGCTGATCTCTCTGAATCACAGGTAGGAATAGCAGCATTAGATGCTAGTATCAGTAATGGTGGAGACGTAAATATCACCTTAGAGAATGCAGGAAAAATCAGAATAGGTACTCAATGGACTGACTTCGATGGTTCTCAATATTCGTTAGCAAATACATCAGTTAGTGGAGCAGATATGATTTCTTCACCATTTGTAAGTTTAAATCTAATTTCAAAGGGAGCAGGATGGAATATGACAGTCGATTCTTCAGGAGGCATTGAGATGTTGATGCC
>CENX01006448.1_pt1 | contig 21250 bp, 19 predicted proteins | sample 361321 | NCBI WGS metagenome assembly CENX01 (sample SAMEA2619678, study PRJEB7988) | marine metagenome | isolation source: saline water (ENVO:00002010), including | reverse complement strand
GCAGGAGTTCATTTTATGGCCGAAACTGCAAAAATAATAAATCCCTCCAAAAAGGTACTAATACCTGATTTAAATGCAGGATGTTCTTTAGCCGATTCATGCCCTCCCAAAGATTTTAAGAAGTTTATCCAAAAGTATCCTGATTCAATTGTAGTAAGCTATATAAATTGTGCTGCAGAAATAAAAGCGCTTAGCGATTTAGTTTGCACCTCTTCAAATGCTAAAAAAATTATTGAAAGTATCCCCAGAAATAAGTCTATTATTTTTGCCCCTGATAAAAATTTAGGTAATTACTTAATAAAGCAAACAGGTAGAAAGATGATTTTATGGAATGGATCGTGTTTAGTACACGAGGCATTTTCATTGGAAAAGATTATAAACTTAGCAAAAGTAAATCCTGATGCAAAATTTATTGCACATCCCGAAGCTGTATCCTCAATACTCGAAATAGCTTCCTTTATTGGAAGTACTTCGGGACTTCTCGATTTTGTTCAAAGAGATTCAAGTAATAAATATATTGTCGCAACTGAATCTGGGATTCTTCATGAAATGAAAAAAAAATGTCCTGATAAAATTTTTATTCCTGCTCCAATTGAAGATGAAACATGCGCTTGTAGTGAGTGCGCATACATGAGATTAAATACACTTCAAAAAATTTATAATTGTTTAATTAATGAAACTCCTCAAATAAACCTTGACAGTAAATTAATCTCCAAGTCAAAAGCTCCTATAGATCGAATGTTGGCTTTAAGTTAATAATAATGTATAAATCATTTTATCAGAGTCATAAAAAATTTATTGATAGTTTCATCAACAATGCATTAATTGAAGATATTGGTCATATTGATCATAGTAGTGAGTCGTGTATTCCATTTGATTCTTATAAGTCTGCTAAACTAATTGTAAAAAAATCTTGTATAATTTCAGGAGTTGAATTAGCAGAAAAAATATTCAATCAATTTGATTCAAAAATTGTTTTTAAAAAGTTTATGAATGATGGAGATTTTGCTCGATTAGGTTCTGTAGCTTTTACTGTAAAGGGTAAAGCTAAGTCAATTCTGGCAACAGAAAGGCTTGTGCTTAATACTATGCAAAGAATGAGTGGTATTTCAACGATCACCCAAAAGTTAAAAAATAAAATTAAAAACTTTAATTGTAAAATATTAGATACTAGAAAAACATCTCCGAACTTTAGATATCCAGAAAAATGGGCTGTAAAAATAGGTGGTGGGGAAAATCATAGAATGGGACTTTTTGATTCTATAATAATTAAAGACAATCATATAGATTATTGCGGTGGTATAATAAATACGTTGTTAAAAGTTGAGAAATATTTAGAAAAAATGAAAAGTAAAAAACCAATTTTAATTGTGGAAATAAGAACTCTTGAAGAAATAAATGATGTCATAAAATTTAATTTTGTAGACAGAATTTTATTGGATAATATGAATCCTCCTAAACTTAAAAAAGCTGTAAAAATAATTAATAAAAAAATTAAAGTAGAAGCTTCTGGTAATATAAATAGTTCTAACATTCAAAAGATCGCAGAAACTGGAATAGACTATATTTCTATTGGAGCAATAACACATTCAGCCCCTCACATAGATCTTAGCCTAAAAGCTCTCTAAATTTTAAATGAAAAGAACTGAAAATTATTTGTATATCTTTGTTTGAATTTCGATTTAATGAAAAGGAAAAGAATCTTACTGAAACTAAGCGGTGAAGCGCTAATGGGTAATCAACTTTATGGAATAGACCCAAAAAGAATTAACGATTACGCAAAAGAAATTAAGGAAATTCATAAAAGTGGAGTCCAAGTTGCAATTGTAATTGGAGGTGGTAATATTTTTCGAGGAATTTCTGGAGCAAGTAAAGGAATGGATCGAGTTCAAGCAGATTACATGGGTATGCTCGCAACTGTTATCAATGGACTTGCGCTTCAAAATGCATTAGAAGAAAACGATGTACCCACTCGACTTCAAACTGCAATTAAAATTGAAGCAATAGCTGAGCCATTCATTAAAAGAAAAGCTACACGTCACCTTGAAAAAGGACGGGTCGTCATTTTTGGGTCAGGAACTGGAAATCCATATTTTACTACTGATTCTGCGGCTGTTTTAAGGGCCATTGAAATCAATGCTGATGTAATTCTTAAGGGAACCAGAGTAGATGGAATTTACAATGAGGATCCTGAATTGAACAAGAGTGCAATAAAATTTGAGTCATTGTCTTTTGATGAAGTTTTAAGTCGTGGTTTAAAAATTATGGACACCACTGCCTTCACCCTCAGCCATGAAAATAATTTACCTATAATTGTTTTTGATATGAATACAAAAGGTAATTTGAAAAAAATTATTAATGGTGAGAAAATAGGTACGAAAGTATATATATAATATGGAAGAATTTGATTTTATACTTAAAACAGCTGAAGAGAGTATGATTAATGTAATAAGTCATCTCGAAAAAGAACTTTTAAATATACGAGCAGGAAAGGCAAATCCCATAATGTTATCTAATGTAGTTGTTGATTATTATGGGTCAAAAACTCCTTTGAATCAAGTAGCAAATATTAGTACTCCCGATTCAAAAACATTAACAATACAACCTTGGGAGAAATCTTTAGCTCCCGATATTGAAAAAGCAATATTAGTTGCTAACATTGGATTTACTCCAATTAATAATGGGGACTCAATAGTAATTAACATTCCTCCGATGACAGAAGAAAGAAGATTCCAGCTAACTAAAATTGCAAAACAAGAGGTAGAAAATGCTAAGGTTAGTATTCGAAATTCTAGAAAAGAAGCTAATGATGAAATTAAAAAAGTTGAGATCTCAGATGATATGAAAAAAAACTTAGAGAATGATGTTCAAAACCTTACTGATTCATTTATCGAAAAAACTGACTTATTGTTTTCAAGAAAAGAAAAAGAAATAATGACAATTTAATACCCAATTTATCTTTTCTTAATGAGAATTAAAAATAATTGGAACTTTTGGGAAAATATTGCGAGTGTAATACTAGGTAATAGATTTATAATATTACTTATTTTTTTATCAATTACATTTTTTCATTCAACACAATGGCAATTTATAAAATTTACATTTACTGAGGCAAACCTTCTTCCAGACAATCATCCTGATAACATAAGGTACGAAAACTTTAAAAAGCAATTTGGAGAGGAAGGAAATCTGTTATTAATTTCGGTGAACGACTCAACTATTTTTAGTCCCAATAAATTCAATTCATGGAATTTATTTTCAAAAAAACTTTTAGAATTAAAAGAAATAACTTCTATCATTAGTACTTCAAACCTAAAAATTTTAAAAAAAAATAGTGAGGAGAAAAAATTCGAATTTTCATTAATTGATATAAATGAAAATTTATCCAAAAATCAAATTTTAGAGTTTAAAGATAAATTAGTTAACAACTTGCCATTTTATAAAAATTTAATTTATAATGAGTCTGGAGAAGCAATAAGAACAGTTGCGTATATGGACTCTAAAATAGTAAATACAAAAGCACGAAAAACTTTTATAACCAATAAATTTATTCCTTTAATTGAGTCGTATGAAAACGAAAATAATATTGACTTAAAAGTTTCTGGGATGCCCTATGTTAGAACACTAAACGCTCAAAATATAATTGATGAAATCGGTTTATTTGTACTATCTGCTATGTTTGTTACTTCGTTGATTTTCTTCTTATTCTTTAGATCAATAAAAGCAACCTTGATTTCGTTATTAGTCGTATCTGTAGGGGTTATGTGGTCTTTTGGAACCCTAGGTTTATTTAATTATGAAATAACTGTTCTAACGGCTTTAATTCCCCCGTTAATAATAGTTATAGGCATCCCAAATTGTATTTTTTTCATAAATAAATATCAACAAGAAGTTTCAATAACAGGAGATAAATTTAAATCTATCGAAACAATGATAATTAAAATAGGATATGCTACCTTAATGACAAACCTAACTACTGCATTTGGTTTTGCTACATTTATTTTGACTAATAGTAAAGTTTTAAAAGAGTTTGGAATTGTAGCTTCAATTAACATTATTGGAATATTCCTGATTTCACTTTTTCTAATCCCAATAATTTACAGTTTTCTAAAAATTCCTAGAAAAAAAAATATAAAGCATTTAAAAAATAAAAATATTAATATGTTTATTGATTGGATGGAAAATAATGTCAGGTATAAAAGAAGAAACGTATATATTATTTCTTTATTCTTTTTAATTATGGGAATTATAGGGGTAAATAAAATAAAAATTTCAGCTAGTATGATTGAGGATATGCCAAAAAAATCTGATTTTTTCAAAGACATTCAATATTATGATAAAGAATTTTCGGGAATTGTTCCAATTGAAATCTTAATAAATACAAAAAGAAAAAATGGTATAAGAAGTCTATCGACATTAAAAAAAATAAATAAACTTCATGAAAAAATTCTAAATTATTCTGAATTATCATCTCCTATATCAATTGTAAATGCCTACAAATATTCAAAACAAGCCTACTACAATGGAAATCCAGATTATTATAAACTTCCCAGCTCACAAGAAAATAGATTTATTTCTCAATACATAATTAACTCAGCTGGAAATTCAAGTTTATTTAAAAATTATATTGATAGCACAATGCAGTATGGACGAGTTACAACCTTTATGAAAGACATCAAATCAAATCGAATAGAAAAAATTAAAAAGGAACTTCAAATTAATATAAATGAAATATTTCCATCCGACCGATTTAGTGTTTTATTGACCGGAAAATCTCTTCTTTTTATAAAAGGAACAAAATATTTAATTGAAAATTTATTTTTGTCTCTTTCATTAGCTATTTTACTTATTTCTTTTTTCATGGCTTATATGTTTAGGTCTTTTAAAATGATTTTAATTTCTTTGATTCCAAATCTTCTTCCATTAATTATAACTGCTGGATTAATGGGTTTTTTTTCAATTCCACTCAAAGCCTCCACCATATTAGTTTTTAGTATTGCTTTTGGAATCTCAGTTGACTTTACAATTCATTTTCTTGCTAAGTATAGACTGGAGCTAATCCAAAATAAAAACTTAGACTCAACTGTCTATAATGCTCTGAGAGAAACTGGTTTAAGCATGTTTTATAGTGGTATTGTTCTATTTTTTGGATTTGCAGTGTTTATGATATCAAATTTTGGTGGAACTGTTGCTTTGGGTGGTCTTGTATCTGCTACTCTTCTTATCTCTATGCTTTCAAACCTTATTTTACTTCCATCATTATTAATTTCATTTAACAAAAAAGATAATTGATTAGTTTTGAATTAAATAACATAATACTTACTTAATCAAAATACTATATTTGTACCATCAAAATTTGAGGTCCCAATGATAAAAATTGAAACTCTTCTTTCTGAAAATAGAATAAAAAAAAATATTGAAATTTGTGGTTGGGTTAAAACATATAGAGCCAAAAGGTTCATAGCAATTAATGATGGGTCTACCCTCTTGAATTTACAATGTGTAATTGATTTTGAAAATCATGAAAACTCAATAATAAAAAGAATTAATACTGGTACTGCATTAAGAATAATAGGAGATCTAGTGTATAGCAAAGGAAAAGGACAAAACCTTGAATTAGAAGTAAATGAGATTTTTATTCTAGGTGATTCAGATCCTGACAAATATCCTATTCAACCCAAAAAACATAGTTTAGAATTTCTCAGGGAAAAGGCTCACCTAAGAGCAAGAACTAATACATTTAATGCCATAATGAAAATAAGATCTGTTCTTGCGTTTGGAGTACATGAATTTTTTCAAAATAAAAAATTTAATTATTTAAACACTCCAATTATAACAGGGAGTGATGCCGAAGGAGCTGGAGAAATGTTTAAGGTTACTACCCTTGAGCCAAATACAAACTCCAAAAAATCAGTAGATTATAAAAAAGATTTTTTTGGAAAAAAAACTCACCTAACTGTTTCGGGACAATTAGAAGCAGAGAGTTATGCTTTGGCACTTGGAAATGTGTATACTTTCGGACCCACTTTTCGAGCTGAAAACTCTAATACAAAAAGACATTTAGCAGAGTTTTGGATGATTGAACCTGAGATGGCTTTTTATGATTTAAAAGATAATATGGATTTAGCTGAAGAATTCGTTAAATATCTTCTAAATAAAATATTATCAAATTGCCAAGTTGAATTAGATTTTTTAAACAAAAGATTAGATGATGAAGAAAAAACTAAACCATTAGCTCAAAGAGGGGGGATGGGCTTGATCGAAAAAATAAATTTTGTTAATAAAAATAACTTCATGAGAGTAAGTTATACTGAGGCAATCAAAATATTAAAAAACTCAAAACCCAATAAAAAAAATAAATTTCAATTTAAAATTGATAAATGGGGGGTTGATCTGCAGAGTGAACATGAAAGATTTCTTGTTGAAAAACATTTTAAATGTCCATTAATAATTTTTAATTATCCTAAAGAAATTAAGGCATTTTATATGAGATTAAATGAAGATAATGAAACTGTAGGAGCCATGGATGTCCTTTTTCCTGGTATTGGAGAAATTATAGGAGGATCTCAAAGGGAAGAAAGACTTGATATTCTTATTTCCAGAATGGAAAAATTAAAGATAGATCAAAATGAATTATGGTGGTATTTAGAATTAAGAAAATTTGGTTCAGCTCCACATAGTGGTTTTGGTCTAGGTTTTGAAAGATTAGTACAGTTTTCTACAGGAATGAATAATATTCGTGATGTAATTCCATTTCCTAGAACTCCTCAGAATGCTTCTTTTTAAGATTTAAGTATGCATCTAATTTTTTAACTTTGATTTATATTTAAATATTTCAATGATTAAACAGCATTTAAATTTAAAATTAAATCAAAAATTATCTCCTCAACAGATTCAGTTGATGAGACTCATTCAGCTTTCAACTTTAGAGCTAGAGCAAAAAGTTCAGTTAGAAATTGGGGAAAACCCTGCTTTAGAAACAGGTAAAGAAAAGAATAATGAGAATAATCTACATGATGATTCAGATGAAATATCAACCATTAATTCAGATAATATTGATGTTGATGATTACTTAAGTGACGATCTACCTTATTATAAAACTAAAATAAATAATTTTTCTTCTGATGAAGAAGGAAAAATAATTCCGTTCTCAGGAGGAATAAGTTTTCATCAGGATTTAAAAAGTCAAGCTCTGAATCTTATTATCACAGAAAAAGAAATTCCAATAATTGATTTTTTAATTGGAAGTATTGACGATAGCGGATACATAAGAAGAGAAGTTGATGAGTTAATTGATGATCTGGCTTTTACTGAAAATATCCATACCAATGAAAATGAAATCAAATCACTTTTAAAAAAAGTTCAATCACTTGATCCTCCAGGAGTTGGAGCAATGAATCTTCAAGAGTGTTTGATTCTTCAAATTAGAAGGAAAAATAAAAAAGATAAATTATCTGCTCTTGCTGAGAAAATTTTAATTCAGTCTTTTGAACTATTTTCAAGGAAACATTATATAAAATTAATTGAAAAATACAATATAGATGAAGAGACCTTGAAATCAATAATTGAGTTAATATCTAAATTAAATCCAAAACCTGGTGGAAATTTGACAAACGAGTTCAGAAAAAATCAGATAATACCAGATTTTATTTTAACAGTTGAAAATGGAAAAATTGAAGTAAATCTTAATAAAAGAAATGCGCCTGAATTGCATGTATCACCAAATTATAAAGAAATGTTAGAAGGATATAAAATCGCTTCAAACAAAGATAAAAATCAAATTGAAGCTGTTAACTTTATAAAACAAAAGCTTGACTCTGCAAAGTGGTTTATTGATGCCGTTAATCAAAGATATCAGACTCTTTTTATAACAATTAAAACTATTGTTGAATTTCAAAAACAATATTTTTTAACTGGAGATGAAAAAGATCTTAGACCAATGATATTAAAAGATATATCTGAAAAAATAAATATGGATATTTCCACTGTGTCGAGAGTTGCAAATAGTAAATATATTGATACACCATATGGAATCAAACTACTGAAAACATTTTTTTCTGAAGGAATTAAAAATGAGGATGGCCAAGACATTTCTTCAATAGAAATCAAAAATATACTGGAGGAGCTAATCTCCGAGGAAAATAAAAAAAAACCTCTAGCTGATATTTCGTTGTCATCACTTTTAAAACAAAAGGGCTATCCATTAGCTAGGAGGACAGTTGCGAAATATAGAGAGCAATTAGGAATTCCCGTTGCAAGACTTAGAAAAGAAATATAGATTCTGACTACAAAATGTAAAAGACTATTCCGATTGTTAGTAGTTTAAATCGTTTTAAAGACTCTTCAGTTAGACTGCTTATTGTTCTTGGTGATACATCATATCCTATAGAGAAATTCCATGTATTATATCCAAAGTTTAATGTTAGAGTGTTATTCCATTTCATAAGAGCACTATCATCTTTAATAAGGTTGTAATTTATTTGGTATCCCAAATACACTCTCCAAAAATTATAAATAAAATTTGAAGAGGATCTCCATCTTAATTCGAAGGGTATTACTGAAGAAAAAAACCTAGTAGTTTTAAAATTATTGGATAGAATTTTACCAGTCTGGAAATCTAAATTTGACTTAAATCGAGTATATGAACCACCCACTCCTATTCCAAAAGCCCATCTTCCATTTCCACTTATTGGTATATCTCTAATGAATCCAAAAGAAATTTTATTTGAAAAATCACTTTGGATTAGATTATTAGAGTTATTTGTAATTAGAACATAATTACCACTAAAGTAAAATTGATCTTCCCTATATTTTTTTAAATTTAATGAATCTTGGGAATAGGAATTGGTTATAAAAAATGAGATGATGAAAAAAAATAAAATTGGAAACCTAATATTCATATACGTAAAAATAAAAAAAGCATCTAATAAAGATGCCTTTAGTTTTTTATTTTGAATATTTTGATAATGATTATTTAAGATTCTGAGTATACTCGCCAATTCGAGTAGTATAATTTATTTTGAGAGCATTAACTTTTCTTAATTCTTGTTTAATGTCACTAACTAAACCCATTTTTGTTTCTCCATCAACTTTTAAGGCAGTAGTAAGGACATTCTGTAATTCTTGTCGTTTTGAAGCTCTTTCAGCAAGAACAAAAGCACCTACTTCTGCTACAACTGCAAATTTGTCATTTAATTGAATTCTTGCTGTAGAACCATATTTTTCCTCATATCTAGAGGAGGGTTTACCAGCGTATATGTACATAACTCTATCTTTTTTATCTAGCTTTTGGATCTGATCAGCTGCTGGCAAGGAATTATTAACCATTAAAGTACTATCTCTCATTACAGTTGCAACCATGAAAAAGAACAATAACATAAATACGATATCAGGTAAAGATGCTGTTGAAATTGCAGGTAGGTCCCCATCTTTTTTCTTTTTAAACTTGCTCATAATTTAACTTTTATTTGGTTCAGCCTCAGAGAGTTTTTGAGGATACATAGTTTTGACGACATTTAACAAGGGTTTTAGCTTTTCTTTTTCAGCAGAAGTTGTTCTCGGATCATTGTATTTGTTATTAGCCTGGACAAAATCCATTCCCATCATTGGGTTTAACCTAGAGAACTCACGATTTCTTAAAACATTGTATGCAGCCACTAACTCATTTTGAACAGCAATATATATTTTGTAAGATGTTTCTCTATCATTCTTAAGAGATATTATTGCTTTCTCAGGATTATCAGAAGAAGCAGGATCTCTTCTTCCATTGCAATAATCACATGCATCCTCACCAGTTCCACCACCATTGTCAAGAAATTCTACTGCAAGCTTTCTAACATCAGAAATATCTTTCAATTCTTCTTCTATTAATAGTTGATTGTTTTTATTAACTACTACGGTAAAAATATTTTTCTGTTTTATGATTGGAGGGTCAATGACTTCTTCCATCGGAGGCAACTTACGATTAAGGCCACTATCAGTTTCAATTGTTGTTGTAACAAGAAAAAATATTAACAACAAAAAAGCTATGTCAGCCATAGACCCGGCATTAACTTCTGGAGCAGATCTTCTAGCCATGACTATTTACCTATTAACTTTTTGACACTTGAAAATATCATAGAAACAAATGCGACAAATGTTAAAATATAAAAAACTCTTATTCCAGTTCCAACCCATCTTGATCCTGAAGCAGAAAGCATTTCGCCATCTTTAAGAGGCGTTTCAATACCATCGGAAATGCCGTAACTAATTCCAATAACAATAATTAGAATACCTGTAGTTAGGATTGATTTTTTAACTTTATTAATATCAGATGCTAAACCTCTAAATGAGAAAATAACAGTTACTAAAACAGCAATTGATAATATAATGATAGCTAACATGATTAAAGGAGTAACAATTGAAAAATCCCCCATACTGGCATCCATTTTGATTTGATCGTCTCCTGTACTCATGATTCTTAAAAGAAAAATAGTACCGAGAACACCAAGTATACCACTGATAATTTTGATAATATTTTGAAAATTCATCTATTTGGATTTGTTTATTTTTTATTTGCAGAAAGTATATCGATCAATGTTATTGAGGCATCTTCCATATCATTAACAATGCTATCAATCTTGGCAACTATATAATTATAAAAAACTTGTAGAATTATAGCTACTATAAGACCAAAAACAGTTGTAAGTAAAGCAACCTTAATTCCCCCTGCAACAAGTGATGGTTGCATATCTCCAGCAGCTTCAATCTTGTCAAAAGCTTGTATCATACCAATTACAGTTCCCATAAATCCAAGCATTGGGGCTAAAGCAATAAATAATGAAATCCATGACACATTTTTCTCAAGTTGACCCATCTGAACTCCGCCATATGCAATTACAGCTTTTTCAGCATTTTCTATACCTTCATTAGCTCTATCCAAGCCTTGATAAAAAATAGATGCTACTGGACCTTTTGTGTCTCTGCATAATTCCTTAGCTGCTTCAATACCTCCTGACGAGATTGCTTCCTCAACACCGCTTGTCAATTTTTTTGTATTAGTAGTAGCAAGATTTAAAAAGATAATACGTTCAATCGAGATTGCCAAACCTAAAATAAGACATATTAAAACAATCCCCATGAAACCAGGACCTCCCTCAATAAATCTATTTTTTAATTCTTGAGTAAAAGAGGGTGCTACACTAGTTGATAGTTCATCGCCATCTTGAAAAGACGAAATATTATCAATTTTCTCAATAATTGTTATGTTAGCACTTAGAGTGTAACAAGTGATGAAAAGAGATGCAAAGGTTATTGCAGTTATTAATTTTTTCATTGTAATAATTTTGTTTCTTGTTTAATAAGGGTTAAAGATAAAAAAAAATCGATATTAATATTAAAAAAAATCAATCTCTAAAATATATACTTAAATTATGTATTAGACAGCAATTTTTTTTAATTTATTATTGAATGTATATGTTTGAAGCTATAATTAACTAATTAGTATTTGAGTTATATTTTATTAATTTTGATTTTATAAAATTTAATCCCTCATATGCCACTTTTTATAGTTGTTTGCGGAATCTTATTGCTTTTTATATTAATTGTTTTTGGAAAATTAAATGCCTTTGTTTCATTTATCTTGGTTTCTTTAGTTATTGGAATTTTAAATGGAATGCCTATAAATGAGGTTATTGAATCCATTGAAAATGGATTCGGAAATACTCTTGGATCATTGGTAATGATTTTAGGTCTGGGAGCAATGTTTGGAAAAATAATTGCAGAAAGTGGAGCTGCTCAGCAAATATCATTTAGGTTGATTAATTCCTTTGGAGTAAAAAATATTCAACTTGCCGTTATGCTTTCAGGTTTTATAATTGGGCTTACTATGTTTTATGAGGTAGGTTTTGTTATTTTAGTTCCTTTAATTTTCACAGTTGCCTCGTCATCGAAGCTTCCTCTGATGCATGTAGGGCTACCTTTGTTAGCATCATTATCCGTTGCTCATGGATACCTACCTCCGCACCCTGGACCTACTGCTGTTGCAATTCTTTTTGATGCAGATATTGGAAAGACTTTAATATACGGAACTATTGTAGCTATTCCAGCAATATTAATTTCAGGTCCAGTTCTATCTAAAATTATTAAAAAGGTAAATGCAAAACCTTTGGAATCTTTTATGTCATCAAAAATTTTAAGTAGTAACGAATTACCTAGCTTTTTTATTAGTATTTTTTCAGCTTTACTTCCTGTCTTTTTAATTGGAGCCTCTACAATTATACTAGTTTTCATTAACGATGAAAACCAATTTTTTGAATTTATAAAATTTTTTGGTAATCCATCAATAGCTTTATTAATTTCATTTATTTTCTCAATGTATTCGTTGGGTATATCAAGAGGAGAAAGTATTGGCTCAATAATGAAAAAAAGCTCTGATTCAATTAAAGGTGTAACTATGGTATTACTTATTATTGCTGGTTCTGGTGCTTTGAAAGAGATTTTAACTGATAGTGGTGTAAGTCAATATATTGGAAGTTTATTAATTGATTCCAGTTTGTCACCACTTTTTTTAGGATGGACTATTGCTACTTTAATTAGAGTGTGTGTTGGATCAGCCACAGTTGCAGCTTTAACATCAGCAGGCATATTGGTCCCTATAATTACCAACACTGATATAAATGCAGAATTAATGGTTTTGGCAATTGGATCAGGAAGTATTATGCTATCACATGTAAATGATGGTGGTTTTTGGTTATTTAAAGAATACTTTAATGTATCAGTGAAGGATACTCTTTCAACTTGGACTATAATGGAAACATCCATTGGAGTAATTGGTATAATTGGAGTTTTAATATTAGATATATTTGTTTAAAAATAGAAAATGAAACAATTACCTTCTCAAAGAATAAAAAAAATTGAATTAGAATTACCTCCTGCACCAAAGCCAGCAGGTCTATACAATCCCATGGTCATCTCTGGGAATCTACTTTATATTTCAGGACAAGGTCCAGTTAAATTAGATGGCAGTCAAATGATTGGTAAAGTTGGAAAAGATTTGTCTGCTGAGGAAGGTAAACTAGCTGCAAGACAAGTTGGACTAACAATGCTAGCAACTATAAAAGAGCACTTTAAAGATATAGACAGGATAAAAAGAGTGGTCAAAGTTTTAGGTATGGTAAATTGTACAATGGAATTCAAAGAACATCCATTTGTTATTAATGGTTTTAGTGAATTAATGAGGGATATTTTTGGAGAACAATATGGAGTAGGAGCAAGAAGTGCGGTTGGGAATATTCTTCCGAGAAACATTCCTGTTGAAGTTGAGGCTATTTTTGAACTCTACATTTAAGGTTATGAATATTAATTTATCTGAAAATTTGATAAGTCCTGGTTTAATAATTATTCCAGAAAGAATCATAGAAAATATCAAAAAAATGATATCAATTGCTGGCTCTCCCAAAAGACTTTGGCCACATGTTAAAACTCATAAACTTAAGGAAATTGTTAATTTTCAAAAAGAATATGGAATTAATAAGTTTAAATGTGCTACAATATGTGAAGCAGAAATGCTTGCATTAACTGGGGTTCAAAAAATTCTTTTAGCTATTCAACCAACTAAGTTGAATTTAATCCATTTTATTGAGCTTAAACTTTTATATCCCAAAATAGAATTTTCAACTATTGTAGATAATTTCGCTTCATTAAAATTAATGAGTGATTTATCATCAAAAAATAATATTAAATTATCCCTATGGATTGACATAAATAACGGTATGAACCGAACAGGAGTTAATCATTTATCAATAGCCCTTAAATTAATTGAAAACATAAATATTAATAAAAATCTAACACTAAAAGGGCTACATGTTTATGATGGTCACATTAGAAATTCAAATTTTAAAGACCGAAAAAAAGAATGTGACAAGGCATATGAATTTGTAAATGAAATAATTAAAGGTTCCAAAAAAAAAGGAATAAAAATTCAAAATCTTATAACTGGTGGTTCTCCTACGTTTAATATTCACTCGACGAGAAAAGGAAATTATCTTAGTCCTGGCACTACCCTTTTATGGGATGAAGGTTATAAAAAATTATTTCCGGAGATGGATTTTGAAATAGCAGCAATTTTAGTTTCGCGTGTAATAAGTAAACCAAATAAGAATATGTTGTGCCTGGATCTAGGACATAAATCTGTTGCCTCTGAAATGCCTTTACCAAGAGCCATTATTCATGGATTAGAAAATGCAAAGCATATTAGCCAAAGTGAGGAGCATCTTATAATTGAATCCAAAAAAGCCAAAAATTATAATATTGGTGATATAGTTTATGCTTCTCCATTTCATATCTGTCCAACAGTTTCAAAATTCGAATACTTACAAACTATTTCAAATGGAGAGATATCATCTTTATGGAAAGTTAAAGCCAGAAACTACAATTTAAAAAGCAATGTCTCTGATTTTTGATGCTCATTTAGATTTAGCAATGAATGCGATGGAGTGGAACAGAGATCTTACTCTTCCAGTCAATCATATTAGGGAAAGTGAGCGATTATTGAATGATAAACCAGACAGAAGAAATGGAACTGTTTCTCTTGATGCAATGAGAAAAGGTGATATTGGTATTTGTGTTGCAACACAAATTGCAAGATATGTTAAACCCCAAAATAAATTACCTGGATGGAAATCAGCAGAGCAGGCCTGGGCTCAAACCCAAGGTCAACTTGCATGGTACAAATCCATGGAAAGTAAAGGGGAAATGACTCAAATTAAAACATTAAATGATTTAAATATTCAGATTAATAATTGGAATAATAATTCAGATAAGACTATTGGATATATACTTTCACTTGAAGGGGCAGATTCAATAATTTCAATGGAACACCTCAATATAGCATTCGAATACGGATTAAGAGCAATAGGACCTGCCCACTATGGCCCAGGAACATATGCTCATGGTACTGACTCATCTGGAGGATTAGGACTAAAAGGAAGGCAATTACTTGACGAAATTGAAAAATTAAATCTTATTCTTGATGTTACCCACCTGTGTGATTTAAGTTTTTGGGAAACTATTGAAAGATTCTCAGGACCAATATGGGCAAGTCATAGCAATTGTAGATCAATTGTTCCGAATAATAGACAGTTTGACGATAAACAAATTAGAGAATTAATTAAAAGAAATTCAATAATTGGGGTTTGTTTGGATGCATGGATGATTGTGCCAAATTGGAAAAGAGGTATTTCAGATCCAAAAAAAATGGACCTTTCATTAGAAAAAGTAGTGGATCATATAGATCATATATGCCAACTATCAGGAAATTGTGATTCAGTTGGAATAGGGTCAGACTTAGATGGTGCATTTGGAAATGAGCAATGTCCATATGATATAGATACAATTACTGATCTTCAAAAAATTAAATTTGTATTAAAAAAAAGAGGGTATTCAAATTTTGATGTTGATAATATTTTTCACAAAAATTTTATCAGATTTTTAAAAAAAACATGGTCTTAGAATTAGATATTATTTTTTAAATTTAAACAAACACAGCTAGCAATGAAAAAAATATTATTTATAAATCTCTCAGTTTTAACTTCTTTAATCTTATTTTTTTACTCTTGTGAAAATTTTAAATCAAAGCTGCCAAAAGTCGCTATCGCTGGAATTGGTATTGAATCTAGTACTTTCTCACCAGCAGTTTCTTATATGGAAGCATTTAGGGCCAGAACAGGAGTTGGAGAAAAAATTTTTAACAGATACTCTTTTTTATCTGAAGAATCTATAAACAGAAAACGTGCAAACTGGTTTCCTGCAATAGTTGCAAAATCATTACCTGGTGGGATTGTCTCTAAAGAAACCTATGATTCTATCCTCAATCAAACTTTATCTCTTTTAAAAGAAAATTTACCTTATGATGGACTATTTCTTGATATACATGGAGCAATGAGTGTCCAAGGATTAATTGACGCAGAAGGTGATTACATAAAAAAAATCAGAGAAGTTGTAGGTTATAAAACCATTATCTCAACATCAATGGATTTACATGGCAATGTTTCAAAAAAACTGGCTAGAGAATCAGATTTAATTACTTGTTACAGAATGGCTCCTCATGAAGATGCAATGGAATCTAAACAAAGGGCCTTAGAAAACTTATTAAATAGGATTGAAAATGGCAAAGGAAAACCTCTTTATAAAGCATGGATTCCTATTCCAATTCTTCTACCAGGTGAACAAACTAGTACCAGAATTGATCCTGGAAAAAAACTTTATGCTCAAGTTGATCCAATCACAAAAATTGATGGTATTCTTGATGCAGGAATATGGGTAGGTTATGCATGGGCGGATGAACCAAGAAATCATGCGGTAGTTGTTGTTACCGGAGATGATGAAATAAAGGTCAAATCCTCAGCAGAAAAACTAGCAAGAAATTTCTGGGAATACAGAAATGAATTTGATTTTGTTGCACCAACTAAAAATTTAAACGAATGTCTAAAGCAAGCAATAAATAGTAAAGAAATTCCATTTTTTATTAGTGACATGGGAGATAATCCAACTGCTGGAGGTGCTGGTGATGTAACTTGGACATTAAATAAATTATTAAATAGAGAAGAATTTAAACCACATGATGGACCTAAATTAATTTATGCTTCAATTCCAGGACCTGAATTAATTGAAAAGGCAATGCAAATTGGTGTAGGAAAAAAAGTTAAGGGTTACGTTGGAGCAGAAGTAGATAGCAGATACTCACCTCCAATTTTACTTGAAGGGATAATTAAAAGAATTAAAAAAGGAGATATTAATGCCGAAACTGAAGTAGTAATTCAAACCGGAAGTATTAGTGTAATAGTTACAAAAAAGAGAAAACCTTATCATTATGAAAAAGATTTTAGTGAACTAGGGCTAGATCTTTTGAAGACAGATATTGTGGTTGTAAAGATTGGTTATTTAGTTCCTGAGTTATATGAAATTCAAAAAGGTTGGTTAATGGCGTTAACTCCTGGTGGAGTTGATCAAGATCTAGATCGCTTAGGGTATAAATATATTAATCGACCAATGTTTCCTATTGATAATGACATTAAAAATCCTGATCTAAGTGCTCGAATGATATCAGTTTCTGGTAATTAATTTTGTAGAATAATTGTTATAATATAGAATCAAATATATAGGAAATACATTTTTTTAGTTCAGAAATTTCATCAGATCCTTCAGGAATATCATACTCCAACTCAATTGTAAGTGGAAAATCATACCCTTCTTCTTTATAAATTTTAACAGCCTCCTTTATCGGAGTATCACCTTGACCCCAAACAAGGTTATCCCCTCCTCTACTTAATCTCTTTCTATCTTTCAAATGCATACTTACAATTTTATTATGTTTATCCTTAAAAATTTCTAAAGGATCCCCAGTTTCTGATGCAGTATAATGTCCCAAGTCAATATTTAATCTATTAAAATCTGACTGAGAAATTGCGGTATCCCAAAGTGTGGGTGTCCCTTGCTCGTGGTTATGATATCCAACTAAAATATCCTCTTCATCAGCAATTTCAGACAGTCTTAAAGTATGCTCATCGTCACTAGGATGTTCAAGTGTTATGTGAGAAGCTCCAAGAGCTTTTGCAGCCCTCATTCCATATCTAATTTCATCATCAGTATTATATTTTTCAAAGCACCTCCTTGGTTTAAATGCAAAAATAGAAATACCAGCGTCATTGTATAGTTTCCTTAGCTCTTTGAATTTTGAAATTGAAGCTTCATTTCTCAATTTTGAAATATTCTCGCTATCTTCAAAAATACCAACAAATGGCTCTACATGATTTCCCATTAATTCAACATGTTTTATACCTGTATGTTTTATGTACTTCAAAATAGCCAAAGGACTTTGATCTTGCATAGTTCTAAAAGACCATGTTTGAACACCAATGATTATACCTTGCTCCTCTAAAGTTTGAATTTTATCATTCTGAGCATAAAAAAATATTGGGAATATTAGTAAAACTGAAAATACAAACCTCATACAAATATAATTTATACGTTAAGTTAATAAAAAACGATTTGAAAACACATTACCCTTGTTTTCTTAAAACATCTTAAAAAATATTTTTTACTTGTGTTTTACAATTATATTTTTATTTAAGTATATTTAGAATCAAATTAAAAACAATTAAATGAAAAAATTAATATACATATTATCTATAATCATATCCACAATATCATATGCTCAGCAACAAGATGCTGAAATATGGCAGACATATAGAATAAAATCATTAAAGGGAAAAACCCAAGAGTTTGAAAAAGCTGTTTCAAAGAAAACCAGAATGTTTAATAAATCTCCACAAGATGCTATTTTTACCTTTAAAGTGGTTGATGGTCAGGATCAAGGAATGTACGAAAGAGTTGTTGGTTTTAAAAATTGGACTTGGTTCAATAGATCAAACCAAAAAGAAATGGATTACTGGATGAAAAATGTTGATCCATTAATAGAATCTCAAACTGGATGGATTGTTTGGGAGAGGATAAAGGAATATTCTCACAATTGGAACCCAGGAAATGCTCCAAGCAAGCACCAACTTAGAAGGTCTAGAATGGTTAAACCAAGTGGGTATAGTGACTTTCTAATTGTTCACGAAAGAATGAAAAAAGTTTATGATAAATATGGTTATAAAGGGATAAAAGGCCTTTTTAGATGTGTTTCTGGAGGAAGCGAACAAATGTTTCTAATAGTTAGCCCTTTTAATGAGTATGGGGAAAATGCAGGATTTGAGAAATCTGACAAAAATACAGCTGAATTGTATAACGAAATGTTTGGAGACAATGCATGGCAGAAAGATATATTAAAATATAATTCCTCATTAGTAGACTGGGGAAGATCTGCAGAAAGATTAACTATTGTTAAATCAATGTCTTCCCAAAATTAATTTACAAATCCTACTAAATAAAAAAACCTCCAAATGGAGGTTTTTTATACCCTTTAAATATAGAATAACAAACTAACTCTAATGCTAGTGATCTTTTCTAAATCAATAATTAAAGAGACCACCTTTTACCTCCTGTAGTTTGATTCAAGTCAACGCAACCCTTTCCCTCACCTGGTATAGGATCATAGGCTAAAACCTCTTCTCCTATGTATTCATTTACCCTAAATGCATTTAAAGTTAAAGATCTAATTTGAATTAGAAAATTGTATACTTCTGATTCTTGACTTTTCAAAAAATCATCCTTAGCTTTTGACCCAATAAATTCGTTAGTTGTTTGCCATATCTCTATTTGTTTTTCACTGGCTTTTAGATATTTTTTTAGTTGAATATTTAAATCACTTGTATTAATTTCACTAGAGTGATTCTTCTTTGTTTCAATTAGAATTAATTTTATGAAATTATTTATTCCTTTTGATAAATTTTCTTTATCATTTTGACTCATCACAATGGCAACATAATTATCTAAAAATTCTGGTAACATTAATTCGGTAGATCCAGGGATGTCAGTTTTGGGTATAATCAATTCCATTGTTTTTGAGATAATTTGAAATTGTATTTTGGTGAAAAAAACAGGTAAATTTTTATTCACAGATGATTGACAACTATGAAGTATATTTAAAATTTGTGGACTTACAATTAATGCAGTACTTCCATATCCAATTTTTTTTAAAACTTTTCTCCTATCCATATTATTAAAACTAAAAATTCATTTTTTTTAATTGCATAACCGCATGATTTGCTGCTCTTGCTGTTAAGGCCATATAAGTTAGAGAAGGATTCTGACTTCCGGATGATGTCATTGCTGAACCATCAGTAACATAAACATTTGGAACTGCATGCAATTGATTATGTTTATTTAATACAGAAGTTTTTGGATCGTGTCCCATTCTTGCTGTACCCATTTCATGAATTGCAAGACCCATGGCATATCCATAATCGAATTCCTGTACATTTCGAAAACCAGATGATTCGAGCATTTCAACTGCCTGCTGCCTAATATCCTTTCTCATTTCTATTTCATTTTCTTTAATTTCAGCATCAAAAGTTATGGTCGGCAGGCCCCACTTATCTTTTTTATTGTAGTCTAAATATATTCTATTATCATGATAAGGAAGGATTTCACCATATCCTTGAATACTCATTGCCCAACCACCAGGTGTTAAAAAGGCATCTTTTAAATCTTTTCCATAACCAGTTCTTTTGATTAATTCTCTATGATCACCTCTCCAAGCTGCGCCCTGAAAACCATAACCCCTTATAAAGTCTTTTTGATTTGTGGATCCACCTAAATTTCTAAATCTAGGGATATAAATTGCATTAGGAGTCCTGCCTTTGGTATATTTATCCTCAAAACCATCATATACTCCATCTGCTCCAGTTAAAAAAGTATGGTCCATTAAATTATGTCCTAATTCTTCAGAGTCATTTCCTAATCCATTAGGAAACCTGTTTGATTTGGATTGCATTAAAATCGATGTGGTAGCTGCTGTTGAAGCACATAAAAAAATAACTTTAGCTTTATATTCTATTACATCCATAGTCTCTGAATCTATCACCCTGACTCCAATAGCTCTATTCTTATATTCATCATAAATGACCTCATAGACAACCGAATTAGGTCTAAGTGTCATATTACCTGTTTTTTCTGCGGCTGGAAGAGTAGAGGAATTGCTGCTAAATGGAGCTCCATACGGACATCCTCTAATACACCGATTTCTATATTGGCATTGGACTCTATTTAATCCAGGTTTTGTACCTTCTGTAATAATCGCTATTCTTCCAACTGTGACTAGACGATCTGTATAATTTTTTTTTATTGATTTTTTAAATTCTTCTTCAAGACAATTCATCTGCATTGGTCTAAGAAATTCTCCGTCAGGGAGTTGAGGTAAACCAAGCTTCTCCCCGCTTACCCCTATATACTTCTCCACATAACTATACCATGGGTCCAAATCTTTATATCTGATAGGCCAGTCTACCGCTATACCTTCTTTTAAATTCGCATTAAAATCTATGTCGCTAAGTCTCCAGCTTAATCTCCCCCATAACAGCGATCTCCCACCAACATGATACCCTCGAATCCAGTCAAACCTTTTATCTTCATTATATGGGTGCTCAATGTCATCCACTAAAAGGTGAGTTGTAGATTCAGTATTTATATATCCACTTCTACTTTGTTTTGGTTGTCTCTTTCTTATTTCTTCAGTGATGGTATCACCACCCGCAAAGTCCCATGGATCCTTGTCAACATTTTTATAATCAGTTGGATGCACTATCATTCTACCTCTTTCTAAAACCAA
>CENX01213598.1_pt1 | contig 21268 bp, 19 predicted proteins | sample 361321 | NCBI WGS metagenome assembly CENX01 (sample SAMEA2619678, study PRJEB7988) | marine metagenome | isolation source: saline water (ENVO:00002010), including | reverse complement strand
AAAGCGATGCGATTAAGCGATTTTCCGATGAAATTATTGCCAAAATGGATTAGACCGCTGTTAATGAAGCCAGTCGAATAGAACTTGGCGAGCGGCCTCAACCCCATTGCCCTTGGTGGCTGAAAAGAGCTGTACCGAGGTTTTGGGCTGGCTTTTGACGGCCTGCTCAACCGTCATTAATGCTTGTTTGGCTGCGCCGCGTTTTAGCTTGTCTGCCTTAGTTAGTAATATATGACAGCGCAGATCATACTGTTTTACCCAGTCCAACATAATGGTGTCATAAGGTTGTAGGGGGTGCCTAACGTCCATGACCAGCACCAAGCCAGTTAATGAGGTTCTTTTTTCGAGGTATTGCTCAAGATGTTTTTGCCATTCAAGCTTCTTGCTGATAGCGACTTTTGCATAGCCATAACCTGGCAGATCGACTAAGCGTTGATGGTCTTTGAGCATAAAAAAATTGATGAGTTGCGTTCGGCCAGGTGTTTTGCTGGTTCTAGCTAATTTTTTCTGTCCTGTTAAGCGATTGATTGCGCTAGATTTTCCGGCATTTGATCGGCCTGCGAAAGCGGTTTCTAAGCCCTTATCAAGTGGGCATTGCGCCAATTTTGCGGCACTTTGCGTAAATCTAGCGGAGGCGAAGTATTTTTGGATGTCGCAAACAGGGGATATTGCATCAGTCATAGTAAAGCAGTCGCTATTTTAATCGATTGGAAGGCTGCGAATAACCGCAAGTTCAGTATACCGCGATAATTACAAGACTCGTTGTTTTGTCTTTTCTAGCAGGCCAAATCGGGAAAAATGACGTATAAATCATGGCTAAATTGTATATTTACTATTTTCTGGGACAAAATAGCCTTACGGTAGCAAGGTAAGCAGTGATAGAATCGCGCTTTTTTAAAGCATTGATAGCCGCTCTATAGAGCATTTCAAAGACGAATTGGTCTTCACAGGTACCTGCTAGGTAAAATAAATGATAAAGCACCATCCTTTTTACATCTTTATCCTCTGTTTTTTTATTACTGCTCAATCGGCCTGGGCCGGTGGTGATGCGGCAAGCGGCAAGCAGAAAGTTGAAAGTTGTCATGCCTGCCATGGTTCTGATGGCAATAGCTTAATTCCTTCCAATCCTAAATTGGCGGGGCAGGGTGAGCGATACTTACTTAAGCAGCTGAAAAACGTGCAAACCGGTGAGCGCGAGATTGCCATGATGGTTGGCCAGTTGGATCATTTTAACGATCAAGACCTAGCGGACATTGCCGCGTTTTATGCCGCTCAAACTCAAACGCAGAGTTTCTCGGAGGAGAGGTGGGTGAACTTAGGTCGGGAAATTTATCGAAATGGCAACCAAGATCGAGGCATACCGTCTTGCACTGGTTGTCATGGGCCCTCAGGTACCGGAAATGCACCAGCTGGCTTTCCTATGCTGGCCGGCCAGCATGCGGAATACCTTGCTCTTCAGCTGAGACACTTCTCCATTGGCAACCGCCATAATGATGGTGAGGGGAAAGTAATGCGCGATATCGCTGAACGAATGAATGACAATGAGATCCAAGCAGTGGCCAGTTATATCGCCGGTTTACGTCCTTAACAAGTAAAGCATGGGGGGGTTTATACCTACGTGCTGATTAAGAAAATCATTTTTTGCTATAGGGTTCGTCGTTATGAAAAGCCTTCGCCGTTTAAGTTACTCCCTCTTGCTGCCATTCATTCTGTTTGCCTCTGTGGCCTGTGCCGATAAATCAGATAGCCAAGCCGCATCTTTTGAAGCGGGTGTTCACTATCAGGTGCTGAGTAATCCTGCACGGACGTTAAAGCCTAATAAAATAGAAGTAATGGAGGTCTTTTGGTACGGCTGCTCCCACTGCTATACCTTTGAGCCATTGTTGGACAAATGGCAGGCAGGCCTGGCAGATGATGTTCTATTTGCCAAAACGCCAGCCATTTGGCGTGATTTTATGAAACTTCATGCCAATGTTTACTACACGGCAGAACAATTATCTTTACCCCGTGCGGGCCATGACAGTATTTTTGCCTTGCTGGCAAAAAGCCCTCGATTAAGTGATCAAGGTAAATTTGCCGATATTTTTGTACAACACGGCATCAGCCGTGAAAGCTTTAATCAAACGCTTAATTCCTTTGGTGTGATGAGTAAGGTGTCACAGTCTGAAAAACGGGTGAAGAAACACTATCGGGTAAAGGGCACGCCAGAACTTATCGTCAATGGTAAATACCGAATTAGCGGACGAATGGCCGGTAGTCAGGCGCAGATGTTAGAAGTCGCTGATTATTTAATCGCGTTGGAACGACAGGAAAAGTAAAATTTCTTAGTATTTATCAAAACCGCCACTAGCGCGGTTTTTTTTGTAAAAGCCGCCTATAATTGGTTTCTACTAACCATTTAACTTAAATGCTCACCCTAATTCCTTACTTGATAAGAGTGCTTATGAAGTTTATTACGTTTTTTTCCTTCGCTCGAAAGCAATTATTTGCACGATTTCGTAGCAAGCAAGTTTTAGTTGAGCAGGTTCACTCGCAAGAAGAATTACTCTGGGAGTTTGCCCTCTATGTTGAAGGCCAAGATGATTTGTTAGATGAGTGGGTCGTCGGTTTACGGCAGCAGCTTCGCAGCAGTGATAAGATAATTGATGGCACATTAATTACATCCGCTCATGAGGCGATGAGCAATGCCGTGACGGCGCGACGCAATAGCCTTGACAAGCAACTACAAAGTTTCAATGACGGCGTTGCCCAGTTGTTAGCCTTAAATCCGTCTGCAGAGGCGAAAAAGAAATTAGCGGTATTTATGCGCGGCTGTCAACAAGCACTTACAAGCAATCAACCCACAGAATTTATGGCGGTTAATTTTTTTCGCTTGCAGGGCTTAATCTTAAATGACTTACCTAAGCAATCTGCTGGGAGCGAAGAAATTGAGTCGATCGCTGGCCGCTTAGAGGCAATCCTAGCCGATATTCTTTCACAACTAAGGCCTATAGCAACAACAGAGAGCGCTCTTCTTAGCGCGCAACAGATACTGTCTGAAGGTTTAAATAATAAAGGCCTCTTACTGCTATTGAAGCACTTAAAAACAGTGATCGTCGGTGCTCATGAAAATGACCATCAAGAATTCGAACTTTTTTTAAAGGGGTTAAATGACCAGCTGTTTAGGCTTAATAATGATGTTAGCAGTGTGAGTGATTCAGCGCATTCAATCATTGCTTCCGGGGCGAGTTTTGAGCGCGCGGTGCGCGATGATATAGATATATTCTCAGGTAGTGTCGAAACTGCGTTGTCAATGCATTCATTGCAGGCATCGGTTAGATCGCACGTGGCTTTAGTTTCATCTCAGCTTGATGAATACCAGAAAAAACGTGATCAGCAACAACGTGATTATGAAATTAAGCTCGCGGCGATGCGTTCACATGTGCAGTTGTTAGAGGCAGAGACCGCTAGAGCAGAGGCCGATCTTGAAGCCCAACGTCGATATACTGAGCTTGATGGCTTGACTGAACTGCCTAATCGAGAGGCCTATGACCGCCGTATTGCGATTGAGCTGGAGCGATCTAGTCGCTACGGCAATACTTTCTGTCTGGTAGTGCTCGACGTCGATCGCTTTAAAGTGATTAATGACACCTATGGGCATTTAGCGGGCGATAAGGTGTTAAAGTTATTGGCAAAAACAGCGAAAAAAAGGCTTCGTTCCAGCGATTATATCGCCCGCTACGGCGGCGAAGAATTCGTTATTCTTTTACCAGAAACCGATGCTGACTCGGCGCTAAAATTAATGAACGATATTTGCACGCAGGTTCGAAATAGCCCCTTCCATTTCCAGACCAAGCCATTGAAAATAACCGTGTCATTAGGCATTGCCGAAGTGGTGACGGATGATTCAGCCGAAGATTTATTTAGCCGAGCGGATAAAGCCATGTACCATGCAAAAGATATGGGCCGGGATCAATGCCAGGTTGCCGCTTAATGTTTTTAAGCGCTGCATTTCAACTTAAAATCGTATATCAACCAACTATTTTCGAACAGCTTGATAGAAGTGGTCTACAATAGAAGTTAGTAGTTCAGGGGATACAGGGCCCAGTAGGTATCAACCCGAGCTTAAGTAGCAAGCTTATGTATTATAGCTGATAAGTAGAGAGGCGCAGAATGAGCGATAAAGATAACACAGGTTTAGGTCTCTTTGAGCAGATTGATGAAGCCTTAGAAGAGCGGGAGCAGGGCGGTGATCGGCGAAAAAAAAATATAGGTGTTGACTTGACCGATGGAACTGATCGCCGCAAGGGTGATCGTCGAACGACTGAAAAATAAACACATTTCCACCATCACTTTTTCAAATTTTAAATCATTTCATTTCAGTAGCAATGTGCTGTGTTACACAATTCACTCTTGATTAATCGCCGTTGACAATATGTACCATATCGTAACCTTATAACTTGTCTTAAATGATTGTTTTTTCTATTTACTGCTGCGTTTAGACCTAAATCGCTATGGCAACCTCTGGCTACCGCGTATAAGATGTCACTCAGCTTGTAAACACACAGTGCTTTGGTGTGATTGATCAAGTTAAGACTATGTTATTTAAACAGAATTTTTGAGCTATTACGCGATCCCCAACGGATTTCCAGGGGGTACCAGTGTAATTTTCAATCAATGTCCAGCAACAATAAAAGACGCGATAATCTTATGTTAATAGCTATACCTAAAGAAACGGCTACCGGTGAATTACGCGCGGCGTTAATTCCCGATACGGTAAAAAAATTAGTGCGCATGGGTGCAGAAGTTAGCCTAGAGGCTGGCGCTGGCTCAGGTGCGGGCTTTTCAGACGGCGACTACGAGACAGCCGGGGCGTCGATTGCTTCGGACAAGGCGTCGCTCTTAGGTGCCGCTGATGTGGTGCTTCGAGTGCGAAAACCTGAACTCAATGAAGTAGAGCTGCTAAAGCCCGGTAGTATTCATGTTAGTTTTCTTGATCCCTTTAATGAGCACGCATTAATCGATGCTTTGAAGGCGAAGAATATTAGTGCTATCAGTATGGAAATGATTCCTCGCAGTACGCGCTCGCAAAAAATGGATGCGCTGAGTTCGCAGGCAAATTTAGCCGGCTATGTGATGGTCATTCAAGCGGCCAATTACTTACCCTCTATTCTGCCTATGATGATGACCCCTGCCGGCACATTAAAGCCTGCTAGGGTGTTTGTTATTGGTGCGGGTGTTGCTGGATTGCAAGCTATTGCAACGGCAAAGCGTTTAGGTGCGCAGGTCACCGCTTTTGATACCCGCTCGGAAGTGGCTGAGCAAGTCAAATCCGTCGGTGCCAAGTTTTTAGAAATTGATCTTGGTGAGACGGGGTCGACCAAAGACGGTTATGCGAAAGAATTAACTTCTGAGCAATTACAGATTCAGCGTGATGCCCAGAAAGAGGTGATTGCTTCTTCGGATGTGGTCATTACCACCGCGCAAGTTTTTGGCCGCAAGCCACCGGTGATTGTGCCACGTGAGTTTGTTGAAGGGATGAGGCGAGGCAGTGTGGTGATTGATATGGCGGCTGAGACCGGCGGTAATGTTGAGGGATCTGCACCCGGCGAAGTGGTTGAGGTTAACGGCGTAAAAATAGTGGGTACAGGTAACTGGCCAAATTCAGTGCCACGCGACGCTTCGCAAATGTATTCAAGCAATCTGTTCAGCTTGGTTAGCGAGTTCTGGGATGATGAAGCTAAAACAGTTGTTTTGGATTTTGATAATGATTTGATTGGCTGCGTGATTACTCACAACAATGAAATCGTTAATCAAGCTATCGCTAATATTCGTTCTGGAGACCAATAAGTATGGACATCATTAATTTAGTTTTCGTTTTTGTTCTTGCCATATTTCTTGGCGTTGAACTGATAAACAAGGTCCCATCAACATTACACACTCCGTTGATGTCTGGTTCTAATGCAATATCCGGCATAACCCTAGTGGGGGCCTTGGCCTTGGTGCAAATTGGGGATGAGAATCAGATGGCGAGTATTCTTGGCGCGGTAGCCGTTGGATTTGCGACGATTAATGTGATTGGTGGTTATATGGTGACGGATCGCATGCTGGCAATGTTTAAAAAGAAAGAAGGCGGTGATGGCAAATGAGTACTGAAATAATTGATTTAGTTTATATTGCCGCCGCTATTTTATTTATAGTCGGTCTAAAATTTCTTGGCTCTCCTGCGACGGCTAGAAAAGGTAACGTCATTTCTTCTATCGGTATGGCAATCGCGGTTATTGCTACTTTGTTTAGTAAAGGGCTTAACTTTGAATTGATCATTGGCGGTTTTGTCATTGGTGGCTTAATTGGTGCAGTAGTGGCCCGAAAAGTTGAAATGACATCGATGCCTGAGATGGTGGCCTTATTCAACGGCTTTGGTGGTTTAGCCAGCCTATTTGTTGGCTGGTCAGCGCTAAAGTGGACCGCTTCTCCCGAAGTATTCTTTTTGGTGACGGTATTCCTTTCAATTTTGATTGGCGGTTTAACCTTTACAGGCTCATTGCTGGCTTACGGAAAGCTTAGCGAGAGAATTTCTGGCCGCCCCTTTGTTTATGCGGGTCAACGAATTGTTAATAGCGGTATTTTGCTTGCGGTAGTGATCTGTGCGGTGTTGTTTATTCAAAATCCTGCCGATCAAAATTGGTTATATCTGGCTGTCGGTTTATCGTTGCTACTAGGAATAATGTTCGTTTTGCCAATTGGCGGCGCCGATATGCCAGTGGTTATTTCTTTGTTAAATAGCTTTTCGGGTATTGCGGCAGCGGCTGCCGGTTTTGCGATTGGCAATATCTTATTAATTGTAGCGGGTTCCTTAGTTGGCGCTAGCGGCATCATATTAACCAGTATCATGTGTAAGGCCATGAATCGTTCATTGTCGAATGTGCTGTTTTCAGGTTTTGGTACGGTTAGCTCCAGTTCTGGCCCTGTGATTGAACAAGGTGAAGTGAAACCCATGTCAGCAGAGGATGCATACTACGTCCTTGAGGCGGCCAGCAGCGTGGTGGTGGTTCCCGGTTATGGCATGGCAGTGGCTCAGGCTCAACACGTGGTTAAAGAACTGCAAGAACTATTAGAGCATAACGGTGCTGAAGTCGTTTACGCGATTCACCCGGTTGCGGGTCGTATGCCCGGCCATATGAATGTGTTGCTTGCCGAGGCAGATGTCCCTTATGATTTGTTGCTAGAGATGGATCAAATTAACCCAAGAATGGAAACTTTTGATGTGGCTATTATTATTGGCGCTAATGATGTGGTTAACCCTGCGGCCCGCGAAGTGGAGTCTAGTCCTATTTACGGTATGCCGGTTATCAATGCCGACCAAGCCCAAACGGTATTTGTTCTTAAGCGATCAATGGCTTCTGGCTTTGCTGGCATTGATAATCCATTATTCTTTAAAGAAAATACCCGCATGTTATTTGGCGATGCCAAAGAAACCTTAGGTAACTTAGTCAAAGCGTTTGATTAAGCGTTGCAGCCAATTAATTAAAAAGGCGCCTTAAGGCGCTTTTTCTATCCTGTAATAGGAGTTTAATTAAGGCTGGATCGAATATAGCCGGCTAATCGAGAGGTTGCTTGGCTTGCGGCGCGCCGCTCATAGACCAAACTAATATCAATGGAACCCAGATCCGGTAAGCGCTCGGACTTGCCGTAGCGCTCGATCGCCTCTAAGCCATCGGGGATAGTGCTTTGAGCGAGCACGGTAATCCCTAATCCCTCACTAATTGCCGCTTGAATGCCCGACAAGTCAGGGTTGGTATGAATGATTCGCCATGGTTGCTTAATCTTATCTAAGGCTTTTAGTGCTCGTTTGCGATATAGGCAGCCGTCTTGGGCCAGAACCAGCGGTAATTTATCTTGGCGATCATTGAGATAATCTTTTTTGCCCACCCAAACTAACCGATCAGATTTAATAAGACCTTTACGTTTGGCCGAGGGTTTGTCGTGCAGGCCTAAAATTAAATCATATTGTGCTCGTTGTGGTTCTGACAGCAAATTTCGACTAAGGTCACTCAATACTTCTAGGGTGACTTGCGGATAAGACTGAGCGAAACGACCGATTATTTTGGGCAGCAAAGTAGTGGCAAACTCACTGGGAATCCCCAGTTTAATTTGTCCCGCCAATTCGGGCTTGGCGAATTGGTTCAAAAGCTGATCGTTGAGCGTTAAAATAGTCTTAGTATCCTCGTAGATTGCCGCGCCTGCATCCGATAGGCTCAGCTGTTTGTTGAAGCGCAGAAATACCTCAACGCCCAAATGCTCTTCGAGTTTTTTTAGTTGCAGGCTAATAGCCGGTTGTGAGCGACCTAGATGGTCGGCAGCGGCGGTCACCGAGCCAAGGTCGGCGGTGGCGACAAAGGCTCTTAAAGCGTCCATCGATAAATTTCTCATATTTAAATTCCAAATGTATTTATCAATACTATTAATTTAACAAATAAATTAAATTAACGCTACAATAGCTCATATCAACATAAGTAGCCCGTTTTATAGGTGGCTTACATTGTCTTTAGCCTTTTTATTACCAACGAGATAAACCATGGCGCTGTTTACCGCTTGCTACGACCTTCACCTTGCCGCTGGCGGCAAAATGGTTGAATTTGCCGGTTATCAGATGCCGGTGCAATACAGCGATGGTATTTTAACAGAGCACTTGCATACGCGCAGTCAGGCTGGCTTATTTGATGTATCGCATATGGGCCAGGTGATTGTTGAAGGGGTTAACAGTGTCGCAGAGTTAGAAGCGGTGCTACCCATCGATGTGGCGGCGCTATCCATTGATCAGCAAAGTTATGCGGTACTGACGAATCAGACAGGCGGCATCTTAGATGATCTGATTATCACAAGGCTTGCTGAAGATAAATTCATGCTAGTGGTCAATGCCGCCTGTAAACAAGCCGATATTCGCTATCTCCAACAACAGTTAACCAGCAGTGCGCTTGTTTATCAGGATCAGCAGGCTTTACTGGCTTTACAGGGCCCGCTTGCCGCGCAGGTGTTGAGAGGTTTAGCGCCCGAGATTGCCGATCTAATATTTATGCACGGCGCTGCAATGGAGATCAATGGCCAGCCATGCTATATCACGCGGTCGGGCTATACCGGCGAAGATGGCTTTGAAATTTCTACTGATAATCAACACGTTGTTTCCTTGGCGAATAGTTTGTTAGAAAACAGCGCGGTTAAATGGGTGGGCTTAGGTGCGCGGGACTCACTGCGATTGGAAGCGGGGCTTTGTCTCTATGGCCATGATATGGATACGCATAGCAGCGTAGTTGAAGCAGGCCTTGGTTGGAGTATTAGTCGTAGCCGTCGGGCGAATGGCGATAAAGCAGGGGGCTTTCCCGGCGCTGATACGCTCTTTGCCCAGTCACAAAACACTGTTCAGCGTCGTCGAGTCGGCTTTACTGTCGACAGTCGTGCACCGGTACGCGAGGGGGCGGAAGTAGTTGATCAAGATCAGCAAACGATTGGCGTTGTGACTAGCGGCGGTTTTTCTCCAAGCCTCAGCGCGCCGATTGCGATGGGCTATATCGATACTGACTTTGCTAAGCCTGGCGATAAAGTTCAAGCTTTAGTAAGAGGCAAGCTTAGGCCTATGACCGTGACTGCCTTGCCTTTTGTTGCACAAAACTATCACCGTTAAATCGTCACTTTATAAATATTGTTTGAGAGCGCGAAAACTATGACTGAAACACTGTTGCAAGAACCGATGACTGAGACTTACTCAATCGATCATACCGATCAACTGGCGGTTTCGCAGACGCCAGAATTACCCTTAGAAGGGTTTGAAGCGCGCCATATTGGTTTAACCGCCGGAACAGAAAACAGTGACCACCAGCGAATGCTCGAAGCCCTAGGCTACAGCAGTATGGAATCGTTTATTACCGACGTTGTGCCGGACAGTATTTATCAGCAGGGCGGATTGAATTTACCCGATGCACTGAGTGAAGCAGAGGCTTTGAGCACCTTAAAAGCGATTGCGAAAAAGAATTTACCATTTCGGTCTATGATCGGTCAGGGCTATTATGCCACTGAAACCCCCACGGTGATTTTACGAAATATCTTAGAGAGCCCCGCTTGGTACACCGCCTATACACCCTATCAGCCTGAAATATCACAGGGTCGATTAGAGGCATTACTCAATTTCCAAACCATGGTTTGCGACCTTACCGGCATGGATATTTCTAATGCCTCCATGCTAGATGAGGGCAGTGCGGCGGCTGAAGCGATGAGCTTAGCCAAGCGCTCGGCAAAAAATAAGTCGAACACTTTCTTTGTTGACCAAGACTGTCTGCCGCAGACTATCGAGGTGGTGAAAACAAGAGCCCATGCCGCGGGTTATGAGCTGTATATTGGCGACCCTAAAACGGAAGCAAATAGCGCTGATTATTTTGGCTTGTTACTGCAATACCCCGGTTGTTCCGGAGAAGTGACCAACTTTGAGCAGGTGATAGAGAACGCGCATGCGCATAAATCATTAGTCATTATGGCGGCCGATATTATGTCGCTGGTGATTTTAAAATCTCCTGGTCAGCTAGGGGCCGATGTTGTGGTCGGTAACAGCCAGCGGTTCGGTGTACCGGTAGGTTTTGGTGGTCCCCATGCCGCATTCATGGCAACCAAAGAGCGCTTTCAGCGATCGTTACCGGGCCGCTTAGTCGGTGTGTCGATTGACAGTGACGGCAAGCCCGCTTATCGATTGGCATTGCAAACCCGCGAACAACATATTCGTCGAGAGAAAGCGACGTCAAACATTTGTACGGCTCAAGTATTACTGGCGGTGATTGCTTCCATGTATGCCTGTTACCATGGCCCGGCAGGCTTACGGAAAATTGCCTGCCGGATTCATCGCTTGACAACGATTGCTGCCAGCGGCATTAATCAGCAAGGTTTCGCGGTTGAAAACCAGTATTTCTTTGACACCCTGACCATCAATACCGGCGCGCAAACACAGCTTATTTATCAACGAGCATTGGCGGCTAAAATAAATTTACGTCGAATCAGTGACACGCAGTTAGGTTTTTCAGTCGATCAGGCGAGCACTGAGCAAGAGATTGAATTAATCTGGCGTTTGTTCGCGCCCACCATGCAGCATTCTTTTGCCGGTATTGCCGAGACGGCAGCAATTGATTACTCGGCCGCTCAGTATCGTGACGATGCAATTTTAACCCATCCGGTGTTTTCGAAGTATCAATCGGAAACAGAAATGCTGCGCTATATTCGTCGTTTGTCGGATAAAGATTTAGCCTTAGACCGCACCATGATCCCGTTGGGTTCCTGCACCATGAAGCTGAACGCCAGCAGTGAAATGATTCCGGTGACTTGGCCGGAGTTTGGCAGCCCTCATCCCTTTGCGCCGGCTGAACAAGTGCAAGGTTACCAGCAGATGATCGCCGAGCTGGAGCAAATGCTGGCTGAGTGCACCGGCTATGATGTGGTCTCGCTGCAACCCAATGCAGGCTCACAAGGTGAGTTTGCGGGCTTACTGGCCATTGCCGCTTATCATAAAAGTCGCGGCGATGAGCAGCGTAATATTTGTTTGATTCCCAGTTCAGCGCACGGCACGAATCCCGCTTCAGCGCAGATGTGTAATATGAAAGTGGTGGTGGTTAACTGCGACAGCGACGGCAATGTCGATCTCGAAGATTTGCAGCAAAAAGCCGAGCAACATTCAAAGCAGTTAGCGGCCTTAATGGTCACCTACCCGTCAACACACGGTGTGTTTGAAGAGCAAATTAAAACCGTCACCGCCTTAATCCATCAACATGGCGGCCAAGTTTATGTTGATGGCGCCAACTTAAATGCCATGGTGGGTCTCTGCGGTCCTGGTGACTTTGGCGGCGATGTGTCGCATTTGAACTTGCATAAAACGTTTTGTATTCCCCATGGCGGCGGCGGTCCGGGTGTCGGTCCTGTAGCAGCGAAAGCGCATTTGGCGCCTTATCTGCCAGCGATAGCTTCCGCCAAGGATTCAAGCGCAGATGCTTCGCGGCCACAGGTCTCCAGTGCACCTTATGGTTCGGCCAGTATTTTACCAATTAGCTGGATGTACATGCGAATGATGGGTGCATCGGGCTTACGGCGCGCGACCGAAGCGGCGATTCTTAGTGCTAATTTTATTGCTTACCGCTTAGCTGATGCCTACCCAGTGTTATACACGGGCAATAAGGGGCTGGTGGCCCATGAGTGCATTATTGATTTACGGGGTATTAAAGAATCGACGGGTATTGCGGTTGAAGATGTGTCAAAGCGATTGATTGACTACGGTTTTCACGCACCCACCATGTCATTTCCCGTGGCAGGCACCTTGATGATTGAACCAACCGAAAGTGAAGCTAGGTGCGAGCTCGATCGTTTTTGTGACGCCATGCTGGCGATTAAAGCCGAAATTATGCAGGTGGCTGATGGCCAGTGGCCGTTAGACGATAACCCACTGGTGAATGCACCGCATACCGCAGAGCAGTTAATTGCTGACCAATGGGTGCACAGTTACTCACGCTCGGAGGCGGCCTACCCGATAGCATCATTACGCAAGGATAAATATTTTTCACCGGTGGCAAGAATTGATAATGTTTTTGGCGATCGCAATCTTATTTGTTCTTGTCCTAGTATGGAAGATTTTCTTTAAAGACTTATTCTTTAGGAAGTAGGATTATGCTTTGCGATTCTTAAGTAAACTAACTTTGAATTTCTAAAAGGTTTAAAATTTTGATTTTATTTTTAAATAAAAAAAGGGGCTAAAAGCCCCTTTTTTATTTGGAACTAAGCTGCCCAATTAACACCGCGGTATGTACCTGACGATGCTTTAGACGACTTTTCTAACTGATTAACATTAAACTTAGTGCCTCGGTAAATACCAGGCTCAGAAATTAAACGTTTTTTTAAGTTAGTAGGTGTTACTTTAAAGCCTCTATATAGATTAGACATGTCGTGCCCTCCAGTTTACGTTTAGATTAAAACCCATCAAAGATGGGCTAGCTTCTTAACGCGTTCCTTCGAAAGATAAATGATTATCTATCTACTTCCGTCCTGTGCACGAGTCGCACACAGAATGAACGTTTACTGTGCACGCGTTCCTTCGATCAAATAGGTTGATCTACTTCCGTCTCTTAAGAGATGAACGTGATACAATTATAGCATTAATTCTAAACAAAGCAAAACCTGAATTTATATTTAACCTATTGATTTAATTGAATATTTAAATATACTTAAGTTTGGAGGGTATTTTTTTGGCGATTAAAGCTGCTGAAATTTAAGTCAACTTTCTGAGAGAGTAATCTTGCTATATTAAGATCCAAATTATTTGAGGACAAGTATAAACCTAAGTTTCTATTTGCATATCTTTTAAGTTTTTGAATGAAATTAAGATAGCTTTGGACTTATTTATACTTTTGTATTTTTCTCAGCTAGTTATAATTGTCTTCCTTAAATATAAACATAATTTATTTAGAATGAGGTTTAATTTTTTGAAAAGATGGCAATACGATTTACGAAACGTTATTTCTTTAACAGCATTAATTATCTCTACTACATTAATTCCTAATACCTTAATGGCTGGAGCCGTTGAAGACGGTATTATTTCGCGTATTCAGGCAGTTGGTAATATTTGCATTGAAGGTCATGCTTGTGCAGAGGCTTTAATGGCAGCGCCTAGTGGACCTCGTTCGGCAGAAGAGGTTTATAATTCGGGTTGCATGGCCTGCCATACCTCGGGTGCTGCTGGCGCACCGAAGTTCCGAGATGTTGCCGCTTGGTCTACGCGTTTAGACAAAGGTCTAGAAATGCTCTACAGCAATGCGATCAATGGTATTGGTGCCATGCCGGCTAAGGGTCTATGCCCGAAATGTTCGGATGAAGAGATTGAAATTGCGGTTGATTATATGCTTGAAGGTATTTAATTAAATAAGCGCTGACCTAGTTAGTCAAATAAGCCTCTTAAACTTTCTAATGTTTGCGCACCTTTGGTTTTATTCGCAACGCCATCATCGGCACCATTAAAGCCTCTCTTGTGCAGGTCACCACTAGGCAATTCCTCTAAAAAACGACTGACTTGACACTGCAGTTTCTCGCCAAACTGCTTACGCCTACGCGCACAGGTTAAGGCCAGAGTCTGTTGTGCGCGAGTAATACCAACATAAGCTAAACGGCGCTCTTCCTCAATATTGCCTTCGTCGACACTATTGCGGTGCGGTAAAATCTGCTCCTCGAAACCCATGATATAGACGTGCGGGAATTCTAAGCCCTTAGCGGCATGTAGGGTCATGATTTGCACCTTATCATCGGCTTGCTCTTCGGACTGTTTGTCGAGTAAATCCAGTAATAACAGCTTTTTAATCACATCTTCTAAGTTGGTTGTTTCCTCTGTAGCATCTGATTCTGAAGATGAACCATCCACTGGTTTACGCAATTCTTTGGAGATGGAGTTAATTAAGAAGTAAATATTTTCCATCCGGCGTTCGGCCACAGCAGTGCTGCTACTGTTTTGATGCAACCAGCCTAAGTAATCAATATCGTCTAGCATCTCATCGATAGCCTGGCGGGCAAAGCCATTCTCAATTTGTCGCTGTAGGCCGCTAAACCAATCGCTGAGACGTTTTAATCGGTCAAAGCTAGCGACTGGCAAGGCATGTTGCAGGCCAATTTCATTAATCACTGAAAACAAACTGACGTGACGTTGACTAGCGTATCGCCCCAGCGTTTCTAGTGTGCTAATTCCGATCTTACGACGGGGCACATTGACGATTCTTAAAAAAGCGGCATCATCATCAGGATTAACTAAAACGCGGAGGTAGCACATAATATCTTTAATCTCACTACGTGCAAAAAAGGACGTGCCACCGGTTAAGTGATAAGGAATTTGCTTAGCCTGAAATTTGAGCTCAAGCAACTTCGATTGATGGTTGCTTCTCACCAAGACAGCAAATTGTTTAAATCGTGCGGCAAGCAACAATTTCTGTTCAATAATTTGATTGGCGATAAGTTCGGTTTCCGCGTCTTCATTCGCCACTTGAATCACCTCGATGGCATCGCCAAGGCCCTTTTCACTCCATAATTGCTTGTCGTAAATGTGCGAGTTATGTTGGATTAAGGTGTTGGCTGCGCGAAGAATCCGGTTGGTAGAGCGATAGTTTTGTTCGAGCTTAATGACTTTGAGTCCTTTAAAGTCGGACTCGAGTCGCATAAGATTCTCAGGATTTGCCCCCCGCCAGGAATAAATAGACTGATCATCGTCGCCTACCACAGAGAGTTTGCCTCGATCGCCAACCAATAGTTGAACAAGGCGGTATTGGCTGGTATTGGTATCTTGGTACTCATCAACCAGTAGATAACGAATTTTTCCTTGCCAACGCTGGCGAACTTGTTCATTAGTTTCAAGAAGTTGCACCGGCAATGTTATCAAGTCATCAAAATCAACGGCGTTGTATGAAGTAAGCGCTTGCTCATAGCGCCTATAAAGCTCTACAATTCTAGCTTCTTGTGGGCTTTCGGCTTTTCCAATCAAGGCTTCGGGAGGCTGACATTGGTTTTTCCAGTGAGAAATTTGTTGCTGTGCCAGCTCGGTGATATCAGCGCCAGCATTACTGTGATCGAGCAGTAATTCCTTGATTAAGGCTTTGCTGTCTTGCTCATCAAAGATGGTAAAACCTGATTTGCGCCCGAAAGCGTAGGCCTCTCGTTGAATAATTTTAAGACCTAAGTGATGAAAAGTGCAGATGCTAAGGCCGCGGCTGTCATTGTATGGCAATAAGTTGCTAATCCGGTCCTTCATTTCTCTAGCGGCTTTGTTAGTAAATGTCACAGCCGTTACATTCTGCGCTCGATAGCCGCATTGCTGAATTAGCCAAGCAATTTTGCGGGTGATAACGCTGGTTTTTCCGCTGCCGGCGCCGGCCAGCACTAATAGCGGACCGTCGGTATAGCGAACGGCCTTTTTTTGTGCAGGATTAAGGCCTTCCAATGGATTAGGGGTTGAAGCGTTAATGAGTGTTGATCTACCTTTTAGCGGGTGAGGAATGTCGCCAATAAACAAAAGAGCTGGTTTGCCAATAGCTATAGTTTATCAGGCATTAAGTCGAGTCGGTGAAACTATTAGGTTATTTTTTGAAAGATGGTAGAAGAACGAAAAATACCTTAAAAAAATCACCTGATAAATGGCGAAAAGCAACTATTTGGCCTAGTGTTAATAAGGCTTTAGCCAATTATTAAGGTGTGTTGACAATTGTCAGATTTAGCTAGGAATCGGTCTTTGCCGGCCGCAGTGAGAGCATGCAAAAAAACACTATCAGAACCTTATTGATTAACGCTCATCGAGATCAATACATCCAAATGGCGAGACTGCTTGGCGATGTGACGGCTTCTGATTATGAAATGACATGGTGCGCAGATTATCAATACGCATTAGAGGCCATGCTGGCCCCTATTCACGATATTATTTTGCTCGATTATGAGCACGCCCCAGACACTTGTGAAGAATTATTGCGTGCCGCCAGCGCTCATGGCTGCTCGACGCCTATTGTGTGTTTAACGGCGAAGGACAATCCTGATCTTGATCAGGCTGCGATTCGCGGCGGTGCAGCCGATTATTTGATTAAAGATCAGCTCAATACTGTACAGATTGAGCGAACCATACGCTACGCTATGGATCGAAAATCAGCCGAATCCGAGCTGGCTCGTTTAGCCCATTATGATGCCTTAACGGGCATTCCAAATCGTTTATTGTTCAATGATCGTTTGGATCGCGCGCTGCAACGTACTGATCGAGGCGACAGTCCGTTTGCCTTACTGTACGTAGATCTTGATGGATTTAAGACCGTCAATGACATGCATGGCCATGATGTTGGTGATAAATTAGTGCAAGGTATTGCTGAGCGATTGAGTCAATGCATCCGCCGAACAGACTCGGTGGCTAGAATTGGGGGGGATGAATTTACGGTCTTGCTTGAAAAAATTAATTCGACCAATGATACCGTGATGGTCGCTCAAAAAATCATAGACGTCATTACCGAGCCATTTAATATTGATGGCCAACAACTTCGTGTTGGCAGTAGTATTGGTATTGCGGTTTATCCCGAAGCGGGTACCGACGCAAAGACTTTACTTAAACATGCTGATATGGCCATGTATGAAGCGAAGGCCATGGAGGGGTCTACCTACCGGTTCTTCACTGATCAAATGAACAATGAGGCGCTCGATCAAGGTCGCCTAGAGCTTGAGCTGCGTGCGGCGATTAATAACGACGAGTTAGCGATGTATTTTCAGCCGCGCATCTCTTTACAAACGGGAAAAATAATTGGCGCTGAGTCCTTACTTCGCTGGCATCACCCTGAGCGAGGCTTGTTACTGCCCGACGAATTTATACTGCCCGCCAAACAGCTGGGCTTATTATCGTCGGTGGGCTACTGGGCGATGAATCGTTTGTGTCAAGATATTAATGCGATGGATCAATTAAAACTCGCCCCTTTACGCATTTCATTTAATGTCGCTCACGAGCAATTTATTGCGCCAAATTTTGTGACCAAGATCGAATCGATCTTAAGCGCTAATAAAGTGTCGGGTTCGCGTTTTGAATTTGAATTGGCCGAAACCGATGTGATTGAAAGCTTAGCTGAAATTGCCGCTGATATGCAGAAACTGGAGAAGCGAGGGGTTCGTTTTTCACTTGACGATTTTGGCACTGGTTTTTCCTCATTGCCACAGTTACAGCGATTACCCATTACCACCTTAAAACTAGATAAAAGCCATGTTCAAAAAGTGGTTAATGATCAAGACAGTGCCAACATGGTTCGAGCGATGATTCATTTAGCCCATGCACTAACCTTAAAAGTCGTTGCTGAAGGCGTTGAGACCGAGAGTCAAAAAGACTTTCTTATAGAAAATAACTGCGATCAAATGCAGGGCTTTATTTTTAGTGAGCCGCTTACTTTCGATGACTTTACCAAACTTCTGCGCCAACAAGGCGCGACCTCAAGACCAAGCTACCTGTCCATCGTCGATAAATAGGCTATCACTGTAACCGCCTTAATTTCATTGTCTCGATTACACTCGTTAGATCCACTCGTTGCACTTTCTAATAATCAGCGTCATGCATTAATCGGTTTAGTTGGGCAGGTTTTTGTCGAGCTCAAAACGCCAAAGCTTCTTTTGAATGACGTTAGTCAATCGCAATTAGCTGTTTAGGGGCGCGGCTTGAATGCAATTCAAGGGTGGCGTGATTGATAGAATCCGTCATGCCAGCTCGGCCTCACCTGTGCCCGGCGGTCCGATAAGCAGTAAATTGTGTCCGCCGGCAGCGGCGATTTCTAATGCGCGTTTAGCCAAAGGTTGACCAGCTACTTCGGCTAAGTCGACAATGTGAGCGAGAGGGCTCTAGCTGTTGATATTAATGGTGATTTTTATGAGTTGTTGAAGCCTTTAGGGCTTCAAGCTTCGCTTCAAGCGCCGCAGTTTTTTCTTCTAGCCGCGACAATAAAGCCAGATGTTGGTCAAACTCTTCGCGAGTAATAAGATTCATTTTGGCAAAACTGGCTTCGACTAATGGCCGTAAGTTCTGTTCAAATTCATCGCGAATATCTGCTGCATTTGCAGGCAGCAGGCTAGCGGCTTGTTTTAATAGATCGGTGATGGCAAATTTTTCAGTCATAGTTTTCTCCCAGAGCATTATTAATTAGGTGGTTTAATGGATCAAGTGCGTCATTTGTTCCGAGCTAATAAAATCGTAAAAGTCAAAATAATTAAAGCGCTATATTGGTGCGTTAAGATTATATATTGGTGCGTAGCAGCTCTTAATTTTAAGGCGAGCGGCATAATATTAATATAAGCCTATGTTTTTAAATAAAAAAAAATTACTGGCATGGCACATGCAAAATGATTGTTAGCGAATTTATTTTTTTTACATTTAAAAAAATAGTTCGCAGCCGACTCAATTCGGAATTCGTTTATAAAAATGGGGCGTAAATGAAGTTTATTACCGCAATTTTAAAGCCTTTTAAGTTAGATGATGTAAGGCAAGCATTGTCGAATATAGGAGTTGAAGGTATTACAGTAACTGACGTTAAAGGTTTTGGTCGGCAAAAAGGCCATACGGAGCTTTACCGAGGAGCTGAATATATAGTTGATTTTCTCCCTAAGGTAAAACTTGAAATTGCGGTAAAGAATGATATTTATGACCAAGCGATAGAGGCAATTTTATCTGTCGCTAACACGGGAAAAATAGGTGATGGGAAGATATTTGTTTTTTCGCTTGAAGAAGCTGTTCGAATTCGAACAGGTGAAAAAGGTGGCGAAGCAATATAGATTTTTAAAACGCTTGATTCATTTAGATTTTTAAATTACCAAGGAGTAAATAACAGTGGAAAATAATATTTTTGAACTCCAGTATGCTATGGATACATTTTATTTTTTAATTTGTGGCGCATTGGTTATGTGGATGGCTGCTGGCTTTTCGATGCTAGAAGCTGGGTTAGTGCGAGCTAAAAACACTACTGAAATTTTAACTAAGAACGTTGCATTGTTTGCAATTGCATCTACCATGTACTTGATTTGTGGTTACGAATTAATGTACGGCGGTGGTATGTTCCTTTCTGGCACAGCAGGTCCTGTTGATTCAGCCGCGATATTAGCAGCATCTGCAGAAGCTGGTTTTGCTGATATGGGAGAGTACTCAGGTGCATCAGACTTCTTCTTTCAAGTCGTATTCGTAGCAACGGCAATGTCGATTGTTTCTGGTGCGGTCGCTGAGCGTATGAAGCTATGGGCCTTCTTGGCTTTTGCTGTAGTAATGACTGGCTTTATTTATCCAATCGAAGGTAGCTGGACATGGAATGGTACTCCAGTACCATTTATCGGTGAATTATCTTATTCTGATTATGCAGGTTCGGGTATCGTACACATGGCTGGCGCAGCTGCTGCACTTGCTGGCGTTTTGTTAGTCGGCGCCAGAAAGGGTAAATATGCTGCTGATGGTTCAGTGCAAGCAATCCCTGGTGCTAATTTACCATTGGCCACGCTAGGTATGTTCATACTTTGGATGGGCTGGTTTGGTTTTAATGGTGGTTCAACATTGAAACTGGGTGGTATAGATGTTGCCAATGAGGTAGCAAATGTATTCCTCAATACCAATGCAGCAGCCTCTGGTGGATTGTTAGCAGCATTAGTCTTAGCAAAAATAGTTTTTGGTAAAGCAGATTTAACAATGGCTTTGAATGGTGCCCTAGCTGGTTTAGTTGCAATTACAGCTGAGCCTGCAGACCCTACCCCATTGCTTGCTACTATCATTGGTGCAATTGGCGGTGTTATCGTTGTCGCAAGTATCGTGTTCCTTGATAAAATTAAAATTGATGATCCTGTAGGTGCTATATCTGTTCACGGAACAGTCGGTATCTGGGGTATCTTTGCTGTTCTTTTATCTGACGCTGATGCTACTTTTATGGGGCAATTAATAGGCTTATTAGTAATACTTGTTTGGGTGTTCGTAACAAGCTTAATTGCCTGGAAAATTATTGATGTTATTATCGGGCTACGAGTCAGTGAAGAAGCTGAAATGGAAGGCGTTGATATTTCTGAATGCGGCATTGAGGCTTATCCTGAGTTTGCTGACAGTTAGCATTTCTCATAATTAAATTCACCTACCTTAAAAAGGAAGCGCTGTAAAATGCGCTTTCTTTTTATTTAGGTAATCATTATAATAGTCCCATCAAAATTCATATAAAATCAAAAATATTTATTTAAATAATTAGAATTTCGATAAGTATTTATGATCATGAGAATACTTATCTTTTAGGAGACCGCTATGAAATTAGTTACTGCTGTAGTTAAACCTTTTAAGCTAGACGATGTAAGAAGTGCACTCTCTGATGTGGGTGTTCAAGGTCTTACTGTAACGGAGGTAAAGGGATTTGGTAGACAAAAAGGCCATACTGAGCTCTATCGAGGCGCTGAATATGTGGTAGACTTTTTACCTAAAGTGAAATTAGAAATTGCTATATCTGATGATATGGTCGATGCTGTTATTGAAGCTATTACCAGCTCGGCAAATACCGGCAAAATTGGTGACGGTAAAATATTTGTTGCTAATCTAGAGCAGATTGTACGTATTCGGACCGGCGAAGTCGGCGATGATGCTGTGTAAGTTGATTTTGCTTGCATGAAAAAAGCCGCATTAGCGGCTTTTTTTTAGCCGCTGGATTATCGCTTCACTTCAAGTGATTAAAAACCAGCACCAAGTTGTTCAGTCGGCGCTCAATCGTGAAGG
>CENX01076965.1_pt1 | contig 21301 bp, 17 predicted proteins | sample 361321 | NCBI WGS metagenome assembly CENX01 (sample SAMEA2619678, study PRJEB7988) | marine metagenome | isolation source: saline water (ENVO:00002010), including | reverse complement strand
CTTTTTGCTGAATCGGATGAAGTTCAAATTGTTGAACCAGAATTTCCAAGTTGTGATCAATGGTCTAAACTCGAACAATTAAAAAAGGAAAAAGATGTTGTTGGAATTTATATTTCTGGTCATCCATTAGATGATTATACAGATACAATTAAATTTTTATCTAATATTCAATTGTCTAGTCTAAGGGATTTAAGGCCTTTAGTTGATAGAGAAGTTAGATTTGGAGGAATAATTGGTGAGGTTCAACATAGGATTTCAAAAAATGGAAAAGGTTGGGCAACATTTATAGTTGAAGACTATTATGAATCACACGAACTTAGAATATTTGGTGAAGAATATTTAAGGTTTAAACATTTTCTTTATGAAAACAACTTTGTATTTATCAAGATGTTTATAAAAGAAGGTTGGAAAGATGCTGATTCAGGACGTGTTGGAGATCCAAGAATACAATTTTTAAATTTTCAACAACTACAGGACAGTTTGTCTAACAATGCTAAACGATTATCAGTAAAGCTTGAAATTGATCTTATTGAAGATGAACATGTTAAATTTTTTAAAGATTTAATAAAAAACAACAAAGGCGATCAAGAGTTAGTTTTTAATGTTTTTGGAAATGGTGATGGACTTAAAGTTAATTTAAACTCAACTAAATATAAGGTAAAAATAAATGAAGAGTTATTAAAAAGTTTGAAGGAAAAAAAATTAGACTTTAGATTAAATTAGTTTATTATTATTCATATTTTTGGCAAAAATTAATTATGGCATTAGAAATTACAGATGCAAATTTTGAAGAGTTTGTTTTAAAATCCTCTCAACCTGTTTTAGTAGATTTTTGGGCTGAATGGTGTGGCCCTTGCAGGATGTTAGGTCCAATTATTGAGGAGCTAAGCTCAGATTATGATGGAAAAGCAGTTGTTGGAAAAGTTGACGTAGATAGTAATCAACAATTTGCAGCTCAGTTTGGAGTTAGAAATATTCCAACTGTTCTAATTTTTAAAGATGGCGAGCTAGTCAACCGGCAAGTAGGTGTGTCTCAAAAAAGTGTTTATTCGGATTATATTGATGCTCTTTTATAACATAATTAGTAGTGTATATTTACACTTGTAATTTTGGTCTGGTAGTTCAGCTGGTTAGAATACCTGCCTGTCACGCAGGGGGTCGCGGGTTCGAGTCCCGTCCAGACCGCTTTATAGAACCCTCCGAATGGAGGGTTTTTATTTAAAAAGTTTTTTCAAAAAATATTATATTAACATCTTAAAATTATAATAATGAAAAAAACTCTTTTGCTTATTCTGATAACTTTAATTAGTTGTTCAAATCCAAAACCAAATTCAAAAATTGAAATATATGATAGTTCTATTGAATCAATAATCGATATTTATTCACAAGTTGAAATTATTGCTGATTCAATAGCTTTACCGGAAGGTCCTGTTTGGGATTCAAAATCAAATTCTTTACTATTTGTTGATATTATGAATAATAAAGTTCATAAATGGAATAGTGCTGATGGAGTTTCTGATTTTATTTTACCTAGTGGAAATACTGGATATGCTCCTAATTTGGATTTTGGTATGTTAGGGGCTAATGGTTTGGCGATTGATAGTAATGGTAATTTATTTTTGTGTCAACATGGTGATAGAAGAATAGCTAAAACTAATGTTAATCAATCAACCAGCCCAAAATTTTTAACAGTTATTGATAACTATCAAGGAAAAAAATTTAATAGCCCTAATGACTTAGTATTTGGTGATGATGGTTCTATATATTTTACTGACCCTGCATTTGGATTTTTTAACTTTGATACATTCGAATTTGTTGAAGATGATATAAAAAAATTGAATTTTAATGGAGTGTATAAATTTAATCCCGAGAATAATGATCTTTCGTTAATTACTGATAAAATTGATCTACCTAATGGAATTGGGATTTCACCAGATAATAAATTTTTATATGTAAACAAGATGAGTGTTTTAGATGGAAACCCTAAAATTATAAAAATAGATATTGATAATTATAAGCAAACTGAATTATTTGATGGTAAAGAATTAATGGAAATGTATAAAGGTTATTTTGATGGTATGACTGTACATTCATCTGGAAATATTTTTACATCAGGTCCAGGTGGATTATTGGTTGTTTCAAATGAAGGTAAATTAATGGCTAAAATTGATTTAGGACATTTAACTAATGTGACATTTGATGATGATGAAGGATATATTTATGCAACTGGATTTGTTGATAATCCTAAAGTATTCAGAATAAAAGTTAAAAACTAAATATCATAAAAAAATTAGCTTTCATCATATTGTTTTTTACTTTTTTTTCTTGTAAAAAAAATAATAAAACAGAATTCCCGAACATCATTCTGGTTATGACCGACGATCAGGGTTGGGGACAGACTAGTTATTATAATCATCCCATTTTAAAAACACCTAATCTTGATTTAATGGCAGAAAACGGATTACGTTTTGATAGATTTTATGCTGGTGCTCCTCAGTGTTCCCCAACAAGAGCAAGTGTTTTAACTGGGAGAAATAATGATAGAACAGGTGTTTTTTATCACGGCTACCCACTAAATAAAAATGAGATAACTATTGCTCAAGAATTAAAACAAATTGGGTATGCAACTGGTCATTTCGGAAAGTGGCATTTAAACGGATTCAGAGGACCAGGTGTGCCAATTTTTAAAGATGATGAATACAGTCCAAGTAATTTTGGATTTGACGAGTGGATAAGTACTTCCAATTTTTTTGACGTAAATCCAGTATTAAGTCATAATGGAAGTTTCATAGATTTTTTTGGAAGTTCATCAGAAGTTATTGTGAATGAAGCTTTAAAATTTATAGATAAAAATGTAATAGAAAAAAAGCCTTTTTTTACGGTAATATGGGATGGATCACCCCACGATCCTTTTGAATCAATTGAAAATGATAAAAAAGGGTTTGAAAATTTAAATAAAGAGAGCAGGGAACATTATGGCGAGATCGTAGCATTTGATAGAAGCTTGGGGATTTTAAGAAACTCACTATTTGAAATGGGAATCTCAGAAAATACGATTATTTGGTTTTGTAGTGATAATGGAGGGTTAAAAAATATAATACCATCAACTGTTGGTGGATTAAAAGGTGGAAAAAATACAATGTGGGAGGGTGGCTTAAGAGTACCTTCAATTATTGAGTGGCCTGAAATGATTAAGCCTGGGGTTACTAAATATCCTACATCTACTATGGATATATTTCCAACTATTTTAGAAATTATTGGATTAAATAAGTATAAAAAATTAAATTATTTTGATGGAGAGAGTATTGTTGATTTATTTCATTCTGCTAAAGAAAAAAGATCATCTAAAATTCCTTTTCGTTTTGATAATAGAGGTGCTCTAATTGATAATAACATTAAACTTGTTGTACATGATATTAAAAATTTAGATTTTGAGCTGTATAATTTATCAAACGATCCAACAGAATCAAATGATATTTCACTATTAGAAATAGATTTATTCAAAAAAATGAAGAATGAATATATTTTTTGGAATAAAACTGTTGATAGTGATGTTAAAAAAAAGAAAATAGTTGATCCTGTTCAGTGGCGTGATGCTGATAAATATTATCCTTTTTTTGAGAAATGGATCAAGAGAAAAGAATATTCAAGATATATTAAAAGAGAACCTTATTCTGTATTATTCAATAATAATTAATATTTTAAAATTAATTGTTTAAGTATAAATTTATTCTGTTTGTGAAATAATATTATATTTGCACAGTTGTGTATTCTTGGTTGTTTACCAAGAGGTTTGTAGAAACCAATGAGAAGCTTTCCAATAGGGGAGCTTTTTTTCGTTTTATTATGAAACTATCTCTAATGCTTTTGTTTTTTTCCAATCCCCTCTTGTGAAATCAGGAAATATTTGAGGCGCCCCATCATTTTTAATTGAGCGAGCGCTAAGTGGTGTTACTGAACTCCAAAAACATCCTTCATAAACATTTTGATCAAGTGCTAAGCCATTTTTTAAACATTCAACAATTCGGTACATCATAATTCCATCCATTCCGCCATGACCAGATGATATTGTCTTTTCATTTAATCTTTTATACAAAGGATGGTCATATTTTTCATAGACTCTTTTTAATTCATCACCCTTAACCCAAGAAAGATGATCCTTGGTTAATCCTTCAAATCCATTCTCAAATGCAACCCTGGTTGGAAAACCCGCTAGAGTTCCTTTTGTTCCTTGAATTAAATTTAATCTAGTATACGGTCTGGGGCTTGTTTCATCCCATTGAACTAAAACTGTCCTTCCTAAATTAGTTTTTATTATAGATGAATTTATATCACCATTTGAAAAATCCATTTTATTCCATTTATGATCAGCGTCAAAATTTTCATTCGCAAAATTATTTCTTCCAATTGCAGGAGATGATAACGATACTATATGTTTAAAATTATCATCGTGCCTTGCTAAATTCATGTATTGTGCTACTGGACCTAAACCGTGAGTTGGATATAAATTACCTTTACTTTCAGAATAATGCAAAGTTCTCCAATTTCCAGTTCCTCTATCCGTATTAAACATTTGCCATCTGAGTTCATGAATGTATGCAGCTTCTGCATGTAATAATCCACCAATGAGACCTTTTCTACAAATATTTAAAAACATCAATTCATCTCTTCCATAATTCACATTTTCCATCATCATACAATGTTTTTTTGTTTTTTCAGAAGTATTTACAATATCCCATAGCTCTTCAAGATTTACACCAAGCGGAACCTCAGAAAAAGCATGTGCTCCGTCTTTCATACATTGAACTGCCATTGGAGCATGATTTCTCCAATTTGTACTTATAAATACTACATCTGGTCTAACTTCTTTTAACATTACTTTCCATTGGTTCTTATCTCCCCAATATGTTTTGACATTTGAAAAATTAGCCTTGTATGATTCAAGTTTTTTTAATTCCCTGACTACAATATCTTCATATAAATCGCACAAAGCTACAATCTCAGTTCCAGGTAAATTTGCAAAGTTTTTTAAGTGTGTACTGCCTCTGTTTATACCAATAAATGCTGCTCGAATATTTTCTATCGGTTTGTCTTTAAAGTCACCCATGTATGGGCCTTTTCTTTCAGAACTTAAATTTCTTTGACAATTTAAACTCAAAGATGATGTTGCAATTACACCAAGAGTTGAAGTTTGAATAAATTTTCTCCTGTTGTACTCTTTCATAATTATTATTTCTTATTTACCAGGTACAGGAATTTTATATTTTCCATTTTTATCAGGTAAAACAGGGGGGTCACTACTCCAGCTCATATTTTCAGGGACAAGATTATCATCAGTATTAATAGCATTGCCCCATTCGATTAATTTCCCTGTATAAGTAGCCATTCTCCCCATAATTGCAGTCATGGTCGCAGTTGCGCCAATCTCAGTATCATCAATTTGTCCACCAGATCGTATAGATTTAAATAACTTATTATGTTCAATTTGATATGGACTTAAATCATTTTTTGGGTCATATTTGTGCAAAAGGCTGCCATTGTGATCATTTATTTTTACAACACCATTTCCACTTAAATTAACAACACCTTTTGTACCAACTAACACCTCATTAACATTTCTTACTGTACCGGGCTGGTGTCTGCATTGGCTGTGAATAACAGCTCCAGAGGGATATTTAAACTCAACATAATGATGATCAAAAATTTCACCATGATCAATACCTTTTCTTACTTCCCTTCCTCCCATGCCTTGTGCAGTAATAGGGTGTTCACCAAGAAACCAGTTTGCTACATCTAGATTATGAATGTGTTGCTCAACAATATGATCGCCACAAATCCAATTAAAATAGTACCAATTTCTCATTTGATATTCTAGTTCAGATTGCCCAGGTTTCCTTTTGTTTACCCAAACTCCACTACTGTTCCATCTAACTGTTCCAGAAATAATTTTTCCAATAATTCCGCGTTTAACTTGTTTAAAAATATCTAAATAACTTAATTGATATCGTCTTTGAAGACCAACCACTACATTTAATTTTTTTTCTTTAACAAGTTTTGCAGCCTCTAAAACTTTTCTAACACCGTGTGCATCAGTTGCAACAGGCTTTTCCATAAAGATATGTTTACTTTTTTCTACAGCATATTTGAAATGATCAGGTCTAAATCCAGGTGGAGTTGCCAAAATTACTACATCACACAAATCAATAGCCTTTTTATAACTATCAAACCCTACAAGTTTATTTTTTTCTTTTACTTTGACTTCAATTTCTCCATCAAGTTCATTTAGTATAGCATTATAACTCCCCTCCAGTCGATTCTTAAAGGCGTCACAAAGGGCAACAAGTTCAACATTTCTGTCAGCTCTCAGTGCTTGTACTGCAGCACCTGTACCTCTTCCACCGCACCCTACGACAGAAATTTTTAATTTTTTGTTTATTTGCGATTTCTTTTTAAATGAAAAAGATGGAAGGACCAAGCTTCCAGTTAATATAGATGAGCTTTTAAGAAAAGATCTTCTTTTAATATTTTTCATAATTATATTTTAAAATTATCTACACTTTTATATGATTCAATAAGTTGTTTTTCTCCAATTTTTCCTTTAATAGAATTGCCATGTTCCATTCCTAAAATACCCTTAAATCCCTTTTCATATATGAATTTAAAAATATTTTTATAATTAATCTCGCCAGTTGTTGGTTCATTTCTTCCAGGGTTATCTCCAATTTGGAAATATGAAATTTCATCCCAACATAAATTAATATTTGGAATTAAATTACCCTCCTGAATTTGTTGGTGATAAATATCAAATAAGATCTTGCAAGACTTTGAATTGATTGCTTTACAAATTTCAAATGCTTGAGGACTTTCTGTTAAAAATAAACCTGGATGATTTCTAAAGTTTAGAGGTTCTAAAACCATAGTTAAATCTTGTGGCTCGAGAATATCACATGCGTATTTGAGAGAATCGATTACATTAGTTTGTTGATATGAGTCTTTAAGCCTCAGATCTTTGTATCCAGGAACTACTGTCATCCATTTAGCATTTACTCTTTTTGCAACTTCTACAGATTCTCTAATTTCTTTTAGAAATTCCTCCCTCTTATCTATATTTCCACTAGCAAGATTAGGCTCTTTCCAGTAAATGGAATGAGCAACAAAAACCCCCATTTTTAAATTTCTTTTTGTCAATGTTGAGGCTATTTTATTTTGATCTGAAATACTTCTTTTTTTTAGATTATTATCTTCAAATGCAGTAAATCCTTCGTCTGCCATAAAGTTGAGTTGATCAATAAGGTCTTCTCCAGCCGAATGCTTAAACATTCCAAAGTGGGGTGCATAGTTTAAATTAAATTTATTTTTTGGATAATCATAAATAATTTTTTCAAATGGAAAAAAAGCTACACTAGATGCCAATGCGGAACTTTTCAAAAAATTTCGTCTAAACATACTTTTAATTTAATGATTATTTTTCAATCCAATATTTTTCTTTTTCATCATCATTTGGTGTTTCATATGGTCGTACAATTCTAAAACCTAAAAACTGAGCATCAGTATGCCACCAAAGACTTTTTGGTATTTGAGGATCTTGTTTTTTCCAACTTTTGTTAGAAGGTAATCTTGATGAACTTCTTAATCTATAATTAGGATTCATCCATGAACCACCTCTGACAACTCTTGGGTATAATTTTGTTGCAATTTTATACGGATTATTTGAAGTTTTATCAATATCGCTGTAATATGACTTAGGGTTATATTGATCTAAAGTCCATTCAGCAACATTTCCATGCATATCGTGAAGTCCCCATTCATTAGGTTTTTTCTTTCCAACCATTTGATACTTTCCATCACTGTTAGATTCATACCAGGCGTATTCGCCGAGTTCTCCAGGATTGTCGCCATAATGATAAGCAGTTGATGATCCGCTTCTACAAGCATATTCCCATTCAGCTTCAGTAGGTAGTCTGTAGTAATTACCAGTCATAGCTGATAGCCATTCACAAAATTTGGAAGCAGATAATTGTGTCATTGAGATTGCAGGATATCCTTCCAATCCCATCCCAAAAGTCATATCAACATATGGTGTTGTTGCACCTGAAATCCCATCAACATCTTTTTTTACTTCATTTCCGTAAACTATTTTTTTTGAGTCTATTTCTCTGAGCATGAAAAGTTCAAAAATATCCCAAGTTATTTCAAATTTCCCTATCCAAAATGAATCAACTTTTACTTTATGAACAGGGCCCTCGTCTGCCAATCTATTTTTTTCATAATTTGGACTTCCCATATTAAATATTCCAGATGGAATTGCAATCATTTCTAATCGATAGTCATTACCGGCAATTTTTTGATTATAATTCTCAAATTTTTTTTCTTGAGCACTAGTAGTTATTATAATTAACAATAAAAAAAACTTTTTCATTTTTTATGATAAAATATCATGCTTAACCTTACAAAACACATTAGTAAGTCTAAATCTCCTACCTTGATATTTGTACACCATTTTTTTCATGATATTCTTAATTTAAAAAAATTAACTTAATTAATCAAGAGTACTTAATAGGACAGATTCCATTACACTATATCCTTGTTTATTAGGATGAATTAAATCATCTTCAGAAGTGAATTCAGGAACTTTTAATCCTCCATTGCCATCGTTCATTCTAGAGTAATAATCAACGTATTTTATATTATTTTTTTCACAATAATTTTCTAAAATAGTATTTAGGTTAACAACTTTTTCAGCAGGATTTAATCCGGGTGACCAAGGAAAATCCTTAGCAGGTAGAACTGAACAAATGTATACTTTAATATTATTTGCTTTTGCAATTTCTGTCATCGAAAAAATATTATCCGCAATATTGTCAATTTCCATAGGGCCAGTATTTCCAGCTATATCATTAATTCCCGCTAAAATTACAACAGCTTTAGGCTTTAAGTTAACCACATCAGGCTTAAATCGTATTAACATTTGTGGTGTTGTTTGTCCGCTAATTCCCCTATTTATAAAAGGGTTATTAATAAAAAAATCAGGATTAAAATTTGACCAACCTTCAGTAATAGAATTCCCCATAAATACAATTCTGTTAGCATCAGATTGTTTTTTTAATTCACTGTTAGATTCAGAGTATTTGGATAGGTTAGCCCAATCATTAAGTGTGCCACCTCCCTGAACAAAAACTTCACTGTTCATTTTCTCATTATTACATGATAAACTAAAAAAAATAATTGATAATAATAAAAATTTATTCATTGGTTTTGGATTTTGAATGTATCCAAGATAAAAAATCTTTCTCATCAAATGCATTATTCCAGCTATCATGGTATACATTTTCATATATGGTAACTCTTGGACTTCCATTCTCTTCAATTATGGCTTGAGCCATAATTAGAGATCTATTTGGATGAACAACTCTGTCTAGTGCACCGTGGAATAACCAAATTGGTACTTTTTTAGCAAATGACTTTACACTATTTGGATCTCCATCACCACAAATTGGGGTTGCTGCTGCAAACATATCAGGTCTTTGATTTAATATTGAAAAGGTTCCCATTCCACCCATTGATAATCCACTTATATAAATCTTATTTTTATTTACATCACTTCTCATAATAAATTCATCCATGAGATTAATCACTAATTTTAATGCTTTGGAATTTTTGACTTGGTAATCAAATTTATAAGGATCATAATGACCTCCCCACCAATCATTTTTTGGAGATTGTGGAAATATTACAAAAGATGGATATTTTTTTCGATTATTTTCTTTCAAAAATAAATTAGATCCATGAATCAATTGAGATTCGTTATCATTACCTCTTTCACCTGCGCCATGTAAAAATAGGTGAACGGGATATTTTTTACTTGAATCATAATTAAGTGGTTTTAAAATTCTATAATTAAGAGTATCTGTTTCATAGATGAAAGATTTTTTTTCAAAATTTTCATTCTGAGAATATATTGTAAGAACAGAAAATATTAAAAATATATATTTCATTAATCGTCAATTTCATTTGGTAATCTTATATTTTCAACTAAATCTCTAATTTCTTTTGGAGGTTCTTTTGTGAAATTTGAAATTATTATTGAAATTATAAAATTTAAAATCATAGCAACTGTTCCAAATCCTTCAGGTGAAATTCCAAACCACCAATCTGTTGAGTCACCTCCCCCAAACCATCCAAATTTAAATTTTGTCATATAAAACAACATGAGTAATATTCCAACAATCATTCCTGTGACTGCCCCTTCTTTATTCATTCGTTTATAAAATATTCCTAATACAATTGCTGGAAAAAAAGATGCAGCAGCTAACCCAAATGCCAGGGCAACAGTTGCTGCAACAAAATCTGGCGGGTTTATTCCAAAGTATCCAGCTAATAAAACTGCAAAAAAAGCTGAAAGTCGGGCCGCAATTAATTCGCCTTGATCTGAAATGTTTGGTTTTATAATTCTTTTAATTAAATCATGTGAAACTGATGATGAAATAACTAATAACAAACCTGCTGCAGTTGATAATGCTGCAGCCAATGCTCCAGCGGCTAAAAGAGCAATAACCCAGTTTGGAAGTTGAGCAATTTCAGGATTAGCTAAAACCATAATATCTCTATCAATTGTTAATTCATTAGTGTTTTCATTACCATTGTATTGAATTATTTGATCATTATTTTTATCATTAAATTTTAATAAGCCAGTGTCTTCCCATTTTTTAAACCAAGAAGGCATTTCATCATAGTTTTTTTCAGAAACTGTTTCAATTAAATTTGTTCTAGCAAATACTGAAATAGCTGGAGCTGTAGTATATAAAATTGCTATGAAAAGAAGAGCCCATCCAGCAGATTTTCTAGCATCACTAACTTTTTTTACTGTAAAGAATCTCACAATAACGTGTGGAAGTCCTGCAGTTCCAATCATTAATGCAGCAGTGGTAAAGAAAATATCCAGTTTTGATTTTGAGCCTGAAGTGTATTGACTAAAACCTAATTCATCATGTAGTCCGTTAAGTTTATCAAGTAAATATACTCCATCAGATCCTGCTGAGCCAAATCCTAACTGCGGAATGGGATTATTAGTCATCTCTATTGAAATAAAAATTGCTGGGACCATGAAAGCAAAAATCAACACACAATATTGGGCAACTTGAGTATATGTTATACCTTTCATTCCACCTAGTATAGCATAAAACAATACAATACCCATTCCAATAAAAACACCTGTATTAATATCAACTTCTAGATATCTTGAAAAAACAACTCCAACCCCTCTCATCTGACCAGCAATGTATGTAAATGAAACAATCAGAGCGCAAAATACAGCAACTGTTCTTGCAGTGTTTGAGTAGTACCTATCACCTATAAAAGCTGGTACTGTAAATTTTCCAAATTTTCTTAAATAAGGTGCAAGTAATAGAGCTAATAATACATATCCACCTGTCCAACCCATCAAATATACAGAGCCATCATAGCCTAAAAAAGAGATTATACCTGCCATTGAAATAAATGAGGCTGCACTCATCCAATCTGCTGCCGTTGCCATACCATTTGCTATAGGATTAACGCCTTTACCCGCAACATAAAATTCATTTGTTGAACTGGCTCTAGACCATATAGCGATACCTATATATAAAGCAAATGTTAATCCTACTATCAACCATATTGAAAATTGAAGACTCATTTATCTGATCTAAAGTTTTTATCTAGTCTATTCATTAAGTAGATATAAATAAAAATTAAAATAACAAACACATATATTGACCCTTGTTGAGCAAACCAAAACCCCAACTTAAAACCATAAAATTGTATTGAGTTTAATTGATCTACCAAAATTACTCCAAAACCAAATGAGACAATAAACCAAATTGAAAGTAGAATTAATAAATACTTTAGATTTGTCTGCCAATAAGAATTAGATTTTTTAGATTTCATAAGAATTAGTTGTTGTTATTTTTTTAAATTAATCATAATTTTATAAAAATCATAGAATGTTTAATTAATTGATTAATTTTCTGAAATGTTAAAATATTTATTTAAAAATATATTAGTTAAATTGTCAATTTGTATCCTATTGATATTCAATATTTCATGTAATAATTCCAACCCTAAAACAACTAAAATTATTTCAAAAGATGGTATGGTTTTTATTAATGGGGGTAAATTTGAAATGGGTGGAGATAATGATGAAGCAAGACAAGATGAGTATCCAAAACATGTTGTTACAATTAGTTCTTTTTGGATGGATGAGAGTGAAGTAACAAATGCTGAGTTTAAAAATTTTGTTGATGAAACAGGATATATTACGACCGCTGAGAGAAAAATAGATTGGGAAGAAATAAAAAAAGTTTTACCACCAAATACCCCAAAGCCACATGACAGTCTATTAAGTCCTGCTTCACTTGTTTTTAAAGAAACTTCTACATCAAATTTAAATGATTATTCAAAATGGTGGTCTTTGATAAGAAATGCTAATTGGAGGCAACCGTTTGGACCTGGAAGTAATATTGACGATAAAGAAAATTATCCTGTAATTCATATAAGCTGGGAAGATGCAAATGAGTATTGTAAGTGGTCAGGTAAAAGATTACCAACTGAAGCAGAATTTGAGTACGCATCAAGAGGCGGTAAGGTTAATAATATTTACAGTTGGGGTAATGAAAAAGTTGATATAGGACAGTTAAAAGCAAATATATGGGAAGGTGAATTTCCCACTAAAAATAATATTAATGATAAATTCTATTATGCTTCACCAATAAAATCTTTTAAGCCAAACAACTATGGTATTTATGATATTGCTGGAAATGTTTGGGAGTGGTGCTCTGATTGGTATCATGCAAATTATTATTCAATGTTACCAAAAACAGGTTCCTTAAATCCTCAAGGGCCAAATTCCAGTTATGATCCTGCAGAACCTTTTAGTAAAAAGAAAATTATAAGAGGAGGCAGTTTTTTATGTAATGATTCGTATTGTAGTGGATATAGAAATGCTGCAAGAATGAAAACAACACCAGATAGTAGTTCTTTACATACTGGTTTTAGGACAGTTGTTTCAGCACAGTAAAAAATAAAATGCCTGTATCTTTTGTGGATGATACAGGCATTTAAAACAACAACTAACCAAAAAATATTGTATACTTTCTGAACGATATTATTTTCATTAATCGTGCCAAACTATTATCATTAAGTGTTTTTTAACATTTCATCAAACGAAAAAATTATTTTGTAACCTTTTTCTTTAAAATAATCTTTAGAATTTTCATTTCCAACTGCTAAAATAAAATCTCCTCCCCACGCTCCAAGACTTTTAATTTCACCATCGTAATCATTAAATAACTCATCCTTAATACTTTTTTTATTTAATACTTCGGATAATATTTTTTCATGTTGGTTTAATAGATTTTTAAAATCTGCAATATTATTGCATTTAATCATTTTTTCAGTAATTCTATTTATTTTAAATATACATTCTGATGAAATAGTAATTTTATCAAAATATTCAATTTCAGATTTTGAACTTTGTTTTTTATCCAGGAATATGAAGAATAAATTTTTATGAAATTCAGGTAAAAAATTTACAGATTCAATTTTTGGCGTTTCAGATTTAATTAATTGATATATAATTGGTTTATCATATTTACATGATGCTAAATCATATCCACTACCATTAGTAACTTTCCAATACACACTAAATGGTTCAACATATGCCCATTTTGATAAATTATGTATTAATGTTGATGATGAACCTAATCCCCAATTATGATTAAAATTCATATAAGTTTTAAATGATATTCCTTTTTTATTTGAAATTATACCAGGATTTAGTTCATTTAAATTTTTTATGATTTCATATAATAATAGGTTGTTATTATAATTTTGTTTGTTGTGAAAATCAGAAATTTTGAATTTACAACTGAACCAGATTTTTTTATCTATGTCATAACTTTTCCAGTCAAAATATCCACTTGTGTTTTCATCAACATTTAGTGTTTGAGAAAAATTTACTGGAATTGATAATCCTTTTGCACCTTTAAGAATTAAGTATTCACCAGAAATTAGAAGTTTACCAAAGCTCTCTATCTTATAACTCATTTTTTCTTAATTTTTTAAGAGCTCTTTTGACGGAATTAAAAGTGACTTTATTTATTTTAAAATATTCAATAATTTTTGTTTTTTCATACTCGTCTGCACCTAATGAGTTTAAAATATTTATTAAATGCATTTTCATATGTCCAACTTGAATACCGGTTGTAATAAGTGATTTAATAGCTGAGAAATTTTGAGCTAAACCAGCTGCGCCAATAATACTCATTAGTTGTTTGCTATTGGGTTGTTGCAATAAGTTTAGACACCATTTTACCATTGGATGAAGATTAATTATTCCACCAACTGTTCCAACAGAAATAGGAATTTCAATCCGATAGATAAATTCATCATTTTCAATTTTTGCACGAGTTAAGCTCCTATATGATCCATCTTTGGATGCGTAGGCATGTATAGCCGCTTCAATTGCTCTGAAATCATTTCCAGTAGCAATAACAACTGCATCAATTCCGTTCATAATACCTTTGTTGTGAGTTACGGCTCTTGATATATCTTTTTCAGCAATTTCAACTGCTTCTACAAACTTTTTAGCAAAGTTTTCAGGATCAGAAATATCTTTACTTTTCAAATTAGAAATTTTAGTTTTCAGCTCAACTTTCACTACGCATTTGGGAGTGTAATTTGATAGAATACTCATAATTATTTTGAGTTTTTCACCTTCATTAAAAATATTAGATTCATTGAATTCTGTTTCAAAGGATAGTGCAATTTGTTCTAAACAGGAATTAATGAAATTTGCTCCCATGGAATCTACAGTATCAAACTCAACGGCAATCTGATAGTAGTTTTTAATTGACTTTGTCTTGTCTAGTAGTTTCATGTTTATAATTCCACCACCTCTTTTATTCATGTTTTTTGTTATTTCTTTACATGAATCTTTAAGTTTAATTTTAATTGAATTAAATAAGTCATTAATTTTTTTTGATCTTCCATTAAATTTAAAGTGAACCTGACCGGTCTTAGTTGTATTTATAATTGTTGACTTAAACCCTCCTCTTGTAGACCAATATTTTGCAGCTTTACTCGCTGCAGCAACCACAGAGCTTTCTTCGGTCACAATTGGAATTGTATAATTTTTATTATCAATTATAAAGTTAGGGGCAACACCAAGTGGCAGATAAAAATTAGTTAATGTGTTTTCAGCAAATTCATCGTGGAGTTTTTGAAAGGATTTGTCTTCATTCCAATATTTTTTAATTAATTCTAAGCTCTCAGAATCAGAATTAAAAAATGTTTCGTTGACCCATTTTATCTTTTCTTCTTTAGATAATTTTGAAAATCCATCTTTCATACAAAAATGTAAAGATAATTATTGTAAAATTGTTTTGATATATTTATTACCCTATTAATAACTAACTTATGATTAAAATAAGAATATTTACAATTTTAATATTGACATCTATTATAATGTTTAATATTAGTTGTGATGAAAAAAAATTTAATGATAGCCCAAATATAATTTACATTTTAGCTGATGATTTAGGTTATGGTGAACTTGGAATTTATGGACAGGAACATATTGAAACACCAAACATTGACGCGTTAGCAAAGCAAGGAATGATTTTTACAAATCATTATTCTGGATCTCCGGTTTGCGCTCCATCTAGAAGTGTTTTGATGACAGGTTTGCACACTGGTAAGACCCCAATAAGAGATAACGGTGAGTGGGGTGAACGCGGGAATATAGGAAGCTTGAAAGCTATGTTTGATGACTATACATTAGAGGGGCAAAGACCTTTACCTGATTCAATTGTAACTATTGCCCAATTATTACAAAACAAAGGCTACAAAACTGGAATATTTGGAAAATGGGGATTGGGAGCTCCTAATACCAACAGTATACCAAATAAAAAAGGTTTTGATCATTTTTATGGTTATAATTGTCAAAGAATAGCTCATACATTTTATCCTTCACACCTTTGGAGGAATGAAGAAAGAGTTATTTTAGATAATTATATAATTGAAAGAGGAAGAGGTTTAGACAATGATTTAGATAAGTATGATCCAGTAAATTATCAACCATTTAATCAGAAAGATTATGCACCCATTCTCATACAAGATGAACTAATAAACTTTATCGAAAAAAATAAAAACAATAATTTTTTTGTTTATTATGCAAATCAAATTCCGCATTTGGCTTTACAAGCACCTAGTGAGTGGGAAAATTATTATAGAGATAAATTTGGCAAAGAAGAACCTTTTACAGGGAAATCTTATTATCCAAGCTTAACTCCTAAGGCAACTTATGCTGCTATGATAAGCTATATGGATGAGCAAGTCGGAGAAATAGTTGAAAAGTTAAAGGAAATTGGTAAATATGAAAATACTTTAATAATATTTACAAGTGATAATGGGCCAACTTTCAAAAAAGAGGTGGATACAGATTTTTTTAATAGTGCTGGAATCCTTAATGGTAAAAGTAATAGACTAAAAGGGAGTGTGTATGAGGGAGGAATTAGAGTTCCGTTTATTGCATCGTGGCCAAAATTAATTACAAAAGGATCTAAATCTGATCATATTTCTGGTTTTCAAGATTTTTTTCCTACGGTATGTGAAATTCTTGATATTGATTCGCCTTATAAGATTGATGGAATAAGTTATTTGCCCACACTAATTGACGAAAATCAAAAAAAACATAAATATTTATATTGGGAAATTGCTAGCAAAGGAGGTTTACAAGCTGTTAGATATGGTAAATGGAAAGGAATTAAAACTGATCTTCAAAAGGGACCTCAGCCTCTAAAATTATTTAACCTTGACGATGATGTTACAGAATTAAATAATGTTTCAGATGATAATCCAATGATTGTAGAAAAAATTGAATCAATCATGTTAAATGCCAGAACAACTCCTGCACTTGAAAAATTTAAGATTAAGGGAATAGATCAATAATGGTGTAATATCTTTACAAAAAGTTTAATCAATATGACTGAAACAATCGTTATACTAGCTGGAGGAATGTCCTCAAGAATGAAGACATCTGAAGATACTGAATTAGAGAATGAAAAAGTTGAGCAAGCAAATAAATCAAGTAAATCATTAATTACATTTGGAAATAATAAACCCTTTATATTTTATTTATTAAAAAATATTTCAAAAGCAGGTTTTAATAATGTTATTTTACTTGTAAGTAAAGATTTTGAGAGTTTTAAAAATGCTATTGAAAAATTTAATAATGAATTTGATTTTAATATTCAATTTGCCATTCAAGAAATACCAAATGATAGACTTAAGCCATTAGGAACCTCTGATGCAGTCTGTCAAACTATGAAACAAATACCAGAATTAAAACAATCATCTTTCTGTGTTTGTAATAGTGATAATCTTTACTCAGTAAACGCCTTTAATTTAATAAAGAACAATGAATATACTAATGCTTTTTTAGCATATGATAGAGATTATTTAGAATTCCCCGAAGAAAGAGTTTCCTCATTTTCAATTGTAAAAATGGACTCGGATAATAATTTAAATTTATTTATTGAAAAGCCAACACCCGAACAAGTTCAAGACAATGTCGACAGTTCAAATAAGATTAGAGTTAGTATGAATATTTTTAAGTTCAGTGGTGAAATATTTAAGTTTTTAGAAAATTGTCCCTTAAACCCAATTAGGAAAGAAAAAGAACTTCCCACGGCAATAATGAATATGATTAATGAAAGTAGTTCATATATGAAAGGAATTCCTATAGCTGAACATGTACCAGATCTTACATCAAAATCAGACATAAGTGAGATAAATAAGTTGTTTAATTTATGATAATAAAAAATGATTTTCTACTTTTAAATATATGATACAGCTAACTAGTTTTGACAAAATAATTATATTCTTTTTTTTCTTTCTTGTGTTAGCAATTGGTTTTGCTGTTTCAAGAAAATCATCACAAAGCTCAAGTGAATATTTCCTTTCAGGAAGAACAATGCCATGGTGGTTATTAGGACTTTCTATGGTTGCAACAACATTTTCTACAGATACTCCAAATTTAGTAACTGATATCGTTAGGCAAAATGGTGTCTCTGGAAATTGGGTTTGGTGGATTTTTCTTCTTACAGGGTTGTTGACTGTTTTTGTGTACGCGAAATTATGGAGAAGATCTGGAGTAAATACTGATATGGAGTTTTATGATTTAAGATATAGTGGTTCTGCAGGTAAATTTTTAAGGGGTTTTCGTTCGATTTATCTTGGAATTATTTTTAATGTCTTAGCAATGGCTGGAGTTACATTAGCTGCTATTAAAATTGGTGCTATTATGCTTGATATTTCGGCCATTGAAACTGTATTGTATGCAGGTGGAGTTACTTTAGTATTTAGTGCTGTTGGAGGTTTTAGAGGAGTAGTTTATACAGATTTTATTCTTTTTTTTACTGCAATGGCAGGATCAATAGGTGCTGCGTATTACTTAATTAATTTACCAGATGTTGGAGGAATTACAGGTATTTTAAGTAATGAGGTTGTTTCATCAAAAGTTTCAATTTTCCCCGATTTGTCTGACAAAGAATTGTTGTGGACTTTATTAATAATTCCCTTAGCTGTACAATGGTGGAGTTCATGGTATCCAGGCGCTGAACCCGGTGGAGGTGGATACATTGCTCAAAGGATGCTTGCCGCTAAAAATGAAAATCATTCATTAGGAGCTACCTTATTTTTTAATATTATGCATTATTCACTAAGACCTTGGCCTTGGATTTTAGTTGCACTTGCTTCATTGATTATTTTTCCCGATTTAGATTCTATTAGAGACACATTTCCAAATGTTGGAGAAGATAAAATAGGTCATGATTTAGCATACCCCGCAATGTTAACATTATTGCCATCTGGACTTTTGGGTTTAGTTTTAGCTTCATTGGTATCTGCTTATATGTCAACTATTTCAACTCATTTAAATTGGGGTTCTTCTTATGTTGTTAATGATTTTTATAAATCATTAATTGGAAAAGATGCATCTGAAAAAAGGTTGGTAAATGTTGGTAGAATTTCTGTTATTTTTCTAATGGTTATAAGCTCTCTAATCGCACTAATTTTAAACAATGCTTTTCAATTATTTCAAATTATTTTGATGTTTGGTGCAGGAACAGGATCGATATTTATTTTAAGATGGTTTTGGTGGAGAATTAATGCATGGAGTGAAATTGCAGCTATGATTTGTTCTGGTATTGTTTCTGTATTATTTGAATTTAGCCCAATTGGGGACTTAATTTTTAATGAAAATTTAATACAACCTTATTTTAAGTTTCCGTTGGTTGTATTAATAACTACCTTTGTCTGGGTTACAGTGACATTTATGACAAAACCAGATGATGATGAGACCTTAATTAAATTTTATGAAAAAACAAATCCTGGTGGACCAGGTTGGAAAAGAATTAAAAAAATTTCAAAATTGATAAATAAAAATGAAGAAAAAGAATGGATAGTTCCTAGAGGAATTTTGTGTATGATACTGGGTTGTTTTGCAATTTATTCTGCACTTTTTTCAACTGGATACTTTCTTTATGGTGAATTGAGTAATGGTTTTGTTTTTTTGACATCAACAATGATTTTTTCATTTATTCTATTTAAAATATCAAAAAAAATTCTTTCAAATGAGTAAAGTATTAAAGTATACAAAACCAGGATTAAATCAGCAAACAAGGTTTGAAAAAATACATACGGTAATATTTGAAAATTCCAAATTAGCATCAAAATTAATTGCAAGAGAAATAGCAGATTTAATTTTATCTAAGCAGAAAAAAAATGAAAAATGTATTCTAGGTTTAGCTACTGGTTCATCTCCAATTTCCATTTATAATGAACTTGTAAACATTCACCATAACGAAAATTTAAGTTTTAAAAATGTTGTAACATTTAACTTGGATGAGTATTATCCAATCTCAAAAAAAAATAAAAAAAGCTATCATTCATTTATGAATTATTATCTCTTTTCACATGTTGATATTAAAAAAGAAAATATTCATATTCCTGATGGGGAATTGAAAAAAAATGATGTTTTTAACTATTGTAAAAAATATGATAAAAAAATAAAAGATTTTGGAGGAATAGATTTTCAGCTTTTGGGAATTGGAAGAACTGGTCATATTGGATTTAACGAACCTGGGTCAAGCGTAAATTCTGTTACCAGATTAGTTGAATTAGATTATATAACAAAACAAGATGCTATGGGATCTTTTTCAGGTTTTGAAAATGTTCCTAATCAAGCAATAACAATGGGAATTAATACAATTCTAAAAGCAAAAAGAATTGTTTTAATAGCATGGGGAGAAAACAAAAAAGATGTTGTGTATGAGGCTGTGGAAAATAATATTTCATCCAAACTACCATCAAGCTTTCTTCAAAATCATTCAAATACTACTTTCGCATTGGATAGCGGAAGTTCTCTTGAACTGACAAGAATAAAAAACCCTTGGCTTGTTGGTTCAGTTAATTGGAATGTTCAGCTAAAAACGAGAGCAATTAATTGGTTGTGTAATAAAACTGAAAAGTCGGTTTTGAGATTGTCTAATAAGGATTATAATGAAAATAATCTTTCAGAACTTCTGGAAAAACAAAGTGTTTATGATTTAAATATCGAAATTTTCAACAGAATTCAAACAACAATCACCGGTTGGCCTGGTGGGAAACCAAATTCAGATGATACAAATAGACCTGAAAGAAAAAGTCCTTCAAAAAAAAGAATCATAATTTTTAGTCCTCATCCCGATGATGATGTCATCTCCATGGGAGGAACATTTGATAGATTAATTAATCAAGGTCATGATGTTCATGTTGTTTACCAAACTTCAGGAAATATTGCTGTTTCTAATGATAATGTTTTAAAATTTATTGAGGTTTATGAGGATATTTTTAATGTAAAGGACTCAAAAATTATAAATCTCAAGAAAATATTAAAAAACAATAAAGAAATAATTTCCGATAAATTTATTAGAAATATTGCTGGAAAAATAAGACAGAGGGAAGCAATCTCTGCTACTAGATTTTTGGGCTTAAGTGATTCAAAAACACATTTTCTTAAACTTCCGTTTTATGAGTCTGGTAGTGTAATTAAAAATGAAGTAACTGAGTTTGATCAAAGTTTAATGAATGAAATTATTACAAGTATTAAACCTCATCAAATTTATGCAGCTGGTGATTTAGCTGATCCTCACGGAACACATGCTGTTTGTATAAAATTATTATTTAAAAGTCTTGAGCAATTAAAAAATAAATCTTTTATGAAAAA
>CENX01112591.1_pt1 | contig 21398 bp, 39 predicted proteins | sample 361321 | NCBI WGS metagenome assembly CENX01 (sample SAMEA2619678, study PRJEB7988) | marine metagenome | isolation source: saline water (ENVO:00002010), including | reverse complement strand
AGTGGAGACTTGAAATATTGAAACTAAGAGGTAACTAAGATGAATACTTATGGATTAGTGCGTGTTTCAACATTGTCTCAAAAAGATAACACTTCCTTAGAATTCCAAACTAAAAGGATTAAAGATTACTGTTCAGTTTATGATTTACCACTAAAAGGTATCATATCAGAAACAGAAAGTGGTGGTAAGAATGTTGATGAAAGAACTGGTCTATTGGAACTCAAAGAATTAATCAAGTCGGATGAATGTAAAACTATTGTAGTTACTAAGGTTGACCGATTAGGTCGTTCCCTACTTCAAGGATTATTATTTCTAAAAGAATGTGAAGAACATAATGTAAGAGTTATCTGTATTGAAAATGGAATAGATACAGACAACCCTCAATCAAAACTCATAACCAATATTTTATTTTCAATTGCAGAAAATGAGAAATCAACAATACTCGGGAGATTGTCCGATGGACGTCTCAAGAGATTCGAAGAAAATAAAAAACCTTATGGAGCATTATCATTTGGATATGTAAAGAACAATAAAGGTGAAATTGTCATCAACAAAATAGAATCAGATATCGTCCAGTATATTTATAAGAGATACAACACTCTAAGAAAAATGAAACACCTCACAAAGACAAAGAGAACACAAAAACTTTTAAAATCATTAAAAGTAAGAGGATACAAGTTCAGAGGTAAAGAGTTCAAATGGTGGAATATTAAAGACATCCTTTCTAATCCTTTTTATTGTGGAGTTCTGAACTGGAAGGAACAATCAACAAAACATGCCTACGATACAATAGTAAGTAAAAGAATGTTTAACCAAATAAACCTAACCAATTAAAGGATAATACAATGATACGATTTCTAATAAAGAGGATGAAAGAACAACCAACGACTATTCAATTCACGAATAAGTCAGGTGGAGTTTTTACTATTCCATTAGGACAACCTTTCAAACATAACCCATCTAATCAAACAACTTATAAGGAGTGGAATAAAAAATGGTTAAAGAAGTAATGAATAAAAAGAAAGAACCCCTTTGTTCAATATGTAATGACGATGGAAAGTGCCTTAATAGTGAATCCAACAAGGACTACAAAGAGAACAATAAAGATTTCTTTGGAACGGATTATTGGGATTGTACTGATTATTTGGAAAAGAAGAATAATACTCAAGGACATACGATGAAGAACTACATTAAGAACCTTCAAGAAGAAATGAAGTATGAAAAGGAACATCCATACGAAAGTGATTTCGTGAAATGGTCAAAGAGTGTAAGTAATGGTTAAGTTCATTCCAGTTCTATTGTTGTTTTTTGGTTGTAGTAATATTTTAACCTCTGATGAAAAACCAAAAAGAGAACTGGTATTGGAACTGTATATGAACCTTCCATATACCGATGATGGATATTATTTATTTAATTATCCTAATGGTTCTCCTCACACTTATACAGCAGTAGAATCTATCTCTACACCTATGGAAAGAATATTTTGGGGAAGTCCTGACTCTTTTTATGTAGAACACATGTACCATATATTCGGTGAACCGATTGCCAACTATTCCACATATACTTCCTCTGATTCTACCAGTAAAAGATTAGTCTATGTATATCAACCACATATCAACGACACTCTTTCTGTCTATGGTTGTATCTACGGTGATGGTGATGATTATCTCTGTAAACAAGTATTCTTCATAGTCACCGAATGAAGGTTGGTATCATTGGAGACAAGGGATATACTAACAGAAATAAGATTAAACAATTCATCTTTAAGTTGAAACAAAAAGGGAATATTGAGATTGTTGGTTGTGGTTCTGAATGGCATATCAAAAATGATGAAAGGTACATTAAAAATTGGACCGGAAATTGTGTTAGGAACTTTACCTTAGATATGGAATTACCTTACCACGAGTTTCCACCAAGTCATCATACACACAACATGTATTGTGTATTAAAACCTTATAAATATGGAAAACCCTTCAAGGTCTGGAACTACAATCAAAGAGATAAAGAGATTGTGAAGTATTGTGATAGGTTGGTTTTCTTTCGTTCAAGAACTAAATCCAATAAGGAACTTGATTTCATTATTAAGGAAGTTAAGAAACTGGATAAACCCTATGTCATCTGTGGAAATAGTAATTGATGATGTGTTTGTGTATAGGGAAAAAAATGACCTCGAAGTTTATGTGGGTTCAAGGACATCTATATTAATCTTATAATTGATGGATAACCGATGAAGATTACATCTCAACTGATTATTAATTAACCCTATAAAAGTATTAGTTGTCTTATATGAGATTACCATCCTTCAATGACTTATTCCAACTATCTAAATCAAAATCAATATCAGACTTTATCTTTATAGTCTTTCTTTTCGGTATCCCTCTACCCTCTTGATTAGGGTTCCATAACCCATACAACTTAGCATATTTCTTAAAGGTCGTATAACTACATCCAACAATTTTAGATGCCTGAGTCATACTTCTACTCTGTTTGATTGCCCATTTGATACGACCTTCTGAAAGTGGTTTAGATTGAAATGGATTTTCGTTCATCGTATAAATACCTATATGTCCACTTGGTTATTAAACCAATGAGGAACCAAATCTTAAAGGGTATATAATGAATACCATCAAATCGTTTTAGACTTTTACCATACTTCAACCATCTATAGTACATCGTCTTCTTCTAACTCTTTTATCTTCTCTTTGTAGGAATCAATTATCATACTTTTAATTCGTGGTGTAAATGCATCTTCAAGTGCAGACTTTGATAAATCGAGTTGTAACTCTCTTGAATAATTTAGATGATGACAGATTCCAGTTTGTAATTCCTTCATCTTCCGAATATAGAACATCTCATCTTTAGCCCTATCCATACTTTCTTCAACATCAACATCGTTATCTTTATTGGTAATTACATCTACCCTAACATCAATTAACTTTGTAAGAGTTTCAAAATAGTCCTGTTGCAATACTCTCTTTGTTGTATCACTTCGGTCAATTAGTTTCTGAACTTCTTCCCTTGAGATACCATCAAGGATATCTCTTTTATACTTTTTATCTTCCATTATTCCTTCTCCGTTAATGTATCTTTATTCTTTTTGTATTTCAGATTTCCGTCTTTCATCTTATAGATGATTTCACCAAACCTTCTCATCTGTTCTAATTCAATGGCAATTGTATGAACATCATAATCCAAAGTATTCTCATCATAGTCATCACCAAATTCATAACCATAGTTCTTCATCCAATGACTTCTATCTTCCAGTAGTTTCTCATCGGTCATTTCTTTTACTTGAAACTTCCAATCATCAACTACCAGTCTTACCAATTCAGTAATCGTTAAACCCATTTTAGTTTCTCCTCGAATACCTTCTTCCAAGAATCCTTATCAGTACCCAGTTCTAACATGTCTTGTTCTAAGTCCATTATACTTCTTGAACCGACAGTCTGAATATCTCTTTCAATATCAATGTCGTTATGTTGTTTCATAACATCATCATTGGTATCGGGTTGAGACTCTTTTGATTTCTTTCTGATAACATCAAAGAACATGTGTCTAAACTCTTGAAGATAACTGGTTATCTTATCTTCTGATTGTCTTCCAATAACGAATAATCCAAATGCCAGAGTTACTTTGTCATGGTCTACATCATTCATTATTTCTTCTTTAGTGAGTTTCATCGGGTATCCACATAATAGAGTCTTTTATCTTCTCTACATAATTCCATACTCCCTTAAACTGTCTATCGTTTGGGAAGATTTTATATTCATCTACGGCAACTCTTTTTATTTCATCATAAGATTTACCCTCGACCATATTATTAATTAAATAATCAATTCGTGCAGTCTTTGTCCATCCATGATGTTTGATGAACGATTCGATTGTATTGTACATTTAGTATTCTCCTAATGTGTTTTTGTATATATATAAATATCTCTATGACTCCCCAAAATCGGATTTTTATTTAATATTTTATAATTTTCTGTTTTTTAGAAAAGAAAATTGAATTTTCAGTAAATCTAAACATATTTATAACAGAGTGAAGAACTACATAGATTTATTTAATTGATAAAATAAATGAATAATTAAACTGGTTTAAAAACTGGCAAATAATTTTAAAATAATAAAGTGATTTACCATATCGTAACGAAGTGAGATATGGTGGTGAGAGTTCATTTATGAACTTGAACTCAAGTGGTTATAGTGTTGAAATGTAAAAACACTAAAACGGTTATAATATATAATTTGGGGAAACTCTATCCACTTCTCAGTATCCTTCAAAGGTGAATCACTCTGCAGTAACGGAAAAGTAAAATGAAGAAAAACATAGTAGATATATCATCAGAAAGATTAAAAGAGTTAAAAAGAAATGATGAACCCCACCAAACCTACGGAAAGGAATTACCAATCATTGACGAGGTATCTATTTACCATTCGTCCGGTAGAAACCAATATAAGAAAACCTTAATTGAAACAAGAGAAGTCCTTTCCTCATCCAATCATAAGTTCCTCAAAGTATGGGAACTTTACCAACCCACCGAGTCTTCACAATGGGAATATGAGTATGGTAGACAAGGAATGATTATTCCAATCAAAGATGCCAAGAAATGGATTAAAAGAATGTACCAACATTACTTCCCCTCAAAGAAAACCAAACCCTAACCCATACCATTTAATCGGGCATTATCAATTACATTGGTAATCCACAAAACCCTAACTGACTTTCATATCGAGGTCAATTTTTCTCCTATAGAGTGTCTAATAAAAAGTTAAAAAACTTCACATCCAAAGTGTGCATATAGGCACCCGAATCTCTCTACATAAGTGTAATAAGAAATAGAGAATTGGAAGTATAAAAAACTTTAAATAATTGAAAATGAAAGTGTGCATATACCAACCCAACTCACTCTATATAAGTGTACTAAGAAATAATAAATAAACAATAAGGAGTATTCGAATGAGAATATCACAACTATATAATAATGTATCACAGAACTTATCTTACACAGACTTTATCAGAAATGATGAAGGTGAACTGGTTCATAAGAATCAACAACAAGTTCTTATCAATCGTCCAATGACTGATGAGATGTTGAATTCTTACTCAACTAAAGGAATTAGATAATATGGGTATAGGTTTTGGTTCAAAGTTAAAAGCACTTAATGATATGGGAATTACTCCTAATGAAATTAGAGAAAAGTTTGATATCCCTAACCAGTTCTTTCTTGGTAGGTCACAAACATTAGATGACGAGTGTATGGAATACCTAAGGGAATGGGGATTGGATAATGTTTGATGAAAGTATTGATTACTTCTTTGATGTAAGAATATGGAAAGATGAAATCGAATCATTATTAGACATGCAGATATCAAATGATGAGTTTGATAAGATAATGGAATCATTTGATGTCTTCCACCTTGATGATTTGATACACGGGTATATCAAACAGAATAAAGAAGTCATCGTCCAACTTATTAATGATGGAAGGGATATGAAATGAAATCAAATGAATTTAGAACTATCGTTGAAATGAAGAAGAAACTCTTAAATGAGTTAAGTGACCTAAGTGAACGAGTTGATATAATAGTTGATAATCATATCGAACTACAAAACTCAATAGTGGATATTATAAATCATCTTAATGCCAGTAAAGAAAACGAGGAGAATCATGGAACAGACATTAAATGAAGTACAGTCTCTCATACTCATCTATGGGAAGATATCAGATTCATTAAAGAAACTTCAAAGTGATATAAAGGAAATCAAGAATGATATCATCAATATTAAAAGTGAAGTTGAAACTACAACAGACGAACTATCAGAAAAGATTGATGAATATCGAGTTGAATCATTACTCGAATCAATAGTTGATGAGAAGATGTTTACCATGAATAGACAACTTAACGAGTTACTAAACTGGTATAACAACGACAGAGAATTAAAGTATAAGATACTATGAACAAGTTGGATGATATAGATGAACTACTAAAATATTCCAGCATTGGTTCAATCTTCTTTAAACATGTCGGATTCGAATACAATATTTCAAGTTACAATTATAGACATTTAAAGAATGATATGATTTATCATCATGCAGAACCGAGATATTGTCCAGTTTGTATGGAGATGACATTTAAACATTATAAACCATTATTGAAAGAAAGAGATAAGTGGATAGTTCAGGAATATGGAATCGTTAGGTCTCAATCATGGGATGATGTAAAGAAGTGTAGATTAGAAAAATATATACCCGAAGAACCCAAAGAGTGTAATCTAACAGATGAAGAATTAAATAACCTCTTTTGTAAAGTACATGATTATACTGAGTTAGACTTTTCTTACTGCACTAATGATTGTGAAGGTAGAACTTGGTCTGATGGTTCAACAATATCATTTAGATACAAAAAACCTATGTTGGAATGGTTAGGATACAAGAGTTACAATAAGATAACAGAAGAACCTCTACCACCTGACCAATCAATGGAGAAATTTATCTAACCCATTTCTCCTCTGAAAACTCTACTTGGTGTAAAAACTAAGTTGATTATTAACCCACAATATTTAACCACTAAAAAGGAAAACCTATGCCTAAATACAAAATTGAAGAAGAATGGAATTTTGAATTCCCATTAGAACAAATAATAGAAGATAGAGAAAATCATGTCTCCTTTCCGGAGTTGAAGAATCTAACTGATGATGAGATAGAATATTTAAGGACTAACTCTAATCATACCGTCTTTGACTTCTCAGGAATAAATCCATACTACATATCTGAATTAAGAGATGATTGTTATGAATTTGAGTCAGGTCATTACATAACAGAAAGAATATGTGAAGAACTATCCGATATGTTACAAGATTATAAAGGAGAATTATAAGTGAGTGATAATGATTATCCAAAATACAGAACCCTAATAAATCTTAAAGGGTGTTCTTTTATATACCACGATGAAAAACCAAAGAAGTTTTCCGACTTATGGAATGACTACTATTATAGAAACGATGTTCATCCTGAGGATTTAGATATAGAACATGTAGAAACCTATGAGATGGATGAAAATCTTGATGAAGTCAGAAAGGTAGATATAAATCTCGGAAGTAGTTTAAATCCAAAATAGAAGTGTGCATATACTTCACCCCTTTACTCTATAATAACAAAATAAAAGGTGGTTAGAGTTCTTTAACTACTGTTGATAGGTACCCACTCACCTATCTCTGGAACCACCTAAAATATTCCAAGTGAATACATAAATACTCGATTTCCACTTATCGAGTACGAGGAGAGGTGGACACTTGGATATCGATGAATACCACCTCTCCTCAATCCTCTACCTATTAACCAAAAGGAATACCATGATAACAGAATTCAACAACAAGAAAAGTCATCTTAAATCACTAAGAAGAACGAAGATGAAAAAGAAGAATATCAAACTCTTAAAACATACCCGAAAGTTTGTTCAAGGTATAAAAAGGGAATACAACAAACCATTTAAAGGTTCTCAAATAATTGAACCCGATTTACCATAATGATATTAATTAAGGATAACCATAATGGTTCCTCTATATGGAATATCAATAAAGAGCATATAGAAGAATGGAATCTTATAGAACTCACAGATGAAGATTTTAAAATAATAATAAATACCCTTGATGACCATTGGGAGTTCTATTCCGAAATCAAAGAGTTCGTAAGTAGTCTTACTGGTGATTTGATTTTTGATGGTTCAATCAATCCCATTAAAAAAGATTAATCAACTCTACCCAACCTCATTGGGAACAAACAAAAACTAAATAAAAGTAAGGAATACTATATGTCTAATTATGCAACTCCAACCCTATATGGAATTGATTCAAAAGGAAATATAAAGGTATGGAAAGGTTCAGTAATTAATAAAGGTGATACATCAGTTATCACATTTGAGTTCGGTTTAGAACATGGAAAGAAACAAATACAAAACAAAGAAATAACTACCGGTAAGAATATTGGTAGAAGTAATGAAACCACCCCATTTGAACAAGCAGTTAAAGATGTTGAAAGTAAGATGAATAAAAAGATGGATAGTGGTTATGGTGAAGATAAAGATAATATAAAAACACCCATCCTTCCTATGTTAGCCCTTCCTTTCGAAAAAAGAAAACATAACATTAATTATCCTTGTTATATCCAACCCAAGATTGATGGGGTCAGAATGACTTGTCGTATGGTTGATGGGAAAATTGAAATGTTTACCCGAAAAGGAAAACCATTTACCAGTATGACTCATATTGAAGATGAACTCATTTCAATCTTTAAGAGATTAGAACTAGTTGATTATGATTCATATTATTTTGATGGGGAACTATTCTCAGATACCCTCACCTTTCAAGAATTAGCAGGAGTTGTTAGGAGAAGTGGAAGTACAGAAGAAGAATTAAAACAAGTTAAGTATGTAGTGTTTGATTGTTTCCAACTCAAAGCACCCGATACAATTTTTTACACAAGGTTTAGTCCACTTCAATATATGTTGGATAAACATAAGACTTCTGATAACTCTATCGTCTCCTGTATTAATACAATTACAATCAATAGTGAAGATGAGATATACGATTGGAATACCAACTTTATCCAAGATGGTTTTGAAGGAACAATAATAAGAAACACACATGGACTATATAAAATGAACCACCGTTCACCTGACCTACAGAAGTTCAAAACATTTCTTGATGATGAATACGAAATTGTAGGATTTACACAAGGAACTGGTACTGATGAAGGTTGTGTTATTTGGGAATGTAAAACAAAAGAAGGTAAAACATTCTCAGTAAGACCAAGAGGTTCAGTAGCAGAAAGACAAGGATACTTCAATAACGGTAATGAGTGGATTGGTTCACAATTAACAGTAAGGTATCAAGAACTAACTGATGGTGGGATACCAAGATTTCCAGTCGGTATAACAATAAGGAATTATGAATAATGAGATTAGATAATTTTATAAAACACCCTTATAAAGAAGATGACCATTACTCAGTATGGAATATTCGTAAAGGTTGGATTGAAGATTCAATTGGAGTGGAATTAACTGTTGAGGATTTCAAACTCCTATGTGATGAATATGATATGAATAGTGGTGATAGAATGATTACTGAACAATTTCAATCCCTCTACGAAATCTTAGTTGAAAGTGGAGAAATAAAACCCAAAGGAGAAAACTAATGCCAAACTGGTGTATAAATAATATTTCAATTAAAGGTGACATAGACAATATGAAACCAATGGTTGATAAACTAGAGACCATAAATAAGAAAGGTCTATTGGATACTTTTTATCCACTTCCTACGGAATTGGAAAACACGACAAAACCACCTCGTGAACTCTCAGAACAAGAGTCCGAAGAACTAATCAAGAAATATGGATTCAATAATTGGTATGATTGGAGAGTTTATAACTATGGTACTAAATGGTCAGATGATGAAACCAACATTTCTAAAGATGACGATACAGAATTGTCAGGTTACTTTAATACTGCATGGAGTCCACCCGAAATGGGAATTAGATACATTTCAAAAAGGTTTAAGAATAATACCTTTGAAGTTGACTACTTTGAACCGGGAATGGATTACATGGGTTCTTTCAAATACCTCAATGGTATCTGTCATAATGAAATTTATATTGATGAAATGTCGAGACTCATTAGAGAACATATAAATCTACCCGAGGATACCGATGATGAATATTATGAGTCAGATGAATGGTATGATACTCAATGGGAAAAACAACTTGAGACATTAGAACACATTAAGAATGAAATATATAAGGAAAAGAATGCCAAAACAAAAAACAACAACGATTGAAGATATTAAATCTTTAATCAAAAAACTTCCCAAAGAGGAATTCTATTTAGATAAAAGGGAACTGAAACATTTCATAGATGCAGTTTCAAAAGATTATAATAGTGAATACTATAATGGACTATCTAAGAAAATGACCGAACTATACGATTCGGATAATAAACGACATCACTTTATTAGTACTCTGAATATTTCAGGTAGTAGTCATGATAATATTCGTGGTTTAAATAGTGAATTATCAAAACTCTTTGATGATGATGTTATACGAGATGAAAATGATGAACTACAATTAAGTCATCTTGATGTGCCTGAGGTTTGGGAATTAGTCGAACCATATTATCAAGAGTTCATTCAGATTTATAACGACATTTGTTCTTTTAATAGGATTAATTATATAGAGAAAGATGAATGTCTTCGAATCACTTGGGAACAACCTAAAGGTATAATTTCCAAAAATACTATGGTTATGGAAACCACTATAGACTCCGTTGATGGAAGATTAAGTGCAACATCATTCATATATAACATCGGTGGTTTCAAACAACCTGACCAATTAAAACTCGATATAGTTTATAAATGACTTAACTAACAAAAGGAGACAATATGGACTTAAACCGTATTAAGAATAAGTTATCCAACTTACAGAATACGAGTGGTCAAAAGTCTCTCTTTTGGAAACCATCTCCTGGTAAACAACAGATAAGAATAGTACCATATAAGTATGATAAGGATTTTCCCTTTCACGAACTTTTCTTCCATTATGGAATTAATGGTAAAACTATTTTATCTCCAAAGTCATTTAATGAAAAAGACCCGATTAATGAGTTTGCAGTTAAACTCAGAAACTCAGGTAATAAGGATGACTACCGACTCAGTAATAAACTAACACCTAAGTTAAGAATCTATGCACCTATTATTGTCAGAGGTGAAGAAGTTGATGGTGTTCGTTTTTGGGGTTTTGGTAAAATGGTTTATACCGAACTTCTTTCCATTATGTCTGATGAAGACTATGGTGATATAACAGACACTAAAAATGGTAGAGATGTTGTGGTTGATTTTCAAACTAAAGAGGAAACTGGTAAATCTTTTCCTTCTACTAAAATCAGAGTTAAACCGAACGTAACAACCCTTAATGATGATGATAAAGTCATCGGGAGATGGATAGATGAACAAAAATCAATCAAAGAGTTATTCAAACATTACACATACGATGAAATGACTGAATTAATGAATGATTGGTTGGACGGAGTTTCATCTGATTCCAATATGGAGACAACATCCATATCAAACACAAAGGAAAAGTCTGTAGAAGATTCATTTGCAGAATTGTTTACAACTTAACCTTTCTTAGTGGTAAGGGGGGTGAACTACTACTCCCACCCCCTCTATCACATAATTTATAAAAACACACAGACAGATTATTATGCCTAAAAAGAAGAAGAATTATTATTGGACTGGTTGGGTTGATTACGGAATACAGAAATACCTAAACACTACTAATCAAAAAGAACGAAACCATATATATCGAAAGTATTTAAGAAATCCATTTGAAACGATGGCAGAGATTGTGGTCAAAAGATGGAATTGGAATTATTTACCTGACCGTAATGAAGATATAAAACACGAGTTAGTTTCATTTATGATATCAAAACTTCATTTATATAAACCAAATAAGGGGAAGTCATTTGGTTACTTTACTCTTATTCTGAAAAACTATCTGATTCAAGGAAATAGAAAATCTCAAAGGGAAACCGTTAAGAGAAGGTCAATGAAACAGTTGTACGGTATTGGTTATGTTGATGGTTATGGTTCAACTGGTGAATCATTAAACTGGCAAGGAGTTCAAGGTTCAATCAGTAAAAAGGAAAACTTTTATCACTTTATAGAATTTCTTGAGAAGTATGGAAAAGATATTCTCCCCTCACCCAACAATCAGATAATAGAACCATTAATATCTTATGTAAGAGATATTGATAATACTAAATACCTTTATAGAAATGATTTTGTTAAGTACATAAAAGACATAACAAAGTTTGATAATCATATCATGTCTTCCTCGACACATACTTTAAAAAACCTTTACAGAAAATTCATCTTCAAAGTTTATTCGAAAGAAGAAATGGAGAGATGGGTTAAATGCCTAATTTGGAGATAACGATGAAAATAACAACCGAAGAACTATTCGTTCTTTACAGAGATTTAAGAAGATTATTCCCTAAAACAACCATTGAAGATTTTAGTGATATAATTGAAGAAGAAGGATATTGGGATACTAAAACCCGAATCAATATTCAGAAGGAATCACTTGAAAATTTAAAGACCATGTGGTTTGAAAAAGGGATACCTCAAGTGAAGAAACTCTGGCAACTTTTTACTACTAATAGAATTAATCAGATAGTAGATAATGATTTAATAACACTTTCTAAAATACATAAGGATAAATAATGAGAAGAATTAAGAAACTACCAAGATATAATATCTGTCCTGACCATAATACTAATATTAAAAACTGTTGTCTTCCAGTTATGGAAAGTGTTCAAAAGGTTTCATTTAAGAAACTAACTAGATACATGAATTGTGTAAATGAGATTTCGAAAGAATTAAAAATGAATCATGCCTATACTGATATGTGGAGAGGACTTCGTTATCAAGTTATAAAGGAAGGAAGGTATAAAGGTCAGTTGGAGAGGAATGGTACTTGTCTTAGTAGTGATTGGGGATATATCAGTATACATATGTCTCCTCAAGTAGACCCGACACCCACGGACTATGGATATAATATGTTTGATGGAACAAACCAACCCAAGATAGTAGATATGGATAATGACTTTATAGATTTAAAACAAATCTATATAAGTAAAAAGTATCAAGGAACTGGCATTGGAACTAAAGTAATAGAAGTCATGAAGAAAAAGTGTATCAAATACGATTTCTCACTTTCTCTTGTTAGTGGAAGTGTAAGGTTCAACAAAAAAATATATAAGTCCTCATTACACGATTGTAATCAAGGTACTTTCTATGTTAATCAGTTTAAAAAGAATAATAAATTCCGAAAAATAGGAATTGTTGCAGGAATGAACCCTCGTCATTGGGAACAGATGACAGAGTTTGAATCTGAGATAGTTCAAGATTATGAAGAACATATAACAGAGGATATGTTTAAAGAAACACCTTATAAATCCCTTAAGGGTTCATACAGTTTTACATGGAATAAACCTCAAGTTGAAGAAGGTAATAGAATAAGAGATTGGTATCTAAAAAGAGGTTTTAATATCTCTTTCTCTTATCTAAATGATTGGGCAGTATTAAGAGACAATTATAAAGGAGGGAAAATAAAAGATTGGACTACATACATGTATAATGGGGATACACATTTCACATGGTGGAATCCTAATCACATTAAGGAACTTGTTAAATTACATTATATGGACATAGATACTTATCAAAATGGAACTACGGGATATGATTTATTTTCAACAATGGAATATATGAAACATATTATTTTAAATAATAGAACTGACCTTGTTGGTCGGAAGACAGATAGGTACTTAACAAGATAATAGGTGTGGTATTTATTTTCACCCCTTGATACACTAACTGTATCAAAAAGTCTCTATCTGTGGTAATTAACAGACACACCTGAGATTTTTATTGACTTTAACACATACATAAGGAAAGGAATGTGTCTACTATATTAAACACAAAACACGAATACGAAAAAGAAGTATCAGAGAAATTCAATTCTCCATTAGGAAGATTATGGTGGAGAGTTGGATTAAAAATGGGATACTTACATTCATACTGGGAGATTAGGTTAAAATATTTTCTTAAAATGAGAAAATGAAAGTGTGCATATACTTTTATTATTCACTCTATAGTATTATACTATTATAAGGAGATTAAATGTTAAAAAGAAAAAAACATCAACAATGGTCTTGGACTAAGAGTACCAACTTAGCAGTAGATAGATATATTAAATGGTCATCTAAACCACAAGTCCAAAAGGATATATTCTCTGAACATATTGAGATTCCATTAAGGAACCATATTAACGATTTTGTTTCTAAGAAGGTCGGTAGTCAATCCTATTTGAAAACTCAGTATTTAGTTGATGGTTTTTCTATTCAGTTTAAGGAAAATGTTATACCTGAACTGGAGAACCAAATTAGGTCAAAGTATCTATCTACTACTCTCCGATATATGAAGAAGTATCTAAGAGATGAACTAAAGAAAGTTTGGACTGATAGTACAAATTTAGCAGTTAAAAGATATATAAAATGGGAACATCAACCCTCTACTACTAAAAAGATTTTTAGAGACCATATCGAAGAACCACTAATGAACCTTTCACGAAGAAATGTTAAAACACAAATGTTCTTTGGTAAGGGTGAAAAACTGATTCAGTATGACCCGTTTAAAGAAAGTTCTTACGATAGAGAAATTGATAACCTTGTTAATGAATGTGTTTCCTACTTCTTTACCACATTACTACCTTACATCAAGAATGGAACTATTAATAATATTTTTGGATATGTTAACTCCAGTATCAAACACAACTTAATCTTAATGAATACCCAAAGGTCTACTGGTACTTTTAATTGGGAACCTCTTTATGGGTATGGGAAAGATGATTCATTAATGCACAGAAGTGGTATGGAACTTCCTAAAATTAAAGGTTCTGATTTATCTATAGATGAGGTTCATTATGTTAATCTTCTATTGAACTATTGGGATAAGAATATTGAAAATATATGGAAAAAGGGAAACCAAGAATTTCAAAGAACCGTTGCCCGAAATGTAATTGATTTGATGAGGAGAAGTAATAGAATTAAACACTTTAAAGTTGATTCCATGAGAAGGTATTTACGGAAGATGATGGGTTGGGATAAAGGTGAAAGTGTTTATAGTAAAAAAGGAATGAAAGGTGGTGGTAAGAGAAATGCCTTTAATAAAGTATTAAGAAAGATGAGAGACAGGAATAAACTCCTAAGACTTCAATATAAAAGTAAAGGTATGATAGACTTTTACTATATCTAACCACACTTAAAAACTTAATAAAGACTTAAAGAGGTAGGTGTTTCATCTACCTTTTTTTGTGCAACCAATAACAACAAGGAGTCCGAATGGATATAACAATAACAAGGTCTCATCAGAGAGATTTCTCAATCGAACATGGAGAAGTACCTGAGGAGTATAATGTCGATTTACCTGAACTTTGGGATAGATATATCGACAAGAAAGGTGTTGAACATATCTATAAACCATTTAAAGATATGTCGGATAATACCCAAGAGACACTTCGAACCAAGATTAATGATTGGGGAGATTTAGAAGGTGAAACTTTCTATGGTGTTGATGACTGGGAATATCACTTTGGTAACACCTACAATGTTGCTGATGATTACATTACTACTGATACAGAACCTGACGATGGGGAGTTATTTGAAATCTTAGATGATGTCGTACCTGACCTTATTGAAGATAAGATATTTGATATCTACTTAAATCCACTCAAACATGCAGTTCAATCAGAAGTGAATGAACTTAAAACAAAGAGAGAACTTCGAAAGGTAAAGGCAGAAAAGTTGATATCTAACATCCGTCTTAGTCTTGAGAATTCTCTTAAACAATACGATAAAGAGATTGAGTCAAAATTAATGACCAGTCTAAACGCCTAATAAGGAGTTCAAATGTCTGAACAAATAACATCTTCAAATGGAACATCTCCATACAAGAAGATTAGTAACTCCCAGTTTAATGACCTCATGGAATCATTCAAGAAAAGAGGAATAGAGATATCTGATGAAGATAAATCTGCCTTAGTTTCTGATGGTATTGTCGTTTCTCGAACAAGAGAAAAGACTCGTAGAGGTTGGGTATTGGAAGATGGTGATGAACCAGTTTATCCATCTCTATCATTTAAAGGGTTGAACGGTAGAACTTCAACTCAAGAAATGGAAGACTTCCGTACTCTTTACTATGAGTTACTAAGAGATAATGTCGAGGTAGTAAATACTTAGACCGTCTTAGGTGGGTTGGTGGTGACTACCTATTTGGAACCACCAAATGTTAAGAGTTCCCATTCCAATAGTCGAAAGGAATGTTGAACTCAATATGAGATAAATCTCTAATGGTAAAGGTCGATTTTACATTTGCCATCAAGAGATACTTTCGTATCATACCCCTATGAGTTCCCACCACCCTTCGAGGGTTTTTAGGAATTTTGAGTGTTGGAACTCTAAGGATTCGATGGTAGAGGATTAAAGTTGTAGTCTGTAGGAATCCATATTGTATATTCCTTGATTTTCATAACATAATATCTTAGTCCTTTGAATTGTCGTTCATTTGGAAATATGTTATTAAATCTTACATGATGACTCCTTCTAAACTACTCTTTAATTCTCTCTATCATCACTCCATCAATTCAGTTAAACTCGTATCCCTTATATAATATACCGGTTTAGGGTGTGGTGTATGTAATGGGAAAGAAAAATCCCTATCTGATTTCTTTGTGTAATTGCTCGTCAGATTATGTGAGGTGTTTTAACGGAGTGGTTAAATCATCAAAATATATACAACATAGTATTTCACTTGTGTACACAACGGGATTCAAGATTCGTCCTTTTTAATAACCCAAGTGTTCTTAATAGTATATATACGAGTATAACTCCAAAATCCAATTTATTTTTAAAGGTTAGTATACCTGATATCAGTAGAGGAAGAATTATCTAACGCCTTATAAAATTTGATTTTCATTTATATATAAATGATAATTCTTATCATCAATCAGGTATACTCAGAGTCCGATACTACCCCATACCTTTAATTACCATAACCCATCAATCGGGCAAATTCTTTTGTTCTTTTAGAAACCCCTTTACCAATAAATCCACTCGGGTAACTTTTAGAATAATCTATCTTATTATAGTCTTCAAACTGTTCTGCAGTTAAATCAATTATTGTTCCATCTTTCCATTTAAGGAAGTGATGTGTGACTTCTTCTCCTTCAATTTTGATGGAGTAATGTTTTGTTCCGTCAGGTGCCAAATATTTGTAAATGAACTCACTAACTACATAACAATAATTTCGGGTTGGATTATCAATACTCCATTCTTCCTTCATCTGTTTGGTTTTTAAACCATCTACTCCCATCGACAAAAGGGAATTATAAAATTTACTTTTATCTATTCCTACCTTCCGAAACATCCTATCAACAACTCTCGGGTCAATCCTTCTACTTTCAGAAGATGACCCGACCACTCCCCTACTCCTCAACCAACTTTCAACTTTCATATTATCAATCTTTTCATACCATAAAGTATCAAGTTGAAGACTCCCAATTCTATCCAATCTCTTATATCTTTTTTCTGCCTTTGGTCTCCACCAATCCAATATATACTTATCCCCTTTTGAGATTCTATCTTTAATCACTAATTCCTTTTCTGTTATTTCCCCTCGTAAATACTGGTTAGTATTTTTATAGAACTCACAGAAGTAAACCCCTTTCTCTTGTTCATTTTCGAAGTCTTTTAATGGGATGTTTAATTTCCTAAAAATAAGATTTATCACATTTTGTTTCGGACCGGTTGAATGTGTAGCATGATAAAATTCGTCAGGGTAATTCTTCTTAACCCAATCGTTCCAAAAAAGATAATGTTCATTATCGGGTTTGATAATAATCTTTCCATTAGAACTTCCTACCTTCTTCCAAATTGGTATTGAGTTATACATCGAATAAGTACCATATAAGGATGTAGTAGTCATACCAACCAACCTATCACCATATCTACTTTCCCAATCATTTCTGATAATTTCAGAACTACTCAGACATGCCAGTAATTTCCCCAACAACATATTATAACCGAATGGTTGAACTGGAACAATCGTAGATGCAATTCCAATATGATTTAATTTCCGTTTTTCAATCTTACTTGACTTATCCCATCCAATATATTCATCTCTACATTTAATACTCATCACATCAGAACCGATAGTAATAACTCCCAAGTATTTATCACTAACCGAATCCATCACAATATACTTTAGATTTCTCCCCGGATTGGAACTCCACTCCATAGAATGAATAAGAATCCTGAGAATATTAAACTCAGTAAAGTCCTTGTCCACGAGTTTCAATTTTGGTTTAATACCTCTTAATTCTTTTATCGTTTTATCTTTATCATTAAGGTTTTTGAACTGGTATATGTTATCCGATATTCTTTTTAAGTCTTTATCCTCGAAATTGGATTTCTCCATTTCTTTTAACTTCTTATATATTACAATCTCCCTCTCATCCAACTTTTTTAAGAAGTTCATGTGGTTTATGAGACCTTCTCTTTTTTGATTTAATTCATCAGAATACTTTTCTATATCATCAAGATTTAGTGTTGAATAGGGGAACACATCTTTAAGTGCAGAAACTAACATATCAACAGATGGTTTCTCTTTTTTAAGGAACTTTACTATCTCATCTTTCTTGGAAGTTTTATTATCAAATTCTCCCTTCTTCATATAAGTCTTCTGAACATATTTGTATGCCTGAGGAACAGATATTTCACCCTTATCAATTTTGGTTAAAAGACTCGGTTCATAATTGTAGATAGATTTAATCTGTTTGAGTTTAGTAGTACCAACACCGATAGTCTTAGATGCTTCAATTACGGTTCTGAATCCTTTCTTACCTTTATCTAAATCAACCCTTGAACCTTGTGAACCTAATCTTTTTTTATACTCCTTCTCCAAGATTCTAAACTCATTATGGATATCAGTAACCGTTTTGGTTCTATGGTTATTGTATTGAATAAGTGCAATAGTTTCATTTTCATAATCTTGAACTCTTATTTCACATTCATTCCAACCTAATCTGGTCATAGAATAATATCGTCTATGACCAGATATGATATCACCCTTCGAATTAATAACGATAGGTTCCAACTGACCTAATTCTCTTAAAGACAGTTCTAAATCACTAAGGTCAGTTGTAGAATATATTTCTTCGTTAATCGGTGAGGGTTTGATTTGTGAAAGGAGTTTCTTCATAATACTAATTGGCATTTTCTTTTGAAAAGAAATTCATTCCCATTTTGGTATAGTCAACCTTTATCATTTTGTTTGTTGATAAGTCTAAAACCCACATATAGGTTAAACCACTTTTAAGTCGAACACCTTTTAGTATCAGTTTCATATAAAATTCCTATAACTAAATTCCTGAATTATTAGAAATTATGCAAATTAAAAATCAAAGTCAGCACATTTAACTTCGGTATGGTTCATACCGAAGTTGTTTTTGATACCCTATCAAATTCTCCAAATGCCAGTAGATTTTATTGGAATGTTATAATCATATACCTATGTAGAAGAATTAAGTGACTATACCCCTTTATGGATTAAATAGAGATGTTTAAAGGTAATAGACACTCTTAGGGATAAAAAATGACCTCGATATGTTAAGGGGTAAGGGCAACCTTTTAGAGAAAAATACTTTTTGGATTCACGGTTAATTAGGTAGGGTACCCTTTAGTCACTAAGAGTCAAATAAAAACACATAGGTAAAAAAGTGGGTTCGAAATGTTTATCGGTTCAGGTGACTTTTAGAAGTGAAAAGTTTCTTGGACAACCAAATGAAGATGAGTTTAATTCAGTTCTTCAATCTTGAAGTCAGGTGCCTTGTATCTGAAAACATCTTCTCCAGTATATTCACGGAACTCACCAATCCACCAACCATCATACTTATCTGATAATTTCTTCAAGGCGTAAATAAGAGTATCTAACCATCCATCTGAATCATAAAATACGATTCCATTTACGGTACCTTTAAGGGTTACCAACCTAACTGTTTTTTCTGAAAAATAATCTTTCAAATCAAACCTTGGAGAATTTAAATCAGAAGTTTCTAATGCTACATGACCATATTGATAATCCAATAAATCTTCCAACATCTGTGAAATACTATCATTAACATCCAAGAAATCTTGAATAGTTAATGTAAGTTTATTGAAGTATGCACCACCAAGGTCAATTTCCAAATCAAAGACCAACTTGGTTTCACCATCCTTCATTTGGATTATTATCCTACTTACGAGGTCTAAAGATATTAAGGTTCTTTACTTCCCTCATCGAGGATAGACTTGGTAACATGCCATCAAACTTTAGTTTTAATCTATCTTGTGGAGTAGTTTTTACTTTCATCTCTTTCATCATCTTTTTTGTTGGGAAAAGTTTAGGATTCTCTTTCTTTTGAATTCTCCTAACCTTTTCAAAGTATCTTCCTACTTTCTTTACATATTCAACATCATCAAGAGTTACGGAGTTTATATGGAACAAGGCATCATGGATAATAGCATTTCTTCTTTTTGATATCAAATCAATACGATTGAATTGTAAATGTTTTATCTCTGGAGTTAACCCCCATTTATTACACTTTCGTAACTTATGATGAATCGAACATCTATAGTCATCTTCCGTAGGTTTAACACCGTATTTAACTTCGGATTGTGTTTCGAATATTCTTAATACTCTGTCTTCGAAGTAAGAGAATAATAAAACATAGGCATATGTATATTCTTCAATCTTTATACTTTCATTTACCTTATCGAAGAACTCTTTAAAACTTTTGTAAGACCTTTGATTTTTTTCTAACATGTTTGGATTTCCTCCTCAAATAAAAATGGGGATGAAAACATCCCCAATTACCACACATAGTACCCCAATCAGGACTCGAACCTGAAACCTACACCTTAGAAGGGTGTTGCTCTATCCAGTTGAGCTATTGGGGCATTTAATTTTTCTAAAAATCATAAGGATAAAATTAATGTTATTAAGTATAAAAGGAAATACCCGAGAACTAAACTTCCACATTTATAAGAGTCTGTTTACTTACCCATTTTTCACATTCTTCTTTGGTATCAAATACTCCAACATCTCTCCATGCATTTCCACTATATCCTTCACCATCATCCCAAGTTCTAAATACTTTAACTACCCATTGGTCAGTAGGAAATCCCTTAAACATAAATTTTGATATCTTGAATTCTTTATCTTGTATCATTTGTTTCATAATCATTCCCTCACAGAACCATCTTCGTTCCATTCTTTGAAAGAAATTCTTTTCCCATCCTTGAAAGTTCCTTCGAGATATTTCTGCCCACTTGGATACCAATGAGTCTGTGATCCATCCTCTTTTCCATTTTTGAAATTCAATTCAAATTGTTTCCTTCCATTAGGATGATAACCAACCCACTTCCCTTCTTTTTTACCAAATAGGAGATTACCCATATGAACCTTTTTAGGATTACTTTTTTCACCATAGTTTTCAAAGACCTTGCCCGTAATAGGTATATCACTAAACTTTTCAGTATATAGTCCATTATTCATTTCTATTAGGTCATTAATATTGTATTCTTTTTCAAAGTAAATAGTATCTGTTGTTTTAATCATTTCACCATTTACCCATTGGATATTAGTATGGATTTTTTGGCTAACCCCAAAGGAAAGGAACAGAAGTGATATGATTATGAAGGGTTTCATTTCTTTTGATTTAAAGTCCTAATCGGATGAACAATCCACTTC
>CENX01109453.1_pt1 | contig 21629 bp, 19 predicted proteins | sample 361321 | NCBI WGS metagenome assembly CENX01 (sample SAMEA2619678, study PRJEB7988) | marine metagenome | isolation source: saline water (ENVO:00002010), including | reverse complement strand
TAATAATTTTATCTTACCATCGTTAATTAGGATTTCAGATTTTAGATTAATATTTGAAAGTGATATATTTTCAGTTATTAATATTTCTCCATCCAAAGAATCTTTACTTGAAAGTATTACAGTTTCATCTTTTAAAATGTCTAAAGCTTTAAACTTACTATTGATTCTTACTTTTGGTCCGCATAGATCTGTTAAGATGGTAGGTCTTTCTCCGTCTTTTAATTTGAACCCTTTTAAAAGATCATAAAGTTCAATCTTCGAATCTCTGCTACCATGAGACATATTTAATCTAAATATGTTAGCCCCATTATTTATCATTTGGTTTATGATTTCTGGATCGCTACATGAGGGGCCCAGTGTCGCTATTATTTTCGTATTTGTTTTCATTAATAGTCCTAATTTACAGAAAAGGGGATGGTTAACCTAAAAGGGTTAATTTTAGCATTAAATTTTTTTCCATTGCTAGTTTTCATGCCAAAATGACCATGCATTACTCCAAACTCTGTCTTTAATGGGCAAAAGCTTTTATATTCGTATGATTGGCCAGGTTTAATTACAGGTTGGTTACCGATGACCCCAGGTCCTCTAATTTCTTCTGTATTGTTTTTAGCATCAGTTATATTCCAGTAACGATCTTTTAATTGGACACTATCTTTTCCATTATTCATAATTTTAACATCATATGAAAAAAGAAATAATGATTTTGTAGGATCAGATCTCTCAGGTAAAAATTTAGTAGAAACGATTATCTCTATCTTTTCATTTGACATTAGTTTAAACTAAGTTCTTTTTCTATTTCGTTTCTTAGTTCCAGAACTACTCTAACGTAATTATCAGAATGATTATAGCTAAATATTGAATCATAAACCTCTTTTGGGTCCTTGATTTCTGATGTTGGGTAGCCATTTTTGATTAAATAGTTTGCAATGCTAGAAAAAACATCCCCCCAAGCATAAGGTTCTCTTTTTCCATTCTTATTTCCGTCAACAGAATAATTAACAAAGCTAGTTGGTATAAATTGCCCATAACCAAATGCTCCAGCGTAAGATCCCTTAATCGAATGTGGAGAAATATTATCATTATAACAATATTCTAAGAATGAAATGAGTTCTTTCTTTGCCCATCTTGAGCGCTTTCCAGGCATAATTTTAATTTGAGTATAAAGAGCATTAAAAACATTGTAACTACCTCTTTGAGTTCCATAATTAGTTTCGACTCCAATAATACTTAATATCAATAGAGGGTCAATATTCATTGAAGTTGAAGTGCTATCTAGCAAGTTGTATTGGCCAGAGTAGAATTTTGCTCCCGAGTTCACTCTTTTTTTTGTTACAAATATTTTTCTATATTCTGCCCAACTTTTCTTTTCATAAGGTTTTTCAAATAGTTCCTTGATTTTAGAGTGAACCTTTATATCCTTATGATTAAATGTTTTATCCAGGAAGGTTTTATCAATGCCTGCATTGATGGCTTCATTTCTAATCAAAGCATAAACAGAATCTTTTGGTTGCATCCCAACAATAAGTGAAAAAAATAATATAAATAGTTTCAATTTATAATGGTCTCTTCAACTTTGTTTTTAATCATATTTTCTCTTTCAAGAGCTCTTAATCTAAGAAAAACTAAAAAAAGAATAGTTATACTTATAACAATAATATAGTGAATCTTCTTTGGCTCACTTTTATTTTCTTGATTCATTATGATTTAATATTTTTTCTGATATTATAAATTATATTATCTCCAGAGTATTCTCCATGGCACTTATCTGGAAGTAGCGCAGCAATATTTAACATAACCTCTTTACCAATATGTTCCAGGGCCATATTTCTTTCAGATTTATTAATTGGAAGTTTTAAAGGACCAAAAGGCTTTCCGATTTTTATAGAAATCTTGGGCCTTATACCCCTTAAGATATAATTAATAGGATTCTTCTTTAAACCGTAAATACCAATTGGTAAGATTTTAACTTTTTCCATAGTTGACAAATAAACAACTCCAGGTTTTGCCTTTCTTAGTCTGCTTGATTCAGTGTTACCTTCAGGAAATATTCCTAGTATCTTATTTTGTTTTAACACTTTTCTAGCCTTTTTAATTGTAGAAGGTGCTAGTTGAGCTCTATTTGTTGGAATAAAACCATAAAGCCATAATCCTAAATTTTCATACCAATTTACCTCCATGTCGCTTGCAGCCAAGAAAGAAATAGGCTTTTTTACAGCTAATATAACTAAAGGTGGATCAAATACGGTAAAATGATTTCCAGCAATGATGTAAGGTCCTTTTTTGGGGATGTTCTCTTGACCCGTGATAGTGATTTTAAAGATAACTCTACCCAAAAAAAGTGCAATATAGCTAAGTAAATATCGAATCCATTCAGGCCTTGGTTTATATTTGTCCAATCCTCTCTTTGGAGACATTATAATTTTTTAGTTATTTTGATAATTTGATAAAATTAAAGCGATACAGGTATTTAATCTTTTAGCAAAAGGGATGTGAATGAATTCATTTGGACCATGTGCATTTGAATTTGGCCCAAGTACTCCAGTAATTACAAATTGCGCTTGGGGGTATCTTTCTCCAAGCATAGCCATAAAAGGTATTGTTCCCCCTTCACCCATAGCTCTAGCTGGTTTGCCAAATATTTTTTCAGATGATTCATTTATTGCATCATTTAGCCAAGACTTACAAGAAGGAGCGTTCCAACCGTTAGCAGCTTTTTCCCATTTTATTGATACTTCACAACTATTCGGTGGGTCGCTGAGTAAAGTTTTTTCAACTTCTTGCATTGCTTTTTTGGATTCAGCTGTCGGAGGCAATCTGAAGGAAAGATTTGCAGCAGAGAATGGCAATAAAACGTTTCCTCCATTTTTTATTGGTGGTATTCCATCAATACCTATGACAGTCATGGTAGGTCTCCAAGTTCTGTTTAGCATGGACTCATACGAATCAGATGTTGATGGTTTAGTGTTGCCATACCATGGAAATTCTTCTTCCCAATTACCAAGGCAATCAACCATTTCCAAAGCTTGGGCTTTACGTTCATCTGGTATTTCTACATTCAAACTTTCAAGATGTATTTTACCAGAATCGGAATCTTCTAATCTATTTATTAATTTATTTAAAAGTCTGAATGGAGAAGGAACTACTCCACTTGCACTACCAGAATGAACTCCTTCCTTTAGTACATTAACTTTAAGCTTACATGCTATCATTCCTCTTAGAGAAACGGTTGTCCAAAATTGTTCATAATTGCCGGCACCCGAATCCAAACATATAACAAGATCTATATTCCCTATAATATCTTTACAACTCTCCATATAATAGGGAAGGTCTGGTGATCCGCTTTCTTCGCAAAATTCTATTAAAATAATTATTCTTGGAAGTGATACTCCTTGCTTGATTAAAGAATTCACAGCAGCAATACAAGCAAACAGAGCATACCCATCATCAGCGCCACCTCTCCCGTATAGTTTATCATCTTGGATAACTGGTTTCCACGGTCCGAGATCATCTCTCCATCCATCCATTTCAGGTTGTTTATCTAAGTGTCCGTACATTAGAATATCGCCTTCTTTATTACCAGGAATGTCAATTAATATAAGAGGTGTTTTACCATTCGCTTTTTTTATATGAAATTCACTTTTTTCAGGCGCATGCTCTTTTGCCCATTTGATTGCATTCTGTAGCACCTCTTCCATATATCCATTTTCTTCCCAATTTTTATCAAAAGCGGGTGATTTATTGGGTATCTTGATATATTCAACGAGCTCTGGTATTATTTCATCATTCCAAAAATTGTCTATATATGATGATATTTCTGAAGATATATGAGATTTTTTCATCTAAAATTTGGGCTTAGAAAGGAAGGTCATCATCAATTTCTTCATTAGATGGCTCAACATTTTGTTGATTCACAGCTTGTGATGGTGAATTGTTTGATTCCATCTTTCTGCCGAGCATTGTAAATTGTTCACATACAACTTCTGTTGTATATCGTTTGACTCCGTTGTTGTCTTCCCAGTTTCTTGTTTGGAGCTTGCCCTCAGTATATATTAATTGGCCCTTCTTCAATAGATCACCGGCTAATTCAGCAGGTTTTCCGAACATAACACAGCGATGCCATTCAGTTTTATCTTGAATTTCTCCATTAGAGTCTTTCCAGGATTCATTAGTGGCTAGAGTAAAGTTTGCTACTGCAGCACCTGATGGGGTGAATCTTGACTCAGGGTTTCCACCTAAGTGACCAATCAATACAACTTTGTTAATACTACCTTTTTGCATTTTAATCCTCACATGTTTAAATCTAAGAATACAATTTAAAATTTAATGTATCATGTCGCTATATCAATTTTAAAAAATTAGAATTAAAAAAGGTAAGGCACTAGGGCTTTTCTATCCCTAGGGTAATCTTGAAAATTTTCATTGTACCATTTATGGGTTGACAGCGCTCTTGGTATTAGATTTGCTAAAGTCCACACAAAAAACGAAAACCCAGCAAATGATAATACCATAATTGCCCAACCTAACCATTCTAGTATTTCACCAAGATAATTTGGGCATGATATGCGATTAAAAAGCTTTCCATATGGAATGCTGTACTCACCTTTTCCACCTTTTCTTAGTCTAAATAAAATATTATCAGATGATATATTGATGATGAACCCAGTAAAAAAAATTATCATACCACCAACAAATTGAATAGAATAGAGCCAGGAAAGTGGGTAAGGTTCTCTTAAAAAAAAAATCCATTCGGCATTTATAGAAGTATTTATAATATTAAATCCCCCGGCTAAAAACGCGATAGAAAGCGGCATCTTCTTGTGCGAAATCTTTGCCCTAAATGGCCAGATCATGCTTCTATGAAAGTAGTGTAAAATCCAAAAACATGCCATTATCAAGCTCACTGTTCTAAACCCATTTTTCAATGATAACAAAGCAAATATTATCATTAAAATCCAGCTTGGCATTTCCATAGCAATCCATCCCAGTCTAGCGGGAATTCTTATTCCCCATCCTTCTTGATCGTGTTTACCATATGGTGCTTTAACGAAATATAAAATAACAAAAACCAAGAAAGATAGAAGAGTCCAAGCTGTAATAATTACATTGAAATTTGAATAATCAAATATCATATTCAGAATCAAACCAGGATAATGTATCAGTGATTGTTGAATCAATACTGCGAGGGTTGTGATTTAACTTATTTTTAGCTAGATCGTAACTAATTTTTGAGCACTGATTTTTAAGTGTGTAAATACTCCCCAAATTTATTAGCTCCCTTTTTTTTGATAACAAGGACCACAACTTTGAGAATGGAAGGATAATGTACAAAAAAAGAAATGGTATTTCACCATAGTATATTTTTTTATTAACCTTTTCTTGAATTAAAATTGATAAATCCTTGAAAGATCGCCAGTCTCCTGATACTATATAGTTTTGTCCTTTTTTGCCATGCTTCACACATTTTATGGCAGCAGAACATACATCCCTTACATCGACCCAATTGTAACCTGTTTTAATAGCAAGAGGCATTCTCTTATTTTTTATATCTAAAATCATTTGACCCATTCTACTGGGTTTGTAATCATAGGGTCCAATGACGCCAGTTGGGTGTAAGATGCTAGCATCTAGCCCTTTTTCAATAGCTTTGTAAACTTCTTTTTGAGCCAATGCCTTAGTAAAATCATAGGGTGATGCTGATTGGGTATCTACAAGCTGTCTTTTTTCATTTAGAACAGATTGATAAGGGGATTGATTAAAAGCGTGAATGCTAGAAAAATAGATAAGTTTATTTATTTTGGATTTTAAAGCAGCATTGCAAATGGATTTAGTTCCACCAACATTTACTTTTATCATGTTTTTATAATCAACTTTCTCTTGAGCAACAATCGCTGCAAGGTGAAAAACAACATCGCAATCGATCATATTTTTTGCTAAAGCTTGCTCGTCAAATATACTTTCGTAAATTTTCTCAACATTTAAATCATCAATTGATTTAGTATCCTTATTAATTAAACATTTTACAGTCCAATTATCTTTTAATAGATAGCGAACTAAGCAGGACCCCAAATGGCCTGAAGCACCAGTAATGAATGCATTTTTCATACATTTATAATAATGCTAATAAATCTTTTTGATTTCATTAAATAAAAAAAATTTGTTTTTTTTAAAAAAACGTTGATTCTTAGTTTATTTTTGGTTTAATGTCTTTGACAAAAGACTTACTAAAGCCGAGGTAAGATAGGCTTTTTATGTACATTTTTGATATTAAAACAGTGGAGGGCACTAATAAATGAGAAAATCATTTGCCTTAATAGCAGCTACTTTTCTTATGATACCTGGTTTTTTGCTTGCGCAAATACAAGTATCTGGAACTGTAACTGACGCTCAAACAGGTGACAAGCTTGTTGGAGCAAACGTCATTGTAGAGGGAACCGATACAGGTACATCTACAGACGTTGATGGTAACTATTCTGTTACTGTCCCAGCCGGTTTAACATCGGCAAAGTTAACAGCACGTTACATTGGATATAAGCAATCCACAGTGACTGTTAGTGAATCAGGAACTACTGATTTCAATCTTCAAGAAGACGTTTTGAAGATGGATGCAGTCATGGTTACTGGTGTTGCTGGAGAATTAACAAAGACCAAGACACCTTTTGCTATCGATAAAATCGATTCTGATGTTCTTGAGCTTGCTCCATCAACTACCGTCGAATCAATGATTAGAGGTAAATCAGCAGGTGTTAAAGTTGTAAAAGGTTCTGGAGAGCCAGGCTATGCAGCTTCAGTACAATTAAGAGGCGCTACCAGCATTAATGCTAGTGGACGTTCACAAGCTCCTTTATACATTGTTGATGGAATTATCATTGATCCTTCTGTTTCAGGAAGTCCTATGGGTGATATTAGCCCTGATGATGTTCAAAGTATTGAGATCATTAAAGGCGCTTCCGGAGCTTCCGAGTATGGTGCACGTGCAGCTAATGGTGTTATTGCTATTACAACTAAGCGCGGTTCCGAACTTGGACTAGGACAAACCAGATTTAACTATAAAATGGAACAAGGCTATAATCAGCTTCAAGGTTCAATTCAAACTAATGGGTCACACTTCTTTCAAATAGATCCTGCTACAGGCTATATGATTGACAATGATTCCGGTTTGCCATTTGATCCTCGTGATAACACTAAAAGCCCTATTCCAGAAGCATATAACACTGATAGTTCGTATGCTGCTGGTTATTATTTCGCGACTAAACCTTACAAATATGTAGCTACTGGTGATCCAACAGATGGTAGTCCAAAATTACTACCAGATAATGGTGGAAGACCTGGATATGATCATGTTCAGCGTATGTACTCTGATGGTGATTACACAAAGCATACTTTCTCAATGAGTAGAAATGCAGAATCCTTCAATGTTTTTGTTGGACTTTCTAGCCAAGGAGAAGACGGTGTATTTGGTGATTTCATCGATGGTTTTACAAGAAATACATTTCGTTTAAATACTGATGTTAGCTTACCAGCTGGTATCAAGCTTGGTTTTAGCTCACTTCTTTCTCGTTCATTAAAAGAAGAAGCAAGCGCTGCTGCTTTCTTTGATGTAACATTCTTTCCATGGGATGTTGATATTCTAGCTAAGAATGCCGATGGTGACTATTATATTCAACCTGACCCTCGCAATGAAGAAGAAGCAAATCCTGTTTATCAAATTGCTTATAACGATCGTTTAAGTACACGTGATAGAGTTTTATTGGGAACCAACTTTAGCTGGTCACTAACACCATCACTGAAAGCAGTTGGTTCATTAAGCTATGATCGTTCAGCAAGGCTATGGAGTAACTCATATCCTAAGGGTTGGTTAACAATTACTCCTAGTCCTAATTTTAATGATGGTAACCTCACAAAGTCTAATACCAATGAGCAATCTATCAATGGTGATGTTGGTGTTAATTATGCTACCCAGGTAGGTGAAGCAGATATTATAGTAAGAGGTCGTTACAACTATGAAGCTTATGACTATGTATATCGCAGTGGCAATGCTTGGAACTTAGCTGTTGGCGATGTCCCTCAGCTAGAAACTGGAGCTGACAAAACTGTAAGCTCTTCAAATCAAACTGTAAACTCTGACGGTTTCAATATCGGCGGTCAAATCGATCTTCTTGACAGATACATCATCGACTTGAGTTTGAGACAAGATCGTAGCTCTTTGTTCGGTCCACAAAATCGTGAAAATAGCTACTACAAATTCAGTGGAGCTTATCGTTTGAGTGAAGAATCATACTGGGGACCTCTAAAGGGTCTATTGCCAGAATTTAAGTTCAGGTTCAGTAGTGGTACTGCTGGTGTTAGACCTGCATTTTCTCAGCAATATGAGACCTGGTCAGTAGCTGGTGGTAATATTTCAAAGGGTGCTTTAGGAAACAAAGATCTTAAGCCACAAACAACAACCGAAACAGAATTTGGTGTTGATTTTAGTATACTAGATCGTGTTTCAGTTGAACTTACTTCTTCAAGCACTTTGAACGAAGATCAGTTATTACCAGTACCATTGGCTGGTTTTTATGGCTATAGCAGTCAGTGGCAGAATGCTGGAACATTGGAAGCTGATGCTCTAGAGCTATCAGTTAATGGTTACGTTCTTAACACTAGAGATATGTCATTATCTTTAGGTTTTAATTATGATACTTATGATCAACAATTAACCTCATTTAATATGCCTGCTTACCTTACAAGTAGTGGTAGTGGTCAGACTGTTTTTTACATGAAGAACAACACACAGTATGCATCATTCTGGGGAACCAAGTGGGCTACTGGCGCTGCTCATCTTCCAGCAGCAGATCAAGCTAGCATTAGCCAATTTGCTACAAATAGCGATGGCTATTTAGTTTGGGTTGGTGATGGTAATAAAGTTACTGAAGGTATTTCTAAAACCTTATGGGGAAGAACCTCAACCGGTTTAAGTCAAACCTATAATTGGGGACGTCCAATTCAGTTTGTTGATGAAACAGGAAATTCCCTTCATCAAATTGGTACATCAGTGCCTGATTTTGGATACTCTTTTAACGCAAACTTCAGATTCCAAGGACTATCAGTTTATGCGATGTTTGATGGTCAAAGCGGTGGTAATATCTATAATCACACTAGACAGTGGGGAGCTAGAGAAGCTGCTACTGGTGACGTAGATCAGTATGGAAAGTCAGAAGCTGAAATGAAGCCAACTATTTACTATCGCGATCTTTACCATGTGAACGCAGCTAACGACTATTACGTTGAAGATGCATCATATATGAAGCTACGGGAACTTTCTGTTAAGTATAACGTAAGTAGTCTCGTTGATTTAAGATCGGTCGGTATAAATGGCTTACAAGTTGGTATTGTTGGACGCAACCTCATCACCTGGACTGACTACCAAGGATATGATCCTGAAGTAGGCTACGGAGGTGGAACATTAGGTTCAGCAGTAAATGCTCGTGTAGACTCATACGGCTATCCAAACTACAGAACTTTCTCGTTTACATTAGATGTAGACTTTTAAGAGTAGGAGAAGAAAATATGAAAATAACTAATAAAATAACTGGTCTAGCATTATCGTTCGTAATGTTTATGACAGCTTGTGCTGATTTGGATGTTACCAATACCAATGCTCCTGACCAGTCTCGTGCTCTAGCATCTCCAGCAGATGTAGAATCTTTGATTAAGAGTACATTTTTAACCTGGTGGCAAGGCGTCCACGTGACAGGATCAGGTTTCCAGCCTATGGTTATGGGAGACTCACAGTCTTCTTCATGGGGTAACTATGGAATGCGTGAAATGTCAAGTGAGCCTAGGGCCGCTATTAACAATAGTCCTGCATGGGGATATGCATTTTATATTGAGGATCCATGGTATGACTTATATGGTGCTATTTCATCTGCTAAAGATGGATTAGCTTCATTAAAAGCAGGTCAAGAGGGTGGTAAAAACTTTTTAGCTACTGCTGAAGATGACAAAAGAGCAGAAGTATTTGCAAAGTTCATTCTAGCAATATCTAACGCTCAAGTTGCATCATGGTACGACAAGGGCTTTTACGTAGATGGGGACACTGACTTTTCTCAGAAGATTGAAACAGTTGATTACAAAACTCTGATGTCAAGTGCACTAACTGCGCTTGAAGCAGTCGTATCTGATGCAGAAGCTAATAGTACCGTATCTGTACCTGAAGATTGGATGCAAATTCCTGGCATGACCATGGCAGATCTTGCTGCAGTTGGTCACAGTATGCTCGCACGTTACAAGGCTGCTGTAGGTAGAGATGCTAGTGAAAGAGCTTCAGCTGATTGGGCTGACATTGCATCACATGCTACCAAAGGTGGCACTTTTGCTCCTGTTGGTGATGGTGATTTTTGGTGGACAAGAACCCAGTATTATTCAGCTGTTTCTAGAAGTTGGGGTAGAGCAGATTACAAGATGATCGGCCCTGCTGATAAATCAGATGGTTATAAGAATTGGTTAGGTGATGGCAGTGATGCTACTGTTGCTGGACGTAAAGCTTTCTCAATTGTAACTGATGATAAAAGAATATCAGCTGGCGATGCAGGCGATGGTACACAGGCAGCTGGCTTGTACGGTCTAAATGAGTATCGCACTCGTTTGATTGCTTCCAGAGGAACGTATCACCAAACTTATTACTTTTGGAATAGGCAATCAGCTTATGCAACAACCTTAGTTGGCCCTATGCACGATGTAGTTCAATCAGAACTTGATCTTTATAGAGCAGAAGCAGCACTTCGTGGCAGTGATGCTGCAAATGCTGCGACCTTTATTAACAATAGTCGTGTAACTATTGGAGGTCTGTCAGCTGCAACTGCTTCGACACCAGTAGGATCACCATCAGATGCGCCAAGCGCACTTGATGATGCATCACTTTGGGCTATGCTAAAGTACGAGCAAATTATAGAATCAACTCAAACTAATCCGTTCGTACCATTTTATCATAGAAGAGGTCATGGCGATCTTGTTAAAGGTACAGCTGAACATTTACCAATTCCAGGTAAAGAGTTAGAAATTCTATTGATGGATTCTTACTCTTTTGGTGGTCAAGATGCTATTGGGACAGATGGTACAGCAGGAAGAAAAATATCACCATTTGATGGTAATGGTGGATTTAGAACTCGCGGTTTTGTTATTGAGTGGGATAAAGTAACACCTTTAACAGACAGCGCTCATAAGTAAACTATCGGTTTATATTATATAAAAAAGGCCCTATTTATTAGGGCCTTTTTTTTTGCTAAGGAACTACAATTATGAACAGAAAAATTATTTTAACATTTATGCTGTCTTTGTTTTTGATCAATTGTGCTGGTACAAGTAGCAACGGTCCAAAAGTAAGAGACCATAGAGTATCCATTGGTCTGGCTACCAATGAAGATTTTGTCACACTTGCAAATAGAATATTAAATCGTCATAGATTTGTTATTGAGCAAACAGAAGATCGTGGCGCAGGTACTGTGATAATTTGCCAGTATGTTTACCCTAACATTACCAATTTAGAGATCTTAAATGGTATAAATGAAGTAAGGTATCAGTTAATGTTAGAGTCAAGGGTTAAAGGAAATGGTGCTGGTATGTATAGTGTAAGAGCTATTGTTAAGTCCTTTGGAAGGCCTGAGGGTAGTGAGGAATGGATCGATATTGCAACTAATGATGAAACCAAGAAGCGAGTAAAAGATTTTTCTAACGATTTAAAAATAGAATTCGAGAATCGTATTAGATCTTTTTAAAGTTTACTTAATTTGCTTTATAAAATCGTAATCTGGTCAATCCTAGCGCAACTTAATTAAAATGCATGGCCAAAGAATACTGCATTGAGCAGGAGACCGTTCGTTCCATACCAAAAAGCTCTAAAGGATGGGTTATCACTAAACATGACAATATGACCTCTTCCTTGCCTTTTAGCTATGATCGAAGCTGTACCTTTCATATCGTTTAATCTCTCTTCTGAAATATATCCACTTAAAAGCGGGTTATTGCTATATCTCGCAACGTTAGCAGAGGTTGATTTAGATAGTTCAAAGAAAGTATCACCACGTCTAAAAACGGGTACTGATTTTCTATAGCCATAACCAATTGGATGTGTATTGTCTAGTCTTATGTTAAATATGGCACCGCCAATACGTTGCGCTCCTGTAGTATTTCTAACTCTGCTATATGCTATATCTAAATTAATTTGTTTGTTCTTTTTGATTTTCTCAGAGGTGATCTTATTGTTTACCGCCCATCTTGAAGCTGATCCAGTGGTTATTACCGTTCCACCTTCTTTATTCCAATCCTTAATTGATTGTATATCAGCTGAATCAAGCATTGCATAATTTCCATCTGCTAAGATCAAAGTATTATAATGTGACAATTTTCTTTGAGAGAGATTATTAGCATCAACCAACGAGGCTGGTATATGCATTCGATGATTTAAGAGATGCCAAACTTCACCAACACCATAAGATGATGTTCCTCTTCCAGAAAGGATTGCAACTTTTGGTTTTTTAAGTAGGCCTTGAAATGCTCCACCTAAATCAGGACCAGTGGGTGTTGATGCAGAGTTGGTAGCATAGATATTAACATGGTTTTCTACAGCAATCTCATTCATTAGATTATGAATATCATCTTCCTTTAGCGTAGAATTAGCATCTCGCTGAATCACTGGTATCACAATAGTTCCTCGATCAAAACTCATTTTTTTCCCATTTACATTCGCGGAAAAGGGTTCTGTTGTTAATCTAGGGAGTATACCCGCGTCTAAAATCTTATACAATGCACGTGCATTGTAATACCTATTCCATTTCATGAGATATGCGGACTGTGCCTTCCCACCCATTACGCTACCTCCATCCAGCTCAACGAGCGGTAATTCATTTCCTAGATAGGATTCTGGACCTTGTTTTAATTGATAGCTCTCAACACCGTAGGCGAGCGGTAAGGTCCATGCTGAAACATCGTAAAAGAGTGAATCCGTAAACATGGTCACTTTTTCCATTATACCATTGATAAATCTTGTTTGTGGCTGCTTGGTAGGTATAATGACTGCTTCTCCTTTATTAAATTTACCTTCGCGAATTGATATAGACCTTTTTAGTTCATAAGCTACTATTCTATGGCTTTGAAGGTTTCTTAAAAGCATTTGGGCCTTTGTTCTATTATTTTTGAGACTGATTAAATACCCTTTAACAGGATTTTTTTTAGCTTCAGAATTTGCTGTTTGGTAAAAGCTCTTCTGGTAGTTTAAAAAATCCTTTCTAAGTGCTACTAAACCATCTATATTGCCAAGTGTCGCCATAAATTGATTTCTAACTGAAAATGCATACGTTAGTTTTCCTGATGAGGTTGTTGTCTCAAGTGATCTTGATGATCCCTGTTCAAATAGGATTCCAACTGATCCATGTATGTCGCCAAAAGTAGACCCTTTGCCATAATAAAAATCATCAAAAGATTGCTCAGAATAATACATTGATTTAATTGAATCAAGCCTCTTTGCAAAATAGGGCGCTAGCTTGTAAGCCAGTTTAATACCTTCTTCAGGCGTATTGGGATTATTTCTTGAAGGAATGCCAGGCTGAAAGAAAAAGGTAGAATTACCCCCCATTTCATGAACATCTAAAAGATATTGCGGGCGCCAGTAATGAAAAACAGAAACTCGACCTCTAGATTCTGGTTGTGTTAGTGGCAACCAATCTCGATTCATATCAAAAAAATAATGATTGGTTCTTCCTCCAGGCCAAGGCTCGTTGTGTTCTCTATCATGTATGTCATCAGTAGCGACTAGGCCACGATTGCCATTTACCCAATTCACAAAACGATCCCTACCATCAGGATTAAACATTGGATCAACAATAAGAACGGTATTTTTTAAAATTTGATCAATTTCATAACCTTTGCCGGCAGCTAAATGATACAGAAGCAATATAGCGGCTTCAGTCCCACTAGCTTCATTTCCATGGATAGAATAACCTAAATAAGCTATAACAGGCATATTGTTAATCTCATTGCTTGAGACGCTTGAAGGATTATCCGACAAGCGCAAATTAGCTATTCTAATTAAATCAAGTTTTTCATGATTTTCTGGCGAGGTGACTATAGCATGAATTAATTTTCTTCCTTCGTGTGAAACAGCATGTGATTTAAGTACAATTCTATCACTCTCACTAGCTAGTGCTTCAAAATAATTAACCACCTGGCTTGTGCGCGTGTGCCTAGTTCCAATTTGGTGGCCAATAATTTTTTCTGGTCTAGAAATCTGGGGGTTATATGAAACATCTTTTACACTCATAGGTAAAGATATACTTTCTTGTGAAATCGCAATTGTGAAAAGAAAAAAATAAATAAAATGTCTCATTTGAAAACTCCTGTCGAAATATGATTACTTTATAAACAAACTATCTAAAGCTTTGATAAGTTCTGAATATTCTAAGTCTTGTCCAAAATAATATTCGCCTTTTGAATCTTGAAGAATTAGCTCCCAATGCAAGTGGGATTCATCTTTATTTCCTAATGTGCTTGGGCTTGTTCCAGTATTTCCTGAATATCCAAAGATTTCTCCAGACTTAATATTATATCCAACTTCAAATTTGGGAATTATGTTTGACAAATGCGCATAGATAGTAATTGCTCTATATCCTGGGAATAAATCCAAACCGTGATCAATTATTACCGCTTGCCCTAATAATAACTCATTAAAAATATCTGAAGGCGTCCTATTAATCAGGCTTGCTCTTTTAAGCATTTCAATCCGAAAATCCGCGGGCATCTCTTTGTAATTAATGTCTGACCTAATTACAATTCCATCTGCAACTGATCGCACTGGTGTTCCCCAGTTAGAAAAAAAATCAATTCCCCTGTGCGTACCAGAGCGATACGATCTAGGTGCATTTGGAAGTCTCGATGCTCTTTCAGGAAAACTCAATCCATCAATAGGTAAAATGATTTTATCAGTAATTTTTGAAAAATCAGGCACTCCCCCCCTCTTGTCAAAAAGGTAATGCACAGGAAGTGAATATTTTAATTTTTTTATTTCTATTTCAACATGATTTTTTAATTGAAGCGTATCTATTGAAAATTTCATATTTAATTCATTGCCATTTCTATCCATACTTACGAATCTTCTAGTGCCTAAGCCACGTAAGTCAATTTCATCCTCGTACATAGAAACAGACGAATCGTCCAATGAAGGGAAAAACCTTTTTATTAAAAAGGCTTTATTAATAGGTTTTTGAACATCTATTAAATATTTATCAAAGTCTGATCTTATATCAAAAGCTATTGAAGTTTCTATACTGTCGCTGCTTATATTATAAACAGTAGCGGATATTGCAGTATTATCTTCAAACAATGAAGAAGCATCGTTAGGTACTAGAACAGGCCTGTTTGAGCAGCCAATGATAATAAAAGTTAAAAAGATTATTTTTTTTATCATTAATTATTTCATCGTTTTTAGCATATAAGATAGAGCATCTTCATAGACCGATAGAGGATGATTGATAAAATTTTTAGTTGAACAGGAATTGAAAATAGATTTATTAAAATCTGATAACGCATATCCCTCATTAAATGAAACTTGCATTAAATTATAATTACATACTTTAATTGTTTCAAGCAGCGAATGTTCATATAGCGACCAAGACATGGGCGTAAAAATAAGCTTTTTAGAATAATTTCTATTTCGCTGTAAAAAATTGATTGCTTGAAATACCTTATGAGTTTGGAAAATCTTTAGTTCCAAATTTTTGCCATTGCAAAATTTTTTCATACTCTTGTTGATTTTATCTAATGTAACCGTTTCCTTGTTTTTTGCTGATATCTTTCCAATTAAATTAAGGTTAGGACCATGAAGAATAAGAATTTTCATTGCTATAATCTATTTTACAGGAGCAAGGTTTCCAATAATATAACCAATAAGTATTCCTATCATCATTGCTATTGTTAAAACGCGGGATTTTGTTAAGTCTGAACCATGACCTTTTCTTATCGCTATTGCACTTATAAAATAACTCATAGCGTTTACAATGTAGAAAAAAGGGATGGAAAATATTTTAACAAGAAATGGCCCTATAAGTGGCACCGCTGCTGCTAATGCAGCTAAACCTGCAAAGGCTTGAGTAAACACCCCTATTACAACAGTTCCAAAAACAACAATCTTTTTATCTATGCCATATTTTATAGCAAAATAAATAGAGAAAGAAATGCTTGACCAGATTAGCAAATTCTTCCAATTTTTATTCAGGAATCCTTTTTTCATAATCTAAATACCATTTAATAGGAATTTTGCAATTAGAAAATAGAGGGTTACCCCTAGTATATCAATAGCTGTAGTCACAAATGGCCCGGTAGCAATTGCAGGATCGATATCAAATTTGTCTAATATAAGAGGCACTATAGATCCTATTGTTGCAGCAATAATCATCGATGAGCATATGCTCAGCCCAACGGCTAAACCCAAGGTTGGTGGCATATTTATAAATTTAATCACTGCAAATAATCCCAGAAGAATACCATATAATACACCGAGTATTAGGCCAACTCTAATTTCTTTGAATAACACCTTTATTGAGTTTTCAACGTTCACTCTCCCGGTTGCAAGCCCGCGCACAATTAAAGTTGAGGATTGAGTGCCAACATTTCCACCCATTCCTATGATTACCGGTATAAATGCTGCCAGCACAATTGATTTTTCCAAGACATCATCAAAAATACCGATTATGAATGCAGCCATTATTCCACCTATCCAGCTAGCAAAAAGCCAAGGTAAACGACTTTTTGCATTTTCCCAAGATGATCTCAGCAAAATCTCTCTATCCTTTCCTGCCCCAACCATTTGAAGAAAATCCTCAGTGGCTTCTTCCCTAATAACATCTACCACATCATCAACTGTTACAATTCCAAGTAGTTTGTCTTCAGAGTCAATTACTGGAACTGCTAATATGTTATATTGAGAAACAATCTTTGCAACCTCTTCTTGATCTGTCTCAGGTCTAATTGCATGAATTTGACGAGACATAATATCTTTTAATTTAGTCTCAGCTGGAGTTATGACAAGCTCTCTAAGGGATATTACCCCTGTCAATCTTCCATCGTCGTCTAAGGTATATAAATAAAAAACCATCTCTGCATCATTTTGGTCTTGAAGAGCATTTACTGCTTGCTTTGCATTGGTTTCTTCATGAAGAGTAAAAACATCTGTATACATCAGGCTTCCTGCGCTATCATCAGGGTAAGCCATTATCTCTTCAAGCTGTTCTTGCTCATCAGCTTCTAGAAGCTTTATAACCGAATTTGCAAATCTTTCATTAACAAGACCCATTAAATAGGCTTGTTCATTTGAACTAGCATATTGCAAAATAGATGCTATTCTTTTTGCTGAATCACTCTCCAGAAGACGTAATGATGTCGATTCGTACAATTCACTTAAGAATTCAACAGTGTTATTGTTGGCTTTCATGAAATTAAATATTAGATCCTGTTCTGCTTCGTTTAGATATTGAAAAGTTAAAGCCATATCTGCAGGGTGTGTTTTATCAATAAGTTTGATAATATTTGTCTTTGCGTGTCGTCGAATCAACCTTCTGAAAGTATCTCTTAAAATAGTTATCTCTGTTTCAAATATCTCTTTTTTCATACCTTAGCTCCACTTGTATGGATGTTCTTAAAACCAAAGCTAAATGCTATAATTCCAAATAATATTATAATTGGATGAATGTGTCCATTCCAAAGAATAATACGTTCAACAAAATCATCAAATGTTGTCAAAAAAAGAGATGTGCCATTTATACAAATATGAAAAATAATTGAAGGTAAAACGGACTGTGTTTTCCATGCAAGATAGCCTAACAATATACCAAGTAAATAAATTTGAATGATCCAGTAAGGGTTAAAATGAATAAAAGCAAAAAATAAACTTGAGACTAAAATAGCCCTTGTTACATCTTTCCAAGTATTTTCAAGGTAGTGCTGCAAAAAGCCCCTGAACAACAGCTCTTCTCCAATTGGAGCAATAATAACAATTGTCAAACTTAACAAAACAAAAGAAATCAATTCGTCAGGTCTTAAAATATCTTCAAGCTGTGAAAAAGAATCTGGCAATGGAAGTATCATTTCAAATAATATATTTATTTCATCTGAAATAACGACTGCACCAATAGATAGAATAAAAGAATAAAATAATACTTTTTTTGATACCTTATTGATTCTAAGGCTTTTTGCTATGTTTAGATTATTTTTTTTTAATAGTAATATTACTGGGACAACTATAAAAAATTGAGCAAGAAACATCCCTAAATACGTTGAAATTGATGGATTTCCTCCATAATCTATTGACCCCAGAGCTGTACCAATTATCAACGCAGAAAGGACTGAAAACAATACCACTAAAAAAATTTGCCATGTAGATTGATTTTGTTTCACTTATAACTAACTTTTTTCTTTCCATTGATTTATAAATTACTACCATTGTAGGGCAATTAAAACACTACATTAGCTCGTAAATTTATGCAACACAATACCCATAGCTACACCAATATTCAAAGACTCCCCTAATCCAAGTCTTTCAATTTTTACATATGATGAAATTCTTTTATTCATATTTCTTGATATCCCATAAGCTTCGCTGCCCATGATAAGCGCCCAGTTTTTAGGAGGAGAAATATCGTTAATATTCTTTCCTTTATCGAAATCTGCTCCAATCAAATTAAACTTATTCAAATTTCTTGAGCTGGGCGTACCTAAATATTTCATATTGAAATGAGAACCCATTGATGATCGCACAACTTTGGGATTATAGAATTCAACACTGTTCGGAGATATGCCAATTTGTTTTACTCCAAACCAATCGCAAGTTCTAATGATTGTTCCTAGGTTGCCAGGGTCTGAAATTTGATCTAGATATACCAACGGAAAATCTGGATTTATCTTGTTGTATGCAGGCATTTCAGCTTCTGCTAGTATCCCCGATGGGCTATCAACCTGTGATAATTGATCAAAACATTTATCATCAACAACAGATATTTTGTATTTATTATATAAAGCTAAATCTTTATTTTTTTCTATAAAACTTTTACTTAAAACAATATTTTTTATTTTAACATTGTTATGAATAGCAGTTAAAAGCGATCTTTTCCCTTCAATAATAAAATTATTATTTTTTAACCTCCCTTTTTTTGTGTAGAGAGATTTAATGCGTTTTTCTAGAATCTTTGAAATCAATTTAATTTATACTCAACTTTACCATTTACTATAGTGTGTGTAACTTTTGTTTTTAATATTTCATTTTCTGGTATAGTCATTATATTTTGGGAAAAAACTGTAAAGTCTGCATATTTACCAATTTCCACAGTCCCTTTGATATCCTCTTCAAAGGCACCGAATGCAGCATTTATAGTATAGCTTTTTAATGCTTCCATTCTTGTCATTTTTTGTTTTGGTTCATATCCATTGCTCGGGTTACCAGACAACGTTTTTCTACTTATACTGGCATAAAAACAAGCAATAGGATTGATTGGCTCAACAGGAACATCGCTTCCATTCACTAAAACTGCTCCAGTATTAATAAGATCTCTCCATGCATAAGCACCTTCGGTTATTCTTTTTTCTCCAAGCCTTTCAATTGCCCACGGTCTATCTGATGACATGTGAATGCCCTGTATAGAGGCAATTACACCTAATTTTCCAAACCTTGGAATATCAATTGGATCAATATGCTGGGCATGCTCAATTCTCCAGCGATGATCTAACGATAAATCAATGTACTCTTGAAAGACCTTTTCATATTGATCAAGAACTTCTCTATTAGTTCTATCGCCTATTGCATGAGTATTAACTTGGAAGCCATTCTGAATACCCTTTTTGCTTACATCGTAAACGTATTCCATAGGTTGAGTTGCCATGCCGTAGTGACCAGGCCGATCAGTATACTCACCAAGTAGCCATGCTCCTCTAGAACCAAGAGCACCATCTGCGTTAAGCTTTATGGATCTTACTGTTAAATAATCATCAGCTAATCCTATTGCAGGCCCCTTTTGATACCATTCCTCTAATAAAGATTCATCTCTGCTAGTAAGCATAGAATATATTCTTACTTTGAGTTCATTATTTTTAATTGCACTTTCAATCATCTTTAACGATTCGCCCGTTGTGCCTGCATCATGGAATGACGTAATTCCATTTTTTAGACATTCTTCCACGGCCAGCTTTATCACCTCAGTAGAGTCGTTGTTGTTATCAATATATTGTGAAACCAAATATTGGGCTCTTTCATTAAAAATACCCGTTGGGTTTCCAGAAAGATCTTTTATTATCTCACCGCCAAATCCAAATTCAGTCTCTTTTGAAATGCCCGCTATTTCCATAGCCTTTTGGTTCCCAAAGCTTGCATGCCCGCTGGCATGCCTTAACCAAACAGGGTTGTTTTTTGATATCTCGCTTAATCTATCATGCGTTTGAAAACCCCTAACGATCTTTTTCGGCTTTAATGTCCATTTGTCTTGGTGCCATCCTCGCCCTATAATCCATTTTCCTTCTGGAGCATTTTTTATTGCATTTTCCACCACATTGATCAGCTCGTCATAGCTTTTGATACTGCTTAGGTCTAAGTTAAGCTTTGATTCGCCCAAGCCAGTAAAATGCCCATGGCCTTCAATCAGACCAGGTGTCATAGTTTTACCTTTTAGATCTATTAAATTTGTACGGTCTGATTTATATTTTTTTAGTTTTTGCCAGTCACCTAAATCTAAAATTTTACCATCTCTTACAGCTACAGCATTAACAAGCGGGCTTAAGTCATTAACCGTATAAATGTTACCGTTATATATAATCATATCTGCTTTTTTTGTTGTGCAAGCGAAAACACCAAATGATATGATTATTAATAGAAGATGCTTTTTCATAATTGTCCTAATTTAAAAATCAAAAGTTATATGTAATTTATAATGCAAAAATTAATACTAAATTTTATTTTGTATGAATAATCTTTAATCCAGTTATAACATAGGACTCAATTAAACAATGTCTAAAAATATGACTACTCAAAAAGAAAATTTTTCAAATTGGTATACGGATATCGTTACCAAAGCAGGTTTAGCAGATTATGGACCTGTAAAAGGAACGATGGTTATCATGCCATATGGTTTTGAGCTCTGGGATTTAGTAAAAAACGTTTTAGACAAAATGATCAAAGAGACAGGACATGTTAATGCTTATTTTCCAATTTTTATTCCCAAATCTTACTTAGCTAAAGAAGCTGAGCATATTGATGGATTTGCTAAGGAATGCGCAGTTGTTACTCATACTCGATTAAAATCTGATGCAAATGGGAATATAAATGTTGATCCCGACTCGCGCTTAGAAGAAGAAGTAATTGTTCGACCTACTTCAGAAACTATTATATGGTCAATGTACAAAAAATGGATTCAGTCTTATAGAGATTTGCCAGTTTTAATCAATCAATGGGCTAATGTTGTAAGATGGGAGATGCGCACAAGGTTGTTTTTGAGAACTTCAGAATTTCTTTGGCAAGAAGGGCATACAGCACATGCGACCGCTGAAGAAGCAGAGGAAGAGACTTTAAAGGTATTGGATTTATATAAGTGTTTAGCTGAAGATTATTTGGCTATGCC
>CENX01174643.1_pt1 | contig 21736 bp, 23 predicted proteins | sample 361321 | NCBI WGS metagenome assembly CENX01 (sample SAMEA2619678, study PRJEB7988) | marine metagenome | isolation source: saline water (ENVO:00002010), including | reverse complement strand
CGGTCATTGCTGCCAGTAGCGTTTGAGCAATAAGGTTATCCGGCACACGGATACCAATCGTCTTACGTTTAGGTTGCTTTAAACGCCGCGGAACCTCATTAGTCGCATGCAAAACAAAGGTATAAGGGCCTGGGGTATGGCTCTTAATGGCGCGATAGGCAATGTTATCGACCTTAGCGTAGGTCGCAATCGCCGATAAATCGCGGCAAACTAGGGTGAAATTATGCTTATCATCGAGCTGGCGAATACGACGAATACGCTCAACTGGTTGTTTTTCATCCAACTGACAGCCTAAGGCATAGCCAGAATCAGTGGGGTAAACCACCACTCCGCCTTGCTCAATCACCTCAACAGCCTGTGAAATAAGCCTTGGCTGGGGGGTTTCAGGATGAATTTGAAGCATTTGGCTCATTCTTTCCCTAACCCCTCTACCGCTGAGCGGCTCTCTATTTGCGGCAGCTCCCAAACGGGCAGTGCCGTTGCGGGTAGGGCTTTATGACAACCAACATCCGACCAATGCTGCTCGGGCGTATGGAAATCGCTGCCCATCGAGCAGGCAAGCTCGAATTTATGCGAAAGCCGCAATAAATAATCCGTCACACGCCCATCTTGATGGCCACTGATCAACTCAAGGCCATCACCGCCGGCGGCCTTGAAAGCCGCTAGTATGTCACGCAACCGAGTTTTCGTTAAACCGTATTTATCAGGATGGGCAAAAACCGCTAAACCACCGGCTGCATGTATCACCGAAACTGCCTCAGAGGCTGTTGGCCAATTCACTTTCACATCGGCAGGCTTACCCTTACCCAACCAACGTTTGTAGGCTTGCTGAAGCTTATCGCAATGCCCTTGCTCGAGCAGGTACTGGGCAAAATGCGGGCGACTAAGACTGGCACCAGCAGCAATTTTTTTCGCACCTGTAAGAGCACCCTTCATCCCTAGGCGCTCCAATTTCAGGCCCATCATTTCACCCCGTTGCTTTCGCAAGGCTCGTTGCTGAGCCAAAAAGTCTTTTAACATTGGTGCCGCTGGATCCAACCATAGTCCAACAATATGATAGGGTTGCTGATCAATACTGGCGCTAATCTCAACGCCAGGCACCAGATGTATGGGCCAACGGGATTTAAGATCAGCGACATTCTGCAACTGCTCGTAACCCGCCATCGTGTCATGATCAGTGAGTGCTAAATGCGATACACCATTATTGACCGCTCGATCGAGCAGTTGTTCTGGGGACAAATGACCGTCCGATGCGGTGCTGTGGGTGTGCAGGTCAAAAATCATGGCGGCTTTCACTCAACTCAGTATGCTTAGTATCGCTTAAAAAATTATTAAAAGATATTCACCGATGGGGATTTATAACTACTCATCGGGGGTCGAATTCAGGTAAAATCAATTGATTATGAAATTAGCTAGACTGTAATATTTTATTTACCAAGAAAAGACGACTCTTAAATGCGACAAATACTCGATTTAATTCCACTTATCTTATTCTTCATCGCTTACAAAATGGATGGCCAATCACTGGAATTACTCGGCTATTCACATACCTTCGATGGCATTTTCTCTGCTACAGCGGTGTTAATGATTGCATCGACTGTACAAGTTGCCATGATCAAGTTATTAACTGGCACCGTCGAGAAACAATTACTATGGTTATTTGCCGTGGTTGTCGTTGCCGGTTCGGCAACGCTAATACTTCGCAACGAATTGTTCATTCAATGGAAACCCACTGTCTTTAATTGGGGAATGGCGACAGTATTATTCGCGAGTCTATTTATTGGTAAGAAGAGCTTACTTGAGCGCATGTTGGGTCAGCAACTACAGTTACCTAAGTCAGCTTGGCTTCGGCTTAATCAGCTTTGGATTATCAACTTCACGGTCGTGGGTGCGCTAAATATTTATGTCGCTTATAACTTTTCACAATCGGCATGGGTTGACTACAAACTGTATAGCGCGATTGGTTTTACCTTACTCTTGATGATACTCACAATGGTGATTATTTTTCCACACATCAAAGATCAACCTGACGATGCTAACTGAGCAATAGTCATCAAAGGAATATTACTGCCAAATGTTATATGCCATTATCAGTCAAGATGTTGAAAACAGCCTAGCCTTGCGCCAAAAGGTCAGAGGCCAGCACTTGGTGCGATTAAACCAACTCAAAGATCAAGGTCGATTGGTGCTGGCAGGTCCTCACCCCGCTATCGACACTGAAGAGCCCGACTCATCAGGCTTCACTGGCAGCTTAATCGTTGCCCAGTTTGACAGTTTGCAGGCAGCCGAACACTGGGCAAAAGAAGATCCTTATGTTGCCGCCGGTGTTTACCAACAAGTAACTGTTAAGCCGTTTATAAAGGTTTTGCCCTAATGAAGAAAAACGACTTAAGGTTTTGCGCTCACCTAAACAGCCTAGCCCTCCTCTTTGTATGTTGTGTCATGACAGCTATGATGCTCACCCCTGTTAAGATCCAAGCTGAGCAAAAAACAGTTTATATTAACGACATTAACTATGTTCCAATGCGCAGTGGAAAATCAAATAAATACCGTATAATTCATAAAGGTCTAATCTCTGGCACGCCATTAACATTAATCGAATCAGACCCTGAAACAAACTACAGCAGAGTCTCGACCAGCACAGGGATGGAAGGCTGGATCGAAACCCAATATCTTAGTGAAACAATAATTGCTAAAACACAACTTCGAGATATAATTGCGACAAATAAATCATTGCGTCGTGAACTGCAAACCCGAACAGCTAATGAAACTCAACTAACTAAAATGGTATCGCAGTCACAACAAACGCTTAAGCAATTGAAAGATAATAATAAAGCACTTGAAAGTGAATTGAGCCAGATAAAAAAACTATCGGCTAACGCGATAAATTTAGATAATAACAACCGCAAGCTGTTACAGAACAACGAAATGCTCAAAATCGAAATTGCCGAGCTACAAGCCCACAACGCTAGACTGGCTGACAAAAGTGATAAAGAATGGTTTTTGCGCGGCGCTTTCGCGGTTTTTATCGGTGCAATATTAGCCATAGCCCTGCCCCGATTAAAAATAAAATCTCGAGCCAAAGAATGGTCTTAAAATGACATTAACGATGGAGAAAATATGACAAGCACCCCCTCACAGACTATTCAGTCGATCAGAAAAATCATTAGCTGCTTGGCATTTTTCATAGTGACAGCTTGTTCGACTGAAAAAGACAGTTTCGATCAATCCTCAATGGCAGAGTTGGATGACAATCCAGCAGTCGCCAACGTCGATGTCGTCATTGTCACTAATCTGGGCGATATCACCCTGAGCTTAAACGCTGAGCAAGCGCCCATTTCTGTCGCTAACTTCCTTAGTTATGTCGATAGCGGCTTTTACCAGCAAACTATTTTCCATCGCGTGATTGACAACTTCATGATTCAAGGCGGCGGCTTTGACGTAGCCATGAAAAAGAAAATCACTCAAGCGGCAATTAATAATGAAGCAGATAACGGCCTATTGAACGCGAATGGAACGATTGCCATGGCAAGAACTAACGCGCCTCATTCTGCAACGAGTCAATTCTTTATCAATGTCAACGATAATGCCTTTTTAAATCACCGCGGCAAAAATACTGCTGGCTGGGGTTATGCGGTATTTGGTCAGGTGACCGCAGGAATGGATATCGTCAACAGTATAAAGAGCATGCCAACGGGTCGTCTCAACGGCATGGGCGATGTTCCCAATACGCCTGTTATTATTGAGCGTATTAGCCGACTCAACAACGCCGAATAAGGCAGGCAAATAGCTTTATGAGGAGAGATCATAGCCCGATAGCACTCAGTGTCAATTTAAACAAAATTGCCCTGATTAGAAATTCAAGGCCGGGCAATAATCCCGACCTTTTGGCCTATGCCAGAAAATTACTCACTGCTGGCGCCAATGGTCTCACCGTTCACCCTCGGCCAGATCAGCGACATATTCGACCAGAAGATTGCTATCAAATAAAAGTCATGCTTGAAGAACTCAATCACAACCGTGACGACTCAATCATTGAATTTAACATTGAGGGCAATCCATTTGCCGAGTTTTGTACCGCACCAAGAGATGACTTTAAAAACTATCCTGGCTTTATAGAAATACTCGCCAAAGCTCAGCCAGACCAAGCCACATTAGTGCCTGATAGCGATAGCCAGCTGACCTCTGACCATGGTTTTGATCTTACCGGCGAGACCACTGCATTAGAAAAAATAATCGCAAAAATCCATCGGCTTGGCTGTCGGGTCAGTTTGTTTATGGATCCAGATCCTGAACAGATACACCGCGCTAAGGATATTGGCGCCGATCGCATTGAGCTCTATACGGGTCCCTACGCTGACGCCTTTACTGAGGCACTACTCAGTGGTAATACAAGCAACGTAGACAGATTGTTTAAGCAACATGTTAGTGCTGCTGAACAAGCAGAAAGGCTAGGCCTAGGTGTCAATGCAGGCCACGATTTAAATTTACAAAACTTATCGCAATACCGCCAACTTCCCCACTTGCTCGAAGTGTCGATCGGCCACGCATTAACGATTGACTCACTGGAGTTAAGCTCAGAAAAAGCCATAAAAGCCTACTGCGATATTCTCCACTAAGTACCATTTATAACTAAGCACTGATAAATTGCTTAGCCACTAATTGCATCCATTAATGCTCGCTTGTACTGACTAATAATTTCACCGGCACCGATTTAAACGCAGGCGTTTGACTGCGTGGATCTCTGGCCGAGCCAATTAATACGTTGGCCTCTGGGTAATACACCATAATATCGCCATCAGGTAAATCAAACGGGTAAACCGTAACCCTTTGCATTTGACCATGAGCCGATTGAATATCAACTTTATCGCCGGCCTGAATACCTAAATGATTAATTTGCTTAGGATTCATCATCACTGACCAACGTTGATCGATACGGCGATAACTGTCTTTTTCTTCATAGATAATTGAATTGAATTGTCCCTCACTGCGCACGCTCATCAAACGAAATGAAAACTCTGCATCATCTAAAGACGCAGGTAACGGATGAACAACAAATTTGGCTTTACCGCTTGGTCGCATAAATTCAGGGGTATGCAGCAACCGCTGACCAACGTGAAATTCTTTTTTAGCAATATCGATGCTCTTTAACTCCGCCATGCCGGGCACCACCGCCGCAATTGTTTCGCGAATAGTGCGATGCGAGCGAAACACAGAAAAATCAAAAGTCGGTGATAGACTTTCCTTATCACTGAGTTGGACCAGTAATTGCTCTGCGAAATGCGTCAAAATGGCAACTTCAGAACGTACATTGCTTAGGCGGTCAATGCCACCCTCGCTATAGCGAACAAAGTTAAACATCGACTCTTGCGTCGTTGGCTCTGGTTCTTCATCACGCGCAGCGACGGGTAAAATAATGGCCTCGCTATTGTCAATGCCGTGAAGATGTCCTTTATTCATTGTGGTGGTGAGATAGACTTTACACGCAATTTTATCAAATGCTTGTTCTGCCCAAACAGAATTGGGCGTTGCCTGAAACAGGTTGCCACCCATAATCAAAGCAGCATCGATCTCGCCACGATCGGCCGCTTCTATGCAAGCCAAAGTGTCGAGCCCTGGCGATAATTTTTTATCGGGAAGTGCAAGGCCTAACTGCTGCTCAATATTTCTAAGCACCTCATCGGCCAATACTGGCTTGACGCCTATAGTGCCTATCCCTTGAACATTGCTGTGTCCTCGTAACGGCAATAAACCCGCAAACGGTTTTGCGATCATACCTCTGAGTAAGGCTAAATTTGAAATATACTCGACGTTAGCTACGCCGTGCTGATGATGCGTCACGCCCATCCCCCAGGCAAACACAGCGTTACTTGATTGGCTATACACTTTCGCCACCGCTTCTAATTCACCGCGAGAAACACCCGACAGCAATTCAATTTTGGACCAATCAGTAGCGTTAATATCGTCGATAAACGCCTGATAATCTTCGGTGTGTTGCAATAAAAAATCACTGGCCATGGCGCGTCTTTCAATGACCGCTTTAGCAATGCCCTTGAATACCGCTATATCACTGCCAATGTGTGGCTGCAGATAATGCGAGGCAATTTCGTCCCCACCAACAATGATCGAGCGAGGGCTTTTCGGTAAAGCAAAGCGCACGAGGCCCGGCTCCTTAGCAGGGTTAATAACTACCACTTGACCTCCGCGAGCACGGCAGGCCTGCAGTTTATGAACAAATCGAGGATGATTTGAGGCAGGATTAGCACCGATCACAAAAATACAATCACAGCCGTCGAGGTCGGCTAATTCAACCGTGGAAGTGCCCACGCCAATTGTTTCTGATAAACCCACACCGGTGGCTTGATGACAATAGTAAGAACAATTATTGACATTGTTAGTACCATAGACACGCGCCAATAATTGCAGAACAAATCCCGCCTCATTAGACGAGCGACCTGAGGAATAAAAAAAGCTGCGTTCAGCAGACGTATAAGAAAAATGTTCGGCTGCATGCTCAATAGCCCAATCCCATTCAACAGTTTCGAAGTGGGTCGCATCTTTGGCTTTGTACAAAGGTTTGTCTAGCCGACCTAAATGCTCTAATTGGTGGGCGCTCAGCTCTCGGAGCTCGGCTAGTGAGTGGGTGAAAATCTCTGAGGGAATGGGTGGTTGAATATCGGTTGACTGAGCCTGAACGCTTTTATTGCAGACCGAAGGAAAATCGCCTTGCTCATTGGTCATGCCGCCCTGTTGGCCGCCCATGCCTAAACCACAAGCCTTGCAGGCATTTTTAGCAGTGAGCGCCTTGGCTGAATGATTTAGACCAATACGATTAACCGTTTTCAGGGTGTAAAGAATCTTTTTGGCGCCACCGCCAACCGCTGGTTTGACCGATTTATCCGATGTTCCCATCTCAGCCTCGCTAATCGCGACTCATCACTTAGCTAAACTAGACTATGTTGCATCTTCGCCGCTGATACTGTGTTATACATTAGACAGGCGATCGTCATTGGGCCAACGCCACCTGGTACGGGTGTAATCGCTGCGGCGACTTCGCTGACTGCATCGAAGTCAACATCACCGACCAAACGGCTTTTGCCATCTTGTTCAATACGATTTATACCCACATCAATCACCACAGCACCGGGCTTCACCCAATCCGCTTTAACAAAATACGGGCGACCGACCGCGGCCACTAAAATATCCGCCTGCTGACACAGCGTTTCAATATTTTTTGTACGTGAATGCACAATTGTAACGGTACAGCTTTGCTGTAGAAGCAATAGTGCCATTGGCTTACCGACGATATTGGATCGACCAATAACTACCGCATGCTTACCACTCAAATCACCGAGGCGATTTTGTAACATCATCAAAGAACCCAGTGGTGTACAGGGGACCATTTGATTTTCACCGACAGTCAAAGCGCCGACGTTTTCGACATGAAAACCGTCGACATCTTTAGCGGGCGAAATAGCTGCTAACACGGCTTTATCATTAATATGTTCAGGTACAGGCAATTGCACAAGGATACCATGCACCGCACTGTCATTATTTAGCTCATCAATTAAGGCTAACAGCGCCCTCTCGGTAGTATCATCACCGAGGCGATGCTCGATGGAGCGAATACCCAATTGCTCACAACGCCGCACTTTATTACGAACATACACTTGGCTAGCGGGGTCTTCGCCAACTAACACAACAGCAATACAAGGCAATAACTGATGTTGGGCCTCTAATTCAGTGACTTCCGCTTTTAATTTCTCACATAGGTCATCGGCAAACTGCTTACCATCAATTACACTTGACACAGATCAACTCCAAAAATTAGTTAGTTTCCATCAAATACCCAGCTACTATAGGCAATAAGGAGAGTTTACCCCGAATTCAGACCGACATAAACCACAATCAAGCCATGGCACAAACTTAATGCAAATTAATCCTTTAAATCTCTCGCTGAGGTATGTTGGAAGTCAAACGATTAAGGCATCAATCGACAGATTCGAGGACAATACCGATGGATAAGATGGATAATCAGACGACCAAACAAGACAAGTCTGATCTGAACGCGGCGTGGGACACATTAATCGCTGAACTTCAAAGCGCCAGGCAGGCCATTGATGACCCTGCGCTATTCCCCCCAGAGGCAAGCAGTCGAGTACTGGCCGAGGGCTATCGCTATCTAGCCGGCTTTTTACACCATGGCGTAGAACGAACCTTTCACGAAGACGCGGATTTCCCCGTGTTTCGCAATGCGCTGTCAGTCATTAATAAATCTACTATTGAAAACCCCGACGCAATTTACTTTTATGCCCCTATTGATGGCCGGCAGCAATACGAAGTGACTGCGCAGTTAGATAATTTTGATCACTGGCAAGGCAAGCCTCGCACCACTGACCAAGCGCTGGCGCCGCAATACCTAATCTTTGAAGTGGCCGATGGGCCAATGTCGGGTGACACAGGTGAATTAACAGAACTGGCAAAGGGTTTTAGAACCAGTTTTGGTCGACTAGATAACGCCGACTTAATCGTCAGTGATGACGGCGGGTTAAAGATTTTGTTAGGGCCTGAAAAGCCGGCCGGCTATAAAGGCAACTTTATCTGCACCCGCAAGCCGCCCAACCAATACAGCAAAGACGGCCTCGATCGCTTTGCCACTTATATTAGTGGCAGACAACTGTTTTATGATTGGGAAAATGAGCAATCAGTGGTCCTCTCTATTACATCTATCGGTCATATTGGCCAGCACCCCGCGCCCTTAACGCCAGCAAAAACGGCTGATCATTTACGCCGTATGGGCGCTATCATTCGCGGCCAAATGCATTTTTGGCTAAACTTTTACGACAAAGTATTAAATGTTCATGGCAGCCACGGCCAACCCGAAGACGGTCGGTTTTTCTTTCCTATCAATGGGTATAACCGACCCAATGCCGCATCGGGCGACACGGGCGGCGGCATGAGCACCAATGTCTACGCCGGCGGCATGTATGAATTGGCCGATGATGAAGCACTCTATATCGAGGCAACTTACACAGGCTCGCCGATTTACGTCAGTGTTCATTTAGGTAATTTATGGGGTGAGTCACCAGATTATGCCAATCACCAAAGCAGCCTTAACTTATTTCAGATGTACATGGGGGATGATCATGTGCAACGGTGGATAGTTTCGCACCACGATCCAGATATTCAAAACTGGCTAGACACAACTGGCTTACCAAAAGGGTTTTTATCCCATCGCTGGGCCTATTCAGAGATACCACCCGAGAGCGAATGGCCTGTTATTGAAGCGAAAAAAATAAAACTCAGTGACGTTGACCGCTATATACCCGCTGACATGCCGCGATTGAGCAAAACCGAACGCGCGCAAGCCATCGCCATAAGACAGGCGCATGTGCAACGCCGTTATCGATCGTTTTAATCACGCAAACGATCAGTAAAGCGGCGGATATGGCGCCATGCCGCTTCTGCCTCCGGCACCCCAGCACTAATTAACCCGTGCCAGCCGTGAATCATTGACGGCCAACTTTCTAGGATTACTGAAACACCTGCCAAGGTCGCGCTATGGGCCAGTCGTAAGGCGCTCGGCGCCATAGTGTCGTATTGCCCCACCTGTAAATACAACGGCGGTAAACCACTCAGCTCGGCATAACACGGTGAAATACGGGGATCGTCTAAGGGCATTTGCTGACCGACATAATCGCGCCCTCTATTCTGCACCCATTCGGGCGTCAGAAATGGATCACGTGAGGCAGGGTATTCACTGACACTTAAATCAAACCAACCCGTAATTGAAATAAAGGCAGCCGGCATAGGTAAACCGCGATCACGGGCAGCCAATAAGCTGCCTATTGCTAAACCGCCACCGCAAGATTCCCCCACCACAATAATTTTTTCAGCGGCAACCCCCTGCGCCAGCAAAGCTGCGTAAACTGCTAAACCGTCGTCATGGGCCGCAGGATACGGATCTTCTGGCGCCAAGCGGTAATCGGGCATGACCGTGCGCATATTTAGTTGTCGGCAGATAATCTCAGCGTAAAAGTGATAGTCCGACAACGGGCATGAGACTAAGGCACCGCCATGAAAGTACAAGGCTATAAAATCATCATCGTGAAAGCCCTGTAAATGATAGACACCACAATCGACTCCGCCATAAGCTTTGATAGTTTGCTCAACATCTTCACCAACGGCATGGCCATGAAACGGCGCCATCGTTTTTCTTACGCTGAGATAATCCGCTTTCGGGTCAGCAAAGTCTGAGGGCACACCGCTAATAATCTGTTGAAGAATGTCACTGGCCATAAGATTCCTTGGCGAGAAAGTCAGTGCGCAAACTAGGATTCATTCATGGACGGTGTTTCAGCATGATGCTCTAAAATTTCCACTTGATAGCCGTCAGGATCCGCCACAAACGCGGCCGTGACAGGCCAGCCCTCTAATCTCACAGGCGCAGAAATCGATTCAACGCCATGTTCCATGCAGCGCTGGTAAAGCCCTTCACAGTCATCAGTATTAATATAAAATTTCCATAGGGCATTGCCGTGATCGATCGGGCCAGTCTCGTCGTGGTGTCGAGCAATTTGCAGCCTAAAGCCATTATCGCCTTCAAATAACACCTCGGTCACGTTCATACCACCCGGCTGCTCTAAACGATGCGTGATGGTAAACCCTAGCACTGTCTCATAGAAATGAATCGATGCGTCTAAGTCGCTTACGTTAATACAAAATTGGTCGAAACTGGTTTTCATCTTTGCTCCTTCATATTATTTTTTCATTATCGTTATACTGCTAGAACGCCACCGTTAACAACCAAGGTTTGGCCCGTCACCCACGACGCCTGCTCATCGATTAAGTACTGAACTGCGTGAGCTACATCAGCACCGGAGCCCAATCGGCCCGCAGGTATACCGCGTATTAAAGGTGCGGCAAACTCTTCGGGCACATTATCCATTAAACCCAAGGCAATCGAATTAGCCGTCACGCCATCAGCACCGACTTCGCGTGCAAGATGCCGCATAAAATGCGCAGCACCTGCTTTCGCAGTGCCGTAAAGAGATACGTTAATATCTAGCCCCTGTCGGCCCGCTTCCGACGAAATCGTAATAACGCGGCCCCAACCTCGTTCGCACATGCCATCGATAAGGGCCTTAGTGCAATTCAAAACCCCATAAAGGTTGACTCCTAAGAATTGATTCCACTGATCGATGGGCATATCGCGAAACGAAAGCTGCTGCATATCGACCGACCCCGCATTGCCGGCATTATTAATTAAAATATCAATACCGCCTGTTTGCGCTTGAAGGTCTTTAATTGCGGGTAGTACCGCCTCGGTTTGGCTAACATCAAAAGGCGCAGCAATTGCATCACCCCCGTCTGCGATAATCGCACTGGCTGCCGCTTCTGCCGTCTGTGGATTAATATCATTGATCAACACTTGATGGCCTGACGCAGCCAACTTAGTTGCCACAGATAAGCCCACACCACGGCCAGCGCCAGTAATTAATACGGTTCTTTTTGTTGTTGTCATGCACACACTCCGTTAATCATAAAATCGCTTTTAATTAATGAGGTTGGGCAGAAAAGCAACGTGGCGCGGCTAAATGCTTCACGTGCGGCCACACCTCAGCTTCAAATAAATGCAAACTCTGCCAAGCCAGGTCGGGGTCTAAACCACCCAATAATGGAGTAAGAATAAAGGTTCTTTCGTTACCTAACGCGAGAATCATCTTGACTGCATCGGCTGGTGTTAAAACCTGATACGCCCCACTCTTACGCAGATCATCTGGGTCAACATTCGCGGCAAACGGGCCAGCCGCTTTACCGTAAGCCTCAATGGTCCAGTCGGAATACGACTGTACGCAATGCTCCACATGCGGTGCGATAGTTTGCCAATCGGCCTCGGGATCACTGGAAATATGCGTGAAAATTGGCCCTAAGGGATATGCACTCTCACCGGGATCAGATAAGCCACGCGTTAAGCAGGCCTGACGATAAACATCCCAGTTCTCCCCGGCCGGCGGGTAATAGCCATCGGCGATGGCAGCAGCTCTGCGGGCCACTGCTGGATGTGCGCCACCAAGCAACAGCGGCGGGGCTGGCTTCGGCACCGGCGTGACAGTCACCGCGCGGCCCTGATGTTCAAATTCCTGCCCTGTCCACGCTTGGCGCAAGACCTGAAAGGTCTCTAAGTAAAGAGCTTTTCGGTCTTCGCGGCGCTTACCAAACATGGCAAACTCATAGGGTCGATACCCCGCCCCTATCACAACCTGCAATCGACCGCCGCTAATCAATTGCAATACGGCTAAATCTTCCGCTAATTTCACCGGCTCATAAAGCGGCGCTAACAAAACATTAGAGCGCAAAATGATTTGCTCAGTACGGGCAGCAATCGCAGCAGCCATTGGAATCGGTGACGGTAAATACCCATCACTGCTGGCATGGTGTTCACCTAAACCAATGGCCTGAAAACCTAAGCGGTCAGCCCAAGCACTGATATCTAAAGCAGCGGAATAAAGACGATCAGCGGAAGCACCAAATGAGGGGGCCCGCATATCAAAACTCACAACAAATTCCATAATTGATCCATTAATTGTTATACTTGTCAGTAACAAATTCATCATACGCGGCCAACTTTAAACCGCCAAGTACAAAAACCCAGCCTTGCTAAAAGGCAATGATTGCATGAGGCCAGCTAACACACTCACTATTTGAGAAACTGACTATGAAAAACGGACTACGAAAATTGTTTGCCCCGCTACTGAAAATTTTTGAACATGGCCAGGGTGACTATGCCTATAAGCCGATGAGCCGTATCATACTGATAGTCCTTGCACTTTTGTTTGGTGGTCTAACAGTGGGGCTGATTGTGATCAGCCAAAAAATGGCATTGGGTTGGGGGACCGTGATACCCGTGAGTGTTTTTTCAGCGGTGAGCTTATTTTGTTTAATTATTGGTGGATTAGGCAATAACCGTGCAGTAGCCAGAGTATGGGGCAATCGTTGAGTAAATAAAGATGATGGATTAAAAAAAGTAGTAGGCACAGGAAGGGTACCGGTGCCTACTACAAACGGAGCGTAATAATTTTTACTGGAGATAAAAATTACAACTAATTAGCTGCATAGCTTGTGCCATAAATAAAATAACCAACTAAAACAGATACTTAAATCTCATTATCCTTTGCAAGCTATGAAACTCCTTCAGTTCTTGCACCTAAATAAAGCTTTATCGAAAGCCTTACGACACAAATAAATGCAAAACTAATAATATTTAAGCTTGAAAAATTAAAGTGCTAACAATTACACACGGTAATAAACCTAAAAACTTTTTTAAAAAAATTTCCTATGGCGCAAAAAAAATAAACTTCCAGAGGTGATATCCATTATAAAAATCTAATAAAATCTGCTTTCAAACCTCAAGACTTTTTTGAATAAGACATTTCTACGAAAGAAAATCCTCTAGATGTTAAACTTAAAGGCAGTGCGGGGGTTTCTAGAGATAGGTTTTACAGTGAGAAAATACAGGCGAAACAGTGATGGCTTTTGACGATATTGAGTAAGATAATCGTTATGTTACTTTTTTAAAAAAGGTAGGAAGCAAGAGAAGGGTAATTCGCAGTACTTCCTACAAACGGAGCAAAATAATTTTTACCTGGAGATAAAAATTACTGCCATTCACCACAAACGCCGTCCACTATGAAAACGGCGAAAGTGATAAAAGGTTCGAGCTAACTTACAGATCGATACCGGTGCTCAAATCAAGTACGAGATAATCTTCGCCTTCACTATTACCTCCAAGTGTGATACCGAGAGACATTGCACCTACATCAGTACCTGCAGAGATTTCCGCATAATCATACTCAGATTCGTCTTCTTCACCATAAGTGATGGTGAAGGGCCCTATTTCCGCACCTACAATCAGCCATTCGTAATCGGAATCATCTGCAAATTCACCATCTACAAAGCTAACTGAAAGCGGGCCCTTTGATAATGAAAGAGAAAACTCATCTTCAGCCCCATCACCATACGTGTATTCGTAAGCTGTATAACCTATACCTACGCCCACTCCAGCAATCTCAGTTTCATAACCAGCGTAGATATCATATTCAATGCTTGATGCGCCACCAAATGAACCACCAGCGTCACTCTCGCCATAACCGTCAGATATTGCCCAAACACCGGCATAAAATCCACCTGAGGCAACATCGATGGAAGCGTAGGCACCTGCATCACCAAGGCTAAAGCCACGATAAACATAGTCTGACACAGCACCAATGGTCATACTTAGCTCTGCAACCGCTGTGGCACTTGACAATGCAACAGCCGAAGCTAATAAAGATTTTTTAAGTACGTTCATATTTTTTCTCTCCGATTTATTTAATTTGAAATATTTCAATAGGTAAAAGCCAAACAGCTATCCCTACTTATAAAATTGCATAGCGTATGCCAAGAATATATTTTGCAATTAAAACAAGGTTTTACATTAAGCTGACGGTTTGAACTGTTAATCTCTCTAAAAATTTGCACCGAAACAATGCTCACCAAGAACCTTTATGGGACAAATGAAAAAAAAATGGACAGTTTCTTTAACAAGAGACAATTTCATCGATTAATGATTATCAATTGATGGATATATGAACTTTTTTATATCTCGATTTGTGACTATGTCACTTTTTAAAACCAAAACTTTTATTTTTCATCTCGCAAGGCGCACCAAGATTGCCCAGGCTTAAAAAATCATGGCGTCATCGCGAGCTAAACAGATCGTACTCAGTAACGGTAGGCAACTCTACCAATCGGCCAATAGGGTTGATTCAAGATATCAATAATTGTTATAGAACTAAGATTAGTATTACTCAACATAAGCTGACAAAGCCTATAGCTTAGGGGGTATCGATAGCAAAAAAATCATCTATTAACCTTGAGGTGATGATTGACGGTAATGCCGATGCCGATGCCGGTGCTTGGTCATGTGGCATGGTGGCGGGCTTGATTAATGATGTGCCCACCGTACAAGAGCTGATGGACAACATTATGAATGAAGCCAATGACTTAATTAACCAGCGCCTCAAAAAATTTGCTGACAGTTAGCTGACAGGTAAAAAATTTCACTTAATGGCCTATCGCCTACGCAATTAACGCAGGCGATAGGCCATTTTTTTATCGAAGCAAAATGAGATATTAACGTTTATGCAATAGTCCTAGGCTGAGGAAAGCTTGGCGTGAATCGCGCCATCAACAGGCAACAAAACACCGTTCACAAAGGCCGCTTCGTCTGAGACTAAAAACACGGCGGCGTTAGCAATGTCGTCGGCATTGCCTAAGCGACCGACCGGCACATGCTCACACCATTGCTGGTAGGTCGATTGGGTTGTTTTTTCAGTTTGCTTTGCATCTAGCGAATCAAGCCAAGCGCGCAATGAAGGAGTTTCAATCGGACCTGGGGCAATCACATTCGCTCGAATGCCTTGGCTACCATATTCAACCGCGATGCTGCGCGCTAAGCTGGTTAAACCCGCTTTTGCTGCACCGTAGGCCGCTAAGCCCGGTGAGTAATTAATCCCAGCGCCTGAAGAGGTACACAAAAAAGTGCCAGATTGTTGCGCCAGCATGATTGGCAATGCCGCTTTAATGCAGTAATGCACCGAGCGAAAATTCAAAGCATAAATTGTTTCAAATTCATCGTCTGACACCTCGGCATAAGCCGACGGCAAAGAGCCGCCCGCGTTGCAAAAAACAATATCCAATTGACCTAAGGCCTGATGACTTTGTTTTACCATCTTCTCAACGGCCTGTTGGTCCGTCACATCGGCGACCATCACCTCACCCTGCCCGCCTTGTTCGATGATGAAGGCAAGGGTTTGCTCGGCCAAATCAACATTAATATCATTGACAATCACCCTTGCCCCTTCACGAGCAAATTTAATCGCGCTGGCGCGACCAATGCCCGCCCCCGCTGCCGTAATTAAGGCGATTTTTTTCTCTAGCCGCTTAGACATCGCATTGCCTCATAACCGTTAGCCAATGAACATACTTAAAGTTGGTCCCACTTGACCACCTTGGCCTGCGGCAATGACACAGTAGCACCCTTACTGTCTAGCCAGCGAAACGTCATAAAGCCAAAGTGGTAGCCGCTGGTATCAAGCCAGTTAGGATGTCCTGGATCTTGATGAGCCACCACAAATTCAACACTGCCATCGGCACCGTATTCAACCTCGGACAAAGTTAACGAGGTGGGTCGATGCAAATAATCATGGGTTTCATGCCAACGAGACTCAAGGGTTAAATTCCAATAACGGGTTTCGGGTGGCTGGGCAGTGATCACTAAGGCTTCATCATCGGCTAATTGATAACTGCCGATCATATATAAATTATCTTCGCCACTTATGGCCGAACCTAAACTTTCACTGGAGGTTTGCACAAACTGATTGGTCTCGGTTAACAATTCAGGTAGCACGTACTTATGCAAAGTGGTGAGCTTTAAAAATGCGTAGCTGGTACCAATTAAACTGTCTGCGATGGTTTGGTCAGATGGCGGTGCATAGGCTGGTTGCTCGCCCAAAATCTCGATTGCCAGCGTTGCTTGCTCACTGAGCGAACGGTCGGCCATGTACTGGCGAACCAAAATACCCGAGGCATCGTTTGGAATCTGAATCCAATTCGCCGGCACACCGTTATTACCATAAGCGTTTATGTCAGGGGCGTCTTTACTTAACAGTAAGGTAAAGTTACCTTCGGCATCGCGATTCAGTTGCTGATCATTAATATACCCTACACCGCGTCTCTCGGTCATACCCAAGCCACCGGTAATGGTAAAACTCAAATAGTCGTCACTGCGGTGGGTGCCGCGAATAATATAATCGTATTGGCCATTTATTTGTACGTTGTGATATTCGGCATCGGGGTTATCGCCTCCAACTTTTCGCACCTCGGTATCCATCCGTTGGAAGTGTGGCAATTGCGGATTAGCATCTGCCGCCACTTCGGTACTCATTGAGACGACGCGCAACAACCAGCGCATACCTTCAATAGCTTCTTGCTCAGTCTGTGCTTCGTTTAAGACCATTTGATGGGTGCTATCGAGCAGGGCTTTAAAATCTTCGAAGGCTTGATTGGATTTTAGCGCGGCATAATCATTATTTGAACCGCTACCCAAACTGCTAATTGTCGCGATTAACGCTGCACCTCTGGGTAACTGCAAACCCACCACAACGCCTACTAACAAAACCAATACTAACGCGATAATATTTTTTATCATGATTTTTCGTCCTTTGCTCATTCGACAGCGATTTAAAAAACGTATTCTTATACCTACCCATCATGATAACCACTTTACTAAGCTCCAACCTTTAACTTCAATCAATCTTTGACTGCACGCTAATCCAGTATTAACGAAATTCCATAATGAATACTAATCACTATCAAATACAATAGCTTGAAAAGAACATGGGATTTAAATTCGTTAATGGCGACCGACAGAAAATGGGTTACACTGACCTTTATTCTCTGAGCGCAGAGCTTAAGAAGTGATAGATAAGGCAAACAACTAATGAGCAATAATCGCCATCTGATTGAACAATATTTTGCCTCGCTGACGGGACAAAGTGACATCCCCATTAGTGATCACTTTGCCGACGATATTGTCTGGCACTTGCCACCTGCCCACCCGTTTGGCGGACCATTCATTGGCCTTAATGCTGTGCTGGAGATGTTAGGCCAAGGCAGTCACTTGTTTCGTTTTGAGACGATAGCCATTGACCGTCGCGCCTTAATTGTCGAGGACAACAATGCCGCCGTTCACTTTATACTGAAGGCAAAAATGCACGATAACCGCGACTACTGCAATGAATATTTATTTCGCTTTCAATGCCAGGACGGCAAAATCAGTCAGGTATGGGAATGTATGGATACCTACTATCAATACACGGTAGGGATGTTTGATACTTCCGAGTGAAGAAATTATAGCCATTTCTTATCACTCAATATTAATAAATCATGCAACTAGGAAAATATGGCAATCTCCGTTCAGCACACTGTTCATGTTAATTTAAACTGTAATGACCTCGAGCAACATAAAGCCCTATTATCTAAATTGGGATTCTCTGCCGCTTCGCGTTTGCGACCCGATCCGCAAGACGGAAAAGATATGGGTATCCAAGGTGATGTTCAGTGGGACGGCTACGCCATGGTAAGCGGCCAAGACTGGCAGAACGCCATGATCGATTTATTAACGTTTCGCTTACCGCCTATTACCGGCCAGAGCTATGAATCGCTAAATCATATTGGCAATCAGGCATTAATTATTGCTGTCGATGATGTCGAGGCAACGCACCATGCGCTGCGCGCAGAAACGCTGCAATTTCTTGGTCCTTTACAAACCACAAAGGGTACTGACTTTCATTTTCGCGATCGCGATGGAATTCGCTACGATATTATCGATCGCCGCATAAGAAACAATAAGCAGCTAGGCTTGGCTGGGCTCGTTGTCAATTGCTCAGCCATTGACATCACACAGACTTGGTACCAGGATCATCTCGGTTTTGTGTCACTATCTGACGCACCCGAAAAGACTACTCTTGTGGCCACTGACTATGGCTGTAAGAACGATATCGATTGTTTACACCTGACATTAAGCCTTCCGCATCGAAACGACTTTATCATCCATCTTCAACAACCTGAAGATATTCATGGCCAAAGCTATTCAGTGCCTTACCATGTTGGTTTATATCGAACCGCTTTTGCCGTAGAGGATATTCATCAATGCTATGATCGCCTTCAACAACAGGGAGTCAATTGCCCTCACCCACCGGTGTATCAAGATATGGGGCCGGGAATACCGGTCAATGGTGTATGGGCACTGTATTTTTTTGATCCCGATGGTAACTGCATCGAGTTGATTGAAACGCCCAAAATAAATTAAAACCTCGATCAAGAACAGTTTTGCGCATAAGAAGTGTTGTTGATGCACCAACTTGTTTCAAAATAATATTTAGAATCTAATAAAAAACCTTCTCAACACTCCGTAATAATAAATTTGTTCTTAAAGGTATGAATCGAATTATTTTGGTGTTAATTTAACCATTAATACCAAAGGAATTCGATTAAATGAAAAAAATACATGCCTTTCTATTTCTCTTTTTACTTTCACCTTTATCTTTTGCTGATTCATTAGAACTAAATATTTTTTCTAATGGTCAGGTTGCTGATGCTGATGAGGTTAATGAAAATTTTCAATTACTTGAAACAGCTCTAAATTCTCTCCAAGGTGACTCAGCTTGTGCCACTGCGGCCGATGTGGTCTGTCCAACGCCTCAATCCTTTGATATTACTGTTTACAACCAAGGTATATCAGATGGCTTCTCAAGCGGTGTATCGAGCGTCGATATTACTACTGATAATCAAGCAAGCTATGATGATGGTTATTCCGCAGGCGTTTCGAGTGTTGATATTACCTCTGATAATGAGGCCGTGTGTCTAGGCGTATCTGGTTTATGGGATGAGGCCAGTAAGACCTGCTCGGCAGAATCGAATTCACCCACTACTAGCTATGATGTTTATTCAGGTTTCACTGAAGAATGTTGCATGTCTTTAGAACAAACCCTTGGTATTCCATTTTTTTCAATTGATGGCTGCGATGAATTAATGGGACCTTATGGGTTACAAACGCAATGTACTGCCGATCAATTGCCAATTAGTACTCAATGTTCAACTGAGTCATCTCGATATTTTTGTGGAGGACGTGTTGAAAGCTGTGAGGGTTCAGCATGTGATACTGTTGGGAACTGTCAAAGAAATGATTTTGAGTGTCAATTTACAATAAACGGCACAGGAAGTCTTAGCTGTGATGTCGGTAGCATATGCACAGTCATCACTCCCAGTAATGGTTCATTTAGTTGTGGCTTTGCTGCCGACTGCACTGGTCAAAGATTAAATGGTGGGACTATGACTTGTGAAGATGGATCACAGTGTAGTGCTAGTGTTGCATCAGGAGTTATCGACTGTGAATCAGGTTCCACATGTACTGGTTCTTTCTCTGGAGGATCACTTTATTGTCATGATGGTGCAATTTGTCATGGTGCAACAGGCACCGGATCAAGTTCTGTAACAATGTATTGTGAGTCGGGTGCAACTTGTACTGGTGGCGCTGCTACTGGTTCTGCGCATACGACCATGGTGTGTGCCTCTGGATCTGATTGTTCTGGAGGACCATCTACCGGTAGTGCCAAGGTTACTCAAGCTTGTGAAGTAGGAGCCACTTGCGCTTGCTCGCCGGGTCTCAGTAATAGTAGTTGTGTATCAGGTAATTTTGCAGACTATACCTTTCCTAATTTTTAAATAGGTATCTTTTTCTCAAATAAATTTTGTTGGTGGAGCTAAACGGGATCGAACCGCTGACCTCAACACTGCCAGTTATCGGTTCAGTCATTTTTTATAATAATATCAAGACAGTGAAAAAGATTGGACAAAATTGTTTGATGAATGTTTGACAAAATTCCAATTTTTAAAATTCATACCCTAATACTTCAATATCTTTTCCATATATCTGGCTTACGATCTCTTTTGAAGTTTGATCATAGATATCTTGATAATTAGGCTTATTGGTTTTTAGTTCATGAGGCAAATCATCAACTTTTAAATTAATGGTTTTTAGTAGACTTCCAATATCATCTGATAGAGATTCGAATCTAATAACTTTTTTAAATGGAACTCTTTTATTTTTATAATAAAACCATTTTGTCTGAGGCCAAAACATTCTATCATCTTTATAAAGTTCAGGCTTAGTCATTACATCTAATACAAATTGATTAAAATTTTTAAGACTATATTCCTTTAAATACGGCTCATACGCACTTATGTTATGCTGTTTAATCAATGCAAAACCTGACAATAGCCTATCCCATGGATTTCTTACCGAAATAAAAGAAGAGTATTCTTTCCAGAATTTTTTGGGATAAAAATCTGGCAAAGCATGTCTTTCTCCAGACTCATTGAGCTGTTGTGGACTAAACCCAAAAGCAATTTCAATACTGGTACCAGCACATCGACAAGGATGAATATAAATTACTTTTGATTTATGACAAATCACAATAGTCCATAAGAAAGGAATGCTGGTTTATAGAAAATTTTAAGGAGCTATTTCTACCCAACCCTTGTTTTGATAATGTCCCTTGATTATCTTATATGTAAAAAAAGGATAAATTAAATGGGCAAGGCCGAATGTTATGATGGCTAGTATTAAATGAACAACACAGTGGGTCCAGATCCCTTGTGCAGCCCAATAAATAGGGCCAAAAAGAAAAACCCAAAGCCATGATGCTGAAGAAGAAACTTCCTTTTGAAAATCATTCTGTGGATTTTTAAAAACCATTCTTATCTCCTAATTTTCTCGACTAAAAAGAAATTGGTGGAGCTAAGCGGGATCGAACCGCTGACCTCAACACTGCCAGTGTTGCGCTCTCCCAGCTGAGCTATAGCCCCATGTCTGATATGAAGCGTCTTAATTAACGCGATCATGGAAATGGACGGCCATTTTAACGATGCTGCCTCAGTCGTCAAGCCTTTGTTCGCCTATCAAATGCAGAAATCACTTATTGGCCGAGATTTAGGCAGCGATAGGCTCTTTCCAGCGCCTTCATTTGCTTTTTAGACACGCCGCCTAATACCTCAATGGCATATCGCAACCGTGCACGGGTCATATCAGAGCCCAGCAAGGCCATGGCATCCATCACCGAAAACGAAGCCG